>Ga0207816_1000199_pt1 | contig 14683 bp, 16 predicted proteins | sample LuqExpMetageno10_FD_187768 | JGI IMG/M metagenome (GOLD analysis project Ga0207816, IMG submission 187768) | Tropical forest soil microbial communities from Luquillo Experimental Forest, Puerto Rico - Sample 10 (SPAdes) | ecosystem: Environmental > Terrestrial > Soil > Tropical forest ... | reverse complement strand
ACGTCAGCCGTTTCGCCAAGATACTCGATCATGCCTTCGCGCTCCCACGCCGCCACATCGTCGCGCGAGATGGCGCTCGGGTTGTCCACGCCCACTGGGCCGAGCAACTGAAAGCGCGCATGTGGATAGCGCGAGCGCAGCGCGCGAGCGGCTTCGACGAATTCGCCTACACCTTTGTCCCAGAGTAGCCGGCCGATCAAAACGAAGGCAAATTCGGCACGCGCGGGCAGCTGAGTGAACGGAAAGTCCTGAAGATCGACACCTTCACCGTGGAGCAGCCGGGCGCGCTCGGGATGCGCGAGGAGATTGCCGTCCTTGAAGGCGGCTTCGTCATCGCGATTGAGGAACCAGACTTCTCGCGGGAAGCGAAACGCGAAGCGGTAGAGGCGCTTGGCGACCTCGGCCGCACGGCTCTTCTGAATGAACACGTAACCGAGTCCCGTAGTCACGGCGACGGAAGGCACACGTGCGAGCCATGCGGCAATCGAGCCGTAGATATTGGGCTTGATCGTGTAGTGGAAGACGACGTCGGGCTTCAGCGCGCGATAGTGGCGATAGAGCGCGAGCAGGGTACGCAGGTCGTCGAGCGGGTTGGTGCCTTTCGAGGCAACCGGCAGTTCGACGCAGCGACAGCCCATTTGCTCGAGTGGTTCGAACGTGCGGTCCCGCGGGGCGATGATGGTCACACGCGCGCCGCTTTGCGTCAGCGCGCGCAGGAGCCCACGTCGATAGGTGTAGATCGCCCACGCGGTGTTGCAGACGAGGGCGACGTGAAGCGTGCGGGGGCGTGAGGCGCCCCTGTTGTCGTTGAATTTCACGAAAGCTTGCGTGCCGGTTCTGACAAAGCCGGCGGGAGTCCCGGAGAAGGCCGTAGTTTACCGGGAAAGCACGCGCGCGCTAGAACGACGTCCGTCCATACCTATCCTCGAAACGAACGATGTCGTCCTCGCCGAGATAGGCGCCCGACTGGACTTCGATGAGTTCCAGCGGAATCTTGCCCGGGTTTTCCAGCCGATGTTTGTTGCCGAGCGGAATGAAGGTCGACTGGTTTTCGCAGAGCAGGATCGTCTTGTCGCCGTTCGTCACACGCGCCGTGCCTTTCACGACGATCCAGTGTTCGGCGCGGTGATGGTGCATTTGCAGGCTCAGTTGCGCGCCCGGATTCACGACGATGCGTTTGACCTGAAAGCGATCACCCTCGTCGACGCCTTCATACGATCCCCAGGGGCGAACCACGCGGCGCTGCGTGACCGACTCGCGGCGGCCAGAAGCGTTCAGACGCTCGACGATCTTCTTTACATCCTGCGCGTTGTCGCGATGCGCGACGAGGACGGCATCGGCCGTTTCGACGACGATCAGGTTGTTCACGCCGATGGCCGCCACCATGCGATGTTCGGCGCGCACATACGAGTTCGACACGGACTCGGCGAGGACGTCGCCGAGCAGGGCGTTGCCCGAGTCGTCGAGATCCGTGAGATCAAACAGTGCCGTCCACGAACCGATATCGTTCCAGCCGAGGTCATGCGTTACGATCACCGCCGCGCGCGCGGTTTTCTCCATGACAGCATAGTCGACGGAGATGTTCGGGCAGGCGGCGAAGGCTTCTGGCTCGAGACGAAGGAAGTCGTTGTCCCGTTGGGCCTGATTGAAAGATCGTTCGGCCTGCTCAGCGATGTTCGGCTCGTAACGGCGCAGTTCATCGAGATACGTCGAGGCCTTCAACATGAACATGCCGCTGTTCCAGTCGTAGTTTCCGTCGGCGAGAAAGCGCGCAGCTGTTTGCGCATCGGGCTTCTCGACGAATGAACTTACCGCGTATGCAGAAGCGTTGCGGTTCAGTGCGTCCCCACGGCGGATATAGCCGTAGCCAGTATGCGGCTCGTCGGGCGCGACGCCGAACGTCACGAGGTACTGGTCCGAGGCGACTTCAGCCGCCGTGGCGATTGCCTCGCGAAAAGCCTTCTCGTTGCGGATCACATGATCGGAAGGCAGCACGAGCAGAAGGGCGTCGGCGCTCTGCTGTAGCGCGACGTGCGCCGCCACCGCAATCGCCGGGGCGGTATTGCGGCCGAACGGCTCGAGCACGATCGAGGCGGGCATCACTCCCACCTGGCGTAGTTGCTCAGCCACGACGAACCGCTGTTCGTTGTTCGTGATGACGATAGGCGCCGCGACGCTGTCGATGGCGCGCAGGCGCAGGACCGTCTGCTGGACTAGCGATTGCGCGCCGATCAGCTTCAGGTATTGCTTTGGATAGCCGCCTCGCGACATCGGCCAGAGGCGGCTTCCGCTGCCACCGCAAAGAACGACCGGAAAAATGTGCATCGCGTAACCCTGATTAGATTGAGTACTCCCATATCGGGGTTATCGGCAACTGGAGCGCATCCATGAGGTTTTTTTGCTGCGCGCCGCGGGTGCGAAGCATGACGAGAAACACAGTATTGTACGCATACATTTTCCTCGTTCGAGACTGCGCCCAAAAACCGGCGCACTACGTTTGCGATCACCATCGGTCCGAGAAAAATCGGGAGCAAACGGCACGCGTGTAGTCTACAGGCGCGCACGAGGAGGGGCGCGCATCGCACGCTGGTATGACGATTCGCTGCGCCTCGTGCGCCATTGGGCTACACTGCGCGCGCCGCGCAAGTTTCCTGCCCCGTCTTAGCCTTTGCCATGCTTCGTTCCCTAGCCGCCCTCCTGATCTTCCAGTGTCTCGGCGAGAGCGTGTCCTACGTGTTCTCGCTGCCCGTGCCCGGTCCCGTGATCGGCATGCTGCTGCTGTTCGCCTTCGCGATGATGCGGCCCGCTGCCGTCGAGGCCATCGAGCCGACCGCACTCGAATTGCTGCGGCATCTATCGCTGCTCTTCATCCCGGCGGGTGTGGGCATCATGGTGTCCGCGCAGGCGGTGCAAGGCGAGGCGCTTGCCGTGATCGCGAGCCTCGTCGTGAGCACGACGCTCGGTATCGCCGTGACGGCACTCGTCACGCGCGCGTTGCTGCGGCGCCAGCGGCGTAATACAACGACCGGGGAGGGTACATCGTGAACAGCCACCTGCCCATCACGAAGCTCGACGCGATCTGGGTCTATCTCGCCGCCACGCCGCTGCTCGGTTTGACGGTGACGCTCGTCGCCTATCTCGTCGCCATCAATATCTATGCGCGCGCCAGGCACAATCCGCTCGCGAACCCGGTGTTGATTGCCGTGGCGCTTGTCATTGCCGCGCTCAAGATCACTGATACGCCGTATCGCACGTATTTCGAAGGCGCCCAATTCGTGCACTTCCTGCTCGGCCCGGCAACGGTCGCGCTCGCCCTGCCGCTTTATCGTCAGTGGGACAAGCTCAAGCGCGGCGCGCTGCCGTTGCTCGGTGGGCTCGTGGCCGGCTCGCTCACTGCGGTCATCTCGGCGGTGGGCGTCGCCAAACTCTTCGACGCTTCGCATCAAACGCTTGCATCGCTTGCGCCGAAGTCGGTCACGACGCCCATCGCCATGGCCGTCGCCGAGAAAGTGGGTGGCATTCCCTCACTCACCGCCGTGCTGGTTATCTCGACGGGCGTATTCGGCGCCGTAAGCGCACGCTGGATCCTCGATATCGTGCGCGTGCGTGAGACAGAGGTCCGCGGCTTTGCCATAGGCGTGGCATCACATGGTATCGGCACTGCGCGAGCGTTTCAGGTGAGCGAGGAGATGGGTGCGTTTTCGGGGCTCGGCATGGGCTTGAACGGCGTGTTCACTGCGTTCGTGGTGCCTGTTTGGCTGCCGTTGCTTCTGCGGTGGCTGTAGAGAGCTTCTGGCTCTTCCGGCTTGATGCTCCGCTAAGAACTTCAGCAGTCTGTTGAGTTAGGCGCCTAAACGGCGAAAGCCGGAATGGCGCTGCTTTTGTGAAGCTTTTGGCTGGATTTTGGCCCGCGGGCGGCCCCAGAGTCTTTGCAAAGATTGCACACGTTGATATTCAATCTAAGCTCATGTTTTTAAAGGGATGTGTCTGCGTGGAATGGCATTTTCGTTTAGGCGCCTAAACGGCTAAAGCCAGAATGGTGCAGTTTTTGTATAGCTTTTGACCGGATTTTGGCGCGTAGACGGTGCCAACTACGTTTCAAAGACTGCCAAAAATAGCGCGGCTTGCTTTTCGACGTAGGCTCATGTTCTCAGGGGGATGAGTCTGCTCAAGTGGTGCGTTTCCGTTTAGGCGCCTAAACGGCCAAAGGCGGAATGGGGGCTGTTCTGTGAAGCTTTTGCCCGAATTCGTGTGTGCTGGCGCTGCTAGCCTTTGTTTCAAAGGTTTCATACAGGCCTATCCATTTTAAAAAACATGGACTTGACGCTGCGCATGGGTCCTTTCGTTTGGGCGGATGAGCGGTTGGCCACCCGCGTCAGCGGAGATGCCGTCGGACTTCACCACAGACGACGGCGGTTGCCGGGCCCACACTGCGTCGCCCGCGTTCGCGGCGAGCAGGAAGCAAAGGATCTTCTGGTGGTTCAGTTCGACGCGCAGGTGCGTGCCACGGTCGAAGATGATCCCTTCGGGATCTTCTTGGGAGTAGCCGCCCGGGGCTGTAGAGAGGGCGATCTGCTTTCTGGAACGACGAAACAGGAGCGTGACGTGCGCGCAAAACGAGTTGGTTCTTGTCAATTGAATCAGCGCGGCCCCACGCCCTTTAGGGAAAAGGCCGAGCTATTTTGCATTCAATTGCGCGCAGCGCTTCTAAGCGGCGCAGATTGCAGGCGCCTGCAACGGTATTTGCGGAATGGAGAGGGTTTTTGCGCGGCTTTTGCGGCAGTGTTCGCCGGCGCGTAGTGCTACTGTCTGTCCCAGAAATCCCACGCCTTCCCGAGAGGATAATTCTTTTAAAAATCATTTACTTGTGTATTAAAGCCCTCTCAATAAGTTGCAGGCGCCTGCAACTTATTAATTCTGCCTGTGCAATGGTCGTGCCATTGATTCGAAAATATCGCCAGGATTGTTTTAATATTTGCTATATATCGACTCCTCGTGCAGGGCGGGGCAAAGACCTTGACAACCGCCTCAGCGGACTATATTGAGATAACACGACCCCTTTCCCTCTCGATATGTACCCCAAACGGAACAATTGCATGGCCTGGATTAATTTCGTGTGAAATAGGTGGTTTTCGAACGGATTGTTAATTCTTGGCGACTAATTCATCTGAAAAGGTGCATCCCGGCGTGTTGCGCGCGACACTAACTCGAGGTAACTAAGCTTCATGATCACGGATCCGAAAGCCACTTCCAAGCCGATATCCAACAGGGTAGTCGCCAGAGATGCTCATAAAGAAATGCGCGCTAACGGCGCTTCGCACTACGAGCTGGGTTCCTTCTACAAAGACATGCTTACGAGGCGGCTGTGGGCGTCGCAAAGTGATCTGGCGAAATCGCTGGGTGTTTCTGAGTCGAACGTTTCAAGAGTGATCGCCCTAACGCGCATTCCGACGGAAGTCGTTAAGGCTATCGGCGGGGCAGAGCACATTAGCTTCCGGATCGGTGAGCTGTTGCTGAGCGCGATCGATAAGATTGGCGCAGCCATCTTCGTCTCGCGAGTGCGTGAAGCCGTGCGTGTGGGTTATACCGCAATAGACGACATTCTGGAGTTCGCAGTTCTCGATCGGATCCCAGAAGGCACGCCGACCACCGTGCGGGTCCACCTGGCACGCGACAAAAGGTCCTTACGCGTAGAGATCTCCGACCTCGACCAATTGCTACCGCATCTTTCAGAAGTGGAGGCGCTTATTTCAAGAGGCTTTGCCCTATTCAAAGCGGATCTGTCGCGCCGGACAACTGCGGCGGCCGAGAGTGCGCGGCGCCGGCTCAGAACGGACGGGCCGAGCCTGAAGGCCGGAGCACGAAACATCAAGTCGCTTAGCGAAGGTCAAGTTGGCCCTGTGGATACCGAATCCTGAACAAGAACGACCTACACTCGGCCCTTGGCGATAACGTTCGCCGACCATGATTCGTCATTCTGTGCGATGCGGCTAGCAGATGGCAATGCAGCACGCTGACCGATATCGTCGCCCGCCGCATCCAGCATTTGTGCCTCGCCTATCCACCGCGTGAGCGCGCGGAAGCTAGCCGATCTTATCGGCCGTGTCATCACTCTGTCGCGTATCAGCGATAGGCGAGAGCGGAAGTATTTCCTGACCATGCTCCCTGGAGGCTGTATCGGCCCGGCGCAACGCGATTAAGGCTGCGCACGGCGTTTGGTCCAGCATTCCAGGCGCTGTACCTATTCACGAGTGGCCCAAATGCACAGGTGACGCAGGCGATTTCGCCCTCTATCTCTTCTGTCCGGCGCCACGACGGCTGGAAGAGACGGGCTCGCGGTTTCCACGCAGCGGCACGGGCGGACGCGCATTTCGCTCGACGCCTCCCTTCGCGTCTCCGTCGCCGCTCGCTTGCCCTGGTTGCCGGCCACAGACGCTCTGCTGCGTGTAGATGCATCAAATGAGTTTGCGCCGTCAGCACGACCGACAACCCGTCTGGCATTTTCCCTTCTGAATCTCTGAATACGGCTACGGCGGCCGTGATTGCTGCCATGCAGGCTGAAGTGTCCTGGGCTTCTCGTGCTGGATCGGCGTGTACCTGGTTCGATGGGGAAGCTAACGCGGATCGATTGTCACGTTGCACGCGCAGCCGCGGGATTGCGGCCCGGAAGTTCAGGGGCAGGACGCGGGAGGTTATACAGGCGGGCGAAAGCGAGCAAAAGCCCCCTGTTCCTGTAACCATTTGCCTACTTCCCCTCCCGTCGTGCTCGATAGACTGGATGCAGCAAATTCGGAGTTTTCCGTGGATTGCGACGCATTGCGAAGCAGTCTGCGGGCGCGAGTCCGAGTTTCGTAGGAACGCAAAACGAATCCAAAAACTCGTCTCCGAATTTCGCTCAATCCTGCCAACACCACGCTAAAGGACACACAGCTTGAAAACCTCCGTCTTCGCCGTTGACGTCGGCTACGGCAATACGAAGTACGCATACCGCGCTGCGAATGGCGCGGTCACGACTGCCATTTTTCCTTCGCTCGCGCCGCTGGCCGCGAGCCGAAGGCTTTCGGCTTACGGCGAGAGTGTGTTCCCTGCTCGCAAGATCGCGAAGATTATGGTCGAGGGCATCGAATATGAAATTGGCCCCGATGTGCCGATTACGGCTGCTTACGGCAATCCCGGTCGCGCACTCACAGACAACTACGCGTCGACCGACAACTATGCGGCATTGCTTTTTGGTGCGATCCACTTCGCCGGTGTCACCCACATCGAGCGTCTCGTTCTGGGCATCTCCGTTTACAACGTGGGAACGTACTCAGCGGCATTGAAGCAGCAATTCGTCGGCGAGCACGACTTTGGCCACGGCCGTGTCATGGTCGAGAAGGTGATGGTCATTCCGCAGCCTTTCGGCTCGCTCGTGCTTGCGGCCAGCGCGCGCAGTGGCGGTTTTCCACCTGACGATGCGCACCTGCTTGTCGACGTGGGCTACTTCACGACGGACTGGGTCTACGCGAACGGATTCACGGTGGATGACCACCGCAGTGGCGGAATTCCTGGTGGCGCATCGCAGGTCTGCCGGCGAATCGCAAATCTCATTTCGCGTGACGAAGGCCAACAGGTCGACGACATCGAGCGCATCGACAAGGCACTGAGGGAGAAGACCCCTTTCTCTCTCTATGGAAGGGACATCGATCTCGCACCGTATCTTGAACTGACCGCACCGATCATTGCAGACGTTGCGACCCAAATACGGAACAACGTCGGCAGCTTGAGCGCCGTACGCTCGATCATTCTTTCGGGCGGCGGTGCGGCGCTCTACCGTGCGGCGATCCGTCGCGCGTTCCCGCGCGTCGCCATCGAACTGATCGACTCGCCGTGCGTTGCAAACGTGCGCGGATTCCTGCTTGCTGGCGAAGCCGGACTCGCGCGTGAACGGGGAGCGACATGAGGAAGAGAAGCAACCGGACGCTTCCGGACCCAGGGTCTAGGTGAAGCTGCAGACCTTGCGCCAGGGTCGGCGCAGATCCGGTCAATCAACTGGCCGCCTACCTCGGCTAGCCACGCAAACTTGACTTTCCCGACAGCGTGCAAGGATGAGTACGGGTCTCGGTGACGCAGCACGCCGTGCTGTGCGCCGGGGCCCTAACGTCAAGGGAAAAACGACATGGAATACGAACGCCTCTATGCCATCCTCCGCGGCCAACGTCTGGATGAGCCCCTCTCCTGGGTCTACCTCGCGGCGCTGGTCGCAGTAGCAATCGCGGGCTGGAAGGTCGGCGGGATTCTTTTCGACGCACGCGATCGCGCGGAGGACAAGTAATGAACTGGCTTGAGGCAGCGACGAAAATTTTTATGGGCTGGCACTGGGTCGTGCGGCGTGCGGCGATTGCGGTCGCCTGCTATCTGCTGTCACTCGTCGGTCTGTGGTTCTACGCCGAAGGTATGCAGCAGAGCGGCAAATTTCTCTTTACCGTCGGCAGCTTGGGATTTAGCTGGGCGATCGGATTCCTGTATCTGATACGACTGGCATTTTCCCTGCTTCTGCGGTGCCGACGTATGTTTATGTAGCTCCCGACGATCCGGACGGGCCACGAAGAAGTGGCTCGCAACGGAAGGAAACACCGTCGCTCCGCGCTTCGGTCCCGAGCTCTCTCCCATCGGACCGGGGCAAGGGAAGCGACGGCTTCTCACTAGGCGTTGCCCCCACCGACGGCGCGCGTGATCAACGATGCAAGCGGATCGGCGATTCCGCTCGCCAAATCGCCTCGGTAGTGGCGAGCCTCTGCGATTGCAAGCCGGAGCCGGAGTGCCGGCGACGAATTCGGTGCCTTCTGCCAAGCCTCGATCTCCTGCAACCGACAGATGATTGGGGGATCGGCCTTTTTGCTTCCGTGAAAGCCGGATCCGTACGCCCAGTGCTCGTTCTGGATGAGGACGCACGGCCGAGTTTTGGGCTGCGGGACATACTACGGCGACGCCCGAAGGCTACTCATGGGGACCATTTCACACAGCCTGCTGGAGGAAAAACGGCACGGACGGCGAGAAGGCCGACTGATTTTGGCCTTGTATCGACGGACTAAACGCCGAAAGCTCAATGGAAGCTGCATCATTTCGGGTTTAGCCGTCTAGGCGCCTAAACGAGAGGGCGGCCAAACGGCGCGCGCTTCTGGGGGAGGCCGAGCTCAGTTCTGCGCCGGGCTGGCGTCTGGCGGCTACGCGACGTGCCGTTCCCAGTGTTCGTCGACGCTAAGACGATGAATAAACCACACAGGCAAGTTCTGGCGTCGGTGACCCCCGAGACAGGGTGCGACGATGTTCCTTCCTGTTCAAGGGAGATGTTCTGACGTGCTCGTCTACCACCGGGAGCCACGCTCGAGGTCATCGCAAAATGTGGTTTCTGCGTTCACGATGCCGGTGGGTGAAGGCGCACGGCTCGTAAGACGACTTCAACGAAGGACAGGTCATCAAGCGACCAAAGCCAGCGTGTGCCTTCTCTGGACACGCTCGCAGTGCGCTTGCGCAATCGAATTTCGGCATGCCTTGACAAACTGGCTAGGCTGGAACTCTTTCGCCGAGGTGGGTCCGTACCGCCGCCGTGATACCCTATACCTCAGTGTCATCTGCGTACGGAGAATGATGATGGGTTGGAGTTTCTTCGCACTGGCTGTCGCTCTCGTGCTGGGCGCGTTCGGCCTGGTCATGAACCACAACGGTCGCAAGGCGGACCGCGAACGCGAAAACAGAGGACGTCCTCCATACGACGGGAATTGAGCGTGGGTTTTGGCATTGTCGCGATGACCTTCGCGCTGGGTCTGTGCGGCGTAGGCATGACCACGGATCGCAGTGGTCGCGAAGCTGCGCGCGAACGTGCAAACAGAGGGTGTCCGCTCTACGGAGAATGAGTATGGGTTTTGGAATTTTTACTCTGGTTGTCGGGTTGGCCATCTGCTGGTACGGCAGCTATATGACGAAGAAGGGCCGTGAGGCGGATCGTGAGCGCCGCTCGCGTTCGGACTGAACGCATGAATATCGGGATACCGTTTACGTGCGGAGAGCAATGATGGGCTGGAGTTTTGCTGCACTGGGAGTCGCTATCCTACTTTGCGCGTTTGGCCTGATCTTGGACCGCAACGGTCGCAGGGCCGACCGCGAACGCGCAATCCGAGGACGTCGATACAACGGAGACTGAATATGGGTTTCGGTATTGTCGCGATGATCGTTGCGCTGGGCCTGTGCGGTGTCGGAATGATCATGGATCGCAACGGTCGCAAGGCGGACCGCGAACGTGCAAACAGAAGGTGTCCGCTCCACGGAGAATGAGTATGGGTTTTGGACTTTTTACCCTGATTGTCACGTTGGTCATCTACTTTTACGGTGGCTATATGGTGAACAAGGGCCGTGACGCAGATCGTGTGCGCCGCTCGCGTTCGCAATGAACGAACGACTGCAGCGTCAGCTTCGACTATCTATTTCAATCAAGGCCGCGCGTTCAGGTGCGGCCTTGCGCATTTCTCGGTACCTTTCGTCCACTAGCCTACTTGGGCGCCCGGACGCGCCCGCAGACCGGTGTTACACCGCCCGGCGCGACCCGCAAGATCATAAGGTGGTCGGCCGGCCAAGGCATGGTCGACCCCGGGTACGTTGGAACTGCGCTGAGTCGAGCAACGGCCAGACGTTGTCGGTGCCGCTGGCCAATGGGGTAGTCGTCGAACTTGAATGTTCCGGGCGCGTTGCTTCATTGGCTACGGCAATGATCGAAAACGACGCTCGCGATGACGGGTAACCGATGTCACGTAAATGTCACGGCAGCCGCCTCCGGAAGTCGTGATGAAGTGAGCCATATGTCGTTGGTGGAGAGCAACGATGTCGTGCAGAGACGTTTGCAATCGACACTGTGCCTTATTGCTGTTGCCAATCTGCTACCCGGCGTTTGCGCGCTTCTGTTAAGGGGCCACCCGCCACTCTTCATGTCCATTGCGCCGCGCGCGATTTTCGGCGCTGCGCGGTACGATGCCAACCGATGCAGCGGTCCAAAGCAGTGTGATAACGCGTGGTTACCAGGCATCAGCGTAGGCAATGAAAGGAGCCCGAAGCAGTTGGCCCGCGTGTCCGGTCGCAGTCGTTTTCGGTCACGCGAGCAGCGGCACACCTCAACCTCAATCCGGCCTGTCCTGCGGTGCAGAAACCGCACGCCGGGATGTTCTGAAATGTGTGGAATCCAACAGAATGCAGGGACGCATTTGTTAAACTGCGCATGTGCAAAACGTATACTTCATGGACAATAAAACTTCATATAATTGAGCATTAGTCGACGCCATTGGGTAATTGCGATGAGGCGACACCTAAAAGATACGTTTTCGCTGATGTTCAGACGTTCCATTCTTACCTCTACCCGCAGTGGTCACAAATAGCGGGAGATAGCACGGGCAAGGCCTTCAGCCCGACAGGCTGGACCTGTTATTGACTGAATTGGCCCGGATGTGACGCCTGAGTGGATCAAAATAGATACGTTTTTCAGATGCTCCAATCAGCATTAGAAAGATCGCGTATCAAACTGAATTTAAATAATTTTCCCGACCGGCTGGCCCGCTGAAACTGGTGCAATGCCCGTTTCGATGTTGCATTTAAGAAACATAAGGTGCGGGTGAAAACGCTTACAGAAACCACCAAATCCTGGCGATTGACTATTTCCCGTTTTAATTCAATAACTTAGACGCATGGCACTACCTATGCGACGGGGTGCGGCGGATTGGTGCACTTTGCCAACCCATCCCCCGGCTCAACAGGAGGTTCCTATGCGCAAGACAATACTGGCGTCCGCTGCGATCCTCGCCTTTGGCTTCAGCGGCTACGCAATGGCAAACCCATGCCAGGACGGCTCTACGTCCTGTAACCAGAGCAGCGATATCGGATCGAACACGTCGGCCATCAGCGCGGCGTCAGCGCAGACGAGTACCACAGGCAGTAACGCGAACGAAGGTGGGGTCGCCAGCTCGTACAACAGCACGAAGGTTGTCGCGCTCAGCAGGCTTGATGGTGCAGTGTCCGGCGTCTCGGTCTACGGCATCGGCAACGTCGCCAAGAATTGGGGCGACGCGAGCGGTGGTAGCGGCGGCAAGGGTGGTAACGGCTACGGCTATGGCGGCACGGGAGGCAAAGGTGGCGCTGGCTCCGGCGGTGATGGCGGCAGCGGTGGCAACGCGAAGAACGGCAGCGCGACTGCAGGTGCCGCGTCGAACGGGGGCTCCTGGGCTGGCAGCGGCTATGCTGCTACGGGCGCAGATGGCGGCAATGCCTACGCTCATACCAAGGGCGGTTCTGCTGATTCTTCTGGCGGCAACGCAAAAGGCACAGGCGGTGGCGCAATTGCTGCATCGGTTGGCGTAGGTGGCGACGCCAGCGGCCGCGGTACCGGCACCGGTACGGGTTCGGGTTCGGGTACTGGCGGGGCGGGTAGCTCGTCAGCGAGCTCTGGCTTTGCCCTCGGCGCGAGCACGGCTACGAACACAGGGGCAGGCGGCGGCGGCTCCGGCTCCGGCTCCGCTACCGCGGCCGGCAGCGGCAGCGGCAGCGGCACCGGCGGCGCAGGCTCGGGTGGCGCGGCGACGGCTTCGGGCGGAGCAGGCTCGGGGACCGGCGGAGCAAGCTCGTCCACCGGCGGTGCTGGCGGCACGGCAACCGCCACCGCTGGCAACGGCGGCGCGGGCGGCTCGGCAACTGGCGGCAACGCTTCGAATGGCGGTTCGTCGACGTCGGCTAGCAACGGCAGCGCAACCGCAGGCAACGGCGCGGTTGGTGCAGCAGGCACGGGCGGCGCGGGTGGCACTGGCAACGGTGGCACGGGCAACGGTGCAGTTGGCGGCGCAGGTGGCGCTGGCGGATCCGTTGCAGTCAACGCGGGCACGTTCGACATGTCGAACACCATGGGCAGCGCGGCGTCAGGCGCAGCAGGCATCACGGTGATGAGCCAGAACACCGGTATGGCGTCGCTGATCCAGCAGGCAGTGACCGTTCAAGCTAACCTGACCGTCGGCCACTAGGCGGAACGGAGCTTGTTGAAGTAGGTCGTGCGATTTGCCGTGGGGTGCGCGGTTGCGCCTCACGGCAGTCGTCCCGTTGTCATGCGGACGAGGTTAGCGCGCTTTCGTTGCAACCCGCGCTGCAAACCGCATGATGAAACACGCAGCTATCGAGCCTTCTGTGCCGGTTGCTTTGCGTCGCACAGAGGGCAAGGAGACAACCATGCAAGCGCAAAAACGGTTTGCGCAGCTGGTCATGCCTTTTGCGGTTGCGCTGTCTGGCCTGATCCCTCAGGCGGCCGCCGCCGAGTCGCTCGAATCGCAATCACTGCCTGTAGCCGTCCCTGCCGGTGAGACGAGTGCCGCACTTGTCGGTGCGACCGCCGTAACGCAAGCCGCTGCGGATAGTTCCCCACCGGTTGCGCAAACGGCGCCGCCAACGTCCGCGACGGACACGCAGCCCGATCACGATTCGAGCTTTGGGGTTGCGTTGAATTCCGATCAGTTGGACGGCCTGCGAGGCGGCGATGCGCTGGTCGGTCAGAATTTTTTGAACGGCACGGTTGCGGATAACACTGCGAGCCGTGTGGTGACGGGCTCGAACTCGGTCAGCGACGGATCGTTCGCGAATTCGAGCGGCTTGCCCACCGTCATCCAGAACACCGGTTCGAATGTGCTGATCCAGAACGCGACGGTGCTGAACGTGAGATTCGGGAACTAGGCAATGAAGCGCGTTGCAGCGTATCTCGCGTTCGCGTTCAGCTGCTGTCTGCCGGCTGCGCACGCCGACCCCATCGACGTCACTGATCCGTCGGGCGGGTATTACTCGCTGCATGTGACGAGCCTGAAGGAAGCCCGCTTCAAGCGGACCGTCAGGCAGCAATACGACTTCAGCTGCGGTTCAGCGGCAGTGGCAACACTGCTGACGTATCACTACAATTTTCCAGTGACCGAGCAGCAGGCGTTCGTCGAAATGTTCGAGCACGGCAATCAGGAAAAGATTCGTCGGGAAGGCTTCTCGCTGCTCGATATCCGAAACTTCCTGATGTCGCGAGGTTTTGAAGCCGACGGCTATGAAGTGCCGCTTGAAAAGCTCAACGAGACGAGCACACCCGCGATCGTTCTGATCATCGAACACGGCTACCACCACTTCGTGGTCGTCAAGGGAGTGCGCAACGGACGTGTGCTGGTCGGCGATCCGGCCACCGGCACGCGGGCGATGTCGCGGGAGAGTTTTGAGGAAAAGTGGCAGGACCACATAGTTTTCGTCATTCACAACAGGCATGAAATGGCGAGCTTCAACGATCCACGTGACTGGCATGTCTCACCGGATGCGCCGCTTTATACCGCCATTCCGCATGACAGCCTGTTCAACGTGGTCGTACCGAAACTCGGTCCAGGTGAATTCTGAGGACAGCGATGAAATCCGGACACCTGAAACTGGCCGGCGTTGTCACAGTGTTATGTGGCAGCATGTCTTCGTTCGAAACAGGCGCGGCCTTAAGCGATTCGCCGGCGATCGCGACCGGCCAGGTCATGACGATGCAGGGCGCGCCGCAAGACGCCGCGGTCGCAACGGATGAAGAGGTCGTGCCCGTGCAACGCGTCGCGGCAACGGAGCCGCGAGACGCACCCGACGCGGTGCAGGTGGACGCCGCGGACGCGGCGGG
>Ga0207816_1000198_pt1 | contig 14785 bp, 14 predicted proteins | sample LuqExpMetageno10_FD_187768 | JGI IMG/M metagenome (GOLD analysis project Ga0207816, IMG submission 187768) | Tropical forest soil microbial communities from Luquillo Experimental Forest, Puerto Rico - Sample 10 (SPAdes) | ecosystem: Environmental > Terrestrial > Soil > Tropical forest ... | reverse complement strand
AGGCGGCCACCACGGCCACCGTCGTCGACGGCCAGGGCGACCAGCCGGTGTTCACCGACGGGCCCTACCTCGAGGCCAAGGAGCACATCGGCGGCTTCTGGGTCATCGAGGCGCCCGACCTGGACGTCGCGCTGCGGCTCGCCGCCGAGGGCTCGAGGGCCTGCCGCGGCAAGGTCGAGGTCCGCCCCTTCCAGGGCGAGGAGTCCATCAAGGCGATGCTGGCGGAGTGACCGTCGAGGACGCCATCACCCGGGCCCACCGATCGGAGTGGGCCCGGGTGGTCGCCACCCTGACCAGGCGCTTCGGCGACCTGGACACCGCGGAGGACGCCGCCGCCGAGGCGTTCGCGACCGCCGTCGAGACCTGGCCGCGGGACGGCGTCCCACCGAACCCGGGCGCCTGGCTCACCACAACGGCCACGCGGAAGGCCATCGACCGCCTTCGCCGGGAGTCGCGCCGCGAGTCGAAGCACCTGGAGGCTGACTTGCTGTCCGGTCCTGCGGAGCCGCTGGGCGCCGTCGACGACGACCGGCTCCGGCTGATCTTCACGTGCTGCCACCCCGCGCTCTCGCCGGAGGCGCGGATCGCCCTGACGCTCCGGATGGTCGGTGGGCTCACCGTGCCCGAGATCGCCCGCGCCTTCCTGGTGCAGGAGGCGGCGATGGGTCAGCGCATCACCCGGGCGAAGGCCAAGATCAAGGCCGCGCACGTGCCCTACAGCGTCCCGACGGCCTCGGATCTACCGGCGCGCCTCGACACGGTGCTCACCGTGCTGTTCCTCGTCTTCAACGAGGGCTACCTCGCCACCGGTGCCTCGACCGACCCCGTCCGCAGCGACCTCACCGCCGAGGCGATCCGGCTCACCCGACTGGTGCTCTCGCTCGTGCCCGACGACGGCGAGGTCATAGGGCTCCTCGCCCTCATGCTGCTGACCGACGCCCGCCGGCCTGCCCGGGTCTCGGCGACCGGCGAGCTCGTCCCGCTCGACGAGCAGGACCGGGGTGCCTGGGACCGCTCGTTGATCGACGAGGGCCACGCTCTGGTGCGTTCGCGGCTGGCGGCCGTCGCCGCAGGCGGCCCGCCCCCCGGCCGCTACCAGCTTCTCGCCGCGATCAACGCGGTCCACACCGACGCCCGCGAGGCGCGGGACACCGACTGGTCGCAAGTCGTCGCGCTCTACGACCGGCTGGTGCGGGTGGATCCGTCGCCGGTGGTCGCGCTGAACCGCGCGGTCGCCGTCGCCGAGGTCGACGGCCCCGACGTCGCGCTCGCGCTGCTCGACCGCCTGCCGCTGGACGGCTACCACGCCTTCCACGCGACGCGCGCGGAGCTGCTGCGCCGGCTCGGGCGCAGCTCGGAGGCGCGGCTGGCCTACGACGAGGCCATCGCGCTGGCCGGCAACACCGCCGAGTCTGCGTACCTCACGCGGCGCCGCAGCCAGCTCGCTCAGCCGGGTGCCTCTTGAGGATCCGGCCAGCCGGCGAGATGCCCGAGCCACGCAATCGCTATCCACGTGCCCCGGACCGTGACCTGCGTCTCCGGCCCGACGATCTCCGCGCTCACCATTCCCTCCGGCCCAGGCACGGAGAAGAGATGCCGCATGCCCGTCAACCGGTGCCGGCTGAGGTCGAGCTCGACCCGGGACCGCAGGCCGGGCGGCTGGATCCACGCGCTCGTCGAGCTCATGCGCAGCACCGGCCGGTCTGCGTATGAGCCGGGCATCCACGGCGCCGTTCCGTCGGTGACGCGACAGGAGAACTCGAGGATCTCCTCGCCGGGATCGTCGGGCAGCCGACGACGACTGACGCGACCCAGGTCGAGGCTGCTGGGGGTGAGGCCGTTGCTCCCCAACGCGACCGCGCCGGCCACGACGACCACCAACCCGCGGATCGCGTTGAACCCGACCCGCCGGGCACCTGACGGTGGGGCCGGCGGGCGCCACTCGATGAGGTCGCCGAGGCGAGGGCGGTCGTTCACGCGACAACGCCGAGCAGGGTCACGGCCTGATTGTGGCGCGCCCGGGCGTGCCGCGAGGCCGTCCGGTGAGCGAACGGGCCTCGCGGTTCGAAGCACTAGCCGACAGCACGGTTTGTGCGTCCGGGACGCTCTCGAATCCGCTCCGACCTGGGGTGGTCGCCCGATAACGTTCGCGGTGAGCAACGCCGCCCCTCCCGGCTGGTACCCCGACCCGTGGCGGCAGGCCCCGCAGCGATTCTGGGACGGGTGGCAGTGGACGCCACACATCTCTGCCGGCGGACTCCCGGTGCGCACGCGCCTCCCGGAAGGCGCGCCGGTCTACGGGCCGACCGTCTGGATCCTGGCGCTGGCACCGCTGCTCGGAATCGCGGGTTTCGCGTTCATGCGGATCGACATGACTCCGTTCATCGACTTCGTCAACGCGAGCGAGCAAGCCGGCCCCGACGCGCCCCTGCCGTTCTTCGACCCGATGTCGATGTTCGGACGCGGGTTCTGGGTGGCCGAGCTCCTGAGCCTGCTGCTCACGGCAACGCTCATCGTCCTGGCCTACCGCGACCACCAGCAGCTCGGCCGCCTTGGGGTGGTGCGCCCGTTCCACCGGGCGTGGGCCTTCCTCGGCTCCATCGTTTACGTGATCGGCCGGGGCGTGATCGTGCACAAGGTTGCCGCGCCGCGCGGACTGGCGCCGACCTGGGCCGCGATCGCCGGCTACGTCGTCGTACTCGTCTCCTCCTGGATCTGGATGGCCGCCTTCATGGCCTCGGTTGCCGAACAGCTGTCCGCCGGGTTGAACTAGCCGCGACGGTTCATCCGGAGGGAGCGGCCGATGATCGAGCTCGAGCTGGCCGGCTGGCGCCGCGCGGTCGCCGAGCTCTACTCGTCGGTCCGCACCTCGCCGGACCCCGCGACGGCACATGAGCTGTGGCGCGCGGGCCGCGACCGGCTGTTCCGCACCCACCCGCAGAGCCCGCTGACGCCCGACGATCCGATGCGCGCGACCGGCGTGCCCTACTGGCCGTACGACCCCGACCTGCGCTTCGAGCTGCCGCTCGAACCGTCCGCGCCTCGGGAGCTCACGCTGCCGACCGACGGCGACAGCCTCACGCGGATGCAGCGAGTCGGGCACGTGCGGCTGCCCGCGCCCGTCGACGCCACCCTCGACGTCTGGTGGTTGCACCAGTACGCCGGCGGCCTGTTCCTTCCGGTGCGCGACGGCACCGCCGGCACCTCCACCTACGGCGGCGGCCGCTACCTGCTCGACACCGCCAAGGGCGCCGACCTCGGTGGCCACGGCGACGCGCTCGTCGTCGACCTCAACTTCCTGTACCACCCGTCGTGCCGCTACGACGCGGCGTGGCAGTGCCCGCTCGCTCAGCCCGGCAACACGATCACCGCCGAGGTTCAGGCCGGCGAACGACTCTGACACTCAGTGGGTGTGCGCGATGCCCAGCTCGTGGAGACGTTCGTGCTCCTCGCGCGCGAGCTGGCGAGCCGCGACCCGTGCGGCGACCTCCTCGCGGCGCAGGGGCGGCAGCTTGGCCGGCGGGGTGCGGCGCGCCGGCAGATCGGCGAGGGCCTGCGTGGTCGCGGCCGCGACCGCCGCGACGGCGGCGTCGAACGACTCGCGTGTCGCCGGGCTGACCTTGGTGACGCCCGTGACCTTGCGGACGTACTGGACCGCAGCGGCCTGGATCTCGTCAGCTGTGGCGGGCGGCTCGAGCCCGCGCAGGTTCGTGATGTTGCGGCACATCTCTCGACGGTACGTCGCCCAATGTGGCGCCGCTTACGGCACGTCGCACCTGATGTCGTGCTGCGTCGTCCGGTTCGCCACCACGACCACGGACTCGCTGGCCGGCTCGGAGCCGCACGCCTGGACGCCGTCGTAGGTGCCGGCCGGCGCGGTAAGCGTGAAGTGGCCCTGCGTATCCGTGGTCGCGGATGCGACCTGGCGGCCGTTTGACCACAGCGACACGGGTGAGTTCGGCAGCGGCTGGCCGTCCAACGCCATGCCGCCTCCCAGGGCAGGCGGACCGCCGTACATCCGGACGGCGCCCGTGACCGTCCCCTGGCCCGGCGAGCCGGTGCACGCGGCAGCCAAGAGCGCACACCCCGCCAGGACCACCACAGGCCGAACCGGTTCACGACCCACCCACCATCCCTCACAAAGAGAGACGCCAACAGACCGCATGTGGTTGGGGTCTTCGTGCGCGACGAACGGAAATGCGCGAGCTGATCAGCTCAGGTACGGGCTGTACAGCGCGGAGAGGAACCGTGTTGCGAGCGCGTCGCGCGCCTGCGGCGGCATCGCGTCGAGCAGGCGGTTGACGCCGCCCATCCGGACGCTCACCTCCGGCGAGAGGTTCAGGCCGGCCGCGGGCAGCAGCCCCGCGAAGGCCTCGTCGTCCAGGGTGGTGAGGTCGATCCCCTGGAGCATCGCGAGGATCTCCGCCGGCAGCTCGACCCGCCCGCGAGCGCGGACCACCGCCACGCTCTCGCGGATCGCGGCGAGAAGCCCGTCGACGCCCTCCTCGCTGGACCCCGTGAGCGTCACGTGCAGGCTGGCGGGCAGCCCGTCGAGGCTGAGCTGCGGCTGCAGGAAGAACCCGCGGGCGCGTGACTCGTCGGCCAGCTCGAACAGGTCGATGTCGGGGTCGGTCGCGCTGATGGCGACGAGGGTCGCGTCGGGGTTTCCGAGCACGCACAGCCCGTCGATGGCGTTGACTCCCGCCACCACGCGGCGCGTCGCGGCCAGGGCGGAACGGCCGAGCTCGCGGTACCCATCGACGCCCAGGGCCCGCATGGTGGCCCAGGCCGCGGCGAGGGGACCTGCGCCCTTGCTGCTCTGCACCGTGGCGTTGACCACGGGGTAGCCGGGCCAGCTCGCGCACGCGAAGTACGCGCGCAGCCGCATCGCCGCCTCGGCGAACAGCAGCACCGAGGCACCCTTCGGGGCGTACCCGAACTTGTGCAGGTCGCAGGACAGGGACGTGACGCCGGGCACCGACAGGTCAAACTTCGGGATCTCGGCGCCCGCCTCGGCGAGCCACGGGAGCAGCCACCCGCCGACGCAGGCGTCGACGTGGCACGGGATGCCGCGGTCCGCGGCGACGGCGGCGATCTCGGCGACGGGGTCAACGACACCCTGCGCGTACGACGGCGCCGAGGCCACGACCAGCACGGTCCGCTCGGTGCAGGCGGCGGCCATCGCCTCGGGCACGGCGCGGTAGGTGGCCGGGTCGACGGGGACGGTCACGACCTTCACCCCGAGGTACTTGCCCGCCTTGTGGAACGCGGCGTGGGCCGTCGAGGGCATGACGAGCTCGGGCTCCGCGATGTCCGGCCGGGCATCGCGCGCGGCCTTGACCGCCAGCATGATCGACTCCGTGCCGCCGCTGGTGAAGATGCCCGGCGTCTCGTCGTCGCCGCCCAGGCGCGTCGCGACCGCGCCGACCACCTGTCGCTCGAGGGCGACGATGCTGGGGAACGCCGTCGGGTCGAGGCCGTTGACCTCGAGCATCTCCAGGTAGGCGCGCTCGGCGGCCTCGCGCACCTCGGGCCGCCCGCTGTCGTACGTGTACGCGGTCGCCCGGCCGCCCCGCGTGGGCAGGTCGGCCAGCGTCAGCGCCTTGAGCTCGGCCAGGAGGTCTTCGGTGGACTGGCCGGTCTGCGGCAGCCCGGGGTGGTCGGTCATACGGAAGCTCCGATCGGTTCACTGACGGTCGACGGACGACGACGGCGCCCGTAGGCGCGCAGCGCGACGAGCGAGGCGAGCATGAGGACGGCGGGCACCAGGCTGAAGCCCAGCAGCACTCCCGACAGCGCGCGGCCGCTCTGCGCCACGGGGTGGTCCTGGGTAGACGAGACGAAGCCGGCGGCGGCCAGCGCCAACGAGAACAGCCCCGGCCCCAGGGCGAGGCCCGCGGTCTCCCCTGCGGTCCACAGGCCGGTGAACGCGCCGGACTGCAGGCGGCCGGTGCGCGCCGCATCGGCATGCACGGTGTCCGGCAGCAGGGAGAGGGGCAAGACCTGCAAGGCCGCGTAGGACACTCCGAGGAGCGCGCACAGCACGAGGGCCACCGGCGTGCTCCCGGCACGGACGACCGGCCACAGCACGGCGGCGGCGACGACGAACAGGCCGGTCGCGGCCGTCAGGCACCGCAGCCTGCCCCACCGAGCGGCGGCCTTGCCCCACAACGGGACCGCCACCGCGCTGGGTGCGACGAGGCACACGAAGAGCACCGACGTCAGGCCGTAGCTGCCGAGCCAGTACGTGGCGACGTATGGCGCGGCGGCCAGCATGATCGCGACCGCGCCGGCCTGCACCACGAACGCGGCCAGCAGCGCGAAGAACGCCCGGTTGCCGCGCGCCACCCTGAGCGCCGCCCCGAGCCCGAGCGGTTCGGGACCCGGCCGCGCCGCGACGTGGCGCGACACCAGCGAGGGAATGAGCAGCGCCGCGAACAGCACGACCGCGACCACGAGCCCCATCACGGCGTAGCCGCGCCGGCCGCCACCGCCCATCTGCACGACCGCGGGAGCAAGCCCGCCCGCGACGAGAATGCCCAGGGTCAGGCAGACGATCCGCCACACCATGATCCGCGTCCGCACCTGCGGGGAGTCCGACATCTCGGTGGGCAGCGCGACGTACGGCACTTGGAACAGCGCGAACGCGCTCGACGCGAGCACGAACGTCACCGCCACCCACGCCGCCGCCGACGACCCGGTGAACGGCGACAGGAACATCAAGGCGAACCCGATGGGCAGGGCGGCCGTGCCGGCGAGCAGCAAGCGCGTTCGTCGTCCGGTGCGCAGCGCCTCCCGGTCGCTGGCCGCACCGACGGTCGGGTTGAAAAAGACGTCCCAGAACTTCGGCAGGGTCACGACGAGGCCCGCGACCAGCGCCGTGACGCCCAGCGCGTCGGTGAGGAAGTAGAGCAGCAGCAGGCCGGGCACGGTCGAGTAGATGCCGGTGCCAACCGAGCCGACCGCGTACCCCGCCAGCCGCCGCCGGCCGATCCCCTCGCTCACGCGTTCACGCCCAGACCGAGCTCGCGCAGCACCAGCTCGTGCAGGTACGCGCGGAAGCGCGGAACCTGCTCGCGGATCATCGAGCGGCAGAAGCCCTGAGTCGTCCACAGCACCGTCCAGATCGCCAGCTCGGCGCGGTCCGGCGTCACTGCCGGCAGCGCATCGGACACGACATCACGTACTTGCTCGATCAGAGGCCGGGAGTACTCCTCCTCCAGCCCCGGGAACTGCTCGGCGTCTTCCATCCACCGCCGCATCCAGAGGGCCGTCACATCGGGGTGGGCGATGCAGAAGTCGAGGTACCCGTCGGCGAGCGCCACGGCCGCCTTTCCGGGCTCGGCAGGCGCCTGCCTCGCGAAGTCGGCGAGCGCGGCCCCGACGGCGCTGGCTTCGGCCTCGTTCGCCGCGCGCATCACCTCGCGGTAGAGGTCGGACTTGCTGCCTGTGTGATAGGCGACGGTCGCGACGTTCAGGCCGGCGGCATCGGCGATCTGCCGCGCCGACGTCGCGTCGTACCCGTGCCGGGCGAACAGCTCCGTCGCCACGGCGAGGATCCGGTCGCGGCTCTGCGACTCGGCCGATGAGATCTCGGACACGGGAACGGAGGGTACGGGACGACGACGCCGTCAAACAAACGTTGGATGGGCCGACCAGCTGGCTTCCGACGCGCCGGTCGTCGCGTGCCCGAACGCGGTCGGCGCCGCGCGGTCGAGCTCAGGCGCGCTTCGGGCGGTAGCCCAGCAGCAGCCAGCCGTTCGACGACGTCGCGCAGTCGACCAGCTCGAGCTCGAGCGGCAGCCCCTCAAGGAGCCGTCGGCCGCCCTCCACCGTCCGCGGGGCGACGACGAGTCGCAGCTCGTCGACCGCACCGCCGGCGAGGAGTGCCCGCGCCACAGAGATGCTCGCGTGCACGCCGATGTCGCCGCCGGGCCCGTCGCGCAGGTCGCGCACGAACGCGACGACGTCGCCCTCGACCACCGTCGCGTGCGCCCACTGCGTGGCTAGCGGCGTCGAGGTCGCGACGTGCTTAGGGACCGTGTTGATGAAGGTCGCGAACGGCTCGATGTCGCTGGTCGGCCAGAACGTCGACCACTCGTCGTAGCTGCGCCGGCCGAGCACCACGGCGTCCTGGCGCCCGATCACCGCAGCCAGGTTCGCATTCAGCTCGGCGTCCCAGTCCCCCATGAACCGAGCCGGGTCCTCGGCGATCCCGTCGAGGGAGAGCAGCTCGTACACCACGACTCGTCTCACGGCCCCCCGGCTGCGGTCGGGCTCACCGGTGTCCCCCGATGAGCATCTCCTTGGAGCTGAGGACGGCCCGACGGACGAGCTCCACTCCGATCACCAGACCCGCCAACGTGATCAGGCCGCCGATCTGTGCCCAGTGCGACTCGTAGGCGACCGCCGCGAAGAGCGACGCCACCAGTCCGAGGGCGACCCATGTCTTCCACGTCCGCTGCCGCCGGAAGTAGCGCAGCGCGGGCAGCCACCCGAACAGCATCAGCGCCACGGGCGCCGTGAGATCCCGGCCGGCGGTAGACAGCACCGCGATGCCGATCAGCAGCGCCCACCAGTAGACGAACGACACCGGCCACCAGAGCAGCGCCCCGCGCCGGCTGTACGGACCCGACCGCTTCTCGCGGGGTATGGCAGGACCGCTCCTGTCCGGCCTCGCCGTCGATGGCGGCCGCGGTGCCGGGCGGCGTGGGAAGTTCGTCGGGGGGCGCCAACCGGGCGGCGGGTACGGCCGGGGCGTGCCCGCGGGCGGTCGCCAGCCAGGCGGCGGGTACGGCCAGGACGGCCGCGGCGCCGGTCGCGGGTTGTTGCCCATCCCGCCCGGTGCGAAGTACTCGTGGCTGCCCCACTCGGCCGCTGGCGTCTCGGGCGCGACGTCGGGGGCGGTCCGGGGCGGCGTCGACGCGCGGAGCCGCTCGTCGTAGGCGGCTCTCGAACTGGCGTCGTGCACCTGGTCCCACGCCCGGGACACGCGGACGAAGTCCTCGGGCGAGCCACCGGCGTCTGGGTGGGTCCGGCGCGCCCGTGAGCGGTACGCCCTCTTGATCTCGTCCTGAGTGGCGTCGGGTGACACCCCGAGGACGTCGTATGCCGTGCTCAACGTCCGCGCCCACGACGCAACGCGCGGCCGGCGCCTCGCCCGATCGTGGTGCGGCCGCCTCCGTCGTGCGCGAACGCCACCTGCGTCACGCTCCACGGCGCGTAGGTCAGCGCGGACGCTGCGGCCTTCGTCCGCAGGCCGAGGGACAAGCGCCGATCGAGGATCGCGTAGGTGACCGTGGAGTCGTCGATGCGCACGACGACGGCCTCCTGGCGCTGCGGGACGTCGCCGTAGGACGACTGCACCATGTTCGACAGCCACGTGTGCGGGTCCGGGACGTCGCGCTTGAGCGTGGCGCGCAGGGCGGGCGGAAGCCGCAGCCACTGCTCTGCCGCGTGACGGTGCTGAGCGTCGGCAGGTTCGCCCTCGTCATCGTTCTCGGGCGTGACGCCGATGCCGGGGTCGAGCTCCCCCGAGGTGCGGTCGACGGTGCTGATGGCCTGGTAGACGACGACGTCCAGATGGCGCCACGGACCGGCGGGCGCCAAGGCTCCACCTTGGGCCGGCCGCAGCGGGCGGACGGCGCGGGCGACGACCAGCCGCGCCGGGTACACCCGAAAGCCCGTCTCCAGCTGGTGGGGCACACCATCGATCGTCTTCGCGTACGAGCGGGCAATCTGGACCACGTCCGCCAGCGGCGTGCCACCGTGCCGGTCGGCGGCGCGCGCCTCCGGCGGCATCAGGTCGAACTTCAGGACCGGCTTGGTGAACCATCTGGGGTCGATCGCTTCCGCGCTCGGCGGCACATTCCTCGACGCCAGCTCTTGGCCGCTCGCGCGCCCGACGACGTCACGGCCCATGGCTGCGCCTCCCTCCGCCGGCGCCACTGGCGCCGGTAGCCAGCCTGCCTCCGTCGGGCCCGTCCTGCAGTGTCGAGCTCATCCGAGGGGTACGACGAACTGGCACGGCGACCATGCGATCGGTTTCGGGATCTCACCACATGACGGCATACGCCGACGTGCCGTCTGTGAGGCGCCGTTCCCTGATCGAAGCCGCAGACCAAAATACCCATCCGAATCGAGGGATGGCCGCATGTGGTCAACACGACCCGCGTTTCCGAGGGTCCGGCAGGTGGACGGAGCGGAATCGAAGTGCCCGGACAGTGAGACGCGATCGGTCGACCCGCCGAAACGTCGGGAACGGGCGACCGCCATCGCGATCGAAGGGCCCCCACGGAGTCCATCCGTTGACAAGCACGATCCGGCCGCGAAGGTCCATGCCTCGCCCGCGCCCCACTGCCGTCCTGCCCGCGAGGGTCGCTAAGCTCCCACGCGAAGGAGGGCTCGTGGCACGTCTGATCAATGTCGTGGGGGCGGTCATCGCTCGCGATGGCGAGATCCTGTGCGCGCAGCGCGGTCTGACCGGGTCACTTCCGGGTATGTGGGAGTTTCCCGGCGGCAAGATCGAGCCCGGCGAGTCGCCCCGTGCCGCCCTCGAACGCGAGATCGCCGAGGAGCTTGAGTGCGTGGTGTCCGTTGGCGAGGAGGTCACGACCACAACGCATGAGTACGACTTCGGCATCGTGACACTGACTACCTTCTACTGCGAGCTGCTCGATGGGACGCCAAATCTGACCGAGCACGCACAGATCGTCTGGCTTCCACCGGCCGAGCTCGACGCGCTTGATTGGGCGCCAGCCGACATTCCCGCAGTGGCGTTGATCCAGGCGGACCACGCCGCATGAGATCCGACTCGGCGTGGTTGGCCGGGTTTCGGCTCGACATCGACTTCGGCTACCTCGCCGCTTCGCAGTCGGCTCCCCGCAACTACAACCCTCGCCTCGTCCTCAATCAGGACGGCAGCACCGTGGGGCATGTGCTGGTCGAGGAGCTTCGCAGGTGCCGCGACTTCACGTTCTCCGTGGCGTTCATCTCGCCCAGTGCAATCGCGCAACTCAAGCAGCACCTCGTCGACTTCGACGGCGCGGGCAGAATCGTCACCGCAGACTTCCTTGGCTTCAATCGCCCGGAAGCGTTCGCTGAGCTCCTGGCGCTGAAGGAGCACGCAGGGATCGACGTCCGTCGCCACACGGCGGCCGGATTCCATCCCAAGGGGTACATCTTCGAACACGAGCACAGCCTCACGGCGATGATCGGCAGTGCGAACCTCACCAGTGCCGCACTCTCACAGAACCACGAATGGAACCTCAAGGTGTCCGCGGCTGCGGGCAGCGATCTCGCAGACCAGCTGAGCGATCTCGTCGCCGAGCAGGTCAGGCACTCGGTTCCACTCACTGAGGAGTGGATCGATGAGTACGCCGCAACCTTCGTGGCTCCTGCTCCGCGCGCTCCGACAGCGCCCTCGCACAAATCTGGCGAGGAGCCATCTTTCCAACCAAACGCCATGCAGCAGGATGCGCTTCTCGCACTGGACCTTGTGCGAGCCAACGGTGCCAAACGCGCCATCGTGATCTCGGCAACCGGCACCGGCAAGACGATCTTGTCTGCCCTCGATGTGCGGTCCGTCAACCCAGACCGATTCTTGTTCGTCGTACACCGTGAGCAGATCCTCGACCGCACGATCCAGGAGTATCGCCGGGTCCTCGGAGGCAGCGCTAACGAGTACGGCAAGCTCACGGGCTCGCTCAAGCAGGATCACCGCCGTTACGTGTTCGCCACGATCCAAACCCTGGCGCAACCGGAGATCCTGACTGGGCTCCCCGCGAATGCCTTCGACTACATCTTGATCGACGAGGCCCACCGCGCAGGCGCCGCGACCTACCAGCGGATCATCAAGCACTTCGACCCTGCGTTCCTCCTCGGCATGACGGCAACCCCCGAGCGAACCGACGGCTTCGACGTCTTCGAGCTTTTCGAGTACAACGTGCCGTACGAGATTCGGCTCAAGCACGCCCTCGAGGAGGGAATGCTGTCGCCATTCCACTACTACGGCGTCGCAGACGTGACCTATGCCGACGGCAGCTCGACGACCGACGAGACGGAGCTGAGGCTGCTCATCTCCCCCGAACGAGTGGGGCATCTCCTGAAGGCCCTCGATCTCTATGCGCAAGCGGGTGTGGAACCACGAGGCCTCATCTTCTGCAGCCGCAAGGAAGAGGCGCACGCCCTGGCTAATGCGCTCAACGAATCAACTCTACGCGGGCGCCAACTTCGCACGGTTGCCCTCACCGGCGACGACCCGATTGCAGTGCGCGAGAAGCGCGTCGCCGAACTCGAATCGGGCGGCCTCGACTACATCCTCAGCGTCGACGTCTTCAACGAAGGCGTCGACATCCCAACGGTGAACCAAGTAGTCATGCTGCGGCAGACCCAGTCTGCAATCGTGTTCGTTCAGCAACTCGGACGAGGCTTACGACTGAGCGATGGCAAGGACTACTTGGTCGTCATCGACTTCATCGGGAACTATGCAACGAACTTCCTGATCCCCATCGCGCTCTTCGGCGATCAGAGCCTCAACAAGGAGTCGCTGCGGGAGAAGCTCAACGAGACGATCGAGGGTGGGACCCTGCCCGGCCTGTCGAGCGTGAGCTTTGACGAGATCGCACGCGAGCGCGTCCTCGCCTCGATCGCGAGCAACGCTCTCGACAGCATGGCGAACCTGAAGACAGCCCTTGTCGCCATGCAACATCGCGTCGGCCGAATCCCGACTCTGTGGGATTTCCACCGCTTCGAGTCCGTCGACCCGATGCTGCTCGCAACGAAGAAGGAGCACTTCCTCGCCCTGACGCACTCTCTCCTTCGTGCCGAACACCGGCTCAGCGAATCGGAGAGCAAGTGGCTCCAACTCATTTCCCACGAGGTTTTGCCAGCGAAGCGACTCCACGAGACGGTCCTGCTGCGCGCCTTGATCGAGCGTGGACGCCTCACCACCGACGAGATCGCGACCGTCTTCACGAATGAAGGCATCGCATCGGACGAAGTGTCGATCCGTGCGGCGATCGACTCTCTCGCGCTTCGCGGCTACTCACAGGGCGACGAGAGGCGGTACAAGGCTGGAGTTGCCTCGGAGAGCGCCGGCTCCATCGAGCTTCAGGCCGATGTCGTCGAGGCGCTCAACTCCAACCCTGCCTTCACAGCCGCTGTCGACGACGTGCTCACGACCGCCGCAGCTCTTATCACTGCCCGCTATGAGATCGACGTCCCTTTCAGCGCGGGCATGCAGTACAGCCGGCGAGACGCCGCCCGGATCGTGGGCTGGCCGCGGAGCACGTCATCCACCATTTATGGCTACAAGACCGACGCCGCGCTCGGAGTCGCCACTATCTTTGTGACCCTCCATAAGAACGAAGATGTCGCGGCGAGTACGGCGTACGAAGACGCGCTTCTCGACCTGTCGTCGATGCGCTGGTTCTCCAAGAGTAACCGCACCATGATGAGTCCCGACGTGGCACCAATCGTGCAGGGCGCCGTCGATCTCCATGTTTTCGTCAAGAAGGACGACGCTGAGGGAAGCGACCACTATTACCTCGGCTGTGCCAGCGCGCATGACCCGATCGAGACCACGATGCCAGATTCAGACGGGGAGCAACTCCGCGTTGTGCGAATGACGCTCCACTTCGAAAAGCCCGTGCGCCAAGGACTGTTCGACTACTTCGGCTCGACCGCGGAGTAAGCCAGGCGCCTTCCCAGGTGGATGCACGTAATCTGCTCATTCGCCGCCAATCCTCGACGGGCCGCCGGTCGACGACTCCCTCGACGGAGTCGAGCTCGAGAGCCTGCAATGGCATGAACCCGTCGCGTCCTGTCGGTCTGCATGCGCGCCAATTTCAGGGGAAAGAACCGTCGGCGCACGAACCTCGCAGGCAACGGCCCTGCGGACCCCCCGCAGCGTCGCCGGATCCTCCGATCGCTAATCGGCGCCCACATCCGTGCGCTGGACCCTCACCGGGTGCACGCTGGCGCCGTGAGGCGACGCGAGGCCGCGCGAGAGTACGTCGGCGGGGCCCTATGGGTGCTGCCGTTCGTCGTCGGCAACGCGGCGCTGGTCATCGGCTTCGCGCTCGCCCAGGTGGACGTGGTGCCGGGGTCGTTCCTGTGGAACGTCGCGTTCCGGGGCTCGTCGGCCGATGCCCGCACGCTGCTGCTCACCATCACCGGGACGGTGGTCACGGTGATCGCCCTGGTGCTGGGCCTGTCGATCGTCGCGCTGCAGCTCTCGTCCACCCAGTTCAGCCCGCGCCTGCTGCGCAACTTTCTCCGGGACCGACCCAACCAGGTGGTCCTGTCGGTGTTCATGGCGACCTTCGCCTACAGCGCCGCCGGGCTGCTGACCGTCGGGGTCGGCGCCGAGCCCGAGAAGTTCCCTCGGCTGGCGGTCACCGGGGCGCTGGCGCTGCTGTTCGCCAGCATCGCCGCCGTCGCCTACTTCGCCGACCACCTCTCGCACTCCATCCAGGTGGACGCGATCATGCGACGGGTCGAGCGGGAGACCCTTGAGGTGATCGCCCGGCTGCCGCGGGACGTCGAGCTGGTGCCGCCGACCGCACCGCCGTGGGCCGTCCCGATCGCGGCGAAGACGAGCGGCTACGTGGTGACGGCACACCCGGAGCAGCTGCTGCCGCTGGCGGCGACGCACGGCGTGAGCATCGCGCTGAGCCGGCGGGTGGGTGAGCACGTGGTGCCGGGCACCGTGCTCGCGCAGATCTGGACGTCGAGGCCCGACGACGAGCTGCCCGACCCGCACGTGTTCGAGCACGCGCTCGAC
>Ga0207816_1000196_pt1 | contig 14804 bp, 12 predicted proteins | sample LuqExpMetageno10_FD_187768 | JGI IMG/M metagenome (GOLD analysis project Ga0207816, IMG submission 187768) | Tropical forest soil microbial communities from Luquillo Experimental Forest, Puerto Rico - Sample 10 (SPAdes) | ecosystem: Environmental > Terrestrial > Soil > Tropical forest ... | reverse complement strand
TCGCCCGCCGAGGCGGTCGAGGCGATGATCACCCGCAGCGTCGAGCGCATGTACTCCGAAGCCGAGGAGAACCGGTTCCTCGAGGTGACCTACGCCTCCGGCGACAAGGAGGTCCTGTACTTCAAGGACTTCAACTCCGGCGCGATGATCCAGAACATCGTCGACCGGGCGAAGAAGTCCGCGATCAAGGACTTCCTCGCCACCGGCCAGCGCGGCATCCGGGTGGACCACCTCCTCACCGCGTGCGTCGAGGAGTTCCGCGAGAACGAGGACCTGCCGAACACGACCAACCCCGACGACTGGGCGCGGATCAGCGGCAAGAAGGGCGAGCGCATCGTCTTCATCCGCACGATCGTCCAGGGCAAGAAGGGCGAGGACACCTCGCGGACCATCGAGACGGTGACGAGCACCGGCCAGTACCTCTGAGGGACGTCCCGTCGCGGGCTCGTCGTACGCGTGCCGGAACCATACTGGCCGCATGGAGGTCGCCGACGGCATCGTCAAGGTCGACGGGACGAGGGGCGGCAACGTCTACCTCGTCGTGGCCGGGAGCGGGGTCGTGGTGATCGACACCGGGATTCCGGGCAACTCCGCCCGCATCCTCGCCGCGCTCGATTCGCACGGATTCCGCACCGCCGACCTCCGCGCGATCGTGCTCACGCATTGGCATCCGGACCACGTCGGCACCGCTGCCGCGCTCCGCCAGGCGACCGGGGCGCCCGTCGCGATCGGGGAGGCGGACGCGCCGATCCTGGCCGGTGGCGACTTGCCGGCGAAGGGGCGGCGGGCGATGCGCGCGGTCACGAGGCTCCTGCGGGTGCGGTCGCTCGACGCGGACATCGTGCTCCGCCCGGGCGACGCGATCGAGGGTCTTGAGGTGGTCGGAGCCCCGGGACACACCGCCGGCAGCATCGCCCTTCGCCACGCATCCGGTGTCCTGTTCACGGGCGACGCGGTGCTGGGCGACCGGCACGGAGGCCTGCAGCCGCCCGACTCACGCCTCAGCCTGGACCCGGACCGGGCCACGGCGTCGATGAACAAGCTCCTCGGCCTGGCACCCCGGCTGATCCTCGCGGGGCACGGGGCGCCCGTTGACCACCCCGCCACCAGGATCGGCGCCTGAGCAGCACAGACCGCGGGTCGAGGTGTGCCGCAGCCTAGGGTGGAGCCCGTGACCGTCCGCCGGATCATGGGCCTGGAGACCGAGTACGGCGTGCTCCAGCCCGGGCGCCCGCTGGCCAACCCGATGCTGCTCTCGAGCCATGTCGTCGCCGTGCACGCGGCGGCTCGAGAAGGCGCGCGCGCCAAGGCACGCTGGGACTACGACGACGAGGACCCGCTGAAGGACGCCCGCGGCTTCCACCTGCAGCGCGCCTCCGCGCATCCGTCGCTGCTGACCGACGACCCGACGCGCCCGGCCCCCAGCGGTGACAGCACCCAGCTGCTGCCGCGCGCGACGGTCGAGGAGTACGAGGACCCCGGTGCGGCCAACGTCGTCCTCACGAACGGCGCGCGCCTGTACGTCGACCACGCCCATCCCGAGTACTCGAGCCCCGAGGTGACGAACCCGCTCGACGCGGTGCGCTGGGACCGGGCCGGCGAGCTCGTCATGCTGCAGTCCGTCCGGGCGCTGGCCAGCACGGCAGCGCTGCCCGACGTCGCGCTCTACAAGAACAACGTCGACGGCAAGGGCGCCACCTACGGCACGCACGAGAACTACCTCGTCGACCGCGCCGTGCCGTTCGTCGAGCTCGCGGCCCGCATCATGCCGTTCCTGGTGACGCGCCAGGTCTTCACCGGCGCGGGCCGCGTCGGCATCGGCCAGCACGGCGAGGAGCCGGGCTTCCAGATCTCGCAGCGCGCGGACTACATCGAGGCGGAGGTGGGCCTCGAGACCACCCTGCGGCGCCCGATCGTCAACACGCGCGACGAGCCGCACGCCGACCCGGCGCGCTGGCGTCGGCTCCACGTGATCATCGGCGACGCGACCATGCTCGAGACCGCCACCTACGTGCGGATGGGCACCACATCGCTGGTGCTCTGGCTCCTGGAGCGGGCCCTTGAGGACCCGGCCGCCCGTGCTGCGCTCGCGGCGATCGACGCCGTGCGCCTGGCGGACCCCGTCGACGCCGTGCACCAGGTGAGCCACGACCTCACGCTGGGCAAGCCGCTGGAGCTGGCGGACGGCCGCCAGCTCACCGCGATCGAGGTCCAGCGCACCTACCTCGACACCATCCGGGGCGTCGTCGGGGAGCCCGACGAGCAGACGGCCGACGTCCTCGCTCGCTGGGACTCGCTGCTGACGAGGCTGGCCGACGACCCCTCGTCGTGCGCCCGCGAGGTCGAGTGGCTCGCCAAGCTGCGCCTCCTCGAGGGCATGCGCCGACGCGACCGCCTGGCGTGGGACCACCCGCGGCTCGCGGCGGTCGACCTGCAGTGGTCCGACGTGCGCCCCGAGCGCGGGCTGTACTTCCGGCTGGAGAACGCCGGCGCGGTCGAGCGGCTGGTGGACGACGAGTCCGTGGCGGGCGCGGTGAAGAGCCCGCCCGACGACACGCGCGCGTTCTTCCGTGGCGAGGCCGTGCGGCGGTACCCGAGCGAGGTGTCCGCCGCCAGCTGGGACTCCGTCGTCTTCGACGTGCCCGGCGCCCACTCGCTGCAGCGCGTCCCCATGCGCGACCCCTCCCGTGGCACCCGCTCCCATGTCGGTGCCCTCCTCGACGCAAGCCCGGACGCGACGAGCCTGCTCAGGGCGCTCGAGGGCTGACTGGGGCGCCGCTCGGCGTCCTGTCTGCACAAGGGCCTAATGTGGGAGCAGGAGCTGATCGATCAGGAGGGTCGACATGGCGGGAAACGAGTACGTCCAGCCGCACCGTGACGACGACGCCGACGAGCCGGAGCCCGTCGACGCCCCCGCCGCCCAGAACCGCGACTCCGAGGTCGACGCGCTCCTGGAGGAGATCGACGACGTGCTGGAGCAGAACGCCGAGCAGTTCGTGCGCGGGTTCGTCCAGAAGGGCGGTCAGTGAGCCCCGATGAGCCGTACCGACGCCAACCCCTCAGGGCGGCTGCCGGACGCGTTCACGACGCCGGGCTCCGCTTCGTTCGTCGACTTCCTCGCCGGGTACGCCCCTGACCTGCTGCCCGGCAACCGTCCGCTGCCGGCAGGTTCGTTCGCGGAGCTGGCCGCGCCGCACGCGACGACGATCGTCGCGCTCGTCCACGAGGGCGGGATCGTCATGGCAGGCGACCGCCGGGCGACGATGGGCTCGATGATCGCCAGCCGGAGCATCGAGAAGGTCTTCCCGGCCGACGAGTACTCCGCGGTCGGCATCGCCGGCACCGCGGGGCTGGCCGTCGAGCTGGTGCGGCTGTTCCAGCTCGAGCTGGAGCACTACGAGAAGATCGAGGGCTCGCTGCTGTCCCTGGACGGCAAGGCGAACCGGCTCGCGACCATCATCCGCGGCCAGCTGAGCCTGGCGCTGCAGGGCCTGGCGGTGGTGCCGCTGTTCGGCGGGTACGACCTGGACAAGGGCACCGGCCGGATCTTCTCGTACGACGTCACCGGGGGGCGGTACGAGGAGAACGACCACCACGCGGTGGGCTCCGGCTCCGTGTTCGCGCGGGGCTCGCTCAAGAAGCGCTGGCGGCCGGGGCTCGACGAGGCCGGGGCGATCACGGTGGTGGTGGAGGCCCTCATGGACGCGGCCGACGACGACTCGGCGACGGGCGGCCCCGACCACGAGCGCTCGATCTATCCCGTGGTCGCCACGGTCGGGACCGCCGGCTACCGGCGTGTGCCCGACGACGACCTGGCTGCGGCCACCGAGGGCGTGCTGGCCGCTCGTCGTGCGGCACGGGGAGGCGACGCGAGATGAACTCACCCCACGCAATTGCTCGCTGCGCTCACCATTCCGCGGGGGCCCCGAGATGAGCATGCCGTTCTACGTCTCACCCGAGCAGCTGATGAAGGACCGCGCCGACTACGCGCGCAAGGGCATCAGCCGCGGTCGCTCGGTCGTCGTGCTCCAGTACGACGAGGGCGTGCTCTTCGCGACGGAGAACCCGTCGAGGGCGCTGCACAAGGTCTCGGAGATCTACGACCGCATCGCGTTCGCCGCGGTCGGCAAGTACAACGAGTTCGAGAACCTCCGCGTGGCCGGCGTCCGGTACGCCGACCTGCGCGGCTACTCCTACGACCGCGTCGACGTCACGGCCCGCGGCCTGGCCAACGCCTACGCCCAGACGCTCGGCACGGTGTTCACCACCGAGTCCAAGCCGCTCGAGGTCGAGCTCGTGGTCGTCGAGGTGGGGACCGCGCCGGGAGCCGACCAGATCTACCGGCTCTCCTACGACGGCTCCGTGGCCGACGAGCACGGCTGGGTCGTCATGGGCGGCCAGGCGGAGCGGCTCGCCTCCGTGCTCAGCGACGGCTGGCGCGCCGGCATGACGCTGCACGAGGCGCTGGAGCTGGCCGTCGGGGTGCTCGGCGCGCCGACTGACGACGCGTCCGGGCAGCGCACCCTGGAGGGGAAGGCCCTCGAGGTGGCCGTGCTGGACCGCACGCGGCCGCGGCGGGCGTTCCGCCGGCTGACCGGTGTGGTGCTGGACAACCTGCTGTCGGGCGCCGCCCGGCGCGCGCCCGAGAACGGAGAGGGGCCCGGCGACGGGACCGACGAGGACGGCGGCGCGACGCCGACGGCCTGACGGAGGGAGGGACGGCCATGGACCGGCGCATCTTCGGGCTGGAGACCGAGTACGGCGTGACCTGCGCGGCCGTCGATGGCCGCGGCCTGTCGGCCGACGAGGTCGCGCGGTACCTGTTCCGCAAGGTCGTCGCGTGGGGGCGCTCGTCGAACGTCTTCCTGCGCAACGGGTCGCGGCTTTACCTCGACGTCGGATCGCACCCCGAGTACGCGACCGCGGAGTGCGACGACTGGCGCCAGCTGGTGACGCACGACCGTGCGGGTGAGCGGATCCTCGAGGGGCTCGTCGTCGACGCCCAGCAGCGCCTCGAGCACGAGGGGCTCCCCGGCCAGATCCACCTGTTCAAGAACAACACCGACTCGGCCGGCAACTCCTACGGCTGCCACGAGAACTACCTGGTGCGGCGGCAGGGCGACTTCGCGAAGGTGTCGGACGTGCTGGTGCCGTTCCTCATCACCCGGCAGGTGATGACGGGCGCCGGCAAGGTGCTCGTCACGCCGCGGGGGGCGGTGTACTGCCTGTCGCAGCGCGCGGACCACATCTGGGAGGCGGTCTCGTCGGCCACGACGCGGTCGCGGCCGATCATCAACACGCGCGACGAGCCGCACGCCGACGCCGACCTGTACCGGCGGCTGCACGTCATCGTCGGCGACTCCTCGATGGCCGAGCCGACGACCATGCTCAAGGTGGCCTCGACCGACCTGCTGCTGCGCCTGGTCGAGGCGGGCGTCCCGGTGCGCGACCTGACCCTGGAGAACCCCATCCGGGCGATTCGGGAGATCAGCCACGACATGACCGGGCGCCACCCGGTCGCGCTCGCCAACGGCCGCACCGTCACCGCGATCGACATCCAGGAGGAGTATCTGGCGCGGATCAGCGACTTCGTCGGCAGCGAGATGGGGCCGAGCCCCGAGGTCAAGGCCGTGCTGGACCTGTGGGAGCGGGCGCTGCGCGCGCTGCGCACCGGCGACCTCTCCCTAGTCGACCGCGAGCTCGACTGGGCGATCAAGTACCGGATGATCGAGCGCTACCGCGCCAAGCACGGCCTCGAGCTCTCGGACGTGCGCATCCAGCGCCTCGACCTGGCGTACCACGACATCTCGCGGACCGAGGGGCTGTACAACCTGCTCGCCGCGCGCGGCCTCGTCGAGCGCGTCACCACCGACCTCGACGTGTTCGAGGCGACCAGCCGGCCGCCGCAGACGACGAGGGCGCGGCTGCGCGGCGAGTTCGTCCGCGCTGCGCAGGAGGCCCGCCGCGACTACACGGTCGACTGGGTGCACCTCAAGCTCAACGACCAGGCCCAGCGCACCGTGCTGTGCAAGGACCCCTTCCGCGCCGTCGACGACCGGGTGGACCGCCTCATCGAGTCCATGTAGCCGTCCAGTCACGGTGGGTACAGTGGGCGCCCGCCGGGACGGTTCGACGAGACGGTGGGACGAGGAGGGGACAGGTGCGCCGACGCGCTGCCGCGCTGCTGCTGGTGCTCGTCGTCGGCCTGCTCGCCGCGTGCTCCCAGGTGGTCGTCCCGACGGATCCCGACATCACGGTGTCCGGCGATGCGGGTGGGACTCCGATCCTCACGTACGTCGCGCCGCTGAGCGTCGACCGCACATACCGGCGCACGGTCTGGCCCGGGACTGGGCCGGAGCTCGTCGACGGCGGCCAGGTGCTGCTGCGGTACTGGGTCGAGGATGGCAGCACGGCGGGCCCCCCCATCTCGGAGAACTACTCGACGTCGCCCATTCCCCAGGTGCTCAGCCTCGGCGACCTGGGTACCGACCTCTACAACACGCTCAAGGGCCAGCACGTGGGCGCGCGGTTGCTCCAGGTGACCCCGCCCGGCAGCTCGCAGGCTTTTCCAGTCGTCACGGTGATCGACGTGCTGCCGACGAGGGCGGACGGGCCGGCGGTGGCGCCCAAGGCCGACCTTCCGACCGTGACGTTGGGGGCCGACGGCACGCCGTCGATCAAGCCGACCGGCACCGACCCGCCGACCTCGCTCGTCGTTCAGCCGCTGCTGCGCGGCTCAGGCCGGCAGGTGGAGAAGACCGACGTCGTCACGGTGCAGTACGCGGGCTTCTCGTGGGCCACCGGTGAGGCCGTCGACTCGACCTGGGACCGGGGGCAGCCGAAGAGCTTCGGGCTGGCGGACGTGCCGGCCTTCGCCGAGGGGCTGGCCGAGCAGCCGACCGGGTCGCAGGTGATGCTGGTCGTGCCGCCGACCTATGACCTGGGCGCCACCCAGAGCGAGGCGCTCAAGGGGCAGACGCTCGTGTTCATCGTCGACATCCTGGCGTCGCAACCGGAGGGGGTGACGCGATGAGCGTCGCGCTGCGCGTGATCCCGTGCCTGGACGTCGACGCCGGCCGCGTGGTCAAGGGCGTCAACTTCGAGAACCTGCGGGACGCGGGCGACCCCGTCGAGCTGGCCGCGCGCTACGACGCCGCGGGCGCCGACGAGGTGACGTTCCTCGACGTGTCGGCGTCGTCCGGGGGCCGCGAGACGACCTACGACGTGGTGCGGCGCACGGCCGAGCAGGTGTTCGTCCCGCTGACGGTCGGCGGCGGCGTGCGGTCGGTCGAGGACGTCGACGCGCTGCTGCGTGCCGGCGCCGACAAGGTCGGGGTGAACACCGCCGCGATCGCGCGGCCCGAGCTGGTCTCCGAGATCGCCCGGCGCTTCGGCTCCCAGGTCCTCGTGCTGTCGGTCGACGCTCGCCGGGTGACCGGCGAGACGCGCACCGACTCGGGCTACGAGGTGACGACGCACGGCGGGCGGCAGGGGACAGGCATCGACGCCGTGGAATGGGCCGAGCGGGCCGTCGACCTCGGCGCCGGCGAGGTGCTCCTCAACTCGATGGACGCCGACGGGACCAGGGACGGCTTCGACCTCGAGATGATCCGCGACGTGCGGGCGCGGGTCCACGTGCCGCTCATCGCCTCGGGCGGCGCGGGCACCGCCCAGCACTTCGTCGATGCGGCGAAGGCCGGCGCCGACGCGGTGCTCGCGGCCAGCGTGTTCCACTTCGGCACCCTGACGATCGGCGAGGTCAAGAAGGCGCTGAGCGCGGCCGGCATCACCGTCCGCTGACGAACGCCGGCGGCCCCCTTCTCGGGCCGCGGGTCGATACCTTCGTGCGCGGTCGATAGCCGCAGGTACCGACGCCGAAGGGTGGTATCGACCGTGCACGGTCATGCGCGCAGGGCGCGACGGGTGATCCGGGGCGCGTCAGCCGGGAGGAGGCGCTCGACGCGGGCGACGAGCGCAGCCGGCGATCGAAGGTCCTCCTTCGTCACGTGCAGCACCCGCCAGCCTGCCTCGACCAAGGCGTCGTTCCGCCGCTTCTCGCGGATCAGGTCGTCCACGCCTGCGTACTTCGTCCGCCCGTCGTACTCGACGAGGATCTTCCACTCCGGCCACCCCAGGTCACCCCAGAACGTGCCGAGGCTCGTGTCGACCTCGATCTGCGTCTGAGGGCACGGCAGGCCCGCGCGCAGCAGGACGAACCGCGTCGCGGTCTCGCCCGGCGACTCGGAACCACCGTCGGCGAGCTGCATGACGGCTCGGGCACGCGTGACACCGCCGCGACCCGCGAGGTCGTCGAGCAACGCAAGAGCGGCGGCGCGGTCTGCCCCCGCCCGCAGCGCCCCATCGGCCACGACGAGTCCGGATAGTGGGGGCAACGTTCGCGCGCAATCGACCATCGTCTGCTCGAGGTCCGTCACCGGAAGGCCGCTCACGACGGTCAGGTGCATCGCGTCGACCGGACCACGGTGCCGCGACACCGTCCTGTCCCGTTTCGCGCTGGGGCGACCCGGTTGACGGACCTGAACCTGCTGTCCCTCGCGCCACAGCGGCAGTCCCCAGACGAGCGCCGCCGACTCGTGACTGAACCAGTGAGGGGTTCGCAGCTGATGCTCGACGGCGACAATCCGCGCGAGCGCCCGACGGCGGGGCGTCAGGTCCGGCTCCTTCGCCAGGTACGCGCCGCGCCCGATCCGCTCCCATGCCCCGGTCCGGCGGCGAGCCGAGACGGCGCCCTCATCGTGGTCGCATGCGAGGTGCACGGTCGGCAGAGTCGGGGGGAGCGGAAGGGACGATCCCGGGCGGATGGGCATGGAGGAAGGTCCCGCCGCGAGGCGACGCCGCGCGATCGTCACGGATCCCCTGTGGGGCGACCGCGCCGACGTTCGGGCTGTGGACCACTCGCACCGCGCGGGAGTCTGCGGCGGCGGGAGGCGGCGCCGTCGATAACCCGAGGTGGGGTCGATAGCCCCAGCCATCGACCGAGGACGGGAGTATCGACCGGGGTCGGGGCGCCGCCGTGTGAAAAGATCCAACCCCCCGATCCCGACGAAGGGCCTGCGTTTCCGTGTCCAGCCCCCGGCGTCCCGCCGCGCTGACGGGGTCGCTGGCCCGCCGCGGCCCCGCGCTCATCTGGCACGGCGTCCGCTCCCACCCCTGGGTGTACGTGGCGGCGATCGGCTCGTCCGCCCTCTTCGGCGCGGCGACCGTCGGCGTGAGCCGGGCGCTCGGGTGGGCGACCGACGCGGTCGTCGTGCCCGCCCTGAACGGTGACGACGTCGCGCGGAGCCACATCTGGCGGGCCGGGCTCGTCGTGCTCGCTGCCGCGACGCTCCTTGCGCTCGGCGTGTGGGGGCGGCGCGTCTATGCGGGCATGGGGACCGCCGACATCCAGGCCGACCACCGCCGCGCGGTGACTCGCCGGCTCATCGAGCTGCCGATGTCGTGGCACCGGGGACACGCCGCGGGCCGGCTGCTGGCCACGGCCAGCTCGGACACCGAGGCGGCCTCGGCGGTCTTCAACTCCGTGCCGTTCGCCCTCGGCGTCCTCGTCATGCTCGTCGTCGCCGCGGCCGAGCTGTTCGTCACGGACGTCTGGCTCGCGCTGGCCGCGCTCGTCGTCGTGCCCGCGATCCTGGCGGCGAACGTCGTCTTCTCGCGCCGCATGTTCGCGGCGGTCTCCGTCGCCCAGCGCATGCGCGGCGAGGTCGCCGAGGTGGCGCACGAGAGCTTCGAGGCGGCCGTCGTCGTCAAGGCCCTCGGCACCGCCGACCGCGAGGAGGAGCGCTTCGTCGGAAAGGCGGCGCAGCTCCGGGACGCCAACGTGCGGGCCGGGACGGTGCGGGCGATGTTCGACCCGGTCGTCGACCTCATCCCGAGCATCGGCACCCTGCTGGTGCTCGTGGTCGGCACCTGGCGCCTCGCCGCGGGGGCGGTCGACACGGGCGACGTCGTCGGCGCCGGCTTCCTCCTCTCGATGCTCGCCGTGCCGGTGCGGTCCATCGGCTTCCTGCTCGGCGACCTCCCGCGCAGCCTCGTCGGCTGGGACCGGATCGCGGGCGTGCTCGACGCGACGGGCGACCTGCCTGAGGGGGCGCTGCCGTGGAGCGCGCCCGGCGCTGCCGCGCCGGTGCGCCTCGAGGACGTCTCGTTCGCTGTCCCCTCGGCGCGCGGGCCGGTCGAGCTGCTTCACGGGGTCGACCTTGACGTGCCCGCGGGACGGACGGTGGCGATCGTCGGGCCTACCGGCGCGGGCAAGACGACGCTCGTCGGGCTCGTCGCGCGCCTGGCCGACCCGACGACCGGCCGCGTGGTCGTCGGCGGCGTCGACCTGCGCGACCTCGATCCGGCCGACCGCGCCCGGCACGTCGCCTTCGTCCCGCAGGCGTCGTTCGTGTTCGAGGACACCGTGCGCGGCAACGTGACGCTCGTTGACGCGGACGACCCCGCCGCGCCCTCCGACGACGACGTCTGGGCCGCCCTGGCGGCGGCGCGCGTCGACGACGTGATCAGGGCCCTGCCGGGTGGTCTCGACGCGCCCCTCGGCGAGCGCGGCGCGAACCTCTCCGGCGGCCAGCGGCAGCGGCTCGTCCTGGCGCGCGCCCTCGTCCGGCGCCCGCGTGTGCTGGTCCTCGACGACGCGACCTCGGCCGTCGACCCCGGCGTCGAGCGCGCGATCCTCACCGGCCTCGGCTCCGCCGGCGGGCCGACGGTGCTGCTCGTCGCCTACCGGATGTCGTCCGTGCTGCTCGCGGACGAGGTGGTGCACGTCGCCGGCGGGCGCGTCGTCGACCGCGGGTCGCACGGCGAGCTCATGGCGCGCGATCCCGGCTACCGCGAGCTCGCGACCGCCTACGAGCGCGACGCCGCCCGCAGGGCGCGGGAGGAGGCGCGGTGAGCGGCGCGCGAATGGCCGTGACGAGCGACCTCGGCGTCCTCGCGACCCTGCGCCGCGGCGTCCAGGTGTCGCCGGAGCTCCTGTCGGGGCTGGCGGTGACGATCACGCTGGCGGTGCTCGCGGCCGGCACCAAGGTGCTCGTGCCGATCGTCGTGCAGCAGGTGGTAGACACCGGGATCCTGGCGCCCGGCGGGCCGGACGGGCTGCGCGTCGCGCGCCTCGCCCTGATCGCGCTCGTCGGGCTGCTCGCCGGCGCGGCGTGCTCCGCCTACGTCAACGTGCGGCTCTTCCGGTCCAGCGAGCGCGGCCTCCTGACGCTGCGGACGAAGGCGTTCCGGCACATCCACGACCTGTCCGTGCTCACCCAGGGCACCGAGCGGCGCGGCTCGCTGGTCTCCCGCGTGACGAGCGACGTCGACACGATCTCGCTGTTCGTCCAGTGGGGCGGCGTGCTGCTGCTCGTCTCGGCACTCCAGCTGTCGGTGGCCACCGTGGTGATGGCGGTCTACTCGTGGCAGCTGACGCTGCTGGTGTGGGTGTGCTTCGTGCCGCTGCTGCTCGTCGTGCCGCGGATGCAGAAGGTGGTGAACCGGCGGTACGCGGCGGTCCGCGAGCGGTACGGCCTCCTGCTCGGCGCGCTGAGCGAGTCGGTGGTCGGCGCCGAGACCGTGCGCGCGTACGGCATCCAGGCGCGCACGCGCCGGCGCATCGATGCCGCCGTGCGGGCGACCCGGGACGCCATGGTCCGCGCGCAGACGATGGTGGCCACCGCGTTCTCCGCCGGCGTGCTCGTCGCGAACGGCGTGCTGGCCGTCGTCGTCGTCGCCGGGGCGCTGCTCGGCGTGGGCGGCCACATCACGATCGGGCGGCTCCTGGCGTTCCTGTTCCTGGTCCAGCTGTTCACCCAGCCGGTGCAGCAGGCGACCGAGGTTCTCAACGAGCTGCAGAACGCCGTGGCCGGGTGGCGGCGCGTGCTCGGCGTGCTCGAGACGCCGATCGACGTGCCCGCGCCGCCGGCTCCCGTCCCGAGCCCGCGCGGCACCGCGCGGCTGCAGTTCCACGGCGTCTCGTTCGGCTACCCCGACGGCCCGCGGGTGCTGCACGGCATCGACCTGGACGTGCCCGCCGGGGCGCAGGTGGCGGTGGTCGGGGCGACGGGCTCGGGCAAGACGACGATGGCGCGCCTGGCCGCGCGGTTCGTCGACCCGGCGGCGGGCCGCGTGCTGCTCGACGGCCTCGACCTGCGCGAACTCGACCTCGAGGACCTGCGGCGCCGTGTCGTCTACGTGCCGCAGGAGGGCTTCCTCTTCGACGGCACCATCGCCGAGAACCTCGCCTACGGGCTGCGGGACGGCGGGCCTGACGACCCGCGCGTGCGGGCAGCGGTCGACGAGCTGGGCCTCGGGGTGTGGATCGACGAGCTGCCCGCGGGGCTGCACAGCCCGGTCGGCCAGCGTGGCGAGCAGCTGAGCGCGGGGGAGCGCCAGCTCGTCGCGCTCGTGCGGGCCCGGCTCGCGGACGGCGACCTGCTGCTGCTCGACGAGGCGACGAGCGCCGTCGACCCCGCGACCGAGGTCCGGATCGCGCGCGCCCTGTCCAGCCTGACCGGCGGGCGGACGACAGTGACGATCGCGCACCGGCTGTCGACGGCCGAGGCGGCGGACCTCGTCGTCGTCATGGAGGCCGGGCGCGTCGTCGAGCTGGGCCACCACCGCGAGCTCGTCGGGAACGACGGCGCGTACGGGCGGCTGCACGCCGCATGGGTGGCGCAGACACGCTGAGGCTCAGGCCTCCCGGACGAAGGGGAGCGTGAACCTCAGGCGAGCGCCCCGCCGGACCGTTCGGCACGGCGTCGGCGCGCACCCGCACCGCATGGGCGTGCCCGTGCTTGAGGGCGTTCGTCACGGCCTCCTCGACGGTGTACACCGCGACCAGGCGCTGCGTGCTGAACCCGAGGTGAGCCCGCGAGGTCGTGCGAGGATCGGCGGGTGCCCGAGTCCACCCCCGCCCTCGATCCCGCCGTCGCCGCGCGCCTCAAGCGCGACGAGCACGGCCTGGTCGCCGCCGTCGTGCAGCAGCACGACACCCGCGAGGTCCTCATGGTCGGCTGGATGGACGACGAGGCGCTGCGCCGCACCCTGACCAGCGGCCGCGTGACGTACTGGAGCCGCTCGCGGCAGGAGTACTGGCGCAAGGGTGACACGTCGGGCCACGTCCAGTGGGTCAAGGCCGTCAGCCTGGATTGCGACGGCGACGCCCTGCTCGTCGAGGTCGACCAGGTCGGCGCGGCGTGCCACACCGGCACCCGCACGTGCTTCGAGGCCGGCGGTCCGCTCCCGGCGGTCGTCGGGGAGCGGGCATGACCGCGACCGCGGCCCACGGCGTCACCGGCCTGGCGTGGGGTACCACCTGGCCGGCGCTCGACGAGTTCCGCGCGATGGCGCCCGGGCGGCGCGTCATCCCCGTGGTGCGCCGGCTGCTGGCGGACGGCACGACGCCCGTCGGCCTCTACCGCGCGCTCGCGGACGGGCGCCCGGGGACGTTCATCCTCGAGTCGGCCGGGTCGGACGGCACGTGGGACCGCTACTCGTTCGTCGGCGTCAACTCCCGCGCGACGCTGACCGCGAAGGACGGCGCGCCGGTGTGGGCGGGGGACGTCCCGGTGGGCGTCCCGACGAGCGGGCGCCTGCTCGACGTCCTCGCCCAGACCCTCGAGGTGCTGCGCACGCCGGCGGTGCCCGGCCTGCCGCCGCTGACGGGCGGCCTCGTGGGGGTGCTGGGGTGGGACATCGTGCGGCAGTGGGAGCCGACGCTCCCCGCGAACGCGCCCGACGAGCTGGCCGCCCCCGAGCTGGCGCTGCTGCTCGTCGGCGACCTCGCGGTGGTGGACCACCACGAGGGGACCGTGTGGCTCGTCGCGAACGCGATCAACCTCGACGCGACCGACGAGCGGGTCGACGAGGCGCACGCGGACGCCGTGGCCCGGCTCGATGCGATGGAGGCCGGGCTCGCACGCTCGGCGGACCCGGGCGTGGCGGTGCTCGACGCCGCCGCCCCCGAGCCCGAGCTCGAGTTCCGCACCAGCCGCGAGGACTACGAGGCGTCCGTCCGGGCCGGTCAGGTGGCGATCACCGAGGGCGAGGTGTTCCAGGTGGTGCTGTCGCAGCGCCTGGACCTCGACTGCCCGGCGTCGCCGTTCGACGTGTACCGCGTGCTGCGCACCATCAACCCGAGCCCGTACATGTACTACCTGCAGCTGCGCGACGCGGACGGGCGGGACTTCGCGGTCGTCGGCTCCAGCCCGGAGACGCTCGTCAAGGTGACGGGCGACGAGGTGATCACGTTCCCGATCGCGGGGTCGCGGCCGCGCGGCGCGACCCCGGAGCAGGACCGCGAGCTGGCCGACGAGGTGCTCGCCGACCCCAAGGAGCGCGCCGAGCACGTGATGCTCGTGGACCTGTCGCGCAACGACCTGGTCAAGGTCTGCGAGCCGACGAGCGTCGAGGTGCTCGAGTTCATGGCGGTGCGCCGGTACTCCCACATCATGCACATCGCCTCGACGGTCGTCGGGCGGCTGCGGCCCGGCGCGACCGCGTTCGACACCCTCGTCGCGACGTTCCCGGCCGGCACGCTCTCCGGCGCGCCGAAGCCGCGCGCGATCGCGCTCATCGACGAGATCGAGCCCGCGCGCCGCGGCATCTACGGCGGGACGGTCGGCTACTTCGACGTCGCCGGCGACATGGACATGGCGATCGCCATCCGCACGGCGTTCCTCACCCCGGGCCGCGCGAGCGTCCAGGCCGGGGCGGGGATCGTCGCCGACTCGGTGCCCGCCACCGAGTACAGCGAGACCCGGGACAAGGCGGCGGCCGCCGTCCGGGCGGTGCAGATC
>Ga0207816_1000195_pt1 | contig 14826 bp, 12 predicted proteins | sample LuqExpMetageno10_FD_187768 | JGI IMG/M metagenome (GOLD analysis project Ga0207816, IMG submission 187768) | Tropical forest soil microbial communities from Luquillo Experimental Forest, Puerto Rico - Sample 10 (SPAdes) | ecosystem: Environmental > Terrestrial > Soil > Tropical forest ... | reverse complement strand
GCCGAAGGTCATGGCGGCCGGGTCGTTCTTGAGGATCGGCCAGGCGGTGGCCTGAGAGCCCGATTAGTCCTGCCGCGGCAGCTGACGACAACGGTGCCGCGTATGACCAAAGAGACTACATGATGTCTCGCATTGCGGCCGTGGTATTGGCAGCGGGCTATTCCTCGCGGTTCGGGGCCAACAAATTGCTTCAACTTTTCCGGGGTAAGCCTTTGGTCTGGTATGCGGTGGAAGCTGCTACTGCCAGCAAGGCAGAGCCGGTCATCGTGGTGACGGGGAACGACTCTCGCTTAGTCAAAGACACGCTTGCTAAGATGCCAGTTGAACTTGTGGATAATTCCGATTTTTCAACAGGATTGAGCAGTTCCTTAAAGTTAGGAGTAAAGAATGTTCCTCCTGATTGCGACGGAGCCATTATCCTTTTGGGAGACATGCCCTTCGTCCGGCCCGAAACCATCGATAGATTGCTAGATGTGTTTTCACTGCCATCTTTCCAAGGGATCGCCGCTCCGATTTATCAAGGCCGGCGAGGTAATCCGGTTTTGTGGAGCCGAAGGTTCTTCCAGGAGATTCTAGCGCTTGAGGGCGACCGCGGGGCCAAGCTGCTCCTGACGAAATATGCCGGACTGATTTATGAGCTTGAAGTCGATGACCCGGGCGTCCACATCGACATCGACACAACGGAAGACTTCGCCCGCTATGAGTGACTTGCCCTATTCGACGGCCGTGCTGCGCCTGGCGGCAGAAGCCCATGGCGCGGGACGACTGACACCACCCTGCAGCAGCCATACCGAAAAGAACCCGGTCTGCGGCGACAGCTCTACGGTCGATTTGCGGGTGGAAAGCCAAGCCATCACTGCCATCGCCCATGACACCAAAGCCTGTGTCTTGACCCAGGCGGCGGCATCGATTTTGGGCGCGGCCTTGCCGGGGCATGGGGTTGCCGAAATCGAGACGCTGCGCGAGGCGGTAGCGGCAATGCTGAAAGGCGGGCCGGCGCCGGAAGGCGACTTTGCGCAATTCGGCGTCCTGGCGGACGTGGCCAGTCACCCTGCCCGGCACCGCTGCGTGCTTTTGCCGATCGATGCAGCCCTAAAGGCTTTAACGGCCGAACCAGGCAGCCATGGGGCCTAGCTCCAGACTCGTCCCCTTCACCTCGACCTCACCGCAGCCCAAATCCAGAGTGGTGCAGGTTCCGAAGGGGCTGAGGTCGAAGCTGACAGGCTTGCGGCTCATGTTGAAGACACCAAGCAAGCGCTCCGCCCCGGACGTCCGGGAGAAGGCCAGGACATTCGGCGGCGCGGGCAGGAATTCCATTTCGCCGGTCACGAGAGCCCCATAAGCCTTGCGGGCAGCCAGGAAGCGGCGGGTGTAGGCGAGTGTCGACTCCGGATTCTTCTCCTGTTCGGAGACAGCCATGGCCTGGTGCGCTGGGCCAAGCGGCAGCCAAGGTGTGCCGGAGGAAAAGCCGAGATTGGCCGCGCGCGCATCCCACGGCATGGGGGTGCGGCAGCCGTCCCGGCCTTTGAAGATCGGATAATAGAGATCGCCGACCGGATCGCGGAGCTGATCACGGCGCAGGTCCACGTCGGTTAGCCCCAGCTCCTCGCCTTGATAGAGGCAGACCGTGCCTTTGATGGCGAAGAGCAGCGCCAGCAGCATCTTGGCCAGGGCGGGATCGCCTTCGCGGGCGCCCCCGAAACGGCTGACGGTGCGGATGATGTCGTGATTGCAGAAGGCCACCACCGGCCAATGCCGCGGATGGTCCGCCAGCAAAGCGTAATTGCCGGTGATGAAGCCGGGGCTGAGATGCTTCTGGCGCAGCATGAAGAAGGTGTAGCCGCCATGCAACCCCTCCTCCGGCGCCGCATAGGCCCCGGCGCGCTCATAGCCTTCGGAGAACTCGCCGAAGACGAAGCGATTGCCATGGGCTTCCACGGTGCGGCGGATCTCGTCCAACACCTGAACATTCTCCGGCAGGTTACAATCGAAGAGATGTTCCTGGAGATTATCGGCATCGGCCCAAGTCGCATCGGTGCGCTTCTGCAGCGGCACCGGCGGATTGTCGGCCAGCGAGGTGTCGTGGAGATAGGCGTTGGCGACATCGAGGCGATAGCCGTCGACGCCGCGCTCCAGCCAGAAATCCAGCACCTTCAGCCCGGCCGCTTTCATGTCCGGGTTCTGCCAGTTCAGCTTGGGCTGCTGGCGGAGGAATTTGTGATGATAGTGCTGGCGCCGCGCCGGCTGATACGACCAGGCCGGGCCGCCAAACGCCGAGAGCCAGTTGTTCGGGGCGGTGCCATCCGGCATGGGATCGGCCCAGACATACCAATCCGCATGAGCGCCGCGGCGCATGGAATCCTGAAACCAGGCGTGCTCGTCGGAAGAGTGGCAGAGCACCTCGTCCAACAGCACCTTGAGCCCGCGGGCATGGGCTTGTTTCAGGAGTTCGTCGAAATCGGCGAGCGTGCCGTAATCGGGGTGAACGTCTTCGTAATCGGAGACGTCATAACCCCAATCGCGATTGGGCGAAGGATGGATCGGCGACAGCCAGATCGCATCCACGCCCAGCGCTTTGATGTAATCGAGCTTGGAGATCAGCCCGGAAAAGTCGCCCTGCCCGTCGCCATTGCCGTCGCAAAAGCTGCGGACATAGACTTGGTAGATCACGGCGCCTTGCCACCAGGGCGCCGCCATCCCTAAAGCTCCGAAGCGTTGGCGACGACCTTGGTCACCAGACCATATTCAACGGCCTGCTGGGCGCCCATCCAGAAATTGCGCTCGGTATCGGCCACCACGCGTTCCAGCGACTGGCCGGTCTCGCGGGCGATGATCCGGTTGAGGCGCTCGCGCATCTTGATGATCTCTTCGGCCTCGATCTCGATATCCGTGGCCTGGCCGCGCACGCCGCCGAGCGGCTGGTGCAAGAGGAAGCGGGTGTTGGGCAGGCAGAAGCGGCTGTCCTTATGGGCGCCGAGGAAGATGTGCGCGCCGGCGGAAGCAACCCATCCGGTGCCGATCACCTTCACCCGCGGACCGACATAACGGATCATGTCGTGCATGGTGTCGCCGGCTTCGACATGGCCGCCCGGCGAATTGATCACGACCTTGATGTCGTCGCTGTTCTTGGCGGCGAGCGCCAAGAGCTGGGCAGAGACGCGCTCCGCCATCTTCATGTCGACTTCGCCGAAGATCAGAACGGTGCGGGAGTCGAACAGCGCCTTGGCAACGGGTGCCGGATCGGGCTCTTTCGCCTCGGGCTTGTTCTTCTCTTCGTCATCTTCATCAAGGCGAAACATGCGTGCTCCTATGGGCCGAAACGGACCCCTCATCCATACAATCCTGCCAGCATCGCGTCCAGCCGCTTAACGACCCGTTTCCGGCTGATTCTCCAAGGACTTGGCGGCAACGGCGTGGCGCGCCGCAGCGAATCCGGCTCGGTCTGCCCGCCGGCCGCGCAAGATAATTGTTATAGCGGGAATGCCGGGGGAGGGAGGCCCCTGCCCCAGCCCGGCCAGCGCGCGGCCCGTTAGATAGCCAAAAGCGGAAGAGGACACCGCGCCGCTTCCGCTCCTGTCTGTCTATCAGACCCAAAAGCTACGGCAGGCGAGCACGGGGCCGGTGTCACGCGGCCGAAGACAGGCGCCTTTGCTTTCCCTCGGGCTGTCAGCGTTCCGGTGCCGCTCCGCTCTCGCGCAACGTCCCCTTCACGCCCCTTACGATTCCGCACGAGCGCGTATCGACCCAGCCCTGTATGTGCCCGCGATCTTCGTCCTCGGCCCGACGGCCTCTTGGCACGCACTCCATCTTCAAACACCGATGATGGATGTGGGATGCGGAGCGCGAAGTTCAAGGGGATTAAGGATGTAATACTTATCACTTTTTTTCGACGGCGATACGCAGTTGCAGAGGGAGGTAGAGAGTGAAGGATCCGCCCTTCACCATCATCCCGGATTGCACGTTACTGGGAGCCCCACGCTGTTAGCTCCAACGTATGAAGGCTTCCAGTGCTGGAATCCGCAAAGGTGATGTTATGTGTTTCACCTGTTTTGCGGGCGCCGTTTTCTTCATAGAATTGGAGCACGCCCTTATTGGACGGATGCACTTTGATTATCGCCTTTTTGTAGCTCTTTCTTTCACAATCTTCTTTTCTGAAGCCCCACATTTTACTTGCTAAACGCTTACCGCGATGAGAGCGGTCTACATAAAAGGAGCTCCAGTAAACCACTTCCGTGTCATCCGTTGCTTGAGCGATGCACATGCCGATCAGAGCTGTGTTTTGATAGTAGATACCGTATAGAGCTATCTTTTGGCTCACTTGTTTCCAGGCCGCGAGAAGGTCATTTATTCTTTCGCTCCTCTCTTTGTCGCTGAAGCCACTTTGCCCTCCGCACTCTTCTGCAAAGGAAATGGCGAACAGATGCGAGGACAGATACTGCGCATCCGATCCTTTTAAGGCTTGTTCGCGCAGACTTTGTACAGCGGCTGCATTTTCCTCATTAGGGACAAGAACACAAACCGTATAATTTTCCACAAGATTACTTCCGCTATTTTCCTGACTATGCCGGAGATAATAAGTACCAGGCGCACATGTCAGTGAAGGTTCATTGAAGTTAGATTAGTAAGACGTAGATTTTACTTGGAGCTCATGCTTTCGCTCACAATTAACAGACGTTCACAGCAGATAGTGCGCAACCCATTTCAATCCAGCATCAAACAAATCCAGCATGAGTGGGCCGATCCAGGCGCCCACAGCGACCACGCGGTGTTGAATGCGTGTTACAAAATAGATCAATACGGGCCAAAAGGCCGCCGCAATAGCTGCAATTGAAAGGGTAATTGCGATAAAGAGACGCCGCCCTCGTTCCCCTAGCAGATTCAGAAGCTCTTGTGTCTCCTTATCGACATCGCGATAGATGGCTGGGTCGCGAGCTTGAGAAACACGCAAGTTAAGCAGCAACGGGAGCGCTGCGATGGCCAGAAGGTAAAATATTATCGAGTAGAAGCCACGGCCAGAAGCAGTCAGGGCTCCACCCTCCAGTGATTGCAAATCTGTGAACTCACGGAGTGCCGGAACAACGGAGACAAGTGCTGCGACAAAGGCAATGCACTGCAGCAAGCCAGCCGATTTATCTGTAATGCGTTCAATAGCGCGCTCCACTCGCAGCGCCGCCATCTGTTTGGCGACGCGTTTATGGTCGGCACGATCCCGGTTCTCAGCTTTTGAATATTCCTCGCATGCCTCAATGAGGGCATCGAGCCAATCTTGTCGGGACTTATGCCGTAGTGGAACTCCCGTAAAATAGCGACGCAACATCACCACCCCCAATGCAATCCATCTCGAATGACAGCCCCACCACATCGCGCCTGCGCACTCATCCTTTTAATCTTGGAGCGACGAAACGCGTAACTGTCACTGCGCTCAGGAAAGAATTCAACTGTGGTACAGGCTATCAAGTTTACACTAATGATGATTTGCGTTCTCGGAGTTTAGGCTAGCGTATCAACTACGCCTAAATCAGGAATGCCGTACGCTCAGTCATGGTTCAAAAACTACACTTTTCGATTGTCCGCTAAACACACTCGTCGTGTATTGCAGCCCGTGTCGCATCCAAAAAGAAATGTATGGAGCCAAACAAATCTCTTTTTGGACGATGCAGACTGGCATAATCGACCTTGCACCTCTTTTCGATTTCTGAACGACGAGACGCAGTTGCAGAAGGAGTGCTGAGAAGGATGTTGAAGGTGAATGTCTACCCGACCACGGTATACCTATAGTTATCAGGCTATACAGGTGCTAATTGTTAATGCCATTCATTGGAGAACAGCGATGAGTGAACACAACATCCAATCCGAAACAATCCATCTACCGACAGAAGCGGTCTTTGTTAGCAAGACGGTGGGAGCACCAAGCTCGACAGAATGGAACACGAGCAATGATGGACACAAGTTCTACACTGTAAATGTAACGTTCCTACCTCCATTCGACGCAAAACCGGTCTGCCATATTGGATTGACCAATTTCGACACCGATGAGCACCCACGTATCGATGTATCAATCGAAGAAGTTTATGCAGATCATGTCACAGTCAAATTTGTGACGTGGGCTGGCAGCATTATCTATGGCGCCACAGTGCATCTACTCGCTATAGGTCCACGCAAGAAGTAGGCGTGAGTAAGTGTGGATAGACTAGAGCCGGAGAGACCTCAGGATAAAGCGCTTTTGGGGCGCAGCAAATTTGGGGCACACAAACCTCGTCATGCTGAGGTGCGAGCCGCGCACGCTATTTTCCGTGTAGAGCGCTGGTGGAGCGGCGAGCCTCGAAGCGCGCACGTTCTTCCTTCCCGGCCTTCGCTAACGCTCAGGCCGGACTTCCCCCACTTCGTGGGGGCAGAAAAGTAGGCGCATCGCGCACGCACTGCACTCACCTCTCACATCGCGAGATAGCCGGCGGGTTCGATGTCGTGTTGCACCTCGAGCACCGTCAGAGTCTTGACGTAGCCGCGGCGGTCGCGCCAGCCCATGCTCTGTCCGGCCGACAAGCCGATCAGCGCCGCGCCGACGGGCGTCAAGACGGAGATGCGTCCTGCCGCGGGATCGGCATCCCTGGGATAGACCACGCGGACTTCGCGGATGCGGCGGGTGAAATCATCGCGATAGCGCACCAGCGAGCCCATCTTCACGGAGCGCGGCGTGCGGTCCCGCTCCACAATGGTGGCGCGATCGAGCTCGCGCAAAAGAAACGAAGCAATATCGGGCGCGGAACTCATCGCGCCGTTCGCCACGGCCTGCAAGCGGCCGAAATCGGCAGCCGAAAGGGTAATCTCCGGCAAGGGAGCGTTCACGTCATCCTCCTTTTGCGGCGTTGGCGCCGCCTGTCGTTCAGCGGTCCCGGATGCCGAAGCATCCGGGTTACGATCCTGAGTGCAGACGACTCGCGCGGAGGGTGGTGCGACGGAAACTCATGGTTCTGATGTATGCCCGCAGAGGCGCGTTTCAAGAGCGTGCGACTTTACGGATTTGCAATGCGTGTTGGTGCGATGCGGTAGCGTTTGCGCGTCGCCCTTCGAGGCCCGGCGCACCTGCATGGAACTTCCTCGTTACCGTCCATGCGCGCCGGGCACACCACCATCTGCTCGTCATGGCCGGGTCAAGCCCAGCCATGACGATGAGAGTAATTTCTCCATCCGCTTCACTTGGCCGGGCGGGAGGTCGCCGCAATCGGCGGTGATGCGCTGAATGTCGTAATGATCGACCAGCGGAATGGAAGCTTTGGGCATCTGCTGGCCGCTCACCGAGATGGTGCGATGCTCGGGGCTTTCGGCCTTTACGATGACATGAAAAGGCTGTTTGCCAGCACAAAGAGAATCCACCGCGAAACCGTTTTCGGTGGTGATGAGATTGGAATAGCTGCAGCCGCTCGCCTGATGGCCGGTAAGCTTGTCGATGATGGCCTCCCCGCCCGGCGGCACGCAGATGCGAAAAACCGGTCCCGGCTTGGTCAAGGCCTCGTCCGACAGGCGTTGCTGTTCCTCCGGTGCCACCTGCGACAGGTCGCGGCCGATGAAGATCGCCATATTGGAGGTTTTGCGCAGCTCGTAGAGCCCGGCAGGTGCGGGCGGCAAACTTGGCAAGGCGACATCATCCGCCCAGGCCGCCGCAAAGAGCATGATCCCGACCGCAGAAACGATTGATGCCCGCAAATCCGCCTCCCCGAAATCCGTGATCGGTTTTGTACGGCGTTGCGCAAAGAGGGGAAAGGGAAAACAGGGGCTTCGAGTTTTCTCAAAGTGTCATCGCCCGCGCCTGCGGGCGATCCAGGTGGTGTTGTTCTGTCATCTGCGGCGAAACTCCGTCAATTCCGGATAGGACGGAGCCGCGAGACCTGGATGGCCCGCAGTTGCTGCTATGACAATTAAGAAGAACAGTTTCAATCCGTCATGGCCGGGCTTGACCCGGCCACCCACGGTTACTCGGACATTGTATGGATGGCCGGCTCGAGGCCGGCCATGACGATGAGAGATAAGCGTGCCTCAATGCTCTATCCGATAAGCCCGGAAGGAATGGGGTTCCAGCGTGATCGGGAAGACCGTTTCGGGTGGCAGCTTGACGATGCGGCCGCGGCGGTCGGGGACCGGCTTGGGCTGCGGCTTGGCCGTCACCAGCGAACCGGTCTTGAGATCGCGCAGCTTCACCAGATCGCCCGGCAAAACCACATTCACCGCCGAAACCGTGTCGCGGAAGGACTGCACCACCAGCGCGCCGTTGTCATAAGCGAAGAGCGAAACCAGATCAGGCGCATCGAGGCGGACCGGGAAATCGGCGAGCAGGTAATGCTTGATCTGGCTGAACACGCCTTGCGGCAGGTTATAGAGGTCGGCGGCATTCTCCGGGATGTTGAGAAGATAGATCGTGCCTTTGGAATAGTTGTTCATCAGCAGGATGGGATTGCCTTTGGCGCCGGCCACGCCGCGGATGATGCCCCAGGAGTCATTGGTGTAGAACCGCACTTCCGGAAACAGGATGTCGGGCGTTTTACGCTTGGGATCGTTGAGCGAGATGCCGTTGCCAGCGCCGAAGCCGTTGACGAAGTTGTGGATCGCGATCACCCGCCCCGTCGTCTCCCATTCGGCGATGTCCTTGAAGCCTTTGGCCTGCATGGCGCGCAGGAAGCCGGAAGTGATGACGACATTGCCGCCAGATTTGAGCTGGCGCTCGATCTTCTTGACGATGCCGGGATCGTATTTGGCCTCTTCCGTCAGCAGCACCAGCTTGGCGTCTTCGGGGAAGTCCGGCGTCATCTCGATCGGAATGCCGATATTGCCGAGATAATGCTGCAGGAAATCCTCGCCATCGGAATGGAACGGCTTGTAGCTCGGAATGCCGATGGGATTGCCGAGAGCACCGAGCACCTGATCAACTTCTTCCAGCGAATAACCGGCGACGCGGCCCCAGCCGAAGCTGTCGGTTTTGGCCGTGGCGTGATAGCCCTTGGCCATATCCGCCCAATTGAAGCTGGTGGGGCGCTTTTCCCAAGCTTTGCGGTCCCCGGCATCAACCTTGTAGTCCGGGCTGACCAGATCGCCCCAGTTGAACAGCGTGATCTCCGGCGCCTTGGCGAACAGCGTGTCCCACAGCTGCTCGGCATAGCGGTCGACATATTTGAGGCTGTAGGTATCAACCCAGCCGCCGCCATTACCACCAGGACGGATGTTGTCGAAGTAGCGGATGATGCCGTAGCTCTCATATTGCTGCAGCAATTGGTCGGTGGCGAAGGGATCGCGGGTTTCGGTGCCGGTATAGATGCCGTCGAACATTTGGGCTTCTTTTTCGAGATCGAAGCCGAGACCTTGGAAGTGTTCGTACCAGTTGGGATATTTGATGATGACCTTGGCGGCGGGATTGACCGCATGGGCCGGATCGAGCACCAAATTTTTGGCGACTTCGCGCATTTTCTCCAGACGGTACTGCGTCCAGCTGCGCTCGCCCTTGGCGGCGATGTCAGCATCGGACTTGCTGGTGTAGAAGAAGAAGTCGTCGAGGATCACCTGGTTGAAATGCCTGGCGGCAAGTTCCGACGCCTTCTGGCATTCGGCGCGATCGGCCGGGTCTTCGTAATCAAAGGTGCCGAACTGGCCGTTCTTGCCGCCCGCCGCCAAGGTGATCCCGCCCGACACGGCAATCCCTTTGGCTTCGAAAGCCTTTTTGACGGCTTCGATCTCGGCGTCGGTCGCGAAGATGTGATTGCGGTAGACTTCGACATAGACCTTGTCGAACTTCAGCTGCCGCTGCATGCGGGCGAATTGCGCATCGAAGGTCCTGGCATCAGCGAGCTGTTTGGTGGCATTCACCACGACATAGATCGCGGTGCGAAAATTCCTGTATTTGCCAGGATTTTCAGCCTTACCCGGCATCGCCAGAAGCAAGATGGCGATGGCAGACGCAAGCAGACGACGCATAATTCCTCCCGTTTCCCCGCTCGTGTTTGCGAGCCTGTTTGATGGCAGATGGTAAGCGCTGCCAAGCGGCGCGGCGAGCCTCTCAGGACCGTATTCCCGCTTTGCGCGTAGATGAATTTTTGCCAAACGTCCGCATGCCGCAGCCCTCCCCCCTTTGCAACATTTTGAGACTGTCTTAGCGTCTGCGGCAAAAGAACAACCGACTCCCGTCGGTCCGAGGAAAGCCACCCACCATGAAAACGACGACCCTCACCAGCATGTTGGCCTTAACTTTGGCCACCGGTGTCATAGCCGTTGCGGCGCCTCCGGCGGCGAAAGAGCCGGCGCCGGGCCTGCTGTTCTATTTGTCGGCCGACAAGAGCCTGACCGCCGATTTCGCCAAAGGCGATGCGGTGCCGAATTTTGCCGACAAGTACAAGATCGTCCCGACCGGACGCATGGGCAGCGCGCTCGCCACGGATGATGACAATGTGGTGGCCTGGAAGGCCCCGGGCAACATCTACGCCCAGCGCGGCACGGTGAGCTTCTTCTGGCGCGCGCGCACCCCGGTCGGCCGTGCGCCGTTCGTCCTGTTCCGCACCGGCTTTGCCGATCACACCAGCTGGGACATGACCTTCCTGCGCATCGATTACAACGGCCACGGCTTCGAAGCCTTTGTCACCGACAACAATCTGAAGCGGGTGCGCATCTCCTTCAAACTGGATCAGCTGCCCACGCCCGAGAGCTGGAACCATATCGCGGTGAGCTGGGACGAGACCTGGGGCATCAAGCTCTATGTCAACGGCAAGATGGTGGCTTCGAAGAACGAACCGGCCGTGCTCGACAGCGGCCTCGACCAATTCGGCATGGCGTCCCGCGCCGTCTCTCCGCATCAGGTGCAGAGCCGCTATGCCTGGATGCGCGGCAGCGATTACGACGAGCTGCGCATCTACGATCACGCCATCAGCGATGGTGAAATCGCCACGTTGGCCAAAGGCGAAGTCCCCGATGTGGCCGCCTTCCCCGCTGGCGACCTCAACAATCCGGCGGCGCTGGCCGAATGGAACTGGCGTTACGGCTGGAACCGTCCCAACGATGTGCCGGTGGCGCTGACCGCGCCGGTCACCACCATCCGCAAAGTCGAATTCGCCGACGCCAAAGACATCAAGGAATGGATGTACAAGGCCACGGACGGCATTTCGGAAACCACCTGGCCGGGCGTCTATAACCGCTCGCGCCTCGAAGGCCGCAACGGCTATTTCCCGCTGCCGGACTGGAACGTCTATGTCGACGGCGGCAAGACCCTGACCCTGACACTGCCGAAAGAGCCGTGGAACCATATCGAGCTGCAAGGCGCGGCTTACGGCAACCTCACCTATGCGGCGACGGAAAAAGGCAATCCCGCCGAAATCGCCACCCGCGCCAAGGATCAGGAACGCAGCTATTGGCAGTTCCCGGAAGAACGCAACGGCGGCGTCTTACGCTTCAACAACATCGCCCAGGAAACCCCAATCCAGGAAATCTGGGCTTATGACATCCATCCCGGCAGCGTTCCCAAAGGCACGCTGACCCAGAACTATACGATCCGTGCGGGCGCCGCTGCGGATTCACCTGATCTCGACGAACTCAACGCCTTCATCAAAGGCCGCTATACGCCGGATGCGCAGACCACGGTTGTGGCCCTGCCCGATGCGGCGCCGTCGCGGCCGCGCGTGAAGGACAGCGGCCCCAAACTGCCGCTGGTGCATATCCTGATCCCCTATGAATACGGCGCCTCTCCGGCCGGACTGCCGCTCTATCGCTCCTGGGGCTATGGCTGGGAGAACATGCATGACGGGCTCGACGGCATCGCCATCCAGATCCCGGCCTTGAAGGTGAAGCCGACCGCGAACGGTCTCTTCCCGCTCAACATCCAGGTCAAAGACCCGATCTGGCCGATGCGCAACATGCTGGATGTCACCGTGGCGGTGAAGCCCGGCGAAGCGCGCACCGTGTGGCTCGATCTGCGCGACCGCATCCTGCCCAACAAGAGCCTCTATCTGACGATTGCCGGCGCAGGCCCGGATTTCGATGCGGCTTCGCTCAATGGCGCCAAGATCCAGCTCGTCTTCAAGGACCGCAAGGAGGCGCTCAAGGAACACATCGCCGACCGCCTGGCCGAAGTGAAAGACAATTGGGGCTATCTGGTCGAAGAACACACCGCTTCCAAGCGCGAAAAGCTCTATGAGCGCGTGGTGACCGATGCCACCGACCTGTTGCGCGTCGATCCCGACAACAAGATCGGCCGCGAATACTGGAACGACATCGCCTTCAACAGCCAGGGCGCGCTAGCCTATACGCCGCCGACACCGCCGAAAGGCATTCCGACCTGGGCCTGGTATCAGCTTCAGGATCTGAAAGGCGTGCGCCAATACGTCAATTGGTGGATCGACAACCGCCAGGCCGATTACGGCGATTTCGGCGGCGGCCTATCGGATGACTCCGATCTGGTCGAGCAATGGCCGGGACTGGCGCTCTTGGGCGTCGACAGCGAGAAGCTGCGCGTCTCCCAGATGCGCGTCGCCGATGCCGTTTACAAAAACGGCATGTTCACCAACGGGCTTGCCACGCTGATGCTGGACGAACTGCATGCCTATGAAGACGGCATCAATACCAACAGCGAATCCATGTATCTCAACTACGGCGATCCCAAGGTCATCGAACGCTTGATGACCACCGAAGCCGCCTATGACCGCATCATCGGGGTGAACCCGGCCGGCCATATGCACTTCATGAGCAATTGGTATTCGGGCAGCGATGTCTATCGCGAAGGGCCGTGGGAATGGGGCAAATACTATTCCTATCTCGTGCTGCATCCCGGCCTGCTGATGACGGACTTCAACGGCGATCCCACCGGCAAGAAGTACATTCTCGGCCTCGCCGACGGCATCCTCGCCCACGGCAAGCAGAATGAAAGCGGCACCTGGATTTATCCCGACGAGATCAACTGGCGCACCGATGCCACCAGGAGCAAGCTGCCTGCGGGAACCACGCCGATGCAGCTGTTCTGGGCGGCTTGGCGCTGGACCGGCGACAGCAAGTATCTGCGTCCCATCATCTCGTCGGTGGAACAGTCCAGCACCTCGGACTCCTTCAGCGTCGGCGGCGCCCGTATCGTGGCCGACAAGGACAGCCTCAAAGCGATCACCAACCTCAATGAGGATCTGGTGAACGCGCTCGGTAAGCAGAAGGAATGGGGCGCATCCGCGGTACGCCGGGCTGAAGCAGGCAAAGCCGGTAATCTCGAGCGCTACTACGCCTGGGAAATGACGGGCGACAAGAAATACCTGGAACATCTCTATGGCGAAGAGCTGAACCGCCAGAACGAGACCATGTATTCGCGCACCGAAGGCCATTGGTGGGTTGATCGCGTCGAGATGGACAGCCAATACCTGCAGCGTACCCGCATGGGCGGCATCGCCCTCACCCGCGGCAACATCTACCCGGGCGCGACGGTGTCGTGGTCCTTCGCCGATCCGGATGGGGCGGTGAAAGTGGCGCTGTTGATGCCGAATGCCACCCGAAACCACTTCAAGGTCATCGCCTTCAACACCGATGCCAAGCCGATCAAGGCCAAGATGACCGGCTGGAATGTCGATAGCGGGCAATGGGTGGTGAAGTCGGGCCCTGGCGATGCCAATGACAGCCTCTCCGCCAGTGCCAAGAGCAAGGAAATCGCCTTCGAAAAGACGGCATCAACCGAGCTGGAATTCGCTCCGCATAAGACGACGGTCTACGAGTTCACCCTCAAAACCAAGGGCGATGATCCGGCCAGCCGCGCCGATCTCGGCATCGGCGTTGATGACGTGGTGATCGAGGGCGGCAGCCTGAAGGTCACCGTGCACAGCCTGGGCGCCCAGGACGCGGCAGCGGCGAAAGTCGAACTGGTCGATGCCGCCGGCAAGGTGGTGGCGGAAGCCCCGACGCCTGCCCTGCCCGCACCGCGTGATCTGAAGCCGCATACGGCGCAAGTCACCCTGACGCTTCCGGCTGGGTTCAAAACCGCCGGCGCCAAGGTGCGTCTCGTGGCGCCGTATAAGGAGATCACGCAGCTCAACAACACGGTGGCGCTGCACTGACGACCTTCGAAGGAAGACGTTGAACAAGGCGGGGTGCGATGCACTCCGCCTTTTCTGTTTTTGAAACGCATCGGAAAGGTGCGAGCCCCCAAACCACGCCTCCCTTAATAGTGGCAAACCTGCTATATTCTCCAAAATGGTGATTTTGCTTGGGGGGGACATGAACACCAGACGCGGCTGCTTGTTGGGGATATCCGCCTTCACTGTCACGGCAGCGATGGCCCGCGCCGACATCACTTATGAAGTGAACAAAATCGGCCCCAAGCCCAAGCTCATCTACGGCGAGCACGGCGAGCCCAACAAAGTCGACTTCGGCCATGGACTGCTGGTGCCGATGAACAAGGATGCCTTTCACGCCTTATGGGAAGGCGACGACCGCTGGATCACTTATGGCCATGGCTTCGGACACAACAAAGCGGGCGCAATGGGCCAGGCCGAAGGGGCTGCAAGCGGCACCATGAAGCTCTATCTCCTCACGCTCGCCTTCGCGCCGCAGCGATTGATGCGGGTTCCCGGCGGCGGCTGGACTCTCCGCTCGGGCAATATTGCCGATCTGGTCAAGGGCGAGATCGCTCTTCCCGGCCGCCCCGTGATGCCGACGACCGACGAAGTCATGGGGGTTTTGAGCAGCCGGGGCAGTACCGGTCTGAGCAGCGCGCCGGATTCGGACTGTGAAATCGCGCGCAATAGTGACCCCCTGAGGGGTGATTTTCGCGTCCAAAACCGACCCCTCTGACGATTTGTGTCAGCGTCCTTCCGACAGGCCCCT
>Ga0207816_1000194_pt1 | contig 14838 bp, 10 predicted proteins | sample LuqExpMetageno10_FD_187768 | JGI IMG/M metagenome (GOLD analysis project Ga0207816, IMG submission 187768) | Tropical forest soil microbial communities from Luquillo Experimental Forest, Puerto Rico - Sample 10 (SPAdes) | ecosystem: Environmental > Terrestrial > Soil > Tropical forest ... | reverse complement strand
CCCGCCGGTCTCGACGCGTCCGGCCACGCGACGCTCGCCGTAGTCGCGTGGGTCGCGATCGTCTGGGTGACCGAGGCCATTCCCGTCGGCGTGAGCGGCATACTGATACCGATGCTGCTCGTGCTTTCACACGCAAGTCCGGGTTTGCCGAAGGCCGCAAGCGGTTTCGCTGCGCCCGTCGTGTTCCTCTGCCTCGCGGCATTCCTGTTTTCGGCGATCATGCAGGCGAGCGGCCTCGACCGCCGCATTGCGCTGGCGCTGCTCGAGCGCCTGAAGGTGCGCACCGCCAACGGCGTGATCTGGGCGATGTTCGCCGTCAACTTCGTCATGTCGATGGTCGTGCCCGCCGCGAATGCGCGCTCAGCTGCGCTGCTGCCGGTCACCAACGGCATCGTCCAGCTGTTCGGCGATTCGCCGCGCGAGCGCGCCGCGAAAAAGGCCATCGTGATCCAGTCGCTCGTCTACGGGGCGATGATCAGTGGCATGTGCATTCTCACGGCCCATCTGCCGAACATGGTCGTTTCGGGCCTGCTCGAAAAGCAGCTCGGCATCCACATTTCATACTTCACGTGGCTCAAGCTCCAGTGGCCGTATCTGGGCATGTTCGCGATCACGCAGTGCTGGGTCCAGTACTATTTCCGCTCGCGCGCCGTGCCGATTCCTGGCGGACGCGCCGCCATCACGGCGATGCGTCGCGCGCTCCCGCCCGCCTCACACAATGACTGGCTGGTGCTGGCACTGTTCGCGGGCGTGGCGGTCCTGTGGGCGACGGAGCCGCTGCATCGTCTGTCGTCGGAAATTGTCGCGCTGGTCGCGCTCGCCATCCTGTTCGCGCCAGGCGTGCTGCGCTTCGGCTGGGCCGAAGTCGAGCAGCGCACGATCTGGGGCACGCTGTTTCTGCTCGCGGGCGCGCTCTCGCTATCAGCGGCGATCAGTTCGTCGGGGCTCGCGCAATGGGCCGCCGATCACATCTATCTCGTCGCACACGGTCATGGCTGGTGGCTTGCCATCGGCATCGTCATGTTCGGCACGCACATCATCCGTATCGGCATGCTGTCCAACGTCGCCGCCGTCACCATGATCGCGCCGATCGCGCTTGCGCTCGCTCCGCGCCTTGGCCTGCATCCGGTTGCTTTCACGATGCTGGTCAGCGACACCGACAGCTTCGCCTACCTGCTGCCCACGCAGATCACGGCAGGCGTGATTGCCTATAGCAGCGGTGCGTTCACGACCGCCGATTACGCCCGCGTCGGCGTGGTCTCGGTGCTGATCGCGATCCTGTACGGGCTATGCGTGATCGCACCGTGGTACGCGTTCATGGGCGTGCCCGTATGGGACGCGTCTGCAGCATGGCCGTTTTCACATTGATACTCGCGCGCGCTCACCTCACCGCGCCCGCCATCTTTTCCCCGCCTTAACGACAGCCACCCGAAATGAGCGAATCGAACGAAACCGGTCTGCACGCCCGCGCGCGCGCCCTGCGCGAGCGCCTTGGCGATCACGTTGCCCCTGCCGGCCTCTATGAGCAACTGAAACAGCGCCCCTTCGCCGGCAGCGTGCGTTGCAGCGTTTCCCGGCTCGAAGCGGGCAGCTGGGCCGAAGTCGTGCTCGACTACGAAGTCGGTTCGTCGGGCATTGCCGACGGCGGCTGGCTGAAGGCCACGTTCAAGTTTTACTCGGACTGGGCGCTCTTCCAGACGAGCGACCCCACCGCTGCGAACTACATCAGCGCCGAACATCACGCGGCGCCGCTCGTGCCGGGCCAGAGTCCCGCCACGGTGCAGGCGCTCAACGTGCGTTTCGATCAGAAGGGCCACGAGCGGCCATACCAGAAAGCCGTGATCGTCGATGTCGTCGACGGGTATCTGAACGCGGGCGACCGCATCGTGATCCGTCTCGGCGATCGCCGCCGTGGTCCCGGCACGCGCATCCAGACCTTTGCCGAAGACAATTTCCGCTTCCGCCTCTACGTCGATCCGCTGGGCACGTCGCGCTTCATTGCGGTGCCAGGCGACATTGCGATCGACGTCCACCCGGGCGATCCTTCGGATGTGCTGCTCAACGGGCCGCGCTTCGTGCGTCCCGGCGAAGCCGCGCCGTTTCGCCTTGCGTTGCAGGATCGCTGGGGCAACGCGTGCCGCGAGCTGGGCGCGAACGCGAATGCGCGGCCGGCAATCGTCAATGTGACCGCCCGCGACCCAGAAGGCGCAACGGTCTATCAACGGGAGCACGCATTCCCGGCGCAGGGATTCGCGACGCTCGCGCTCGACGATCTGCCAACGGACCGCGGCACGCTGTACGTCGTAGCGGATGTGCCCGCGCGGCCGGAGATCCGCGCAGCCGTTGCCTGGCTCACAGTCGATGCCGCGCTGCCCGCCCCGCGCGCACTCTATGCCGATCTTCACGTGCATGCGCACGACACTGTCGGCACCAACAGTCCCGCATACAACGCACAGTACGCGCGCGATATCGGCGGCATCGATATCCTCGGCTATACGGCCAACGACTTCCAGATCACGGATGCGAACTGGCAACTGGGCGTCAACGCCGTCGAAGGGTTCAACAAACCAGGCCACTTCGTCGTCTATCCCGTTCAGGAATGGTGTGGCAGCTCGACGGCGGGCGGGGACCACAACGTGGTATTTCTCGGCGACGAACCTCCCGGCTTTCCGTACAACGCGCGCGGCGAGCACAACCGCACACTCGTGTGGAACGAGGACATGAAAGGCAACGCGGTCGAACTCGGCCGCTGGCCCGTCGAGGAACTTTGGGACGCCTACACCGACGACGCCGAACATCACCTCGTCATGCCACACGTTGGCGGGCGTCGCTACATTCCGGACTGGCACCATCCGAAGCTCGAACGGCTCGTCGAAATCGCTTCGACGTGGGGTCACTTCGGCTGGCTCTATCAGGACGTCATCGCGCGGGGCTACCAGCTCGGTGTGGCTGCGAGCGGCGACGAACATCGTGGAAGACCGGGCGGCGGCGCGCCGGGCGTGCAGGTATTCGGCGTGCATGGTGGACTCACGGGCGTGCTCGCCGATACGCTCGACCGGCGCACGGTCGGCCAGGCGCTGCGTGCGCGCCGCACCTGGGCGACGACAGGCGAACACAGCGCGCTTCTGGTGCGCAGCGGCGATCACTGGCAAGGCGAGGCGTTCACGCAGCGTGGCCCGGCTACGCTCGATTACCGCCTGCTCGGGCGCGCCGGCTGGGAGTACATCGCCGCCTACGATCACAGCGGCCTGATATGGGAGCGCAACCTGCATGAGGAACTCGGCTATGCAGAGCGTCTGATCCGCGTGCGCTGGGGCGGCGCGCGCATTCGGGACCGGTATCGCTGGGCGGCCTGGCGTGGTCGCATCCGCATTCTCAACGGCACGATCCACAACTTCGGCTCGCACGGCTTCGAACACGTCGAGGAATCCGCGTGGCGCAATGGTGCAACCGATATCGAATTCAGCAGCGAAACGTACGGCGACGCGGACAGCATCGAAATCGACGTGAGCAATCTGGCCGCGGCGACAATCGTGATCGAAGGCACCATCGACGGCTTCGTGAAGGTCGGCGATCCGCTCGCAGGCAATCCGTTCGCGCATGCGCCGGCGTTTCGCTTCGAGATCAGCGGCGCGGACCTGCTTGCGCGGGGCAGCGCGACACAGGCGCTCGGCGGTACGGAATTGTTCGTCGCGGTCGAGCGACTGACCGACAGGCCGTTGCCGGTCGATCTCGCGGGCAGTGTCGAGGTTGCCGCGCAGAACGCGTCGTTTGGTTTTCGTCCGGTGTACTTCTTCGGGCGGCAGCGTGACGACAGCAAGGTGTGGTCGTCGGCGCAGTTCATTACGTTTGAATAGCTTCGTCGTAGACGCAGGTGAACTGCGCCCGGAGTGACGGGGAGCTCGATACTTGCCCTAGGTCCAACTATGTGTATGATGTTCTATTATTGAAAACGCCAAAAATCGGCTCGATTTGGGTGCGGTTCGACCTGCTTCCTTGCTGGGCACGCGTGCGCGACAGCGCGCCGATTTCGGATTTCTATCAAATCAAAATTGTTTGGGATCGTCGAACGCCAGGTAACAGACGGGCAGCCGGACAGATAATGACCAAGAGCCGAGGACGTACCGGAGCAGCCAGTGGATATGTATGCGGAAACGAAACGCGAGCCAGGATCATTTCCGCCGCTCTCACGCTCTTTGGTTCACACGGATTTGAAGGAGCTTCGACGCGGGACATAGCCGAGCTGGCCGGCGTCAACGCGCCAGCGCTACGCTATTACTTTGAAAACAAGGAAGGCGTGTATCTGGCGTGCGTTGATCACATAGCTACGACAATCTCTGGGCACATCGCCATCCCCCTTGATGCGGCGCGAGCTGTGCTCGACACGGACGCCGACGATAGCGAGTTGATCGGTGCGTTCCGTACAATACAGAGACACCTTGCTCAATACCTGTTCACGTCAACAGAGCCCGATAGCTGGAGGCTCTTCATGGCGCGGGAGCAGGCAGGCCTGGGACCCCAGTTTCGCGACAGCCAGGCGCGTGATCGTCTCCAGATGCGCCTCCTGCCAGTGTGTAGCGAAATCGTGGCCCGCCTGATGGGCCGGGATGCGGAAGACGAAGAGGCCTTGATCCGCGCACTTACCATCACCGGCCAGCTTGTCGCAATTCATCTCACGCGAAGGTCGATGATGTCCGCCCTGGGCTGGGAATCCATTGATGCACGTCGACTGGACTGGATAGTATCAATCGTTGACAAGCAAACGGATGAGCTGTTGAGAGATATAGCTACACTATGATCCCGAATACTCGCGGACTGACGATGCCAAAAATGCCCTTTTGACGACAGCCGACGCCAACGCTTCCTCAGTTCCTTGACTAGACGGGTTCAGCAAACTCAGGTGAAAGCATCCCGTCAACAATGAGTGGATATATGTCGCTTCCGCGGCGTAGTCTACGTTGTCGTCGATTCCATGATCTGCCGTCGAGAGTCTCAGTACTGACTCGATGGATGCCTGTGCAAACAGCGCAGCTTCCCCCAACATCGATGTAGAAACGATACAGATTCCTTCTGCTTTTGCCGTGGATAATGCGATAGCGTACAGACGCCGCTTTGTGCCCAAATGAAGAACATCGGCCAATTGCTGTTCAAGTTCTGCACGCAGCGCCACGATCGTTGATCCATGCATTTTCTCGGCCGAGATCGTGAAGGGATCTAGCGGCAACGCCGATCTTTCAAACATGGCCGCTACGAGTGCCCATTTGTTTGAGAAATGACCATAGATAGCGCCCCTGGTCATACCCGCCGCGTGTGCTATGTCTTCAAGGGAAGTAGAGGTAACGCCACGCTCAAAAAATAGAATCTCCGCACTATCGAGGATCTTCTCGCGGGTAAAGAGTCCTTGCATTTTTTTCTTCATCATGTCCCCTCAGTCGTCCGCGCGTTCTCTCGTCGCGCTGCACCGCTTTCAGAGCCCCGCCGCCGTGAGGTGTGAGGTCCGTTTCCTACGCGTCTAGTCAAATCTCCTGAACATCACATCGCGTTGACTCGATACGAGATGTTGGCCGCCGTCAACGACCACGGTCGTCCCGGTAACTCCGCGGGCCTCGGCAAGATAGATGGCCGCATCGACGATATCTTCAGGCCGCGATCCTCGCTGAAGCGGCGTCATTCTGTGAGCCCTTTCGAATTGTTCTTGTGTTTGATCGCCCGAGACGAGCGTTAGCCCTGGTGCCAGGCCGACGACTCTGACTTTCGGCGCGAGGGCTTGTGCGAGCGCAATAGTGGCGTTCGCCAGTGCCGCTTTTGTCGCGGTATAGGAGAGGTAGTCGGGATTCATGTTGTAAAGCTTCTGGTCGAGGACGTTGACCACAACGCCGCGCTGAACCTCGTCTGTGACGGCGCAATCAGGTATTGCTTCGTAGAGTCCGCGGGCCAGCACAAGCGGCGCAGCAATATTGATCGCCATGAGTTCCAGCAAGCGATTGTAAGTAAAGGTTTGTGCTGTATCTTCCTCGAACCGGGACGCGCAGTTAAGCACGCAATCGAGTCGCCCGAATGCCTGAACACAAGCAGGCACCAGTTGTTTCACCTGCTCCTCGCTCGACAGATCGGCGCAAAGGTGAATCGCCTTCCCCCCTTGCGCCGTGATCTGATCCACGACCTCCTGCGCTTCCCGCTTCGACTCGTGATGGTGCACGGCAACGTCCCATCCTCGCGCGGCGAAACCAAGGGCGAGTGCGCGTCCGATGCGCCTGGCGGCTCCCGTCACGAGTACGGATTGACGACGCGAGCCGCCATACTGAATTTCTGGTTCAGTCATATCGAACCACCGATGTCACGCACGCCGGGCGCGCCTTCAAGTTGCGATCTCGCCCTGCCCGTCTAGCAGTCCTGGCAAGGCACCGAATCAGCAATTCAAACCTCCAGGTTGTCGATCAGTCGTGTGCTACCAAGGCGTGCCGCCACCACCACGACGAGTTTGTCCGCCACGATGTCCTGCTCCGCCGGGGTTCGCAAATCGGCCTGCTTTCGGACCGATATGTAATCGGGCTTCCAGCCGCGATCGACCAACATGGAGAAAGCGCGCCGCTCGATTCGTCGAATATCTTGTCGCCCGCTCAGGATATCCTCGCGCATGCTACTGAGGAGCCGATACAGCGTGGGCGCCTCCACCCGCTGTTCCGGCGTCAGGAAGCGATTGCGCGAGGACAGGGCGAGGCCGTCGATGTCGCGGATGGTCTCGCCGGCGACAACATCCGTGGGCATAGCGAACTGCTTGCACATTTCCCGGACTATCATCAATTGTTGATAGTCCTTCTTTCCAAACACCGTCACGCGCGGTTGAGCGCATAACAGCAACTTCATTACGACCGTGCAAACGCCTTGAAAGAAACCCGGCCGGAACTCGCCCTCCAGCATGTCGCCAAGCCCACCGGGAGGCTGCACACGATACTCTTGCAGCTGCGGATAGAGGTCCCGCTCCGTGGGGGCGAAGACGACGTAGACATTCTCCTTCTGGAGCTTCTCGATGTCCGCCTCGAGGGTCCTGGGATAGCGCTCGAAATCTTCGCCCGGCCCAAACTGCAGTGGGTTCACGAAAATGCTCGTAACGACTGGGTCCCCATGTTGGCGCGCGAGCCGGATAAGCGACAGATGTCCTTCGTGCAAATTGCCCATTGTTGGCACGAAGGCGGTGCGGTTTTGCCCACGCAACTGAACTCGCAATTCCTCGATAGACCGAATCAGTTTCATGCTGGATCTTGTCTCTGAGACTTAACCTCGTACTGCTCACATATTCGGATAGTTCGGCCCGCCACCGCCCTCCGGCGTGACCCACACGATGTTCTGCGTCGGGTCCTTGATGTCGCAGGTCTTGCAGTGCACGCAGTTCTGCGCGTTGATCTGCAGACGGTCGCTGCCGTCGTCGTTCTTCATGAACTCGTACACCGCGGCCGGGCAGAAACGCGCTTCCGGGCCCGCGTAGGTGCGCAGGTTCACGTTCACGGGCACGCTGGCGTCCTTGAGCGTGAGGTGCGCGGGCTGGTTCTCCTCGTGATTCGTGTTCGAGATGAACACCGAGGAGAGACGGTCGAACGTGAGCTTGCCATCGGGCTTCGGATACTCGATCGGCTTGCACTGCGATGCCGGTTTCAGCATCTCGTGATCGCGGTGCTGGTGATGCAGCGTCCACGGCACGTTGCCGCCCAGCAGCTTCTGCTCGATGCCCACCATCAGCGTGCCCAGATACAGGCCCTTGCTCATCCACTGCTTGAAGTTGCGCGCCTTGTACAGCTCCGTGTACAGCCACGACTGCCTGAACGCTTCCGGGTACGCGGCGAGTTCATCGCTCTGGCGGCCGGCCTGCACGGCTTCGAACGCCGCATCCGCGGCCAGCATGCCGGTCTTGATCGCCGCATGGCTACCCTTGATGCGCGAAGCGTTCAGGAAGCCCGCATCGTCGCCCACCAGTGCGCCGCCCGGGAACACCAGCTTCGGCAGCGACATCAGGCCGCCTGCGGTGATTGCACGCGCGCCGTACGACACGCGCTTGCCGCCTTCGAGGTACTTGCGGATTTCGGGGTGCGTCTTGTAGCGCTGGAATTCCTCGAACGGCGAGAGATACGGGTTCTGGTACGCGAGACCGACGACGAAGCCCACCATCACCTGGTTGTTGTCGATGTGGTACAGGAACGAGCCGCCGTAGGTGTCGCTCTCCAGCGGCCAGCCGGCCGTGTGGATCACGAGGCCCGGCTGGTGCTTCGCCGGATCGATCTCCCATAGCTCCTTGATGCCGATGCCGTAGACCTGCGGATCGGCGTCCTTGCCGAGCTTGAACTTCTCGTTGAGCTGACGACCGAGGTGCCCGCGGCAGCCTTCGCAGAACAGCGTGTACTTCGCGTGCAGCTCCATGCCGAGCTGGAAGTTCTCGGTCGGCTCGCCGTCCTTACCGACACCCATGTTGCCGGTGGCGACGCCCTTGACCGAGCCATCGTCGTTGTAGAGCACTTCGGCGGCCGGGAAACCGGGGAAGATTTCGACGCCCAGGGCTTCCGCCTGCTGGCCCAGCCAGCGCGTGACGTTGGCGAGGCTGATGACGTAGTTGCCGTGGTTCTTGAAGTTGTCGGGCAGCGCCCAGTTCGGCACGCCCTTCGCGCCGGTCTCCGTGAGGAACAGGAACTTGTCCTCGGTCACCGGCACGTTCAGCGGCGCGCCCTGTTCCTTCCAGTCCGGAACCAGCTCGTTCAGGGCGCGCGGATCCATGACCGCGCCCGAGAGGATATGCGCACCGATTTCCGAGCCTTTTTCCAGCACGCAGACGCCGATCTCAGCGCCTTTCTCCGCGGCCAGCTGCTTCAGGCGGATCGCGGCAGACAGCCCGGCGGGGCCGCCACCGACGATCACTACGTCGTATTCCATCGCCTCGCGTGGGCCGTACCCTTGCTGATTCCCTTCCGCCATCCCCAATCTCCCCCTGGTCCCGTAACGTCGCCATGCTCGTTGGACTGCCGCCCGTCGAGGGCGCCGTCAACCCGGGAACTGCGCGTGGCATCTCCCGTAGCCGACAGCGAGGAGTATATATAAATGAATGGCGTATAACAATATGAACGCCGAGGGCATGGCAATGACACCATGTCGACGAGCAGGACCAGGCGCCTCGACCGTAGCAAGTTAGAAGGGCGCACCCCGCGACACGTCGAGAATCGCGGTGTTAAAGTGAATTTCCGGACGACGCAGACGCTCGCAGGGCGCATCGATGCCATAGAGCCCTTTCGGACTGCGCTGCTTGCCACAAAGCAACGCCGCAAAGCATCGACCGCGCGGGACGCAACTCACGCGCCCTGATGCGACGACTATTGCTGAACCAGATCGTAGGCCGCAAGGGCCGCGACCTCCGTCACACCACCGTCCACGGGCAGGCACGTGCCAGTAATGAATCGCGATTCATCGCTGGCGAGAAACAGCGCGGCAGCCGCGACGTCCCATGCATCCCCCTCCAGGGGAAGCGGTGCGATCTTCCGGCGGCGCTCGCGCGCCGCTTCGTTGAGCATGCTCTCCACCATGGGCGTAAAGATGTGCCCTGGCGCGATGGCATTGGCGCGAACATGATCGCGTCCATACATCACCGCAAGTTCGCGCGTGAATGCGACCATACCCGCCTTCGAGGAGCCATACGCTGCCGACCCGTGACTGCGTATGCCGGCAACCGAGCTGATGTTGACGATTGCTCCGCCTCCGCGTGCCACGATTCTCGGCACCGCGCTCCGGCTCATCAAGAACGCGCTTTTCAGGTTCACATTGAGCACGCGATCCCACGACGCCTCGTCGACATCCTGCAACCGCCCAGGCGCACCCGAGATCCCGACGTTGTTCACGAGAATGTCCAGGCCGCCGTACCGTTCAACGGTTTCTTCGACAATGCGCGTACACACAGATCCGTCGGTGATATCGCCCGTGGAGACGAACGCCTGACCACCGGATTCCGTGATCAATGCCAGCGTTTCCGCGGCCCTTTCGTACTGCTGATCGACGAGGCAAACAGACGCCCCCTCCGCAGCAAAGAGACAGGCAATGGCTTTACCCGTGCCGAAGCCCTGACCGAGTGACCCTGCACCAGTCACGATCGCAATCTTGCCGCTTAAACGTTGATGAAAGACTTTTGGAGAAGGCATGCTGTAATCGAATGATGTATGTCGATCGCCACCCAGAGCGATCGCGCGGCTGCGTGCCCGCTATCTCTAACCGTACGCCCGGCCGAGGCGACACCTTCGGCTTTAGCTTAGTCTTGCGGCGTCGATAATGCAACATATGGTTGCATTATCGACGCCGGATCATCTCAACCCACTCTGCGGTGATCCAGCAATGCCGCGCCAAAGCGAGCTGTATAAGCCGTGTTCACTGCCTCCGTCTGGAAACGCGTCTCGTTGATGGCGAAAATAAAATATCCGTATGCGAGATCGCGTCGATAGTCGTCCCACGCTTCGTCAAACGAGGGTGCCTGAACCCCGCCAGCCGCCAGTTGCGCCAGATAGTGCTCGAGCAGCGATCGCTCCCACGAGCGACGGTCTTCAATATCGAGCGCACAGCCTATGTGGTACGCAACCTCGAGGCTCCACGGCGCCCGGCTCACCTGCGCATCGAAAAACCCTGGCGTACCGTCGAGCTCGACGTACAGGTTGCCCAGATGCGTATCGCCATGAATGAGGCACACCGGTTTGCCCTTATGCTCGCGCGCAATCTGCGCGAGTGCCGCCACCATCCACTCGCGACCATGCAGATAGCGGCTCACTGCCGCGCCTCGCGGCAGTGACACGAAGTGGGCCCAGACATCCGGCTCGAGATAGCGATTCTGGTATTCCAGCGACCAGTCGGAAAAGCGCTCTCCAACCCATTCAAGGCGGCCACCCACGCTGAATTCAGGGCTATTCCACGTCTGTGCGTGATAGCGCGCCATAGCACTCAAGCGCCGGGCCACGTCTTCGTAGCCTTGAGGTTGCTGCGCCCGGCAAAAGCGAACCTTGCGCTCCTTCAGGTCTTCCATCACGACGACGGACTGCCACGCATCGGGATCCGTGCCTGCATAAAAGCATGCTGGCGCGTTCATATTGATGAACGGAAGGACATCGCGATAGAAGCGCATCTCATTGCGATACATGTCCTTCATCGACGGGCTGTGCTCCTGAAAACCGCCCTTCACGATCATGCGCGACGGCAGCGCCATTGAGCGTCCCACATCGTTGTACTCGAGCGCCACGCGGACCTTGGTCGACGTGCCTGGCAACACATCCACGTGCATGCACGAAGTCACTACCGCACCCGGAAAGCGGAACGCGAGTGCGGAAGTGAGCCACTTCGCCGTGACTTCCTCGACCGTGACAGGCAACGCCGTGTCACTCATCACACCGACTGCCGACAAGATACCCCCTGCATTTGCGATATGAGAGACGCGTGCGCATCGTCGCGCAGACAGGCGTCCAGCTGCAACATGGGGAAAACCACACCTCGCCATTCGTTGCATATTTTGAATGGCGTGCATATATTTGCCTACGGATGCAGATACTTTTTTGGCAGGCAAACAATGAATCTCCTGGACTCCCTCACTCTGGAGCGCGCGCCAACGGGCACAGAACCCGCACGCATGCTGGCGCCGGAGGAATACCGGACGGAAGATAGCGTCGCGTTCAAGATGAACCTGGTCCATCTTCTGCTGGGCACCGAAATCGACCGGAAGCTCGCTACCAGCGGGCTTTCAGCAATTCAGTGGGGAATCCTGAAAGCGCTCTACGACGAGCGTGCCCGCACACCCACTGCCTTGTGCCGCATCCTCCTCGCGGACAGCGGCGTCATGACCCGCAAGCTCGATTCCCTCGAAAAGCGAGGATTGATCGAACGAATCCGAAGCACCTCGGACAGGCGCAGCGTCGAGCTCGCTTTGACCGCCAGTGGCCGTCTCTTGCTGCGCGAGACCCTGCCGCACATCGTGGAGACAAGCAATCGCCAGTTGCGTGGCTTCACAGTCGATGAAGTCGCAACCATCAAGAATCTACTCGAGCGAATGATCGTGAACCTGAGCTGAAAGGCGACGGCCATGCCCAAATTGAGCGGCGCATCCGCCGAGGCTCAACGCGTACCTCTATTGAGAAAGGAGCAGTTCATGGAGCACACCGAAACGCCCGCAAAGCAAAGCGAGACGTCTGCGCAGCCTTTGGCTTCCGCACCACTGCCGGTTCCGCATGTGTACCGCGGCTGCACGGTAACCGGGAACGCAATCAAGCACGTATCGCGAGATCTGGGTCAGGGTTTCTGTACGCCCAAAATCGAACTGGACGACCTGGTCTGGCCGCGTGCCGAGTCTGGCCCGGCATTCGGTCTACCCATCGCGCAGATCATCGATTTCCTCGTCGAACTCGGTCCGCGTCTGCATCTCGACGTCAATCCGCTCATGCAGGCCGCGCTCGAATCGATGATTCAGGTTAGTCCGCTCGGACGCCGGATCCTCGAGAACTGCTATCGCGACATTCCTAATCTGTTTTTGCGCGAGGTAATCGAGGACGAGTTGCGTGTGAGCCTTGGCGACGCGAGGCTCGTCGACGGCTGGGTAGAACGCACGCTGCGCGGCCGCCCGAGCCGTCTGCGCGCGTTCCCGCCGAGGCTCGTTCATATTCTGGCGGGCAACTCGCCGATGGTTGCCGCCATGACCGTCATGCGCGCCGCGCTGACGAAAGGCGTTCATCTGCTCAAGCTGCCGTCCAACGATCTCTTTACGGCCACCGCAATTCTGCGCACCATGGCCGAAATCGACCCGACCCATCCCGTCACACAATCTTTTTCCGCCGCCTACTGGCGCGGGGGCGACGAAAACGTCGAATCTATTCTTTATCGTCCGCAGTACTTCGACAAGATCGTCGTATGGGGCGGCGAAAGCGCGGTGCGCCATGCGATGCGCTACGCGGGACCGGGCCTGGAACTGGTCGCCTTCGATCCCAAGGTGTCTATCTCCCTGATCGGCCGCGAAGCCTTCAGTTCCGACGAAGTTCTGCGCGAGGTCGCGCGTGCAGGCGCCGCCGATGTGCTGTCGTTCAACCAGGACGCCTGCAACGCGAGCCGGTACCAGTTCATCGAAGGCGACGAAGACGACGCCGACCGCTATTGCGAGCAACTCGCGCTCGCACTCGGAGAGGACTACCGCTACGGCGACGGGCAGGGTCCGCTGGTGCCGGGCGACATCCGCGAAGCCGTCGACGTTTTGCGCGAAATGGAGCCGCTCTATCGCGTGTTCGGTGGCTACGGCGGCAAGGGTCTGGTCATCCGCTCGGAGGAAATGGTTGACTTCCATCCGATCTGCAAGACGGTCAACGTCATTCCGGTGGGCAGTTTGCGTGACGGGGCGCGCTACGCGACCGTCGCAACGCAGACCGTCGGCATCTATCCGCCCCATCGGGTAACCGAGGTGCGCGACGCCCTTGCCTGCGCAGGCGTGCAGCGCATGGTTGCATTGGGCGAATCTATTTCGGATGGGGTCGGTGGCTACCCCCATGACGGCATGTTCCCGATCCATCGATTCATGAAATGGGTCTCGGAGGAGTCGGGTCCGAACCAGGAGGAGACGCGATGAACGAAGCCCTTTCCGGCCTTCTGCAACTCACGGATCTTCAGGATCCCTTCCGCAACGCACCTGAGAACCTCCAGGCCACGCAACTGCAGGCCGTGCGCGAGCGCTTCGCGCAGCGCCGTCAGCAGATTCGCATTCTGGACAAGCGTGCCGGCGAAGCCGGCGTAACGGGACTGAGGACACTCGTCGACGTCGTTCCGTTGCTATTTGCGGATGCCGTCTACAAGAGCTATCCCGATTCGTTCATCGAAAACGGCAAATGGCGTCACCTCACGGCATGGCTTCAAACGCTCACGACGAACAAGATCGACGGACTCGACTACGACAAAGTCGGCGATCTCGACGACTGGATCAACGAGCTGCGCCGCAACGGGCACTATGTGATGAGTTCGAGCGGCACCTCGGGCAAGCAGTCGTTCATCTACCAGAGTGAAGCGGACCGCGAGCTCGGCTGGCGCCTGCTCGACCAGGGTATTCGCTGGGCGGCAAGCGGCATGCGCGATCGGTCACGTCGCTATCCCGCTTACCTTTTGACGCCCTCTTCCGGTTCGTACACCGGCACGGAGCGCATGGCGAAATTCGCCGAGTCGATTGCCCAGCCTGGCGATATTCATTACATGTCGGACGTGCCGCAAAGCGCCGCCCAGACCACACGCATGGCGCGCATGCGACGGGCGATTGCGGACGGCACCGCGTTGCCCAGCGAAATCGAAGCCTTCCAGAACGAGAATCGTGAACGCACCGAGCGCGTGCAAGCCGACTTCCGGCGCTTCATCGATGAGTTGCTCGAGCGGCGCCGCGAACCGATGTTCATCATGGGCATGATGGGCATGCTCTACCAGATCGTCGCCACGGCGCGCGAAAGAGGCATTCCCGACGGTGACTTTCACCCCGACACGGTCATCAGTATCGGCGGCGGCAAGAAGGGCGCGAATTTGCCGGAAGACTTCCAGCAGCAGTGCGAACGCTTCTTCAATTTCAACGCGACCAACTTCAACGATGGCTACGGCATGGGAGAAGTCTCGGGTTTTTGCCCGTGGTTTCATCAAGCAAAGGCATGGGCGGTGCCGCCTTGGCTCGTCCCGCTCGTCCTGGACTCGACCGGCGAGCAATTGCTCAATCCGCCTGATGGGAAAGGCGTCGTCGAAGGGCGGCTTGCGATGGTCGACCTGCTTGCCGATGGTCGCTGGGGTGGCGTGATCAGCGGGGACAAGGTCACCGTGGAG
>Ga0207816_1000193_pt1 | contig 14875 bp, 13 predicted proteins | sample LuqExpMetageno10_FD_187768 | JGI IMG/M metagenome (GOLD analysis project Ga0207816, IMG submission 187768) | Tropical forest soil microbial communities from Luquillo Experimental Forest, Puerto Rico - Sample 10 (SPAdes) | ecosystem: Environmental > Terrestrial > Soil > Tropical forest ... | reverse complement strand
CGTGGCCCGCCACGCGCCAGCGTTCGCGCTCAGCTTCGAACGCGGCCTGCTGGGTCGTCTTGAACGCGGCGATCGAGTCGGCCTCGTCGCTCAGGAAGCGGCTGTACTCGCCGAGATCGAAAACCGATTCTTCGATCTTGAGACTGGCCCGTCCGGCGGTGAAGTCGGTACGCAATTGCGCAAGCTCTGCTTCGCTGACTTCGTAAAAGCGGATCTCGTCGAAAATGCGCAGCAGCCAGGGCTTGCCCGCCTCGAATTCGCGCGTCGTGCGGTAGCGGTTCCACATCTGCACCGTGCGGCCCACGAACTGATATCCGCCGGGTCCTTCCATACCGTACACGCACAGATAAGCGCCCCCGATACCGACCGCGTTCTCCGGCGTCCACGTGCGGGCCGGGTTGTATTTGGTGGTGACGAGCCGGTGGCGCGGATCGAGCGGCGTGGCGACCGGCGCACCGAGGTAGACGTCGCCGAGGCCCATGACGAGATAGCGCGCGTCGAACACGATGCGCTTGACCTCGTCGATGCTATCGAGCCCGTTGATGCGGCGGATGAACTCGATATTGCTCGGGCACCACGGCGCGTCGGCCCGCACCGACTGCATGTACCGCTCGATCGCGGCGCGAGTCGACGGGTCGTCCCACGAGAGCGGCAGATACACGATGCGGTTCGGCACGCGCATCTCGGTCACGGGCGGCAGCTCGCGCTCGGCCTGCTGCAAATGCTCGATGAGTCTTTCTCGCGCCAGCATGCGCGGCTCGAAGTGCACCTGCAATGAGCGGATGCCAGGCGTGAGGTCGACGATGCCGGGCAGGCTTTGCTCCCGTAGCCACGTCATCAGCGCATGCACACGAAAACGCAGATTGAGGTCGAGCACGAGCGGGCCGTATTCGATCAGGACGTTGCTGTCGCCCGAGCGCCGGTAGACGACGCCAATGCCCTCACCGGCCGCAGCGTCGCGATACAGCACGCAGTCTCCGGCCGGCGCAGATGGCGCAGCGGGCTCCGTTTGCACCGCCAAGCGTGTGAACTGCACGGTGTCGCCAGGACGCAGCTGGCCGAGCTTCCAAAGCTCCTCGCGCACCACCGTGACCGGGCACACGAACCCGCCAAGGCTTGGTCCATCCGGCCCGAGGATCACCGGCATGTCGCCCGTGAAATCGACTGCGCCAATCGCGTACGCGTTGTCGTGAATGTTCGACGGATGCAGGCCAGCCTCACCGCCATCGGCGCGCGCCCATTGCGGCTTGGGCCCGATCAGGCGCACGCCCGTGCGGCTCGAATTGTAGTGAACGGTCCAGCGCGTGCCATACAGCATCTCGATGTCGGCGGGCGTAAAAAAGTCGGGCGCGCCATGCGGTCCGTCGAGCACGCCGAGCGTCCAATGGTTCGACAGCGCGGGAATGCGGGCCGCTTCGAGGGTAGCGCCCGCCACGCCCGAGCCGGCGTCTTCAGCGAGGTGGAGCACGTCGCCGCGCCGTAGCGCACGGCCCGCGTGGCCGCCGAACTGACCGAGCGTAAACGTGGCCTTGCTGCCGAGATAGTCCGGCACCTGCAGGCCGCCCTTCACGGCGAGGCACGCGCGCACGCCCGCGCCCGTCACGCCGCCGAGCCTCAGTACGGCGCCAGGCGCCGCGCGCCGGACCTGCCAGAACGCAACCGGCGTGCCGTCGAGGGTGGCCGCGAGCGGTGCGCCACCGAGCACGAAAAGCGCGGCGGTGTTGAAACGCAGCGTCGCGCCCACCATCGTGAACTCGAGACCCGCGGCATCGGCCGCATTGCCGAGCAGTTCGTTGGCGAGATCGAACGAGAGATCGTCCATTGGGCCCGAAGGCGGCACGCCCACGTCCCAGTAGCCGAGGCGGCCCGGCGTCTGCTGCACGGTGGTCTGCACGCCGCCGTCGAGCACCTCGATCGTATGCGGCGCAAACGCGAAGCGCGACAGGAAGCCCGTCGTCTGCTCGCCGCGCACGAAGGTGCTCGAACCGGCGACGGCACGCAGATAGTCGAGGTTCGTTTCGATGCCATACAACTGCGTACGCGAGAGCGCGGTCCGGAGCGCGACAAGCGCCTCCCCGCGCGTTTCGCCCTTGACGATCAGCTTCGCGAGGAGCGGATCGTAGAACGAACTGATCTCGGTGCCCGCTCCGACCCACGTGTCGACGCGCGCATCCGCTGGAAATTCCACATGCGTCAGCGTCCCCGCGCTCGGCTGGAACTGCTTGTGCGGGTCTTCCGCGTAGAGGCGCACCTGAATGCTCGTGCCCTGCGGCGCGCGCGCAATCGTCGCCAATGGCGGCAACGTGCCTTCGGCCTGGCGGATCATCCACTCGACGAGGTCGAGTCCGGTCACTTCCTCGGTGACGCAATGCTCGACCTGCAGACGCGTATTCACCTCCAGAAAATAGAAGCGCCGGTCGATGGTATCGAACACGAACTCCACCGTGCCTGCCGATGCATAGCTCACCGCCTGCGCGAGCCGCACCGCGTTCGCATGCAGCGCCACGCGCTCCGCGTCGGACAGGCCCGGTGCAGGCGTCTCCTCGATCACCTTCTGGTTGCGCCGCTGCACCGAGCAATCACGCTCGCCGAGCGCGATCACGCCGCCCTTGCCGTCGCCGAATATCTGCACTTCGATATGGCGCGCGTGCTCGACGAACTTCTCCAGGTAGACCCCGGCGTTGGCGAAGTTCGCCTGACCCAGACGCGCGACCGATGCAAACGCGGCTTCGAGTTCTTGCGCGTCGCGGCACAGCGCCATGCCTATGCCGCCGCCACCCGCCGTGCTCTTGAGCATCACCGGATAACCAATGCGCGCGGCCTCGGTTTGCGCGCTCGCGATATCAGGCAGCAAAGCGGTGCCGGGCAGCAGCGGCACGTCGTGCACGCGCGCGAGCGCCCGTGCGGTGTGCTTGAGGCCGAACGCGCGCATCTGCTCGGGACGCGGACCGATGAAGCGGATTCCCGCCTCTTCGCAGGCTTGAGCAAACGCTGCGTTTTCCGAAAGAAATCCATAGCCCGGATGCACAGCCTGCGCGCCTGTTTCGCGCGCGGCGTCGAGAATGGCGGCCACATTCAGATAGCTCTGCGCCGCCTGAGCCGGGCCCACGCACACGGCCTCATCGGCTTCGAGCACGTGGCGCGCATGCCGGTCCGCCTCCGAATAGACAGCCACCGATGCAATGCCGAGCCGGCGCAGCGTGCGGATCACGCGGCAGGCGATTTCGCCGCGATTCGCGACCAGAACCTTGGTGAAGCTCATGCCGCACCCCAGATGGTGAGGCGGACAGGCGTCGGGTTGTAGCCGTTGCACGGGTTGTTCAGTTGCGGGCAGTTCGAGATCAGCACGCTCACATCCATATGCGCGCGCACTTCGACATATTTGCCGGGCGCCGAAATGCCGTCCTCGAAGGTTAGCTTGCCGCCCGGCGTGACCGGCACGTTCATGAAAAAGTTGATGTTGCTGACGATGTCGCGCTTGGTCAGGCGCGCATGGGCGCCACAAGAGCAATGCGTGATGGCGTTCAGAAAACTGTCGCGGCAGTTGTGCATGTAGCGCTTCTCGAGCGCGTAGCGCACGGTGTTGCTCTCCGCCGCACACGCGCCGCCAAGCGTATCGTGGCGGCCGCAGGTATCGGCCACGATGGTCAGCATGGGATTGCCGAGGTTCGACATCAGGATGCTGCCCGCCGTGAGGTACAGGTTGCCCTGCTCGCGGATGGTGTCCTGTGCGCTATATCGCTCGAGCGGATCGGCGCTGTTGTAGAAGAGCGTATCGACGGCCTGATTGCCTTCGAGATCGAGAATACGCAGCACTTCACCGCGTTTCAATAAATGCAGCCACGGCTCGCCTGCGCGCAGCGTGAAGTCATACGATGCGCTTTGCGCGTCAAGTTGGCTTTCGACGATGGGCATGACCTCTCCTTACGCAAACAGGCGATCGGTGTTGATGAACCCGCGGCCATTCTCGGGGCAGGCGCTGCGGCAAGCGTCGTTGTCGGGAACGCAGGCATCGGCGGCATAGGCGCGGTAGGCAATGAGCCTGACCGGCTTCGGCTCGTAGGCCGGGTTCGCATCGAGCGGATGCGGCGCCGTGGAAAAGGCGGCGAGCGTGTTCATCTCGAAGCGCAGGTCGATACTCGCTCCGGCACTCGAATGGCCCGGCACCCAGGTGAGCGAGCCGTCCTCGCCATAGGCGACCTTGCTGAAGAAGTTGACGTTGGCGACCAGATCGCGTGCGCCGAGACCCTGCTTCGCCAGTTCGAGCACGAGGCTGTCGCGTCCGTTGCGGATCATGTCGTTGCGCTGCGCCTGGTAGGTCGTCTCGCCATAGCGGCGCCCGAACAGCTTCGCGTCGCCGACACCGCCCACCGGATCGTGCCAGCCAAGCGTGTCATGGGTGATCGAGGCCATCACGCGGCCCATGTCCGAGTACAGCACGTGGCCGCTCGTCAAATGCGCGGTGTGTTGCGCCTTAAGCGTATCCGCCATGTTGTAGCGTTCGAGCGGATCTTCCTGGCGGTAGAACACGGCGGAAAGATTGGCTCCGCCGTCCGTATCGACGAGGCGCAGCGCGAGGCCGCGGCGCAACACGCCTGACCAGTGTGTGCCGGCTGGAATGACGGTTTCCCAGAGAACCTGGGACGAAGGAACGGGTTCGGCAAATCGTTGCGGCGACATGGTGGCTCCTGATATCGGTAAAGGCAAAAGCAGTGAGAGGGCGATACCGACGACATCGCGACCTCCCGGGCTTTTATCCCTCCGTGGAGCCTTACCGCCACCTTCGACTTTCAATACGAGGCAGGCAACAAGACCGGATGGCTCTCGGACCAGGCATCGCCACGCCTTGCAGCGCGGCGACCGGAACCCTAGCAATCCTAAGATGATGCAAATTGCTTCGCACCTCTCGATTCAACATTAAGCGAATTACGTGCCAGTCGAAACTGCACGATCTCACCTCAAAGGAGCACCACTTCGGTTGGTTTCGCACCATCTTCATGCGCATCCAAAGACGGCAGGCTTCAGTTCGGTGCCTGCGCGCATCCGCAATATTGTCGACCTAGACTGGCGGCTCGATCATTGCGCACACAACCATGAAAATCGCTGCCCAACCTTATGATTTTCCGATCACCGGCCCGCTGTCGATCGAGTCGACCGCGCTCGTCATCATCGACATGCAACGGGACTTTTGCGACCCGCGTGGCTACATGGGCGCACGCGGCGCCGACGTCGGCCCTGCCCGCGCCATCGTCCCGCGTATCCAGCGCGTACGCGAGCGCGCGGCCGCGCTCGGCATGAAAATCGTGCACACGCGCGAAGGACATCGCCCCGACCTCTCGGATCTTCCCGCGAGCAAGCGCCTGAAAACGGCACTCGCGGGCGCCGAAATTGGCAGCCTTGGCCCACTTGGCAGGCTGCTGGTGCGCGGGGCAGCGGGCTGGCAGATCATCGACGAACTCCAGCCCCGCGAAAACGAACCGGTGATCGACAAGCCAGGCACCGGGGCATTTCACGCCACGGACCTTCATCACATGCTGACGGTTGCGGGCATTTCGCGGCTGATCCTCACTGGCGTGACGACCGGCGTTTGCGTGACCACCACGGCGCGCGAGGCGAGCGACCGCGGCTACGAAGTGCTCGTGCTCGAAGACTGCTGCGCCGAGCCGCAGGCGCGCGATCATGCCGACGCGATCCGGCTGCTGCGCATCGAGGGCGGGTATCTCGCCGTCACCGCGCACTCGGACGATCTGCTCGCCGCACTGGAGACGTTGGCGCCGCGCGGCTAAACGCGCGGCGCGCCGCTGCACGGCTCAGGCCGCCGTGCGCGTGAGCTGCTCCAGCATCTCGAGATCGGTCTTCATGCCCGACGTCTCGCGAATGCGCGCCAGAATCTCGCGCTTGAGCGCGGTGAATTCCGGCGCAAGCTTCATCTCAGGATTGCGTACAGCAGGCAGCGGCACGTCGTAGATCGTGTCGATGCGTCCCGGCCGCGGCGCCATCAGCACGACGCGATGGCCAAGATAGATGGCCTCTTCCACGTCGTGGGTGACGAACACGATGGTGGACTTCTCCAGTGCATGCACATGCAGGATCAGATCGTGCATCACCTCGCGAGTCTGCGCGTCGAGCGCGCCGAACGGCTCGTCCATCAGCAGGATCGATGGCTTGCCCTGCAACGCCCGAGCAATCGCCACGCGCTGCTGCATGCCGCCCGACAACTGGTTCGGATACGCGTCGGCAACATGCGTGAGTCCCATCAAGCGTAGCAGCGCGTCCGCGCGCCCGCTCGCCACTTCCACCGCGCTCGAACTCAGGTCGCGCCGGTTGGTCTTGAGCCGCCGCGAAAACTGGATGTTCTGGCGAACCGTGAGCCACGGGTAGAGGCTGTAGTGCTGGAACACCATTGCGCGGTCTACGCCGGGGCCGTCGATCGACTGGCCGTCGACGCGTATCGCGCCTTCGTCGATCGTTTCGAGCCCGCTGAGAATGCGCAGCAAGGTGGATTTCCCGCAGCCCGAGGCACCCACCAGCGTGACGAACTCGTTCTCCTGAACGTCGAGTTCGATGTTGGCGAGCGCACGCACCTGGTCGCTGCCGCGCCCAAAGTACTTCGATACCCGTTCGATGGAGATTTTCGAGGAAGAGTTGATCATCGCTTGGCCATCCATTTTCCAAAACAAAGCCGGTGAACGAGCCGGAATGCCTGATCGATCAGGAGCCCGATAAGGCCGATCAGCAGGATCCCGCCGAAAATGCGGTCAGTCTGCAAATAGCGTTGCGCCTTGAGGATTGCGTAGCCGAGGCCCGAGTTGGCCGCAACGAGTTCGGCGACCACGAGGTAGGTCCAGGCCCAACCCATCGTGATGCGCAGCGTGTCCACGATGGCCGGGCGCGAAGACGGGAAGATCACGAGGCGGATCATTTCCTCGCGCGTCGCGCCCATCGTCAGCGCGGCTTCGATCTGCGCAATGGGCACCGCGCGTACGTTCTCGGCAATCATCAGCACCATCTGAAAGAACGTGCCGATGAAGATGATCGCGATCTTCGATCCTTCGTCAATGCCGATCCACAGCATCACGAGCGGGATGAACGCAACCGCGGGCATGTAGCGGATGAAGTCGGTGAGCGGCTCGAGCAGCGCCTGCACGGGGCGAAACGTGCCGATCAGCAGGCCGAGCGGCAGCGCGAACACGGCCGAAAGCGCCCAGCCGCCCACTACGCGATAGACGCTGATGCAGATGTCGTCGGCGAGACCGTCGTCGGTCCACCAGCTCGCGAGCCGATGCACGACGGCGCCCGGCCCCGGCATGAAGGTCGGATCGACGAGCCCGGACAGGGACAGCGCCCACCAGGCAAGAAGCGGCACGATCAGACCCGTCAAGGCGAATCCGATATAGGCGCGGCGGCTGATTTCGCCGCGTACGGCCCATAACGGCGCAGACCGGGTTTTGGTCTCGACTCGTGGGGCCAGCATTTTGCGAGCGCTCGCGTGTTCAGTCGTCGACATGGTTGCTCCTTGAGTCAGTGAATCCATGGGGTTCGGCAATTTCGATATCCGGGTCGAACCGAAAGGGCAGGGTGCCCCCCTCGCGCCACGGATGCGTCGACACGTCAATTACAGGAAGCGTGCCAGGGGCTGCCGCAACATGCCCGAGCGATATTTCAAAATCGAGAAGCGCGCGGGCTTGTTCGAGAGAGACCGACGGGTCGCCGACAACCTGGGCCAGCGTGCGTCCGCGATGCCGTGCAAGCCATGCGGTCGCGCTGGAAGGACGGGCACGCGCAAACATGAAGTACGTCCCGGCGCGTGCCAGAAAGCCCATTGGCGTGTCATCGGGCGCGTACTCCGCCGGCGATCCGTGCAGCGCGCCCGCAGCCAGCAATGCCTCGTGCGGCAGACGCGCTGCCCACGTCGGGCCAACGGAAGCCGGCTCGCGTTCCCAGCGCTCGTGATAGGGGGCGTCCACGCCGTCTTCGAGCAGCGCGTCGGGCGACTCGAAATACATCGTGCCGATATCGCGCGTGCCGGCCGGCGGACTGAAGTCGATGTGGCGATGCCAGGCGCAAACTTCGGGTGCGCCCGGCACGACCTCGGTAAAGCCCGCGAAGCCCTGCTGCCGCGCGAGTTCGACCAGCATGTCGCGCGGCATGGCATCGAGGCCGCTCACGCCATCGAGACCGGACCGCTCCGCGCTCACGCGCAGGTCCACGTGCACACGCGCCGTTTGCAGCCAGAAGACGCGCGTTGCACGGTCCTCGTGCCCCGCCGCGCTGCGCAACAGCGTGCGCCGCCACACACCGCGATAGCGTTGCGGAACCCGCTCGCCCGCAGCGGGCCAGTCGAGCCAGGCGCCCGCGAGCACGCCTGCCGCTTCTGCCTGACTCGTCAGGAGTGCCATGCGCTTGCTCCGCTTACGGTGCGCCAGAACGCAATATCGTGATTCGGCCAGACCACTGCGCCTGTCTCGCGCGCCAGCGTCTTGAGCTTGCGGATGCTTGCGAGTGCAAGGTCTTCGCGGTCCATCCAGCACAAACCGGGTGCGACCTCTTCTTCGAGGTTCTCGGTCAGGTCGGCGGCGTCGCCTGCCAGAATCACCGGCCGGCCCTGGGGCAGCTCGATCCAGAGCGACATGTGCCCAGCCGTGTGCCCAGGCGTGTTGATCGCACGCACGCCGGGTGCCAGTTCATACTCTTCGCGCTGGACACGCCAGCGAAAGTCGCCGGCGAAATCGTCCTGAAAGTAGCCGTGGTCAGCCTGTGCGCGCGCTGCCGCCAGTTCGTCCTCGTGCACGTGAATATCGCACCCGCAAACATCGCAGAGCCCGCCCGCATGGTCGAAGTGCAGATGGCCGACCATGACGACATCCACGTCGGACGGCTGCAGACCCAGCCGCGCGAGATGCCCCGGAATGCGCTGCGCTTTCGACATTTGCGGCACGGGCAGCGGCGCGTCGTCCGTCTCGTAGTAACGCGCGCGCAGTTCAGGATTCGCTATCTTGTTGTAATCGCACCCGACGTCATAAAGGATGCGCCCGTTACGCGTCTCGATGAGGTACGCAAGGATCGGCGCGTCGATCTCGACGCCCGCGCCGCGATGGCGCGTCGACACCGACTTGTCGTAACGGTGCATCGCAGTCAGCAGGGGCCACATTCGCACGACTTGGGTCATGTCCGGCTCGCTCCCGTTTCCGTTCAGGACAGGTCAGAGAATTCCGCGCGCAACGCGCGGGCCACCCGTTCGGCCACTTCTTGCGCGAGCAACGCGCCCTTTTTGGCACTCGCGCCGCGCGCCGACGAAAGTACGCCCGAGAGCGGCACCCAGCCCGTGCGCGTCGGGTAGGTGTCGTATGCAGGAAAGTCGGCGGGGCCGTCGTCGGGAATCTTGTCCGTCGAGACCAGGTCGGGGTGGTAATGCAGCATCATCGACGTTTCCATCACTGCCGCGTGCTCGAGCGCGACGCCGGGGAACCCTTCGGGAAACACCTTGGCAAGCGTGGGCCCGGTCAGGAAATCCCAGTACTCCAGCCGCACGACACGCAGCGGCGGTGTGCGTGTGCCTTGCAGCGAGAGGTCGCGCATCGCCAGCTCGATGCCTTCCGTGAGGAACCACTGGTTTTCGTAGTGCCCATCGATCAACGCGAGCCGGCGCACACCATGACGCGCGAATTCGCGGATCACATCGCGCGTCATCTGGCTCAGGTTGTTGCCGTCGAGACTCGTCGTGCCGCAAAAATGCTGTCCGCCGCCACATTTCGGCTGCGAGCGGTAACCGTAGTTGAACGCGGGCGCGACGATACCACCAAGCTGGCGCGCGACGTCGAGCGCCACCGCGCTCGACAACAGCGCGTCAGTGCCGAGCGGAAGATGCGGGCCATGCTGCTCCAGCGCGCCGCAGGGCAGCAGCACGATAGCCCCGTCGCCGAGAATGCGCTGGCGGTAATCAACCCAGCTCAGGTGCTGCATCAGGTGGGATTTCATTGAGCGATCCTGTGATCGGGTAGCGCGTGCGAGGTTGTCGACGGGGGCGCGCCAGTTCAGCGAGACGCGCCCCGGCTGGCCAGTCAGACCGCGGTGAGGAATGACACCCCCACTGCGCCATAGAAATCGTCCACCTGCCTGCGCGTAACATCCATCGATCCATAGTCGGCCGAAAGCAGACGCGTCACGCGATGCCGGTGAAAGCCGCGCAGCAGCCGCGACATGGGAATGACCTGGCTGTCGTCGTTGCCGTACAACTGGCGATGCGCGCGCGGCAGGCGGTACCACGGCTCGATGGGCCGGTCGTGATGCGCGTTGTGATACGAGAAGTTCAGCAGCAGCAGGTTGAGCACCGGAAAGCGCACCGAGACGAGGTTCGAATAGGTATTGCGCTGCTCGTAGACTCGGTCGCGCACCTTGTCGTCGGGGATCGCGCCGTTGCCCTTTAGTACCGCGAATGCGTCGTACGTGTGCTGATAGGCATCGGCGAAGCGCAGCACGGTGAGGCAGATGAACCACGCCAGCATGTAGAGCAACACCGCCTTGGCCGAGACCCAGCCGAGCACGCTGAACAGTGCGGCACGGATCAGCGTGACCACGACCACGCGCCGCCGTTGGCCGCGCCCCTCCTCGTACAGGAACGGCATGACCATCACGTAGCCGTGCATCACGAGTTCGATGGCTGGCACATAGAGCCATTCGAGCAGCACGATGACGCGCCGCACGCTGGCGGGCAGCTCCAGCAGGAACGCCTTGGCGTCGAACGTCACGATGTCTGCGCGGTCCACGTGATGACGCATGTGCTTGTGGCGCAGCGCGCTGAATGGCGCATAGCAGGCGCCGGTCAGCCAGGCCATGACCGTGCCGAGCCGCTCGTTTGCACCAGGCGTGCGGAAGAGCGCCAGGTGAGCCGCGTCGTGCAGCAGATAGGCGCCGATGATCATCGCGTGCGCGAGCAGCACGACACCAGCGGCCGCGACCCACGCGACATGCGAGCACAGCATCACGACACCGAGCGCATAACCGCCGAGCGCATAGGCGATAGCAGCGCTATTGGGCACCAGCGCGTCCCGATAACGGTAGATCGCGGCCATGGCACTTACCTCGCGAGCTGGTTGACGAACTGCGCGTCGATCGTCTTCTCGGTAGGAGGCAGCGAGCTGATCTGCCCTTTCTTCAGCAGGAGGTTGCCGATCACGGCGCCGCTCGTGTAGTAAGACCGCGTGGTCGGCCCCTTCACGAAGCTCTGCGGCATCTCCGCGACAGGAATGTTGTAGACGCCGTCCAGTTGCGCCTTCACGTCCGCGGGCTTGACGCCGAGCACCTTGGCGATGATCTTGTCGGCGTCGTCGGGATGGCTCTTCATGTAGGCAAGGCCGTCCGCGTAGGCTTGCAGAATGCCCTTCACTTCGGCCGGATGCGCGTCGATGAACGACTGGTCGAACACCAGCACGTCGGCGATCAGGCCCGGCGCATTGCGCGACGAGTAGACCACATGGAATTTGCCCTTACCAGAGTTGACGATCTGCGAGACGTTCGGCTCGTAGGTCACGCCAACTGGCAGGCTGCCCGAGAGCATCGCGCCCGGAATGCCCTCGGGCGTCATGTTCACGGAGTGGATGTCCTTGTCGCTCAGGCCGCTCGTCTGCAGCGCGTAGCTCAGCAGAAAGTCCGACGGCGAGAGCGGATTGAAGGCGATCTTCTTGCCTTTGAAGTCCGCCACCGACTTGATGTCTCCCGAGGCGACGATCGCGTCGGCACCCGCGGAAAAGTCAATGGGCATCACGACCTTTTCGGAGAGCCCCTTGGCGACCGAGCCGACGACCTGATCATAGGTGAGCATCACACCGTTGACCGAATGGCTGGTTAGCGCGGCGGGCAGCAGGCCGGGGTCGGTGAAGTACTGGAGTTTGACCGCGAGGCCGTACTTCTTGTAGAGATCGAGGGCTTCGGCAACGTAGAACGGCCCATAGCCGATCCAGACGACGGTGCCGATCTTGAGCGGCTCGGCTGCGTGGACTGCCGGCGAACCGAACAGTGCGGAAGCGGCGAGAGTGCTGGCGACTGAGAGCGTGCGCAACGCTTTTTTCAAACCGGACGGCATACCTGAGGCTCCTGATCATGAAGGGAAAATGGACACGGGAGGCGCGCTTGTCTTGCGCATCTCCCGGGCTTTTATCCCTCCGTGGAGCCCCTTGAAGCTGGAGCCGGAAAACTCTCGGACCAGTCATCCGCACTGTGTATCCCGCGGACCGGAACCCTAGTTTTCCTGTCAATAGCTGAACTCAACGCTCATCCCGTGACGCCTCGTACCAAGCAGGAAGCTTGCCAGCTCATCGAAAATCCTTTGCCCACGGGATCTATCCGCGAAAGCACTGCATGCAGGCAACAAGCAACTCATGCAGGATCGAGCGCGGCTGCCCTATCACGGTGCGACATGCCCTCTCAAAGGGAGCGCGCACGCGCCAGCGCTGACCATGGCGTACGGCTTGTGCAACCTCTCGCGAAAGCTGGCCGTCAAAAAAAAGCAGCCCTAGAATCGGCAGCATCACAATCCGGAATCACCCGTTGATCATGCAATCAACCGATTCATTCGAACCGGCGCGCGACGAGGCCATGAGCTGCCTCGTAACGGGCGCGGGAAGCGGCATTGGTCGCGCGATCGCGCACGCGTTCGCACGCGAGCGCGCCCATGTGATCGTCAACGACCTGCCCTCCAGTCCCGCGCTCGCCGGGTTGTGCAAAGAAGTTGAAGCGCTCGGCGCGCGCTGCACGGTGGCCGCTGGAGACGTTGCCGATCCCGCCTGCGCACGCAGCCTTTTCGCGCACATCGAACGGCTCGACGTGCTCGTCAACAACGCGGGAATCCTGCAGGAAGCGCCAGTGACCGAGCTCACCGACGCCGCGTGGGACAGGATGATGAAGGTGCATCTTTACGGCGCGTTCTACTTTTCGCGCGAAGCCGCGTGTTTGATGAAACAGCAGCGCTGCGGGTCGATCGTCAATATCGCGTCCGACCTCGGCCAGATCGGCTGCGAGAACCTCAGTCACTACAGCGCAGCGAAAGGCGGCATCATCGCGTTCACCAAAAGCCTCGCACGCGAGCTTGCGCCGCATGGCGTGCGCGTGAACGCGGTCGCGCCCGGCGGCGTGCTCACGCCGATGGTCGAAGCGCTCGGCGACACCTATATCGAAGACGAAGCCGCACGCTACCCGCTCAAGCGCCTCGGCACGCCTGATGAGATTGCCGAGGTCGTACGGTTCCTGAGTTCCGGCGCGGCGAGCTTCATGACGGGGCAGATTGTCGGCGTGAACGGCGGCGCCGTGATGAACGGTTGAGCACATGCGTAACAGGAACGCTCGTGACCAATGCGCCATGCACAACGAACATTTTCGACGCCGCACGAGCCCCCTGCTGCACGATGGCACGACGATTGCATCGGTTGGGGACCAAAACCATGACACGGAGTTGTCACATGACGTTTGCCGACCGCCTTCGCCAGTTGCTCTACGCACTGATGGCATCGCGCTTCATCGAACTCAATCCGCGCATGCAGTCACGGCGCACGCGCCACGCCCGGTGCGCCCCGGACTGATGGACGCTGAGTCTTCCGGAACGATCAGTTACCCATCGTCCAGCTGCCGAACCGACTCACCTACCGTGCGACGTGCCGTCAAATCGCTGATCGTCACAGGCGCCGCACATGGCGGCGCTTTGTCTGCCTATCCTGGCTGTCGATGCCCATGGTGTTTCTTGCCGACGGGTCGCACGAGTCGTCCACATTGACCGTGTACAAGCAAACGTTCTGGCAAGCGGCGGCGGATTAAACATCACTGAGGTGATCGCCTGAGTGAGCGGACCGGAAATTGCCAGGTCGACGGAGCTCATCGGCTGAGCTCATTCTGAGGAAAGGGGCAATGGAACGATCATGCTAGTGCCTTTTGCCCTCTCCTGTGTTGCAAGCCCGTCAGGTGGCGACCGCCACCATCACGGAATAGGCCTTGAACACGGCAGTTGCCGCCATTCCGACCGAAAGCGAGAGCGCATCGGCAGCGTCGTTGGTTACGGTCGAAACCAGCTTCGTTTCGCCCGGCAACGTCAACTCCACCAGCGAGGAAACCGCCCCGCGCTCCAGGCGGGATATTGTGCCTTGAAACTGATTGCGGGCGGAGAGCGTATAGCCGTCGAAGTCGGCAACGAGCACGACTGCCGATGCCTTTACCAGCAGGATGGCTTTCTTTCCGGGCTGGACGTTCAGCCGCTCGGCGGCGGCAGTCGTGATGGTCGCGACCACCTGATGATCGCCGGGTAACGTGACGGAAACCTGCGTGGTGACCGGCCCCGCTGTGACGGAATCGATTGTCCCTGCCAACTGGTTGCGTGCAGTCGTTTTCATTGCGATTCTCCAGATATGGCGCGCCAGCGCCGGTGATTGTTCGAGTCACGCTTGCCGTTCACCCTGGCATATTCAGCTCGCGCTCCGCGCTGCGCGTCGAGTAAGAAGCTGGCTGCATCAAAACGACACGTCCCGCTGCCCAACACAACCTGCCCCCGGCTTCGGTCAAAGGCTGTCGTGTCAGCACTCCGCCCTTACGTGCAGCAACTCACGCACGCGGTGCCAATGATCGCCACGCGGCTCCATGGTTATTTCCTGCCTCAATGCCTGCGTCGTCTTCGCTGATGACCCAGCGCCTCGCACGTCGACTTCGCGCGTCACGTGACCGGACTCGACGACAAATGCGACGTCTGCCAATGCAAGAACGTCGTCTACGTCGTGCGTGATCATCACGACCGGCATCTTCCATCGAGCGAACACGTCGGCAAGCTGGGAGCGCAAGTCTTCGCGCAACAACGGATTCAGCGCCGAGAACGGCTCGTCGAGCAGCAGGACGCTCG
>Ga0207816_1000192_pt1 | contig 14957 bp, 12 predicted proteins | sample LuqExpMetageno10_FD_187768 | JGI IMG/M metagenome (GOLD analysis project Ga0207816, IMG submission 187768) | Tropical forest soil microbial communities from Luquillo Experimental Forest, Puerto Rico - Sample 10 (SPAdes) | ecosystem: Environmental > Terrestrial > Soil > Tropical forest ... | reverse complement strand
GCCGTAGGTGGCACTGAGGTTGCCACTGCAGGCAGCGCGGCGCGCTCGGTCAGAAAACGGTAGATGAGTTCGCCCGTGCCGAGCAGGTGCTCGGCCACGAGCTTTTGCGCGGTGGGCACGTCGCCGCGCTTCACGGCGGCGAGAATTTCGGTGTGCTCGCTATCGGACTCGCCCTTGTATTCGGGGAAGCCGAATTTCAGACGCAGATAACGTTCGCCGCGGCGATGGAGCGCCGTTAGCATCTCCAACAACTGCGGGCGCCCGGCGGGCGCATAGAGGCTCATATGAAAGGCCTCGTTGCGCGCGACATAGAGCGACGGATCGCGCTCGCGCTTCGCGGCGGCGGCCAGCGCGGTGACTTCACGCAGCGTGGCGCTCGTGTGATTCGGAATGGCGAGGCCGAGCGCGAGGCTTTCGAGCGCGGAGCGGATCTCGTAGATTTCGCGCGCTTCGTCGGCGGAGAGCGAGGCCACGCTCGCGCCCTTGTTCACCTCGATCTTCGCCCAGCCTTCGCTCGCGAGCTGGCGCAACGCCTCGCGCACGGGAATGGCGCTGACCGAAAAATGCCGCGCGATCGCGTCCTGGCGCAGCGGCGCATTGGGCGCGAGCGTGCCCTCGACGATCGCGCTGCGCAGGGCGTCGGCGATCATCCGCGAGGTGCTGGTGCGAGGCGCGGCAGCGCCTTCCAGGGGAAAACCATTCGTTGCGTCGCTCATGAGATCAAATATTATATATAAAACGACCAAGGCGAAAGCCTCGAAAACCCGCAGCACGGAAACCTCAGATTCACTATAGACGGGTAAGAAGTACGGGGGCTTACAGGGAGTCCTGAAGAGGGCCGGTGCTGGAGCGGCCTGCATTTCCGCGTTTCGCGGCGCGCGCTCGCACAGGCATGCGCGCGTGGGCGAGACATCAAAGGAGAGAGGAGCATCATGAATTCGATCACCGAGTCCGCGCGGCGTACTCGCAGCAAGACACCGCTCAACCGGTCGCAGATCGCCGGTTTCTGGGGCGCCTGGGCGGGCTGGACGCTCGATGGGATGGACTCGTTCATCTACGCACTCGTGCTCACGCCCGCGCTCACCGAACTGTTGCCGCGCTCGGGCTACGAGGCGAGTGCGGCGAACATCGGGCTGGCCGGCTCGATCCTGTTCGCGCTCTTCCTCGTGGGCTGGGGCCTGTCGTTCATCTGGGGGCCGCTCGCGGACCGCTTTGGCCGCACACGCGTGCTGGCCGGCACCATCTTCATGTTTGCGATCTTCACGGGCCTTTCAGCCACCGCGCAGAGCGTGTGGGCGCTCGGCATCTACCGCTTTCTGGCGGGCGTGGGCATAGGCGGGGAGTGGGCGCTCGCGGGCACCTACGTGGCCGAATCGTGGCCCGAAGATCGCCGCAAGATGGGCGCGGGCTATCTGCAGACCGGCTATTACACGGGCTTCTTCATCGCAGCCGCGCTCAACTACACAATCGGCGTGCACTTCGGCCGCGTGCCATGTTCCTCACGGGCGCGGTGCCGGTGGTGGTGGCCATTCTCGTGCTCACGCGCGTGGAGGAGCCGGACAAGTGGCAGAAGTCGGAGGCGAGCCATGTGCATCACGGCCATCCGCTGCGCGAAATATTCGGCAGCGTGTATCGCGTGCGCACCGTGGTGGCGTGCGCGTTGCTCACCATCGCCATCATCGGCCTGTGGGCGGGCGCCGTGTATGAGCCTTCGGCCGTGATCCAGCTCGCGACGAAGGCGGGCGCGAGCAAGGCCCAGGCGATCCGCACGGCTTCGATCGCTACCGGCATTCTCTCGATCGGCACGATCCTGGGCTGCCTCGCGCTGCCGCCGCTGGCCGAGCGCATCGGCCGCAAGTGGACGCTCGCCGTCTATTTCGCGGGCATGGCCGTGACAATCGCGGCGAGCTTCGGCTGGGCGTTCTACCTCGAAAACGGGCTTGTGCCGTTTATCGCGCTGCTGTTCGTGCTGGGCTTCTTTGGCGGCAACTTCGCGCTCTTCAGCCTGTGGCTGCCCGAGCAGTTCGGAACGCGCGTGCGCGCCACGGCGTTTGCATTCTGCACGTCGTTCGGCCGCTTCGTGGGCGCGGGCGTGAACTTTCTGCTTGGCGCCGCGGTTCTGAATATGCACACGCTCGGCACGCCGGTTGCGCTCACCGCGCTGGCGTTCGTCGCCGGACTCCTCATCATTCCGTTTGCCCCGGAGACGAAGGGTAAAACGCTGCCAACCTGAGCCTGTTGTACGCCGGCCTGGGGTGCGCCGCGCCGGTTAGCGGCGCACCTTCGCGAGCCCCGGCGGCAACAGGCGCCAGCCGAGATTCACGCCGAGGCTCGCCGCCACGATCAGTGCCATGCCGGCGAGTTGCGGCACGCTCAGCGCGCGCCCGTAGACGATCGCATCGACGGCAATTGCCGTGAGCGGATACACGAACAGCAGCACGGCGATCACGGGCGTGGTGAGCATCGGCAGTGCGCCGTAGATCAGCACGTACGAAAGCCCCGTGTGGAGCACCCCCATGCCCACGAGCCAGCCCCATTGCACGGCCGAGATATGCGCGAGTTGGAGCGGCGCGAAAAACGGCGCGATGAGCGGCAGACACACCGCGCCCACCGCGCATTGCGTGAGCGTGAGCAGATGCGGGCGAAAATCGCGCAGGCTCTTGGCGATGAGCGTGACGCTCGCGTAGAGCACCGAGCCGCCCAGCGACTCGGCGATGCCGATCATATAGCTCGTGCGATCGGCGATATGGCTTTCCGCGAGCACGCCCGAAGCGAGCACGAGTCCCACGAACGCAATGCCGATCCAGCCCAGCCGGTCCGCGCCGAGCCGATCGTGAAAGAGCGCCGCGCCCATCAGCACGACCCAGAACGGCTGCACATGGAACACGACCGTCGAGACGGCAATGCTCGTGCGATGGATCGCGTCGAAGAAGGCCACCCACTGCGTCACCATCAGCACGCCTGAAATCAGCGCGAGCGCGAGCGTGCGGCGCGTGAACTGCCGTGGCGTAAGCCAGCCCTTGTACGCGCAGTACGCGGCGAGCGCGAGCATGCCGAAAAAGCAGCGGAAGAATACGAGCGTGAGCGCGCCAAGGCGCGCCTCCTCGACGAACACGCCGATCGTGCCCATCAGGAGGCCGCCGCCCGCGAGCATGAGGACGCCTTGCTGGCGGTTACCGTGATGATCGGATTGCATGGCCGGAGCGCGGAAATCGGAAGCGGGTTGAAAACGACTCCAGTATTCGCCAGTTGCGGGGCGCGGGCAAACGAATTAAATTGAAGAATTCCATCAACGCGGCTTATTAATCGCCGACTCCGCGTCGAGCCCCGCGCCAACCCCACATGAACCCCGAATTCGACATCGACTTGCTGCGCACCTTCGCCGCCGTCGCCGACGCGGGCAGCTTCACGAAGGCCGCCGTGGCCGTGCACCGCTCGCAGGCGGCCGTGAGCATGCAGATCAAGCGGCTCGAGCAGATGCTCGGCACCACGCTGTTCATGCGCGACACGCGCAATCTCGCGCTCACGCGGCCGGGCAGCACGCTGCTCGAATACGCGCGGCGGGCACTGGATTTGCAGGAGGAGGCGTGGGCGGCGATGGTGCGGCCCGAGGTGACGGGGCGGGTGGTGCTAGGCGCGCCCGACGACTACATGGCCTCGCTGCTCTCGCCGGTTTTGCGGCGCTTTTCGACGCTCTATCCGCATGTGGAGATCGAGATCGTGTGCGCGCAAAGCGTGGCGCTCGGGCCGATGCTCGCGGACAACAAGATCGACATCGCCTTCGTGACGCGCGACCGCAAGTTGCGCGGCGAATTCGTGCGCGCCGAGGAGATGGTATGGGTGGGCTCCGTCACCGATCCGGCGCCGCTTGCCATGTCGCCGTTGCCGGTGGGGCTTTACGAGCACGGCAGCGTGGCGCGCGCGCATACGGTGGCGGCGCTCGATGCCGCGCACATTCGCTACCGCGCGGCGTATAGCAGCGCGAGCCTCATGGGGCTCATGGCGACGGTGGAAGCGGGCATTGCGATCGTGGCGCTCACGCGCTGCAGCGTGCCGCCGCGCTTTGCGATTCTCGGCGAAGCGCAGGGCCTGCCGAAGATCGAGCCGCTGGAAATCGTGGTGGCGCGCAGCGTCAAATCGAACCGGCCCACGTGCGACTACCTCGCACAGCAGATGGTGCAGGACCTTTCGGTGCCGCGTCAGCGCGGGTAGACGCTCACTTCGCCGCCCACCGCGAGCCACACGCGCTCGCCTTCACGCGGCGTGCGATAGCCGGGCACGCGTGCGCGGACCGTTGTGTCCGCATCGATCAGTTGCAGCGTGAGCGCGGCGTCCTGGCCCTGGAAGGTGATGGCGCGCACGACGGCTTCGAGCGCGCCATCGCGTCGCGCGGTTGCGGGCAGCACGTCGATCTGCTCGGGGCGCAGCATCACGTCCACGGCGCCATCTTCGGCGTACTGGCCTTGCTGGATCGGCAGCGCGCCGAGCACGCAATGCGCGCGAGCGCTGGCTACCGTGCCGGGCAGTAGCACCGCCTCGCCGATGAATGCCGCGAGTTCGCGCGTGGCAGGGCGGCGATAGAGCGTTTGCGGCGGCCCGCTTTGCAGGAGTCTTCCGCGCCACAGCACGGCGACTTCGTGGCCGAGTGACAGCGCCTCGGCCTGGTCGTGGGTGACGAGCACGGCGGTCGCGCCGGCGGCGGCGAGCGCGCGCGCCACGGCTTCGCGGGTTTCGACGCGCAACGCTGCGTCGAGCGACGAGAACGGCTCATCGAGCATCACGAGGCCGGGCGAGGGCGCGAGCGCGCGGGCCAGCGCCACGCGCTGCTGCTGCCCGCCCGAGAGCTGTTGCGGCGCACGCGAGGCATAGGAATGAGGAAGCCCGACGAGTTCGAGCAGCTCCGCCACGCGATGGCGCGCGCGACGCTGCGAGCGCGGCAGGCCGAACACGATATTCTCGGCGACCGAGAGATGCGGAAACAACGCGCCTTCCTGCGGCACATAGCCGATGCGGCGCTGCTCGGTCGGCAGATGCAGGCCGTCGCCCGCGACGCGCCGGCCGTCTATCTCGATCGTGCCCGCGTCGGCGCGCTCGAAACCGCAGAGCAGGCGAAGCAGCGTGGTCTTTCCGCTGCCCGAGGGGCCGAGCAGCGCAACGAGCGAACCTGAGCGCACGGCGAGGTCGATGCCGTGCAGGACCGGATGACCGTCGAAGGCCTTCTGAAGGCCGGAAATGCGAAGTGTGCTCATGGGCGATGCAAGGTGAGACTCAGGTGCCGTCGGCAGGCATATCGGGTGTATCGGGCCGCGTCGGCGCGGGCGCATGGCCCGCGAGCGCGGAGCGGCCCGCAAACGCGAACAGCAGGCCGGAAGCGGCGAGCGAAAGCGCGGTGAGCAGCGCGGCATAGGGCGCGGCGGCCGCGAAGGCGAGCGTCGAGGTGTCGGTCCAGACTTGGGTGGCCAGCGTGTGGGTGCCGATCGGCGCGAGCAGCAGCGTGGCGTTGAGTTCGGTCACCACGGAGATGAACACCATCGAGGCCGCTGCGCCAAGACCCGGACCGGCGAGCGGCAGCACGACGCGGCGCAGCGTCGCGAACCAGCCCAGACCGAGTGCGCGTGCGGTTTCTTCGAGGCGCTGCTGTGCCTGCATGAGCGCGGCGCGCACGCTCACGAGCGCGAGCGGCAGAAAGAGGATGGCGTATGCCGCAATCAGCAGTGTCGTGCCCTGATACAGCGGTTCGAGCGCGCGCACCGCGAGCGAGACGATCGCAAGCGCGATGACGAGGCTCGGCACACCTTGCGCGATAAAGGCCGTACGTTCGAGGAACGTGGCCGCGCGGCCCGGATAGCGTGCGAGCAGATACGCAAGCGGCAGCGCGAGCAGCGTGGTGAAGCATGCGGCGGTGAGGCCGAGGCGCAGCGAGGCGAAGGTGGTCGAGACCAGCAATTCGGGCGAGACATCGGCGGGCGTGATCGCCGCCGCGCCCGGCTGCGTGAGCCAGTAGCCGATCATCGCGAGCGGCACGCCGAGCGTGGCGGCGTTGAGCGCGACGAAGCCCGCCGTGACAGGCCAGCGCCAGCGCCCGAGCACATGGCGCACGCTCGCGCGCCGCGTGCCGCGATCCACGCGCTCATAGCGTGCGCGCCCGCGCACGCGGAACTCGAGCACGAGGCACACGAGGCAGAGCAGGATCAGCACGCAGGCCAGCAACGAGGCGCCGCCGCCATCGAAGCTCGTGCGGTACTCGGCATAAATTTCGGTGGTGAACGTGCGAAAACGCAATAGCGTGAACGCGCCGAATTCGGAGAGCACGCCAAGCGCGACGAGCAGCATCGAGCCGAACAGCGCGGGCCGCAATTGCGGCAGCACGACGCGTATGAAAACGGCCCAGCGGTTGCAGCCGAGCGCGCGCGCCGACTCTTCGAGCGCAGGGTCGAGTCCGCGCAGCGCGGCGGCCACGGGTAGGTAAACGAGCGGAAAGTAGGCCGTCGTGATGACGATGAACGCGCCGAGAAAGTCCTGCAAATCCAGGCTCAGCGAGACCCACGCATAGCTCGTGACGAACGCGGGCATGGCGAGGGGCGCGGCGGCGAGCAGCGCCCAGGCGCGCCGCCCCGGCACGTCGGTGCGTTCGACGAGCCACGCCACGGCCGTGCCGAGCACGGCCGAAGCGAGCGTGGCCGAGACGGTGATCGAGAGCGTGTTGACGAGCAGCTCGCCAACCAGCGGCCGGAAGATCAGCTCGGCGGCATCGGCCAAGCTGAACGAGAGCGCGCGCCAGAACGTCAGCGCGAGCGGCAGCAGCACCAGCAGCGGGCCGAGCGCGGCGGCGGCGAAGAGCGCGCGCGGCGCATGGCGCCGCGCGGGTTGGGCCGGCGCCCTCGCGATATCCTCCTGATGAGAATCAGGCACGGCTTGCACCGTAGTGACTGCTTCGCTCACGATCTTGCTTCGGACTCCGTGGTGATTACAGCAGGCCTGCCTGACGCAGCAGCTTGCCCGCCTGGCTGTCGTCGCCGAGCTGCTGGATGGTCAGCGCGGGCGGCTTCAGCTGGTCGAACGGCTTGTTGATGGGATCGCTCGCCACGCCGGGCCGCAGCGGATATTCGAAGCTGATGTGATCCTGCGCCATGAGCTTCTGCGCGCGCTCGCTAACGAGGTAGGCGAGAAACTTCTGCGCGCCGTCCACGTTGTGCGCCGACTTCATCACTGCCGCGCCCGAGACGTTCACGAGCGCGCCCACGTCGCCATTGGCGAAGTGCGCCACGGCGCTGCGCGTCTTCTGGTCGCCAAGCTCGGCGTGCAGGCGATCCCAATAGTAGTTGTTGACGATGCCCGTCGCCACTGCGCCGCGATTCACGGCGGCGACCACGCCTTCGTCGTCGTCGAAAATCTGCGCGTTGGTCTTCAGGCCCTTGAGCCATTCGAGCGTCGCCGCCTCGCCCTTCATCGCGAGCACGGCGTCGACGACCGGCAGAAAATCGGCGTCGCTCGGGGCGATGCCGACCTTGCCCTTCCATTCCGGCTTCGCGAGATCGAGGAGCGATTGCGGCAACTGCGCCGGCTGCACCTTGGCCGTGTTGTACGCGAGCACGTTCTCGCGTGCGGTCACGCCCGCCCACTGTCCTTGCGGCGAGTTGTAGCGTGCGGGCACGACGGTGAGCGTGGCTTGCTGCACGGGCGCGAGCAGGCCCTTTTCCTCGAGCAGCATCAGCTCGGGCGAGTTCTCGGTGAAGTAGACGTCGGCGGGCGTCTTCGCGCCTTCGGCGACGAGTTGCGCCGCGAGTGCCGGGCCTTCGCCGCTGCGGATCTTTACGCCGATGCCAGTCTGTTGCTCGAAGTCCTTTGCGAGCTGGTTCACGACCTGCTCGTGCTGCGCGTTGTAGAGCGTGATCGAGGCGGCGTGCGCGCCGAGCGGCAGCGTGCCGGCGATGGCGAGCGAGAGTGCGGCGGCGCGCAGCGGGGCGCGCATCGTGGAAAATTTCATGTTGGTTAGTGATCCGTTGTTATCGACTGATCTCAGGCGTTGAACAGCTCCGCGCCGATGAACGAGCCCCGCTTCGCACCCGGCGGGCACGCGAAGATTGCGCTGCCCACATGCGTGGTGAACTGGTTCATCATGTCGAACTTCGCGAGGCGCTCGTTGATCGGAATGAAGCCCGTGCGCGGGTCGCCCTGGTGCGCGACGAAGATGAGGCCCGCGTCATATTCGGTTTCCTGGCGCCACGGCGGCCAGCGCTCGATATAGAAGTCCGTGCTGTCGTTGTACGAGTACGAGCGGCGCAGGATCTGCGCACCGTTGTTCGACGCGCGGTTCGAGAGGCGCACGTGCGAGTTCTCGGGAATCAGCGGATTGCCGTCCTTGTCCTTCGCGTCGAGGTCGACGTTGTCGAACTCCTTCTTCTGGCCGATGGGCGCGCCGCTGTACTTGTGGCGGCCGAATACCTGCTCCTGGAAACCGGGTTCCATCTGGTCCCAGTGCTCCAGCGTGATGCGGATGCGCCGCACCACCGTATAGGTGCCGCCCTGCATCCACGGCGCGTCGGCAGCGCTGGCCCAGACGAACTCTTTCATCGCGTTCGGGTCGGTGGTCGGCGGATTGTTGGTGCCGTCCTTGAAGCCCATGAGGTTGCGCGGCGTCTGCGCGCGCGGGCCCGAGAGAAAACCCGCCTGGCCCCAGCGCATCGTCAGGATTCCATAGCCCTGGCGCGCGAGCTGGCGCACCGCGTGGAACGCGACCTGCGCGTCGTGGGCGCAGGCCTGGACGAAGAGATCGCCGCCGGTCTTTTGCGCGATCAGCTGGTCGCCGTTGAAGCGCGGCAGATCGACGAGCGCGGCAGGGCGCTTGTGCGCGAGACCGTAGCGGTCCTTGTCCTGCGAGGTGAAGAGGCCGGGGCCGAAGCCGAACGTCACCGTGAGGCCGGCCGGGCCGAGACCCAGCGCGTCGCCGGAGTCGGGCGCGGGGTGGTCGTCGCCCGTGCCGTCGAGCGAGGCGGCGGGCTGCGCCTCGCTCATGCGCGCGGCGGACTCGGTCCACTTGCGCAGCAGGTTGATGACGTCGTCGCGCGAGGTCGTCGTGAGGTCGAAGGCCGCGACATAGGTGTGCGCCTGCTGCGGCGTCACGATGCCGGCCTGGTGCTCGCCGTAGAACGGCTCGACGGCGAGCATCGGGTCGGTGGGCATGGCGTGATGCTTCGCCTCGGCGGCCTGGGCGAGGCCGCTCGTGGCGAGACCGGCGCCGAGCGCGGCGCCCACGGAAGCGCCGGCTTTCAGAAAGCCGCGCCGCGCGGGCCGCGAGGGGTGATTGGGAGTATCGTCGGAAGACATGATTATTGAGCCAGCACGAGAGTGTTGACGTCGTCTTCCACGTAGTAGAAGCCGTCGCCTGACGGGGTCAGCGCGATGCCGAAGAGGTCGCCGTTGCCCGGAGGGGTTTGCGCCTTGTCGGTATCGATCCAGCGCGCGTAAAGCTGTTTGCCAGCCACGGGGTCGATCTCGACGACCTGGCCGTTCAGCGCGTTCGTCACGAGCAGGTGACCCTGGGGCGTGGCGATCATGGCGAGCGGGCGGTGCAGCAGGCCGTCGGCGGTGAGCTGGCGGCCCACGCCCGCGCTCGTGTCGCGCGTGAGCGGATCTTCGATCACGTTGATGCGGTTGCCGATCGCGTCGGACACATAGAGCAGCTTGTTGTCCGCCGAAAGCGCGAGGCCGGTCGGGCCGACGAGGAACACGCCCTTGTCCGCCTGCGCGCCGAAGCCGCTCGCCACCACGGTTTCGCTCTTCACGGCCGGCGCCTGGCCGCTCGGGATATCGAGGTCGAGGCGCAGCACCGTCGCCTGCTTGAACACGGGCGGGTCGCCGTCCGCGCCGCCCACGCCGAAGCCCGCGTTGCTCACGAACAGCGTGGCATGGTCGCCGTTGTCGAGCACGGCCATGTTGCCCCACGGATCGTTGATATTCGGACTGCTGATGGTCTTTGCAATCTTGCCGTTGCTGTCGAGCACGATCAGGCAGCCGGCGCCCTTGGTGCCGGTCGTGCCGTCATTGCTCGGCGTGCTGCCCACGATCACCCAGCCCGACTTGAGCATCGTCATCGCGGTCGAAAGACCCACGCCGCCGGGGCATTCCTTGAGGTCGCGCGGGATCGACGCAAACAGCGTCATCTGCTTCGTGTCAGGGTGATAGTCGACGATCGTGCTGCCGGTGCCCTGCAGGTTGGCCGCGTTGTTGAAATTGTCGACCAGCACGTCGCCTTCTTTCACCGTGCCGGAGGAGACCGGCGCGACGAAGATCGCATACGGATTCTGGTCGCCGTTGTCGGGCACGGTGTTGATGAGCGTGGTGTGATGCTTGACGGTCTCGAGCAGGCCCTGCGGGTCGGCGTGAGCGGCGAGCGGCGCACCGGCGAGCACCGCCGCGGCGGCAAGCGCGAGCGCGGAGCGGGCCGCGTGGACCGTGCATTGCAGGAGCGTGCGCGTAGCGTGTTTCATTCTGAATCTCCGTGCCTCGCGAGACCGGCGCGCACGCCGGCGGGAAAACGCGAGGACTTGGGGTTGGACATGGATCGGTAGCGCTAGCCGAGGTTAGAACGTGATGGTGGTCCGCGCGCCGATCACGAACGTGTTGCGCAGCGGCGCCGTGGGGTCCTGCGGGTTCTGGCCCGCGCCCGCGTTGAACGTGTACTGCGCATCGGCCTGGAGAATCCACCACGGCGTGACCTGGTACTGATAGGTGGCTTCGAGCACCGTTTCCTGCGTACGCACGCCGTAAGGGCCGCCGGTGAACATCCGCTGATCGAGGTCGAGGTTGTGCACGTTGTTGCCGACCTTGATGTACGAGGCGGCAAGGCCCACGCTGTCGTTGTCGCGGCCCTTGAACGGCGCCTTCATGACGATGCCGAGGTTCGCCGCGAGGCTCACCAGATTGCGGTCGCCGGGGGCGCCCATCACGCGCGCGAACACGCCGATGCTGCGCGCTTCGTCCGGGTCGGGACGCCAGATCATCTGGTCGGCCACCGCGTAGACGCTGTAGTTGCCCCGATGCGTCGCCGCAATCCCGGTCGAGGCCGGATTCGCGAGCGAAAGGCCGGTGTTGTCGTAGCGCTGGTCGTCGAACGGGTTGTTGTTGTACCAGAAGCCAATCTTGTAGGTGCCCGGCAGGCCATGATTGTCGGCGCTCACGAGCTCGCCTTCGGACGGCTGGTTGATGGCGTACTGCAGCTCGCCGATCCACAACGTGCCGTTGTGCAGATTGAAGTTCGTACCACTAAGGTTGTTCGGATCATTGCCGAGCGGGTCGCCCGAGAACACGCCAGCGAGCGCGGTGAGCGAGGGCGTGATCTGCCCGCGCACGCGCACGCCGAGGCCCGCGAGCGGATAGGCCGGGCCGCCCGAGGGCATGTCGTACGAAGGCAGCGCGGGCCAGCCGAACATCGTGTTGATGAAGAGTGCCGCGTACTGGCTCGTGATGAATTCCTGGTCGAGACTCTGCTGACCGATCTTCACGTCGAGGCGCTTGTCGAGGAACGATTGCTGGTACCACAGCTCCCAGAGGCGCGTGGTCGGCGTCGCTTCGATGCCGCTGGCGGTGTTCAGCGTGCCGAGGTTCGACGTGCTCAGGTTGGTGCCGTGAATCTGCAGGCCGCTCACGTTGAACAGACCACCCGGAATGCCGAGCGCCTTGCTCGTGTCGACCTGCACGGTCGCCGTCGTGAGGCCGTCGTATGCGCCGCCGGTCTTGAGGCCGCCGCGCAGGTTCGCGAGGTACTCGCTCGTCTCCGTGAGCTGGAAGGTCACGCCGTATTTGCCGAGCCACGGCCGCAGTCCGCCCATGTCGCCGAGCATGGTCTGGCGCGTCCAGAAGCCGGTCCAGAAGTTCGACGGCTGTGCCTGGATGGCGAGATCGGCTTCGGGTGCTTCAGGGGCGGCGTCGGGGTTCGCATTGCTTTGCGCATGCGCCGCACCGCAGGCGAATGTCGCGCTGGCGGCAAGCGCCGCGATGGCGCGCAACGCTGGTGCACGCCGAGGCGCCGGACGGCGGCGCGCCGAACTGCGCGAGCAGGCCAACGAAGTGACGTGGACTGATCGGGTCAATTCCATCGTATTCCTTACTTATTGAAATGATTGCTTGATTGGTCGCGCTGGCGTTTGTTATTCGCAAATTGCTGAATACCCGACATCTCCAGACGGCGCTCATCGTACTAATGGAGAATGCGAGAGTCAATAAAAACGAGAATGATTCGCAACTGTTTTACGCCGTGTCAGCGCTTTTCTTACGAATGACTGTCTTTTTTGAGATCGAACATTACAGATAGTCAGTTTCCGGTGAGTCAGTCAGGCGATTGAAGTCGCTTATCATCGAGGCTGAGCCTACGTTCACCGATCAATTCGTCAAAAGAGCAGGCCTCATGACCGACCTCACGACACGCTACGAACTCGATCTCGACCCGTACTTCGCCCGCATCGGTTACGACGGTCCGCGCGCCGCGACACTCGCCGTGCTGCGCGAACTGCATCGTCTGCACCCGCTTGCCATTCCTTTCGAGAATCTCGATCCGCTGGCGGGGCGGCGCGTGTCGATCCAGCTCCCGGACATCGTCGCGAAGCTCGTGACGCAGCGCCGCGGCGGCTACTGCTTCGAGCACAACACCTTGCTCGCGCACGTGCTCATGCAACTGGGCTTTACGGTGACCCCGCTCGCCGCACGCGTGCTGTACGGGCGTGAGCCCGACGCGCGCACGCCGCGTACGCACATGCTGCTGCGCGTGGAGGCGGACGGCGACGCGTGGCTCGTCGATGGGGGCTTCGGTGCCCAGACGCTGCGCGCGCCGCTCTCGTTCTCGACAGATGCGGAACAGCCAACGCCGCATGAACCGGCGCGGCTCGTGACGTTGTCGGTGAACGAGCGCAAGCTGCAATTGCACGATGGCGAGAACTGGATCGACCTCTATCGCTTCGAATTGACGCCTGCGGAGTGGGTCGATTACGAAATGGCGAACTGGTACACGTCAGCTTCGCCCGATTCGTTCTTCACGTTCAGCCTGATCGCGTGCATTGCGCGCGAAGGCGGTCGCGCGATCCTGTTCAACGAGCGCTTCACCGAGCGCGACGCGCAGGGCCGCGTAAGCGAGGAGCGTACGATCGCAAATGGAGAGGAACTCGCGCAGTGCCTGCGCGAGCGCTTCGGCATCGATCTCGCGCGCGGCGATGCGGCGCAGCGCTTCGACGCCGACGCGCTCTTCGCACGCATGTCCACACACGCCGGGAAACGATAAGCGCGAGCCAGCACGCGGAGGCACACATCGGCGCGCGCAGTGCGAAGCCACGCTGCGCCCGCGCGCAAGGAGGGCATCATGACTGAACCGCAAATGACGAAACCGCTGATGGCCAGGCTGTTCGTGCAGGTCGTGATCTGGTTCGGGCTGATGGGCGCGCTGCTGTTCGGCTCGGCGGGCACGATCGCGTGGACGGCAGCCTGGCTCTGGCTGCTCGAGTGGGCCGCGTGCGGTGTGTGGATCGGCCTGTGGCTCGCGCGCGAGGATCCCGGCTTGCTGGCCGAGCGCCTCGCGCCGTTTGCGCAACGCGAGCAGCAGCCGTGGGACCGCGTGTTCATGCTGTGCGTGTCCGTGGGATTTTGCGCGTGGCTGTGCCTGATGGGCATCGACGCCGTACGCATGGGCTGGTCGCGTGTGCCGCTGTGGCTCAGCGTGCTGGGCGCCATCGCCATCTTCGTCGATATCTATGCGACGCGTGCAGTCTTCGCGGCGAACCGCTATGCGGCGCCGGTCGTTAAGATCCAGCGCGAGCGCGGGCATACGGTCAGCGACAGCGGCCCGTATGCCTTTGTGCGCCATCCGATGTATGGCTTCGCGCTGCTCTTTCTCGCTGGCACGCCGCTCATGCTCGGCTCGTGGTGGGGACTCGCGTGCGTGCCGTTCATGGTCGTGGGGCTCGGATATCGCGCCGTGCGCGAGGAAGAGACGCTCGCGGAGAACCTGCCTGGCTACCGCGAGTATCTGGGCCGCGTGCGTTATCGCTTCGTGCCGGGCGTGTGGTAGCGCGGCCCTATGCCGGCGCGGCCAGGGCGTCGGCGTAACGGCGATAAAGCCAGGCAAGCGCCGTGGTGGTGAGCAGCGCGAACACGATATTGCCGATGCTCTGGCCGATCGCGAGCGCGGTGAGCCAGCCCGGCTGCTGCACGATGGCAGGCGAGACACCCGCGAGGCCCATGCCGATCAGCACGAGCAGGCCGCACACCGCAATCGGCAGCGCGGCGACGAAGGTCACGCCAAAGAGGCTCCAGAAGTGACCGCGGCTATCGCGCCATGCCGCGCCAAAGGCGATCGGGCTGCCGATCGCGAGCGCCGGAAAGAGCAGCGAAAGGCGCACGGCCACGAACATCCAGATCGCGATGACCACCAGCATGAGGAACGCCGCGCCGCCCTGGTATTGAGGCCGCAGCACGAACCAGAGCGCGAGCGCGAATGCGCCGAGCGCGACCGCCAGAATGAGGCCGACCGCGAAAATGCGCAGGAACGGCCTGGCTCTCGCCGGCATGAGCGGTGTGGTGCGCTCGCCCAGCAGCACGAAGCGCGAGATCTTGAGCGTGAACCAAAGGTAGATCAGTGAATTCAGGAGCGAGGCGAGATTGCCGAGCGCGATGAGCGCGCCCGATGGCGTCACGCCCTCGGCGGGCACGGGCCGCCCGGCGAGCCCGAACCAGCCGAGCGCCGCGTAGGCCACGAAGGTGCCCACGACGAGTAGCGGCATTTGCACTGCAGCCTGCCAGGCGCTCGCCCACGCGCGCTTGACGCATTCCATGAAGGTCATCTGTTGCATGGAGGTTTCACACGGATAACAGAGAGCCTACAGTCTAACGCGGCGCGACGAAATCGAACGCGCGCCTGCCGCCTTTGCGCGCAGTTTCCGCTTACTTCACGGCGAACAGCGTGAGGTTCA
>Ga0207816_1000191_pt1 | contig 14991 bp, 12 predicted proteins | sample LuqExpMetageno10_FD_187768 | JGI IMG/M metagenome (GOLD analysis project Ga0207816, IMG submission 187768) | Tropical forest soil microbial communities from Luquillo Experimental Forest, Puerto Rico - Sample 10 (SPAdes) | ecosystem: Environmental > Terrestrial > Soil > Tropical forest ... | reverse complement strand
CTTGCCCGCCCGGTCGTCGCCGCGACGCTCGCCGCGCTTCGACTCCGCCGAGACCACCGCGCCTTCGCCGGGGAGTTCGAGTGGCACCTCTCCGGGACCGGCGGAGAGCTCGCCTGGCGCAACGACGAGGCCAGCGCGGTCCTGACATTCGACGTCGCGGACGGCACGTTCGAGCTGCTGGCGTCGAACGACGAGGTCTCGACGGTGGTCGTCACCTCGACGTCGTTGTGACAGCGGGTCGCCCCCGCCGACCTTCACGATGCTCACACGCGGCGGGGGCCCTGCGCTCGGTCGGTTCACAGGTTCGCGCGGTCGGATCAGGCACCTGCCTGCGAGAGGACCCTTGGTGACGACACCCCTGCTGACGCGAGCCCGCGCCGCTGCGACGCCCGAGCGGACGGCCGCGACCGCGGCCGTCGGGGTGGTGCTGGCGAGCATGGTGGCGGTGGCCGGGCTGCTCGACGGGATCGGCGAGGGCGGCGACCTCTCGGCGCTGGACCGGCCGACCCTCGCCTGGCTCGTCGGGCACCGCGACGCGGTGCTGACCGGGGTCGCGAATGCGGTGAGCACCATCGGCGGCGAGGTCGTGCTGTCGGTGATCGCCGTGCTGGCGGTCGCCGCGCTGGCCTGGCGGCGACGGTTTGCTGAGGCGCTCCTGCTCGGGTTCGCGCTCGGCGCGGCAGAGTCGATCGCGTTCGTGCTCAAGCACGTGGTCGGCCGGGCACGGCCGCCGGCGGTCGACGTCGTCGGGCCCGTGGAGACGACGCTGTCCTTCCCGTCCGGTCACACGATCGGCACCGCCACGTTCGCGCTCGCGCTGGCCTACCTGTTCTGGCGGCGCAGCCGGAGCGCCCGCCGGGTGCTCGGCGGGCTGGGGGCCGCCGCCCTCGCCACCGCGGTCATGGCGGCATCCCGCCTGTACCTCGGTGACCACTGGCTGACCGACGTGCTGGGCTCGGCCGCGCTCGCGGTCGGAGTGCTGGCGCTCGTCGTGCTCGTGGACCTCTGGCTTCGGAGGCGCGGCCCGGCATGGGTCATGGGTAGGGCCTCGGACAGCGCCGCCTGAGCGGTCGGCGACGATTGCCGTCGTCGCGGGCATCGCGGACGCCCAGCCGGTGGGGGCGGTGCTCGAGAAGCGTCTCGCCACGGTGGCGAGCCGGGAGCCGTAGGCCGTTGGCCTGGTCGGGTCGTCCGACGAGCCGTCATCATGGTCGTCGTGCCGCTACAACCGGATGACGAGGAGCTCGACCTCATCCGCCGATCCGGCGTCGTGCTGCGCGTGGGGCGTCTCTCGCTCTCGTCGGGCACCGGCTCCTACCGGGTCAAGGCGTCGATGGCCCGCGTCGCCGCGGCGCTCGGGATCGACCGGCACGAGGCGCACGTCACGCTGACCGAGATCACCACGACCTCCCACCGCGGCCGCTCGTTCCGCACCGAGGTGCTCGAGGTGCGGAACATCGGCGTCAACACCGACCGGCTCGCGGAGCTCGAGTGGCTGGCGCAGCGCGTCGAGGCGCGCGGTGGCTGGACCGTCGAGGAGGTGTCCGACGAGGTCGACGCGATCGAGCGCAAGGCCCCGCTGTACCCGGTGGTGCTCAGCGCCCTGTGGGCGGCGATCGCGTGCGCTGCGTTCGCGTTCCTCAACAACGGCGGGCCGGTGGAGATCGTCGGCGCGTTCGTCGGCGCCTTCCTGGGGCAGGGGCTGCGGCGGACGCTGCTCCACCGGGGGTACAACCCGTTCGGCGTGACGATGCTCGCCGCGGCGCTGGCGAGCGTCGCGTTCCTGGCGTTCGTCGAGCTCGTCCACCTCGCGGGCCTGACGAGCGGCGTCCACGAGGCGGGGTACGCCGCGGCGGCACTCTTCCTGGTGCCCGGCTTCCCCCTCGTCACCGGTGCGCTCGACCTGGCCAAGCTCGACTACTCCGCCGGCGTCGCCCGCCTGACGCACGCCGTGATGATCCTCATCTCGGCCGCGTTCGCCGTGTGGGCAGTCTCGATCATCGTCGGCCTCTCGCCCGACCCGCCGGAGCCCCTGGCCCTGGGCACCGCCGCGCTCTTCGAGCTGCGGGCCGTCGCGTCCTTCGTCGGCGTCCTCGGGTTCGCGCTGATGTTCAACAGCCCGCGGCGGATGGCGCTGGTCGCCGCCGGCGTCGCCACCGTGCCGAACGTGCTGCGCATCGCCGCGATCGAGCACCTCCACTGGCCGCCGCAGGCGGCGGCCGCCGCGGCCGCGTGCCTCGTCGGGCTGCTCGCCGCCTGGATCGCGCCGCGGATGAACATCCCGCGGATCACCGTCTACGTCCCGGCGGTGACGATCATGGTTCCCGGGGTCCCGGCGTACCGCGCGGTGTTCTACCTGTCGAACGGCGACATCACCAACGCGATGGCGTACGGCGTCACGGCGGCCCTGGTCATCGCAGCGCTGGCGATCGGGCTGGGGATCGCGCGGATGCTCACCGATCGCGAGTGGGGGCTCGAGCACTGAGGGCTTTTGTTCGGCGCCTCGCGCGCCCTGTAGCCTGTCCCCCGTCTTGGAGACGTCGCATAGTGGCCTAGTGCGCGGCCCTGCTAAGGCCGTGTAGGGGGTTACCCCTACCGTGGGTTCAAATCCCACCGTCTCCGCCCGTAGCTTCAGGCATGGCCCGGTCCCACGTCGTGGGCGCCGGGCCTTCGTCTTGCCTGGTCAGCCGCCTATGCCGCGGGCTCGTCACCCGTCGGAGGCGACGGGCGCGCCGCCACCGCACGCCGCGCGGGGGCCGCGTCGACCCACACGGCCACGACGAGGATGAGCACGACGAGCGACACCCACAGGGCGGTCGCCCCGGTCGGGTAACGCCAGAAGACGAGGACGAGTGCGCCCGCCACGACGAGGGCCACGGTGAGCGCGACCGCGTAGCGGGCCACCCACAGCTGCTGCCGCGACGGCTCGCGCGTCGCGTCGCCGGCCCGGCCGCCGGTGATCCACGACAGCCCGCGCATCGTGGCCCGGCGCGTGGCGACCGCGCCGTGGGCGTGCCCGGAGAGGTACGCCGCGGCGCCGACGACAACGGCGATGGCGAGCACCAGCCGGACGGTGCCGCGCAGCGGCACGACGACGTGGTCGAAGATCGAGGAGGCCGCGGCGGGAGGCAGCGTCTCCGCAGGCACCGCGTTGAGGTACACGCCACGGCCCACCGCGATGCCGACGCCCAGGATGAGCATGGCCACCGCCGTCGCGGCCGAGACGACGATCACCGCGCGCCGGCGCCGGCCCGGCGGCGCGGCCGCGACGGACGCCACGGCGAGGACCAGGACGATCAGCGGCAGCCACGTCGAGACCCGGTCGAGCGCCCGGGTGGCGCGCTGGGCGGAGACGACCTGCGGCGACTCGAAGACGACGAACGACGCGTTGACCTCCGGGATGTTCGCCGCGAAGGACAGGCCCTGGGCCGTCAGGCGCTGCTTCACCTGGTCGATGATCGGCCCGAGCTGGATGCTGACCTCGCCGTTGGCGTTGGCCGTCAGCGCGGTGCCGGTGCCACCCGTGAGCACGGACACGACGTTGGTGTGGGCCACCGTGTTCGCCTGCGTCCACAGCTGGACGAACGCGTCGGAGTGGACGAAGTCCGAGACGAACTTCGTGATGTAGCCGTTCGCCTGGTTGGCGAGCACCGGCGCCAGCCCCACCACCTGGGCGGGGATGCGTGGCGCCGCGTTGGTCAGGCCCGTCAGGGCCTGCTGGACGAGCGACTCGAGGTCGAGCTGCGCGATGATCGCGTCGCTGACCTTGGTCGCGACCGCGTCCTGGACCGCGGGGTCCGACGCCAGGGGCGCGACGGTCTCCACGTAGCGGGAGGTGTCCAGCAGCTCGCCGTGCGCGAACCGCGCCGCGACCGCGGGGATCGCCAGCACCGCCGCGAGGATCGCGAGCGTGGCGCTCACCGTCCAGCGCACCGCCCTCACGGAGCGACGCCCGCCGCCGGACTCGTCGGTGGGCGCCCCCTTTCGCAGGTGGCCGACCTCCGCCCTCAGCGCGTCGAGCTCGGCGCGCTCGTCACCCGACAAGCCACTGTCCTCGGCCATGCCGCCCACGGAAGCACCGGCGCCGACCGCTCCACGTCATCCCTGCGGGGTGAGCCCGGACACACCCTGAGCGGGTGAGGTCAACCGACCGGGACGGCTGGCAGCCTGGATGCATCGCGGGAGGAGGACCGCCGCATGTCCGACGCGAGCGAGGCACGACGGCCGCCACGGTGGCTCCCGCGGGCATTCGCCCTGGCGGCGGTCACCGCGTTCGTGGCGGTGCTCTCGTGGCGGGCGCTCGGCGCGCTCCACCACCTGATCCTCACGGTGGTCATCGCGTTCTTCATCTCCATCGCGCTCGAGCCGGCCGTCCTCTGGCTCGTGCGTCACGGGTGGCGGCGCGGGCTCGCGGCCGGGGCGGCGCTGGGCGGGAGCATCGTGGTGGCGGTGGCCGCGGTGCTGCTGTTCGGGCGGATCTTCGTCGAGCAGCTGCTCGCCCTGCTCGGCTCCCTCCCCGACGCGTACGTGAAGCTGCAGGAGCAGCTGTCCGCCACGTTCGGAGTCGCGCTGCCCGACCTCGACACCGCGGTCCACGACGCTGTCGCCAGGTGGGGCGACGAGGTCGCGTCGGCCCTCGTGGCCGCCGGCGGGTCGCTCGTCTCCGCGCTCTTCGACCTGACGACCGTGCTGCTCGTCGTCTACTACCTCTGCGCGGCCGGGCCGCGCCTGCGGGCGACGGTGTGCCGGTGGCTGACGCCCGGCCGCCAGGCCGAGGTGCTGCTGCTCTGGGAGACCGGCCAGCGCAAGGCGTCCGACTACATCGGCTCCCGCGTGGTGCTCGCCGCCCTCTCCAGCACCTTCATGTTCTTGTTCCTGACCCTCGTGGGGACGCCGTACGCATTGCCGCTCGCGGTGTTCACCGGCGTGGTGTCGCAGTTCGTGCCGACGATCGGCACGTACATCGGCGGGGCGCTGCCGGTGGCCGTCGCGTGGGCGACCCAGGGCGGGGACGTGGCGCTCGCGATCATCGGCTTCATCGTGGTGTACCAGCAGCTGGAGAACTACGTGTTCTCGCCGAAGGTGTCCGCGCAGGCCATGGAGATGAACCCGGCGGTCTCGTTCCTCGTCGTGATGGCGTTCGGCGCGGTGCTCGGCCCCATCGGGGCGTTCATCGCCCTGCCCACCGCCGCAACGGTCCAGGCCGCGGCGAGCACGTACATGCAGCGCTACACGCTCATCGAGTCGAGCATGCTGTACGACCCCGACCACCCGACCCGTCCACGTGGGCGGTGGACGGACGTCGCCGGCGAGCCGCCGGAGTGAGTCAGGGCTCCTGCCTCACCTCGGTGATCTCGAGGCCCATCTCGGCAATTCGCTCCAGGACGGAGTGCAGCTCGGTCTGGTCCTTGAGGACGCCGACGAGCAACGTCGCGGCCGGGGCGACCGCCAGCGCGTCCATCTCGGGAAATGCGGCGGCCAGCATGTCCGAGTACGCGCAGGGGAGCCGGATCTCGTATCGCTTCACACCGCCGCCTCCTCGAGCGCCACCCCGCCGTGTGTCGATCCTGGAACCCGGGGAGCCCACGCCGCCTCGCCTAGGCGGGGTGATGTCCGCTAGAGGAGCCCGATCTCGAGCGCGCGCGTGACGGCCTCGCTGCGGTCCGTGACCCCGAGCTTGAGGTAGATGTGCCTCAGGTGAGTCTTGATCGTGTTGACGCTGAGCATCTGCAGCTGCGCGATCTCGGCGACGCTCTGGTGCCGGGGGAGCTCGCGCAGGATGTCGTGCTCCCGCTCGGTGAGCTCGCCGTACGTCCGGGTCCAGTGCTCGGGTGACGGCAGCATGGCCGCCGTCCGGTCGACGACCTCGCGCGCGAAGAAGTCCAAGTGGCCCAGCCGCCCCAGCCGCGACTCAACGAGCGATGCGCCCTCTCCGTGCCGCGCGATGAAGGGGCGGTAGGTGTTGTGGCGCCGCGCGTGGCGCAGCGCCCGCGAGAGCCGGGCGTCGGCCTCCGTGGCGCGCCCGTTCGCCTCCGCCGCCCGCGTGAGGAGGATCCAGGCGCTCGCCTCGGCACCCGGGTGCCACATCGGGGCATGCTCGACCGCCGCCAGCAGGCGGGGCTCGGCCGTGTCCGAGGGCCGGGAGCCGCCGGTCAGGAGGTAGCCGCCGAGCTCCGCCTCGAGGCTCGACTCGCCGATCGCCGCCTGGATCGACGTGAGGACCTGCCGCGCCCGTTCGCGGCCGTCGACCTCGAGCGCGATGCTCACCATCCGCAGAGCGCCGGCGCCGACCAGCCGGGGGATCTGCTGGCCGTTGTCCCTGGTCAACCGCTCGAGCTCCTCGAACGCGCCCACCGGGTTCCTGGCCGCGTCGAGCTCGGCGAGCGCCTCCAGCGCCCGTGCCGGGATGCTGGCCCCGAAGCCGCGGCCCGCGTCGTCCGCCGCGATGACCGCGTCGAGGCCGGCGGTCGACCACGGGAGCGCCTCGTGATAGGCCCGCGCGGACGCGGCGAGGATCATTCCCGCACCCAGCCGGTTCCGCGGGAACGCCGGCGCCTCGGCGCCCTCGAGCCGCTCGAGCACCATGGTGCTGTCCCACGCCCGGGCCGCCGCGGCGGCGTTGGCGACGAGCTCGGCCGCGACGAGGTAGAGCCAGCCCAGCCGGGCAGAGGCGGCCTCCCGCGCGACGGCGATGAGGTCGACGACGGCGTCGGCGGCGCCCCCGCGATGCTTCGCCCACGCCTCCGCGAGCGTCGCCAGAAGGTCGAGCCCGAACGAGCGCGAGCGGGCGCTCACGGCGTCCACGGAGGAGAGCTCCTCGGCGGCGCGGAAGGCCTCGTCGGCGTCGGTCGCGGCGAGGCACTGCAACGCGGCGAGCGCGGTGGTCCAGGGTGCCGTGCGCGGCGTCGCGAAGCGAGCCTGCGCCAGGAGGTTGTGGGTGCGGTGCCGGTCCAGGAACATCGGGGCATCCAGCAGCAGCCCGAGCACGATCGACGACAGCGGCTGGGGCTTCTGCGGCATGAGCGTGAGCGCCTGGAGCACGAGCTCGGTGTTCCCGGCCAGCGACACCTCGAGACCCTGGGCGTTGATGAGCGCGCCGAGCAGCTTCCGGTCGCCGGAGGCGATCGACTGCTCGAGCGCCTCGAGCGTGTTGCCCCGGTCGAGGAACCACCGCGCGGCGGCCGCATGGCGCGCGCGCAGCTCGTCCGGGTCGCGGCGGCGGGCCTCCGCCATGAGGAACGTCAGCAGCACCGGGTGGTAGCGGAACCCGTCCGGCTCCTCGGTGATCAGCGCGTTGTGCTCGGCCAGCCGATGCAGCACCCCGCCGGTGTCCTGCCGGCCGGTGAGCGCGACCGCCAGCTCGAGCGGCACCACCTCGCGGATCGCCGCACCCATGAGGACGTCGTCGTAGGTGGCGTCGAGCCCCTCGAGGATCTCGGTGACCAGGTAGTCGGTCACGGCGCGGCTGTCGCCGTGGAAGCGCGCCACGGCCTGGTCCGGGTCCTCCGACGAGCGCAGCCACGGGACCGACAGGGCGAGCGCGACGGCCCAGCCGCCGGTGCGCTCGTGCAGCGTGTTGACCGACGACCGCTGGAGCCGGGCGTCCGCGCCGCGCAGCAGCACGTCGGCCTCGTCGACCGTGAACGCGAGGTCCTCGGTGCGCAGCTCGACCAGCGCGCCGGTCGCCTCGAGGAACGTCAGGCTCCGGAACGGCTGGAAGCGCCCCGCCATGACGATGCGCAGCCCGTCGGGCATGTCACCGAACTCCCGGCGCAGCCCGCTGTCCAGTCCCGACAGCAGGTGGACGTCGTCGAGGAAGAGGAAGCCGGAGTCCGGCAGCAGGTTCGGGCGACCGAGGGCCTGGACCACGTCGTCTTGCGTCCACCAGAGGACGTCGTGGCCCTCGTCGAGCAGCTGGCGCGCCCAGTGGCTGAGCAGCCTCGTCTTGCCGCACCCCGCCGCCGCCCACACGGCGAGCACCCGCCGATCTCCCTGGACGAGCGGGGTCAGCGCCTCGTCGAGGCGCGGCCGGTCGACGAACCCTGCGGGCAACGGCGGGAGCCGCGCCGCTCGGTCCGCTGTGGACGTGTCGCGGCCTGTCTGCATGGGTGCCCGATCCCCCTGTAGATCGTCATCCAGGTCCCCAAAAGCCGACCGGACGTGCCGGTCCGCTTTGCCAAGGTATCGGCGCTCGGGTGACACCGCACGGCGGAGGTGTCTCACCTGCGGGATCACCCGTTGTGGGTGTGGCCGCCTCGCCCCCGATCCTTCGATGCTTGCGACGCAGCGGCCTCGCGTGGCGCTTCGTCGGGCGACCCGCTGCCACGACGCAACGAGGGAGAGACGGACATGGATTTCTGGAACAACGTCTGGAACATCATCTGGTTCTTCTTCTGGACCTTCGCGTTCGTTGCCTACCTGTTCGCGCTGTTCACGGTGATCGCGGACCTGTTCCGGGACCGGGTGCTCAACGGCTGGTGGAAGGCGGTCTGGGTCCTCTTCCTGATCTTCGTGCCGTTCCTCACCGTGCTCATCTACCTCATCGCGCGCGGCAGGGGCATGGCCGAGCGGTCGGCGAAGGAGGTCAAGCAGGCTCAGGTGGCGACCGACGAGTACATCCGCAGCGTCGCCCACACGAGCCCGACCGATGAGATCGCCAAGGCGAAGGCGCTGTTCGACGCCGGCACGATCGACGAGACCGAGTTCGCCGCGCTCAAGCAGCGCGCACTCCAGGGCTGAACAGCAGTTCACGGCGGCGAAGGTGTCGCCGCTCGGCTTGGCGCAGGGGGGAGGAAGGGAGGGCGGCGGGCGACGCCGCCCTCCCTTCCTTTGGCTGAAGGCGGGGTGTGGCCGTGACGTACCGATTCGAGGGCGGCTTTCCGGACGACGAGACGATCCGCGCCGCGTACGACGCCGCCGACATGGCTCGAGCCGTCGTCTGCTACAAGCACTTCTTCCCGGTCGTGTCGGGGCTGTCGATCCTCTCGGGACAGCTGGAGACGGGCGCGCGGTTCAACCGGGTGTTCTCCCTCCAGGAGACGGCGCCGCGGCACCGGGGCCTGACCCTCAACTCGGACACGCCCTACGCCGGCGCGATGCTGGACCTGCACGGCGGAGCGCTGGCGCTCGACATCCCGGCCGGTCCGATCACCGGCTCGATCCTCGACGCGGACCAGGGTTGGGTGGCCGACGTCGGCGTCCCGGGCCCCGACGGCGGCCACGGCGGGCACTACACGCTGCTGCCCCCGGGGACCGGCGAGGACGACCCGGCCGACCCCTTCACGCTGCACGCGTCGACGTTCCGGCTGATCGCCGGCCTGCGCGCGGTGCCGCTCGGCGGGGACCTGGAGGGGGCCGTGGACCTGCTGCGCTCGGTGCGCGTGTCGCCGGTCGGGAACGACCCCGACTGGGTCGAGCCACAGTGGTCCGACGTCACCGCGCGGCCCCAGGACGGGACGCCGAACGCCTTCCAGGGCACCCTCGCGTTCTGGTCCGCGCTGCACGGCTACCTCAGCGACGAGCCGCTCCGGGAGGGTGACCGGGCGTACGTCGGGGAGCTGAGCGCCTTGGGCATCAGGCCGGGGGAGCCGTTTGTGCCCGACGAGCGGATGCGGGCGCTGCTCACGGCGGCCGCGGAGGAGGCCGACGCGCAGATGCGCGTCCAGTCGCTCGCGGACCGCCGCCCCGACCGGGTCGTCTGGCCGGACCGGCGGTGGGAGTGGGTGTCGCTGCGGCCGGAGGGCGCGTCGTTCACCGTCGACGACGTCCTCGACGTCGACGCGCGGGACACCTGGTTCTACCAGGCGATCGCCACGTCCCCGGCGATGTTCCACCGGGAGGCCGGAGCCGGCTCGGTGTACTGGTTCGGCGCGCACGACTCCTCCGGCGCCTACCTGGACGGCGGCCGGACGTACCGGCTCACGGTCCCGCTGCCCGTCCCGGCGGGGCAGTTCTGGTCGGTCACCGCGTACGACGCCCAGACCCGCAGCCAGGTGAGCACCGATCAGGGGTCCGCGTCGCTGCGCTCCCTCTTCGAGCTCCGCGACCGGCTTGGCGGCGACTCGGTCACGTTGTGGTTCGGCCCGGAGCCTCCGGCCGATGCCACGGCGGCGTGGGTGCGCACCGTGCCCGGGCGAGGGTGGTTCTCGCACCTCCGTGTCTACGGACCCGGCGAAGCCGTCTTCGACGGCAGCTGGAGGCCTGGCGACTTCGAGGCGATGCGACGCCCGTAGCGTGAGGTCATGCCGACACCGCCGCCGCCCTGGCTCAAGCGGCTCTACCGCGCGCCCGCCGTCCTCTACCGGGTGGGCCTCGGCCGGCTGCTCGGCCACCGGTTCCTGCTGCTGACCCACACCGGCCGGCGCACCGGCGGGCGTCACCAGGCGCTGATCGAGGTGGTGCGCTACGACCCCGCGACAGGCGAGGCGGTCGTGATCGCGGGTTACGGCGAGGGTTCCGACTGGTACCGCAACGTCCGGGCGGGCGGCCCGGCGTGGGTGGACTTCGGCCGGGGCCCGCGGCCGGCAGGGTTCCGCGACGTGGCGCCCGACGAGGCCGCCGACGTCCTCGTGGCGTACGAGCGCCGCTACGGCCTGCTCCGCCCGCTGCTGCGCCGCGTGCTGGGCGCGCTCGCCGGCTTCGAGTACCGGGGGACGGCCGACGACCGACGTCGCGCCGTCGCGATCCTCCCGATGATCGCCCTGGCACCGCGCCGCTGAGGCCTTACGCTCGCTGCACGCCGGCGGAGGGAGCGGGATGGACGCGCGCGTCGTCGTCCTCGGCAGCGCCAACCTCGACGTGACGCTGGTGGTCGACCGTGTCCCGGCAGCCGGCGAGACGGTCCTCACGCCGACCGCGCCGGCACGCGCCGCTGGCGGCAAGGGCCTCAACCAGGCGATCGCGGCGGCGCGCACGGGGACGGTGCCGGTGGCGTTCGTCGGCGCGGTGGGCGACGACGACGACGGGCGGTTCCTCGCGACGCAGCTCGCGGCGGCGGGCGTCCAGCCGATGCTCCGCGCCGCGCACGGCCGCTCGACAGGCCTGGCGCTGATCCTCCTCGAGCGGGACGGCGAGAACCGGATCGTCGTGGCCTCCGGCGCCAACCTCGCGCTCGACGACCTCACGCCGGCGGAGGCCCGCGAGATCGGCGCCGCGGAGGTGCTCCTCATGCCGGCCGAGACCCCCGTCTCGGGCCTGGTGGAGGCGGCCCGCGCCGCCCGTGCCACGGGCGCGCTCGTCGTGCTCAACGCCGCGCCGGTCCCCGCTCGCATCGCGGACCTGGTCCCGTTCGTCGACGTGCTCGTCGCCAACGAGAGCGAGGCCGGCGAGGTCCTTCGACTGCTCGCGCCCGACGAGCCCGCGCCCACGCCGGTCGCCGCGGCGCTGACCAGGTGGTTCGGCCTCGTCGTCGTGACGCTCGGCGGTCGCGGGGCGACGTGGGCGTCGGCGGGCCGCCCGCCGCACGACGTCGGCGCGTTCGACGTCCCGGTCGTCGACACCACCGGCGCGGGCGACACGTTCTGCGGCGCGTTCGCCGCTGCCCTGGCAGCCGGTGTCGAGACGGGCGCCGCCGTCGAGCGCGGCATCGCCGCCTCGGCGCTCGCGGTGCAGCACGCGGGCGCCTCGTCGTCCGTCCCCACCCGCGCCGAGGTCGACGCCCTGCTTGCGACCCGGCCGGGCTAGCGGCGGAAGCGCGTCCGGAGCTGGACCTCGCCGCCGGACATGGCGGGGACCAGGAACTCGGTGTTGCCCGACGACCACAGCGGAGCGCTCCGGGCCGCCGCCCGTTGCCTCCCGCGCAGCCCCAGCACGACGAGCACCACGGGATAGAGCAGGTACCCGGCGCGGCTGGTCGGGAGCACGAGCATCGCGGCGGTCAGCGCCAGGGCGAGGAAGCCGGCGGCCTGCGTCAGCGTGCGCGGTGGGCGCCAGGCGAGCGCGACGAGCAGGGCGAGCACGACGACCAGCATCACCGCGTAGCCGATGACCTTGGCCGTCGGACCGCCGTGGGACAGGAGCACCCCGGGCGTGGGCGAGTCGGCCGGGGAGGCGAACGTGCTGTTCGCCATCGGGAACCCGGCCGCCTGGTCGAACATCGCGCCTGCCGTGGGCCCGAGGAGCACGGGCAGCGAGACCCCGACGACGACGGCCGTGGCGTTCGCCGCGAACCGGCCGCCGTGCTTCCAGCCCCACCGCGCGACGACGAGCGCGCCGATCACCGCCGCGGCGGGCCACGCCGACGCCTTGAGAGCGCACGCCAGGCCGAGCGCGAGGCCGGCCTGCGACGTCCGCCCCCGGGAGGCGAGCGCGATCGACAGGCACAGCAGCCCGACGACGGGCAGGTCGTGCCCGCCGACCGACGCGTGCAGCGCGAGGAAGGGGCACGCGAGCAGCGCCCAGAGCACGGGCTCGGTGCCGCGGGCGCGGCGGGTGAGCCGGTCGGCCGCGACGAAGCAGATGCAGAAGACGGCCAGGAACCACCACCGCGGGTCGCCGAGCCCGTTGTTGGGGAACACCAGGCGGGGGAGCCCGAACAGGGACATCGCCGGCAGGTAGGGGTTGACGTCGTAGGTGGTGGTCGGGGTCGCCAGGTACGGCGACCCGGTGTCGACCAGCAGCCGGGCCGAGCGCTCGACGACGCCGACCTCGGGCTGGGACAGGCCCGCCAGGACGAGCACGACGGTGGGCAGCAGCACCGACCCCGCGGCCGCGACGCGCACGCCGATGATCGGACGCCGCGACCGGAGCGAGGCGACGCCCGCGACGAGGTACCCGGCCGCGGCCAGCAGACCCCAGACCCGGTGCGGCGTCTGGTCGGTCACCATGGCCATGCCGATGGCGATGAGCGCGCACACGGCGCAGGCGGCGGCGACTCCGAGGTGTGCGGGGGTGCGCTCGAGCCAGGAGACGACGGCTCGTCGCGCGCCCGCGTACCAGCGCCGGAGCTTCACCACTCGCGTTCCCCGTTCAGGACCCAGGTCAGGGTCGGCGGGTACATCGTCTCGCGTATCCCTGAGCGATTCGGCCAACTCTCGTGGAGATCGCGTGTGAGGTGCGCCCCATTCGGGCTCGTCGGTCAGCGCCGGGCGACGGTCGAACCGCGGATGACGAGCCTCCCGGGCAGGTAGTGCGTGCCCGATCCTATGTCGACGCCGTCGAGCGCCGCGAACACGCGCTGGGCGGCCAGCCGGCCGAGGTTCTGCAGGTTCGCGTCGATGCTCGTCAGCTCCGGCCGTGCGTTGGTCGTGAGGATCTCCCAGTTGTCGAAGCCCATGACCGCGACGTCGTCGGGAACGCCGAGCCCCAGGTCACGTGCGGTGTCGATGACGCCTCGGGCGATCTGGTCGGAGCCGGCGAGGATCGCGTCGACGTCGGGGTGCTGGGCGAGCAGCAGCGCCGAGGCGTCGCGGCCCCAGCCCTCGGACCACTCGGAGTACATGACTTCGCCGACGAGCTCCAGCCCCGCGGCGGCCAGCGCCTCGCGCGCGCCTCGTGTGCGGTCCTGGGCGGCCGCATAGCTGGGGTCGCCGGAGATGTGGGCGATGCGGCGCCGGCCGGACGCCAGCAGGTGTTCGATCGCGATGCGGCCGGCGGCCGCGTTGTCGGGCGTCAGCGACAGGTCGCGCGGGTCGTCGGACGGCGCGTAGACGTAGACGACGGGAACGGGGATCTCCCGGCCGAGCGACGGGCGGGGGTCGGTCTGGCGGCCCACGACGATGAGCCCGTCGACGCGGCGCGCCATGAGGGCGCGCAGCTGGTGCTGCTCGCGGATCGCATCGCCGCGCGCGTCGCAGAGGAACACGTTGACCTGGCCGGCGCCGAACGCATCCTCGGCACCCATGAGGATCGGCAGGACGAAGCGGCCCTCGAGGTCGCTCGTCAGCAGGCCGACCGTGCCCGTGCGACCGGCGATGAGGCTCTTGGCCAGCTCGTTCGGGCTGAAGGAGAGTCGCTGCGCCGCGTCGACGACCCGCTCCCGCGTCGCGGCCGCCACCTGCTGACGACCGTTGAGGGCCTTCGACGCGGTGGCCAGCGAGACCCCCGCGAGCCGCGCGACGTCCGAGAGCGTGGCCGGTCGTGCGGCCGCGCCGGAGCCGCCCTGCATCGCCATCGGTGTCCTCCTCAGGCTGGATCGTGACCGAACTGTGATGCCAGCGGCTCCTTGACGGCCCAGCGTCGGGCAGACTACCTTACCGAAAGGGCTTTCGGGCCGTTTCGGTGTGACACGCACTCGACTCGGCCCGAAAGTTGGCCGGATGACGTGCGGTGTCGCACGTGGCTCGGCTCCGTCCTACTCCGCCGAGGGTCAGTCGCGGCGGCGCACACGCAAAGGTTTTCCATCCGAAGGCCCAGGGGTACCTGGGCCGCTCGACGACGAGCACGAGGAGACAACATGAGAAGCATTCGGGGACGGGCGACCCGCCCGCGCGCCGCCGTCGCCCTGATCGCGGCGGGAGCCATGCTCGCCCTCGCGGCGTGCAGCAACAGCGGCAACGGCGGCAACACCGGTTCCACCTCGGGCCCCAGCCCCAGCGCCAGCGCCGCCGCCAGCGCAGGCACAGACGGTACCGACGACGGCACCAAGCTCACGATGTGGACTCGGGCGGCCACGCAGGCCCGGGCGGAGCCGCTCATCAAGGCCTACAACGCATCCCACAAGAACCAGGTCGCACTGACGGTCGTCCCGACCGACGACTACAACACCAAGGTCAGCTCGGCCGCGGCGGCGAGCGGCCTGCCCGACCTGCTGTCCGGCGACGTCGTGTTCATGCCCAACTGGACGTCTGCGGGGCTCTTCCAGGACCTGACCTCGCGGATCGCGGCACTCCCGTTCAAGGACAATCTGGCACAGGGTGCCATCCAGAGCTCGACCTGGGACAACAAGCAGTACGGACTGCCTTTCGTGATGGACCTGTCGGTCTGGATGTACAACAAGAAGCTGTTCACCCAGGCGGGCCTCGACCCGAACAAGCCGCCCACGACACTGGCCGA
>Ga0207816_1000190_pt1 | contig 15020 bp, 12 predicted proteins | sample LuqExpMetageno10_FD_187768 | JGI IMG/M metagenome (GOLD analysis project Ga0207816, IMG submission 187768) | Tropical forest soil microbial communities from Luquillo Experimental Forest, Puerto Rico - Sample 10 (SPAdes) | ecosystem: Environmental > Terrestrial > Soil > Tropical forest ... | reverse complement strand
TTCATGGAACGTGGGTTGCGCGGGCCGCTTCTTTTTTACACGCGAGACGTGTAGCGAATCGCGTGTCGAATCGGATCGAATCGGATCAATCGCCGCGCGCGATGGCGAGCTGTGCGATCAGCCGCATCAACTCGGCCTGGCGGCGCGTGGCCGTTTTCGCGAACACGTGATGCAGATGGGTGCGCACCGTCGAGGGCAGGACCTGCAGCGCCTCGGCGACGTCTTTGGGGTTGAGCCCCTTGCCGACCTCGCAGGCCACGCGCGCTTCCGCGGGCGTGAGGCCGAACAGCGCGACGAGACGCGTTTCCACGCCGCGCCGCGACGACTGCGGATCGATCACGATGAGCATGGCCGTGCCGGTACGCGCGCCGTGCGCGATATCGGCGTGACGATGCGCGCCTAGCGGCGAGATCAGCGCCTGCAGCGGCTCGTCGGGCGGCTGGCGGGCGATCAGCATGGCGCCGCCCGTGCGCCCCCGCGCATCGCGCCCGGCTGCGCGCTCGATCAACGCGCGCAGTGCTTGCGTGGCAGCGGCCGTGGCGGCAGTGAGCGTGGTGTGCTCGCTGCGCAGCCCGTTTGCGCGCGCGAGCTGCGCCGTGGCGGCACGATTCGCAAACACGATGCGCGCATCGGCATCGACGATCAATACGCCGTGTGCGAGCGCGTCGAGTGCGTCGGCGGGCACGCTCTCACTTTTATCGTGCGATACCGTTGCGCGTGCGGTGTGCCGCTGCACGCGCAGCGCATTGCGCAAATGCGGCAGCAGGGCGCGCACTGCGTCCAGCTCGTCGGCGCTGAAGAAATGCGTTTCGCGTCGCAGTGCGCCGAACACGCCGGCCATGTCGCCTTCGCGCAGCACGTTCGCGAATGCCACTGTGTAGACGTGCTGCGGGCGCACCCACTCCTGCACGAAGGCGCTGCGTTCATAGCTTGCCTGCCGGCGGAGCATGGTGTCGGTGACAAGCGTCCCGGCGGCCCAGCGGCGCACATGCGGCAGGAGCGGATCGAAGCCGCCGTAGTGCTGTGCGTAGGAACGGGCAAACGAAGCGTCGATGCCGTCCCACTCGTCGAGCGGGAACGCGTTTTCGTCCGGCAGAATGGTGAGATTCACATGTTGCGCGCCGATGCGCCGCGCGATGCGCGCGCAGACGTCCGGCCAGCGTTGCGTGTCGAAGCCTGCGTCGTAGATCGCGTCGATCAGTCCGCCCATTTCAACCGGGTCGGCGAACTTCACGTGCGCGCTGTTGACAACGGGATCGGTGGCTGCAGCGAGCGCGGCCGTCGTGGGCCCCATGATGGTCTCCAGGCTGGATTTTTTTACGGCGGAAGGCCGCAGGGCATGCTGCGCGGCGTTACAGACATGACGTAGCGCTGCAACGTCGCGGGCCGCATCCAGGGTGCGATTCGGGCGCAAAGCCACGTTCGCAAACGGCAGGCGGGAGGGGATGCGCTGCAACATCCTGATGTACCTGTTTTGAATAAATAGACGATAGAACCTACGATTCGCTTACGTAACGGGACATTTCGACTTTCGTTACGTCCGATGCCTGTCGGGTACTGGACAAGCGCGCCGGGCTCACGATAATTGAGCCCCTATAGGTCCTTGAGCTGGGTGGCCTGTCATGCAGTGGGAGAGGCCGCGAAAGCGCCGCACGGGGCAGGCGGCGCGCCGCGCACATCGTCGCGAGAACGAGAAGCGCGGATTGAGGACGAGTCAGTGAAACCGGAGAGTCTTTGGATGTCTGAAGAGTACGAAGTGCATGGGCCGCACGACCACGCGGTCGAACACGCCGCGGTGGGCCATGGCGGGCATGGGGAGGGCGATCCTTTCCCGGGCCGCATGGCGGTGATGACCGCGATCCTCGCTTCCATCGGAGCGATCTTTGCCTATCAGAGCGGCAACAGCGAGAACCTCGCCCTCTATTACAAGAACGAAGCGGCGATTCACAAGACCGAAGCCGCGAATCAGTGGGCTTACTATCAGGCGAAAGGCGAGAAGCAGAATCTTGCTGAGCTGGGTGCGCAGCTCTCCGCGCTCGCGCCGAACTCGGACGCCGCGCAGCACCGCTTCGCCAGCGACGCCGACCGCTATCGCCAGGAGAAAGCGCCGATCCGCGCCAAGGCCGAGGCGCTCGAGAAAACCGTCGAGCACGACGATGCGCTGAGCGAGCAGATGTTGCACGGCCATCATCGCTGGGCGCAGGCCACGACGCTCATCCAGATCTCGATCGCCCTCACGGCGATTACGCTGCTCACGCGCCGCCGCTGGCTCCTGAACACATCGGTGGGGGTGGCCGTTGTGGGCGTGGCGCTGGGCGCGATGGCCTTCTTCGGCGGCTGAGTCCGCCTGTGTCCATCGCCGGGGCGGCAGAGGCCGCCCGATCCGCTGAACCGCTCGCTTATCCGCCGCACACGATGGCCGTGAGCAGCAGCGGCACCACCGATTGCACGGTGGCGTCGCTGTTGGCTTCGCGCACACGCGAGCGCACCGTCTCCGCGGGCGCGGAAACGACGACGCCATATAGCGGCGAGTCGATCTCCTTGCCCGCGCCGCGCCTGAAGAGCGAGTCGTCGCGGTCGTAGCCCAGCACCACGTAAATGGGAAAGCCGAAAGCGCTCAAGCGGGTGCCGCGCATGGGGCGAAACGCGTTGACCGAATTGGCTTCGACGCGGCTGGGCTCGGGGTCGATGGATTTTTCGTCAATCAGCGACGAAATGAACGCGTGAGGATTGGACTTGCAGTCGAACTGCTGGTCCCGCTGGCTTTGCGCGTGCGCGGGCACCGGGACCAGTAGCGTGGCGAGGGCGGCGAGACTGGTAAACGCGGCTGCCCACAGCGTAGTGGGCGCGAACGGGAAGACCACGGGAATTTGGCGCTTGTTCATGGCTACGGGCGGCAATGTCGCGAGAAGAACGCATGACTTCGTTCGACACCCAGACTTCGTTCGTGTTCAGGCGTTGCGGCACAAAAATTGCGCGGGACATGCGCCCGCGCACATCCGCAAGCAGGAGCGAGGGGGCTACAGCATCGATTTCGCCTGATTCAGGATCTTGTCGCAGACCTGCTTCGTGACCTCTTCCTTGAGGCCGCCGCCCGTGAGGTCGACCTTCTGGCCGTTGCCGGCGGTGAGGATGCCGCTCGTGCCCTGGGTATAGCCGCTATCCGACGTGTTCGCGCCACCGGGCAGCTTGCTGAGCAACGAGTCCTTGACGTTGCCCGCGGCATCCGCATTCAGGTAATTGTTCTTGATGCAGTACTGCAGCACGCCGGTGACATTGCCCAGACTGCTCGAACTCAGCGAGGACGGCGAAAGCGAGCTGCCGAGTCCGCCCAGGTTGCCGAGCGCGTTCTGCGCCGAACCGCTGTTGCTGCCGCCCTGGTTGAGCAGGTTGCCGAACTGTGCCTGTGCGGCGCCCCAGGGGGCGAGCAGCGCCAGGGTCAGGGTGGCCAGCAACGCCGTGGCGATGCGCGGTGCAGACGTTTGCATACTCGAATCTCCGTGGTGATCAGTGCGCTCTTACTATAGACGGATTCGTATTTGCGGCTTCGCTGCATGACGTCGCACGGCCGGCCGCACGAGCGTTCGATAGCAATGCGGTCAGTCGGGCAGAGTGCGCTCGGCGAGACTCGTTGTGGTCAGTATCGATTGCATCTGATGATTTCATCGGCATGTCATTTGTTGCGGGCACAACGATAACGGCGCCGCAGCGAATCCGGTGTCTGCCGAGGCGGCTGAGTCGCAAGTGGTATGCATGCATTCAGAATTGTGTAAGGGCGAGGAGCTGTCATGTCCGCGCAACGAATGACCCTGTTACAACTGTATCTGCGCTGTAAAACACCGCATTTACAGGCCTTTTCCGGCAACATTCCCTGCGATTCAAGGTAGAGATTGTTTCTAACCGTAACACTTATTACGGCCCTCCTCATCGGCTGGTTTCAGGTGGTATGCTTCCTGCACATATTCTCTCCTGCACGAGTGAGACCACGTGTATTGCGTCACTACCGTGAAAGAACGCACTGCCAGAGTGCGCTTCGCGACGCAAATGAACACGTCATACAAGCAAATGGTGCAACCGAGCTAGCCAACGCGGGCAACAAGATCCGCAAGCAAGTGCTCCGTCAATGCAGCCCCGGTCCGGCTGCGTGGAGAACAGCATGAATTTCGAAGAACTGAGCGACGACGAGTGGATGCAGGTGTCCTCGCTCGTATCAGATGAACCTCCTATCAGACTCAACCGCCGCGGCCGCCCCCGCGCCGAGCCACGCATCGTGGCCAATGCCGTCCTGTGGATTCTCACCACGGGTGAGTCGTGGTCGCGCCTGCCCGCGCGTTATCCGTCCGGGCCTACCTGCCGTCGTCGTTTCGAGGAATGGCACACAAGCGGCACGCTGATCGAACTGGTCGAGCTGCTCTCGCAGCGCGGGCGCAAGTTCGTCTATGTGCCGCAGCCGGTGCAGGCCGATGCGCCGCCCGTTGCGGTCGCAGTCGAGGAAGTGGCAGAGGACGACGGCCTGCCGGCCGTGTACTGGAAGAGCCCCGAAGCATGGCAGGCGCCCACGGCGCTCGCCGACGCGCCGCTTGCCGACCCCATGGAAAGCATGTTGCGCCAGCTCGCCGGCGGCGAACCCGCTGTGTCCGATGCCTTTGCCGAGCCTGCCGAACCGGTGGCGGCGCCCGCGAGCGCGACGCGTTCCCAGACGCCGTTCGCACCGTTCACGCCTTCTCGCGTGGGCAAGTCGACCGCTACCCGCGCGATGCCGCGCGACGAGCACGCCACGACGCATCGTCGCGCACACGCGCCGGGCGGCGCGGTGCAGGTCGCCGAATGGCGCGGCTACACGATGAGCCTGACCGTGCAGCCCGTGCGCAACCGCATGTTCCGCGGGGCCGTCGAAATTCTCAAGGATGGCAAGCGCCTCGAGCGCTCGGGCCTGATCGGGCCGCCGTTCCAGGATCGCGAGGCCGCGAGGAATTTCGCCTTCGACTGGGCGCGCGAATGGGTCGAGCGCGACGGTGCGGCTGAGTCCGCGTCGGGCGCTGGCTATCCGGTTTCGCATCCGGCGAAGCATTCCGCATCGCAAGCTGTTGCACAGAGTCGCGCGCAAACCGCGTTACCGCCCGCCGTTGCGCACGCGCCCATGCAAAGCGCGAGCGTGACGCGCGGCGATCCGTCGAACGCTGCCGTCGCGCGCGCGTTGCCTGCCGCCGTGCCGGGCAACGCGCGGCTCGCGCCGATACAACGCTACACCGCCAAGGGCGCGCTGCTTCCGGGCAGCGAAGCTCGCGACGCCAATGCGGCCACGTCCGGCACTGCCGAACGCCACCCGATCGGAACAACGGGTACGCGCTACCGCACGCTCTTGCGCTGATACTGCGCGGGCCGCGCGCGGGGCGCGCGGCCATGCTTCACTGCTTCTTCACCGTCTGTCACTGCCTGCCGTACTGATCGTCGAGACGCACGATATCGTCCTCACCGAGGTACGAGCCCGACTGCACCTCGATGATCTCGAGCGGCATCTTCCCCGGGTTTTCCAGTCGATGCGACACGCCAAGCGGGATGTACGCCGATTCGTTCTCCGAAACGATGAAGCGTTCCTCCCCGCGCGTGACGAGCGCCGTGCCGCGTACGACGACCCAGTGCTCGGCGCGGTGGTGGTGCATCTGCAGCGAGAGGCGTGCGCCCGGTTCGACCACGATGCGCTTGACCTGGAAGCGCTCGCCGCTATCCACGCTGTCGTAATGTCCCCACGGACGATGCACGAGGCGGTGCGCCACGGCTTCCGTGCGGCGTTCCTGCTTCAGGCGTTGCACGATCTTCTTGACGTCCTGGGCGCGCGAGCGGTCGGCGACGAGCAGGGCGTCGGGGGTCTCCACGATCACGAGGTCCTTCGTGCCGAGGCAGGCCACGAGCCGCCCGTCCGAATGCGCGAAGGTGTCGCTGGCGCCTTCGAACATCACGCGGCCGTGCGCAACGTTGCCTTCGTCGTCCTTCGGCGAGACTTGCCAGACGGTGTCCCATGAGCCGAGGTCGGTCCAGCCGGCCGTGAGCGGCACGACCACGCCGCTTGCAACCGACGGGTCACCGGCAAGAGGCTCCATCACGGCGTAGTCGATGGAGTTCGAAGGCGAGCGTGCGAACGCTTCGCTGTCGACGCGGAAGAATTCGCCGTCTGCCTTGCCGTGCTCGATCGACTCGGCGCACGCCGAGTAGATGGCGGGATGGAAATGCCGGATCGCCTTGAGCCAGGTCGACGCGCGCACGATGAAAATGCCGCTGTTCCACCAGTAGCGCTGCGAAGCGACGTATTGCTGGGCCAGCTCGAAATAGGGCTTCTCGACGAAACCGTTGAGGCGCCGCGCGCCGTTCGGTTCCGCGTTCGCCATCGGCTCGCCCACGTGAATGTAGCCATAGCCCACTTCGGGATGCGTGGGCACGATGCCCATCGTCACGATCTGGCCGTTCGCCGCGTGGCGCACGCCTTCGGCCACAGCGTTATGGAACGCTTCGAGATCGGCGAGCGCATGGTCGGCCGGCATCACCACGAGAATGCCGTCCTCTTGTGCGGCCACCACCGACATCGCGGCGATCGTGAGCGCGGGCGCGGTGTCGCGCCCCACCGGCTCGAGAATCAGACGCGCACGCTTGCCTGCCGCGCGAACCTGTTCGGCGGTGGTGAAGCGATGTTCTTCATTGCAGACGATCAGCAACTGCTCCGAGAGCGTGACGCGCTCGGCGAGCGCATCGAGGCGGCCCGCCGTATTGGCGAGCAGCGACTGATCGCCCACGAGGTTGATCATCTGCTTCGGATATTGCTCGCGCGACAGCGGCCACAACCGCGAGCCCGCGCCGCCCGCAAGCACCACAGGGCACACATGCAATGCGCTGTGCGATACGGCACGCGTCTCTGACGCCTTTGCCGATGCCGTTGCGGAACCCGTATCCGTCATTTCGCTCTCCTGTAAAAGGTATCGGTGTGCCGAGATTTGTAGCATGCTTAAAGTCGTCATAAATAGATTCGTAAAGAAGAAAACGGAAAATATTCTGAATAAATTTAAATCACGCACCTGTCACGTCTGAATTTCGATAAAAAATTCAATAAAAATTCCCATGGAGTCCGCCAGGATTTCTTGTCGGAACCCAAAATTGCGTGTCCAAACAGGAAAGATGTGCCGGGATTCGCTGGTCCGTGAGCCAATACGGGCGGCTGATCCGGCAATCTTTGCCGACAAAAATCAACAAAAAATGGCCCAAAAGGGGCGATACATTTGGAGATATTTTGAGACTTGCGGCCGGAATTTTTATCGCGCCTTATTAGGGTTTATTCGGATCAGAATTAGCGAAGCCAGGCGTTTTCACGGCGATGCTCTCCCAGAAACTTTTGAAGCGATCGGCCATGACTTGCAGTGCGTGGCCACGATTCATTCTTTTAACCCGAGGTGCCGGACATGCTGAGCGTGCTAGCCAGAATCTTCGACGTTGCCGCCATCGCCGCCGGCGCGCTGCTAGCGGCCGCCTTGCACCGTGGCCAGCTCTCGCCGCTCACCGATGTTCAGAGCGTGGCGCTCGCGTTCAACTGCGTGCTCGCGATCTGGATGTTCCCGGCGTTCGGCATCTACAAGTCGTGGCGCGGCAAGTCGCTGTACGGCCTCTTTGCACGCGTGTGCGCCGCCTGGCTCGCCGTGGAGGGCACGGGCATCCTGCTGAGCTTCAGCGTGCACCGCGCCGATTCGCTCTCGCGCCTGTGGCTCGCCTGGTGGGTCGTTGCCTCGGTCGCGTTCCTGATCGTCTCGAAGGCGCTCGTGCACATGGTGCTGCGCGGCATTCGCCGCGAGGGCTACAACCAGAAGGCCGTGGCCGTGGTGGGCAGCCCGCGCTATGGGCGCTTCCTGATCGAGCATATGCGTTTCCACCCCGAGGCGGGCTTTCATCCGGCGCTCGTGTTCGACGAGGACAGCGACGCGGACGGCGCGGCGGCGATCGACGGCGTGCCGGTGGAGCACAACCTCCAGGCCATGCTCGCGTTCGTGCGCGAGAACGACGTGCGCGAGCTGTGGCTCGCCTTGCCGATCACCAAGGAGCGCACGATCCACCGCATCGTCACGGCCTTGCGCAACGACTTCGTGAACATCCGCTTCATTCCGGACGTGCGCAGCCTTTCGTTCTTCAGCCAGCCCGTGGTCGATCTCCTCGGCGTGCCGGCCATCAACCTCGCGGCTTCGCCGGTCACGGACCTGCGTGTGCTGCCCAAGCGCGTGTTCGACGTCGTGTTCGCGGGCGCCGTGCTGGTCGCGCTCGCGCCGCTGCTCGCGTTGATTTCGCTTGCCGTGAAGCTCACGTCGAAGGGCCCCGTGTTCTTCAAGCAGCGCCGCAAGGGGCTGGACGGCAACGAGTTCGAAATCTACAAGTTCCGCTCGATGAAGGTGCATGCGGAAGTCGCGGGCCAGGTCACGCAGGCGCGCCGCAACGATCCGCGCATCACGCGTGTGGGTGCGTTCCTGCGCCGCACGAGCCTCGACGAGCTGCCGCAATTCATCAACGTGCTCAAAGGCGAGATGTCGGTGGTGGGGCCGCGCCCGCACGCGCTCGCGCACGACGACATCTACAAGGACCTCGTGCGCGGCTATATGGCGCGCTATCGCATCAAGCCCGGCATCACGGGCTGGGCGCAGGTCAACGGCTTTCGCGGCGAGACCGATCGCGTGGAGAAGATGCGCGACCGCGTGCGCTTCGATCTGCACTACATGCAGCACTGGAGTTTCGCGCTCGACCTGCGCATCGTGGCGATGACCATGTGGAAGGGCTTCGCAGGACAAAACGCATATTGAGGCGAAGCGCTGCGCGCAACGTGCCTGTGCACGTGAGCGCCGCGCTTTGCATGGACACGGACAGGTAATTCACTTTTGAGGTGGGCATGAATCTGACGATCATTGGCAGCGGTTATGTGGGTCTGGTGACGGGCGCTTGTCTTGCCGACATTGGCAACGACGTGTTTTGCCTCGACGTCGACGAACGCAAGATCGACCTGCTCAATCAGGGCGTCGTGCCGATTCACGAGCCTGGCCTGCAGGAAATCATCGAGCGCAACGTGCGCGCGCGCCGGCTCAAGTTCTCGACCGACGTGGAAGCGGCAGTCGCGCACGGCGACGTCCAGTTCATCGCCGTGGGCACGCCGCCCGACGAGGACGGCTCGGCAGACCTGCAGTACGTGCTGGCGGCCGCGCGCAACATCGGCCGCCACATGACCGGCTTCAAGGTCGTGGTGGACAAGTCCACGGTGCCCGTGGGCACGGCGGCACTCGTGCACGACGCGATCGCATCAGAGCTGCGCAAGCGTGGCGAGAGCCACATGTACTCGGTGGTCTCGAACCCCGAGTTCCTGAAGGAGGGCGCGGCGGTGGACGACTTCGCGCGGCCCGACCGCATCGTGCTCGGCTGCAACGACGACGTGCCCGGCGAACGCGCCCGCGAAGTGATGAAGCGGCTCTACGCGCCGTTCAACCGCAATCACGAGCGAACGCTCTACATGGACGTGCATTCGGCGGAATTCACCAAATACGCGGCCAACGCCATGCTTGCCACGCGCATTTCGTTCATGAACGAACTCGCGAACCTGGCCGACCGCGTGGGCGCCGACATCGAGGCGGTGCGCCGCGGCGTGGGCTCCGACCCGCGCATCGGCTACGACTTCCTTTATGCGGGCTGCGGCTATGGCGGCTCGTGCTTTCCGAAAGATGTGAAGGCGCTCATGCGGACTGCCGAGGATTTCGGCGAGCCGCTGCAGATCCTGCGCGCCGTGGAGTCCGTCAATGAAGCGCAGAAGCAGGTGCTCGCGCAGAAGATCGTCACGCGCTTCGGCTCCGACCTCGCGGGCCGCACATTCGGCGTCTGGGGGCTCGCGTTCAAGCCGAACACCGACGACATGCGCGAGGCGCCGAGCCGCACGCTCATCGCCGAACTGCTCGCGCGCGGCGCCGCTGTCAAGGCTTACGACCCGGTCGCGACGAGCGAGGCGAAGCGTGTTCTCGCGCTCGATCTCGCGCACGCGCCGCAACAGCAGGCGCGGCTGTCGTTCGTGAACGATGCGATGGAAGCGGCGAGCGGCGCAGATGCCGTTGTGGTCGCAACCGAATGGAAGGTGTTCAAGGCGCCCGATTTCGAAACGCTCAAGTCGCAGCTGAAGATGCCGATCGTGTTCGACGGCCGCAATCTCTACGAGCCGTCAGCGTTGCAGGAGCTCGGCATCGAGTACCACGCCGTGGGCCGCGCGAGCGCGACGCAGGCAAGCCGCGCTCGCGCCGAAACCGCGGCGGCGCAGGCGGTGGCCTGAGCGTCGCCAGGCTTCGTGCAAAGCGTCATGTAAAGGAAGGGAGTCACGCGACCATGATCAAGGACGTGCTCATCGTCTGCCACGCAAACGTCTGCCGGTCGCCGGCGGCGGAGCAGCTATTTCGCACACGCCTGCGCGAACACAAAGGCGCCAGGGCGGGCGCATTTCAATCGGCGGGCCTGCGTGCGCGCGACGGCGACGACATGGACCCCGTGATGCAGTGGCTGCTTGCCGAGCGTGGCGTGGAGGTGGGCACGCACCAGTCGCGCCGCCTCACCAGCCGCCTCGTGAGATCGGTCGACCTCGTGCTCGTGACCGAGCGCCGGCAGGTTGCCGACGTCGAGCGCATTGAACCCACCGCGCGCGGCAAGGTGTACGCGCTCGGTAACTGGGAGAACTCTGATGTCAGCGATCCGCATGGGCTCCACGAGTCCGCTTATCGCCAGAGTCTTGAATTGATGGATCGAATGGTAAAGGGATGGTTGAGCCGAATATGCCAATGACAAAACTGAAACTGACGGCGGTGGTCGCGTTGAGCGTCTTCGTTTCCGCGTGCTCAACGGCGCCCGGCAATTTTCTCGACACGTCGAGCCTGAAAGAAGCGCCGAACAACCAGCCGCAGCAGCAATTCAACGTGCAGCTCATCACCCAGCAAGTCGTGTTGCAGCAGGCGCAGGCGGCCGCGTCCGCACCGAAGGCGGCCCTGCCGCCCTCGAAGTTCGCGGGCGCCGCCGACTACGTTTATCACATCGCGCCGCAGGACATTCTCGGCGTGACCGTGTTCGACCACCCCGAGCTTTCGACGCCGCAAGGCTCGACGTTCTCGACGGGCGGCAACACCACGCAGACCGTGGGCCAGGCGCTCACGCAGCCGTACACGAACGCGCTGCCTGGTCAGGCCGACCCTTACGGGCAGACCGTGGCCAAGGACGGCACGATCTTCTTCCCGTTCGTCGGCCGCATCATGGCTGCCGGGAAGACGCCCGATCAGATCCGCGTCCAGCTCGCGGCCGGCCTCGGCCCCTACGTGAAGAACCCGCAGGTGGACGTGCGCGTGCTCGCGTACCGCAGCCAGAAGGTGCAGATCACGGGCGACGTGAAGACGCCGGGACCGCTCTCCGTGAGCGACGTGCCGCTCACGCTGGTGGACGCCATCACGCGCTCGGGCGGCACGACCGACAGCGCCGACATCAACCGCGTGCGCCTCACGCGCGGCGGCAAGCTTTACACCCTCGACGCGAACCGCTTGCTCGACGGCGGCGATACGACCCAGGACGTGATGCTGCAGGACGGCGACGTCATCAATATTCCGGATCGTTCGGATAGCAGAATATTCGTGATGGGCGAAGTGAAGACGCCGACGCAGACGAGCCTCATTCGCGGCAACCTCACGATCGCCGACGCGCTCACCCAGGCGGGCGGCATTCTCGATACCGACGCGAACCCGCGCCAGATCTTCGTGATGCGCGGCATGAAGGACAACCCGACCCAACCCGAGATCTACCGTCTCGACATGACCAAGCCCGACGCGATCATGCTTTCGTCGCAATTCCAGCTCAAGCCGCTGGATGTGGTGTACGTGGGCACGGCCGCTTCGACGACCTTCAACCGTGTGTTGCAGCAGGTGCTGCCGACCATCCAGACCGTCTTCTACCTGAAGCAGATCGCGAAGTAAGCGCGCGTCTCATTGAGCTACGGAAAAAGACGGTGGAGCAACACCTAAACAACGGGATCGAATCGTGACCATACAAGCCAATAGCCAGGCGGCCCCGGCGGCCCGCACCGAGGAAGAGGACGTCGTCCTTGGCCAGTTGCTGCGCGTCATCATCGACGACATCGGCTGGCTCATCGCGATCGCGGCGGCGGTCATCGCCATGGCCGTGTTCTACTGCTTCATCGCAAAGCCGGTCTATACGGCCGACACCCAGGTTCGCGTGGAGCCTTCCGACTACACGTCGCAGGCCCTCACGCAAACGCAGACGGGTGCGAACATCAGTAGCGGCTCGTCATCGGGCAGCCTGCCCACCGACGCCGAGATCCAGATGATCAAGAGCCGCAGCGTGGTCGAGCCGGTGGTGAAGCAGTTCAAGCTGAACACCACCGTCACGCCGGTCACGCTGCCCTTGATCGGCAGCCTTTCCGCGCGTCTTGCGACGCCGGGTACGCCCTCGCGCCCGTGGTTCGGGCTCAGCAACTGGCTCAGCAACTATGCGTGGGGCGGTGAAGTCATCGACATCGACTCGATCGAGGTCACGCCCGAACTCGAAGGCCAGAAGCTCACGCTCACCGCGCTCGACCACGACCGCTACGTGATTTCGACGCCGGACGGCGCACGTCTTCTCGAAGGCGCGGTGGGCCAGGTCGAGCAGGGCGGCGGCGTGAAGCTGCTCGTGAACAAGCTTACGGCGCGTCCCGGCACCCGCTTCAAGGTCGTGCGCCTGAACGACCTCGACGCGATCAGCGGGTTCCAGAACGCGATTCAGGTGCAGGAGCAGGGCAAGCAGACGGGCGTGATCGACATCTCGCTCGAAGACAACGACGCCGGGCACGCGGCTGCGATCGCGAACGCGGTGGCGCAGTCGTATCTGCGCGAGCACGTGGCGACCAAGCAGGCCGACGCGAACAAGATGCTCGACTTCCTGCGCAGCGAGCAGCCGCGCCTGAAGTCCGACCTGGAGCACGCCGAAGCGGCGCTCACGGCTTACCAGAGCAAGTCGGGTTCGATCAACGCGAGCGACGAAGCGAAGATCTATCTGGACGGCAGCGTGCAGTACGAGCAGCAGATTTCCGCGTTGCAACTGCAGATCGCCTCGCTGCAACAGCGCTTTGGCGACCAGCACCCGGTGCTGATCGCGGCGCGCCAGCAGCTCGCCCAACTGCAGGCCGAGCGCGCGAAGTACGACACGAAGTTCCGCGACCTGCCGGCCACGGAAGTGAAGGCCGTGCAGCTGCAGCGCGACGCCAAGGTGGCCGAGGACATCTACGTGCTGCTGCTCAACCGCATTCAGGAGCTTTCGGTGCAGCGCGTGGGAACGGGCGGCAACGTGCGTATCGTCGATCCGGCCTTGCGTCCCGGCAACCCGTCGAAGCCCAAGAAGCTGCTGATCATCTCGGCGGCCTCGCTGCTCGGCATCATTCTCGGCACCGGCTTCGTGCTCATGCGCCGCAACATGTTCAAGGGCATCGTCGATCCGGATCAGATCGAGCGTTCGTTCCAGCTGCCCGTGTACGGTCTCGTGCCGCTTTCGCCGGAGCAGATGGCGCTCGAAAAGCGCGGCCCGGTGCGCGGCGGCACGCGCCTGCGCGAAGTGCTCGCCAACGCGCGCCCCAAGGACCTCACGGTCGAAAGCCTGCGTAGTCTGCGCACGTCCCTGCAGTTCAGCGTGATGGACGCGCGCAATCGCGTAGTCCTGCTGACGGGTTCGGTGCCGGGCGTCGGCAAGAGCTTCCTCACCGCGAACCTCGCCGTGCTGCTCGCGCATTCCGGCAAGCGCGTGCTGATGATCGACGGCGACATGCGCCGCGGCGCGCTCGAACGCTATCTGGGCGGCCCGCAGGAAAACGGCTTCTCCGAACTGCTCTCGGGGCAGATCGCGCTGGACGAGGCGATTCGCGCGACCGAAGTGGACAACCTGCACTTCATCTCGTGCGGCCGTCGCCCGCCCAATCCTTCCGAGCTGCTGATGTCGCCGCGCCTGGGTCAATACCTCGAGGGCCTCTCGAACCGCTACGACGTGCTGCTCATCGACACGCCGCCGGTGCTCGCCGTGACCGACGCGGCCATCATCGGCGGCCATGCGGGCTCGACCTTCCTCGTGCTGCGCTCAGGTCTTCACACCGAAGGCGAGATCGCCGACGCGCTCAAGCGTCTGCGCAACGCCGGCGTGCGTGTGCAGGGCGGCGTGTTCAACGGCGTGCCGGCGCGCACGCGCGGCAACTACGGCTATGGCTACGCGAACGTGCGCGAGTACCTGAGCGCATGACGCATACGCACCCATCAAGCACAGCAAAGGAGAACACGCGATGAAAGTGACCGTGCTCGTGCCGACGTATCGGCGTCCTGAGGATCTGTCGCGCTGTCTTTCTGCGCTCCTGCGCCAGCAGCGCGCGCCCGACGAGATCGTGGTGGTGGCGCGTGCCGACGACGCGGCGACGCACGCATGCCTCGCCGAACACGTCACGCCCCGCGTGCTCAACGTGGAAGTGGCCATCGTCGAGGAGCCGGGGCAGGTGGCGGCGCTCAATCGCGGCATCGAGGCCGCGACGGGCGACGTGATCGCCATTACCGACGACGACGCCGCGCCGCGCGCCGATTGGGTCGCGCGCATCGCGGCGGCCTTCGAGTCCGACCCGAAGCTCGGTGCTTTGGGCGGCCGCGACTGGGTGCACGAAGGCGGCCGCATGATCGACGGCGAGCGCACACTCGTGGGCAAGCTGCAGCGCTCGGGCCGCATCGTCGGCAACCATCATCTGGGCGCGGGCGGCGCGCGCGAAGTCGATCTGCTCAAGGGCGCGAACATGAGCTATCGGCGCGCGGCGATCGGCGACCTGCGGTTCGATCGCCGTCTGCGCGGCACCGGCGCACAAACGCACAACGACATGGCGTTCAGCATGGGCGTGAAGCGCGCGGGCTGGAAGCTCGTGTACGACCCGCTCGTGGCCGTCGACCATTATCCCGCGCCGCGCCCCG
>Ga0207816_1000189_pt1 | contig 15127 bp, 19 predicted proteins | sample LuqExpMetageno10_FD_187768 | JGI IMG/M metagenome (GOLD analysis project Ga0207816, IMG submission 187768) | Tropical forest soil microbial communities from Luquillo Experimental Forest, Puerto Rico - Sample 10 (SPAdes) | ecosystem: Environmental > Terrestrial > Soil > Tropical forest ... | reverse complement strand
TAAAGCCCCCGGCGAGCTTCAGAGCCTCATTCTCCCATACCAGCCGTTCACCGGCATAGGATACGCCCGCGTTCGTCGCGTCGGGCAGGTTGAATTGATAAAGCTGCATTGTCCTCTCCTCTGTGATGAAGTATGGCCTAGACGATTGCCCACATCTCGGTCAGCTTGCCCTTGTCAGCCACGTACAGCGTCATGTTGCCGTGGTCATTGACATGAAGGACTTCACCGCTGAAGCCCGTAGGGACCTCAGCGGTGTCGTCCACCTTGAGGCCATCGAAGTCCACGTCGATGTCCTCGATCACCCAGAAACCAAAGTCAGCCCCGTCACCGGGGTGTGCACCGAAATAAACCCATGGCGGGGCAAACGCCGCCATGGCGTCCTGCAGTTCTTCCAGCACATAGTCAATCTCGTCAGAGTCCTCAGACAACTCCCGGGCGTTGCCGATCAAGGTCATGTAGCTGTCTTTCTGGGAGCGGCCAGCATCGCTGCACCACTCCTTGGCGTTTTGCTGGACCAATATCTCCAACCCGTAGGCAAAGGCGTCGATCAGGTCATACGGCAGCAGCGTGCCGCTGCTGATCGATCCGATGTTTGCGTACTTCATTGTCCCGTCCTCCTAGTTGATTGCCCGGCAGCAGGCTACCCACTGCCCATGAAGTCGATCAACCCGCGCACCTTGCGCTACGGTCACCGCCACCACCACGTTTGCAGGATCGCGAGCGGCAGCGCCAGAAGGGCGGCACCGAGCACCATTATTGCGCCTCGGACCGCGAAAGAAAGTTGCTCGCAATCCATGTCGGTTGTGCAGCCTAACAGGCCTGCGCTGTAATCGCTGATTAGGGAGAGCATGGTTAAACGCCCTCCGTCAGCACGTCGTCATACTGGCTGAGCATATGGTCTATCGTCTCCTCGACGCGAGCCGCGCCAATAGTCGGATAGGCCGCCCACATGCTTTCCACGTCTCCCAAAAAGTCCGCCGCTTCGTCATTCTGCATAAACAGGCTGGCGTTGTCGGCCTTGCGCGTCAACGTGACGAAAAGCCCGTTGCCGCTTGTCTCGACTAGATAACGCCCGGTTTCAGTGTGACGGGCGATATAACCACGCTTTAGCATTGTCCCTCTCCTCTCGGTTAAACGTCTTGCTCACTTCTCACTCTCTCCGGCTCCTGCGGGGAGGATGGTCGCTCGACGTTGCGTGCTGTGCTAGGCGCAAGCCGCACGCGAGCGTACCATTTCCTACCGCAGAAAGTCAAGTCCATTGGCGCATATCACGTCATACATATTTGCATGGCATGATATGGGCGAATGGGGGAGAGCGTTTAACCGCCCTCCCCTGTTGCGCTCAGGCTTGCTCAGTCGCAACATTGTGTCTCGGGCAGATAGGCGTGCCATGGCTGGCGATGGTCGCCCGGCTCATGCGCAGGATAAACGGGGTGCCCTCGGCCTTGCAGTGCGGGCACTCGACTTTGATCAGGCGAGTGGCCTGCGGCTTGTAGATGATGCCACCACCCGGAATGGACGGGGGAAGGCGCGGACCGTCCGGGCCTGCCTTCGGCTCATTGGGGTTCAAGCGATGGACGATCAGCTTTTGGTGCGGGTAATCGCCCAGCTTTTCGAGCGCTTCCTCGGACCACTCCAGAAACTCGGGACCGGCTACCGTTGCGGTCATCTTGCCGGTCAGGCCAATAGCCTCGGCCAGTGCCTTGAACACCGGCCCATGTCCCTTGTCGTTTCCGACTGCCGCGTGCACACACTCATGCGCCAGAATGTCCAGAACGCGCTTGGCATCGTCCAGAACCGGGGAAATGAACAGTTCGATCACGTTGCCCATGCTCAGGCTCGCGGGCCAAGCCTGCCCGATAGCGTTCAAGCTGGTAATTCCCCTGCGGCCGAATGGGAAACCGCAGGAAATGCGGATATTGTCGGGGATGGTCGCGCCATGCTGGGTAAACAGGCCATGCAACAGGCCATTGGCCGCGTTCAACCACTCCTCGCGGGTAGCGTGCTTAAACGCGCTTCCCGGAACGTCCAGCTTTCCCTCTAGCGCCTCGACTTCGTGGAACTGATACATTGTCGTGCCCCTCAGCGCTGGTTGATGGCGAAGCCGAGTTCGAAGGCGAGTTGTCGGAACCAGTATTCCGCGTCGTCACGCTTGCCTACAGCCAGATAGGCGATGCACTTGGCGAGAGCCCGGCTTGCGTAAGACCGGTCTACGATGATTGGCTTGGTTTGCATTGTTGCTCCTCTCGGGCAGGATCGCCCGCCCCAAAGGTATGCGCTCGACTGCGGCTAAACGCAAGGCAACAAAATTGCGAAGAATTAGTATGGTCAGCAACATAGTTGCGTGTTCCCATTCTGTCCTCTGGATTTGAGAGAAAGTATCAACACAGAGGTAATCAACGCAAGATTATTACCCACGACCAGACGAACGCACGATTGTTGCGCGTAGCGCGTGCACAACGCACGAATATTGCGCGAGGGTGCGAGGATGAAAGGAACGTGCGCGCGCGCGTGCGCCGGCGCAACATAGTTGCGTTCACGTTTTGTTCCGTTGCGACTGCGAATCATTCGCAAGCTCGGTCGTTGCGACTGCGAATCATTCGCAAGCTCGGTCGTTGCGACTGCGAATCATTCGCAAGCTCGGTCGTTGCGACTGCGAATCATTCGCAAAAAGACCGGGGTGGGGGTGGGGGTGGGGGCGGGTGCGTGCGCGTGTCTGAAAATTCTCCTCGCCCAAATACGCCGGGGATTGACAAGCGACGTGCCCTAACCCATAATAAGAAACACTTACCGTCTTTAGGCGGGTCGAGGAGCAAGAAAATGTCAACGGATGTGATTCATGTGCCGATGCCTGAGTTCGAGGACTTAGGGCCAGCGATGCGCACTCTCAACGAGCGCCAGCGTAAGTTCGTGATCCTCTACTTTCACACGGGTTCGCGGGAGCGCGCGGCGCTTCAGGCGGGCTACGCTGGGGGCACCGAGGACGAGAAGGCGCGCAACCTGCTCGGCGTCAGCGCCTACAGCGTGTGGCACCAGCCGAAGGTGCAGGCCGCCATCAAGGAGTTCGGTGAACAGTGCGTGCTGGCCGGGCTGGTCCCGCTCGCGTTCACTGCGCTGGAGGATGCGCTGAAGCGCGGCGACGTGAAGGAGCGCACGAAAGCTGCGCAGATCGTCATGGATCGCACTGGCTTCCACGCCAAGAGCGAGACCATAGTGACGCCGAACGCCCGCGACCGCGCTGAGCAGATCAGGGAGATCATCCGCCTGTGCAAGCTGCAAGGGCTGGATGCGCGCCAACTGATCGGCGGTGCCGTGGACTTTATCGACGCCGACTTCGAGGTACTGGACGGCAAGCCCGTTACCGAACGTCGGCAGATAGCCGCAAGTGCCGACGATCAGGAACAGCCGAAGGGCTCGGATGCCGGACTGGAGGACTTGCTATGATAGTACTACACTTCTTCAAGCGCTGGACGCTTGGCTTCCGGTATGTCAGCTTTCGCTACCACTGGCGTATCGTACTGTGCTGTGGGTTCTTCAGCATCGTAGTGATAGGGTACAAACATGGACGCTGACCTACCCACTGGTAAGCAAACGATCTCCGAGATCGAAGCCACACTGAAGCTGGCGGCGGCGTTTGCGCGCACCGGCGCGATGTATACGTTCAAGCCGAACAAGAAGCAGAAGGAGCACCTGCTCTCCGGCGTCTCATTCCCCGAGCGGCTGCTGAAGGCGGGCAACCAGAACGGCAAGACCATCTGCGCCGGGTACGAGACTGCGCTCCACATGACTGGCTTCTATCCGTCGTGGTGGACCGGCTACCGCTTCGACCGGCCCGTGCGCGTCTGGATCGCTGGCATCAGCGCCCTGCTGACCCGCGACGGCCCGCAAGCCATTCTCCTCGGCAACCCAGCGTCGCCGGAGGCGCTGGGCACCGGCATGATCCCCGCCGAACTGATCGTCGGCAAACCCACGTCCAGTCGATCCGTTACCGATGGCGTCGATACTTTCGTGGTCAAGCACGTCAGCGGCGGGCAGAGCACGGCCACCTTCAAGGCATACGAGCAGGGGCGCGAGAAGTTCCAGTCGGAGAAGGTCGATATCATCTGGTTGGACGAGGAGCCGCCGCTGGATATCTACACCGAGTGCATGACCCGGACGACGGTGAGCGAGGGCATCATCTACATGACCTTCACTCCGCTCGGCGGCTGGACCCCGGTGGTCGAGCGCTTCCTCAAAGAGAAACCGCCCGGCACACACGTCACCAGCATGACCATCTACGACGCCGAGCACATCAGCGACAGGCGCAAGGCAGAAATGATCGCGCGCTGGCCGATGCACGAACGCAAGGCTCGCGCGATGGGTGAGCCCTACCTCGGCAGCAACGCGGTGTTCGAGGAGGTAGACCCCGACGTGCTGAAGGTGCCGCTGACGCTGCTGCCCAACGGCGACGTGTGTCACAAGGAGCACGGCGTCATCGACACGAGCGCATGGTTCAAGCTGTGGTCGATAGACTTCGGCATCAGCCATCCGTTCGGCGCGACGCTGCTCGCATGGGACAAGGAGTACGACAGCATCTACGTGATGAAGTGCCTGCGCATCGGCAGCACCATCGCAGTGCCCGGCATCCCGAAGGTGCACGCCGAGCGGATGAAGGCCATCGCCGCAGCGGTGCCAGTCGCGTGGCCTCACGACGGCCACCAACGCGACAAGGGCTCGGGCATCGAACTGATGCAGAGCTACAAGAAGGAAGGGCTGCTCATGCTGCCGACCCACGCGACGTTCCCCACTGGCGGGTACGGCACCGAGGCGGGCGTGCGCGAAATGCTGGTGCGGATGCGGAGCCAGCGCTTCTTCGTGTTCGAGGATCAGCGCGAGTGGTTCGAGGAGGCGGCCAGCTACTACCGCAAGGATGGCCTGATCGTGAAGAAGGGCGATGATATCCTGAGCGCCACCCGTATCGGGGTCATGCAGATACGCTCGGCCAAGCAGGTGGCGCTGGGCTCCAAACGGCCCGACCCGAAAGGGCGGGGCTCGGGGGTGGCCCGAGACGTTGACTTCGATCTGTTCTAAGCCTATAATGAGGGATCACGAGGATCAACCATGCTGTCCACGAAGAACTCCGCTCTCTCCGCTGCCGGTGCTGACCTTGGGCTGGGCGACCAGTTGAAGTCACAGGCCGAGGACGAGATCATGAAGCGCAAGAAGCGGATGAACCAGCTTGCCATGATGGCGCAAGGTGGCGGCGTCGGCCCCGCAACGCAGACCCTTTTCTCAGGTGGCTTCAATGCCTAGGACCCCGGACGCCTTCGATATCATCGCCAACTACAAGGAGCCCACCGAGTACGAGGCGTATATCGTGGAGGAGAGCCTGCGGGAGTTCACGCAGCAGCAGACGTGGCGCGCGACGTTTGCCAGCCATTGGGAGGAGATCAGCGAGTTGATCGACCCGCCCTCGCGCAACACGTTCATGTACGGCAACTTCAACTGGCCCGGCCAGAAAAAGACGGACAAGCAGGTAGACAGCAGCGGTATGCTCGCGCTCGTCCGCTTTGCTGCGATCTGCGACAGCCTCCTGACGCCGCGCAATATGTTCTGGCACGGCCTCGAGGCCGACAACGACTACGTGAACAAGCAGCGTGGCGTGAAGCTGTACTTCGAGCAGGTGACGAAGCTGCTGTTCAAGCATCGCTACCGGCCGACCGCGAACTTCAGCGCGCAGAACCAAGGCATCTACCGCTCGCTCGGTGCGTATGGCACAGGCGGCGTGTTCGTGGATCAGTACGACAACCGCCTCATCGGCATGCCCGGCCTCCGCTACAAGCAGGTGCCGCTCGGTGAGCTATTCATTCGCGAGAACCATCAGGGCATCTGCGACGGCTTCACGCGCTGGTTCCGCCTCACGGCGCAGCAGGCGTTCGAGAAGTGGCCCGACAAGTTCCCGCCCGTCCTGCTGCCGTCGCTTCAGCAGCGCAGCCCCATGACCTTCAACTTCGTCCACCGCGTCGTGCCGCGCACCGACTACGATCCGCAGCGCATCGACAGCAAGGGGATGCCGTGGGCCTCATACTACATCAGCCTCGAGGGCAAGAACCTTCTGGAGGAGGGTGGCTACCACACCATGCCGATGGCGGTCTCGCGCTATGACCAGACGCCCGGTGAAATGTACGGGCGTTCGCCCGCCATGGCGGTCCTTCCCGCACTCAAAACCTTGAACGCCGAAAAGCGTACTTTCCTGAAGCAAGGCCACCGAGCGGCGGACCCCGTACTCTTTACCGCTGACGATGGCGTGGTGGACGCGAGCCTGCGGCCCGGCGCGCTCAACAAGGGCGGCGTCACCGCTGACGGCAAGCTGCTCGTGCAGACGTTGCCGACCGGCAATATCCAGATGAACGAGAAGATGATGGACATGGAGCGCGCGCTTATCAACGATGCGTTCCTCGTCACGCTGTTCCAAATCCTCACCGAGACGCCGCAGATGACGGCGACCGAAGTGATCGAGCGCACGAACGAGAAGGGCATCCTGCTCGCGCCGACCGTGGGCCGCCAGCAGAGCGAATACCTCGGGCCGCTCATTGAGCGCGAGATCGCGGTGCTGGCCGAACTGCGGCTGCTACCGCCGATGCCGGATGTGCTGAAGGAAGCGAAGGGCGAGTACAGCGTCACCTACACGTCGCCGCTCTCCCGCGCCATGAAGGCGCAGGAGGCGGCTGGCTTCATCCGGTCGGTGGAAGTGGCGAAGGAGATCGTGAACATCACGCAGGACCCGAGCTACCTCGACCACTACGACTTCGATATCGCGAACCCCGCGATGGCAGAGATCAACGGCGTGCCCGCCTCGTGGATGGCGAGCGACGAGAAGATCGCAGCCAAGCGCAAGGCTCGCGCGGAAGCGCAGCAGCGGCAGGAGCAGATACAAGCTGCACCCGCCGCCGCCGCGATGATGAAGGCCAAGGCTGCTGCTGCCAAGGAAGGCATGGCACCGGGTCAGGCTCCAGCGCAGGGCGGTCCGCCGCTCGCGCAGCAGGTGACAGGAGGGTAGTATGGCGAGCGACCGTTGGCTTGCGGCCTTTGAGTTTGTGAAGCGCCGCAAGCACTCCTACCAGATGTTCAAGCAGATGGAGGAGGGCAAGGTATTCATGCGCGACTTGGCGAAGTTCTGTCGCGCGAACGAAACGTGCGTCGTGCCGGGGAACCCGGTGATGACGAACGTACTGGAAGGCCGCCGCGAAGTGTGGCTGCGCATCCAGAACCATCTTGGGCTCGCGACGGAGGAGCTAATGGCCCTCTATGCTGGACCCGAGATCAACTCGGAGAAGTAACATGAGCGACGATACCGGCAACACGCCGCCGTCCACCCCATGGTATCAGGGTGTGGAGGGGGTCGATCAGGACATGATCGGCCATTGGCAGAACAAGGGCTGGGACGTGAAGGACCCGGCCAAGATCGCCGTCGAGGCGACGAAGGGACAGCGCAACGCGGAGAAGATGATCGGCCAGCGCGCCGACCATGACTTCATCGCTGTGCCCAAGGCTCCCGACAAGGGAGACTGGAACGCGGTGTGGCAGCGTATGGGCCGCCCCGCCGAGGCGAAGGACTACGAACTCGTGGTCACTCGCAAGGACGGCAGCGCCGTGGACGAGAGCCTGATCTCCACCATGCGCGACACGCTGTTCAAGGCGAACACGCCGAAGCAGTACGCCGCTGACGTGGTGAAGGGCGTGGTCGGCTACCTCGACGCCGCCGATGCCACAAAGGCCGCCGACGACGCCGCCAAGGTCTCGGAGGAGCGCATCGCGCTCGCCAAGAATTGGGGCACCTCCCCCGAGGCGTTGCAGGCCAGCCCCAACATGCAGATCGCCAAGAACGCCGCTGCCAAACTCGGCATCGACGTGGAGGCGGTCAACAAGCTGGAAGGCTCGGTCGGCTACGCCAAGGTGATGGAAATGTTCCGCAACATCGGTGTTCGCATCGGTGAAGCGCAGTTCCATCAGGGCAACGGCCTGCACGCGGACGCCAACGGCGTGATGTCGCTGGAACAGGCGGTCGCTCGCAAGGGTGAACTGAAGAACGACAGTGCGTGGGTCACGAAGTTCCTCGCTGGCGATCAGCAGGCGCGGAAGGAAATGGCTGCGCTCGACACGATCATCACCAACGCGCGGGCGCGGTAGGATCAGAACCCCTGCTGGTCTATAGACCGGCAGGGGCCTACCTCTGGAGGGCGATATGAAGAAGCACATCTTTGTCGGCACGCCGTGCTACGACGATAACGTCACGCTGCCGTACCACAACAGCTACATCCAAATGCAGGACGAGGCGCACCACAAGCAGTGGAAGCTGTCGTCCGTCGCTGCCAAGGGTTTCACGTCGCAGGCGCGCAACCTGCACGCGGCGCTCGCGCTTCGCGACAAGAGCATCACTCACTTCCTCACCATCGACGCCGACATGGGCTGGCCAAAGGGGTTGCTCTCGCGCTTCATCGCCGCCGACAAGGATATCGTTGGCGCGACGTACCCGATGCGACAGTTGAGCGAGAAGCCCATCTTCATCGGCGCGATCAAGGAAGGTGCGGATGTGACCAATGGCTTCTGCCGCGCGAAGTACGTCGGCTGCGGCTTCATGCTGGTAAAGCGCGAGGCGCTGGAGAAGATCGCCGCGAAGCTGCCAGTCGTCATTGACGAGTGCTACCCCAACATTGAGATCAGGGACTTCTTCCCGAGCGGCGTGCAGCATGGTCGCACGATCACCGATGACGTTGGCTTCTGCGCGCACGCGATGGCGGCGGGCTGCGAAGTGTGGGCCGATATCGTCACCGAACTCACGCACACGGGCTCCGTGACGTTTAAGCGGGGCGCTCTCGGTGATTACGTTCTGTAGGGGTTGACAGCAACTTTCTTGCGTGCTACATTGATGATGACACTCGGGCTCTGGCCCCGCCGCAGACAGCATCGACCCTCGGTACGCGCAGAGGGCGATCCAAGCAGGCCGGGAGCGGGCGCGAACCTCCCCAGCCCCTTGGGCCGGTGGGCCAGCGGCTCGAGCGTCACCTAATTCTCACACCCGGTCCCCCGGCGAGAATGTCAGCCCCCCGCAAGGGATACGGCGAAATCGGAACTTCGTCATAACCCTAACCTTGCAGTGGTGCAAAAATGTCTACCTCGATAGACGCGGGCCTGATCCCGCTCTACACCACGCAGTTCTCGACCGCTCTGGAGCTTCTGCTCCAACAGATGGGCTCGAAACTGCGCGGTCGTGTCCGCGAGGGCTTCCACGTCGGCAAGATGGCTTCCCCGGTCAACCAGATCGGCTCCATCACCCTGAAAGCCCCCGCTGGCCGCTTCGCCCCCAAGAACCGCACGGACGCCGAGTTCGTTCGTCGGTGGGTGTTCCCCAACGAAGGTGAGATCGACCAGTTGATCGACAGCTTCGATGAACTCCAGACCATCGTGGACCCGAAGGCACAGTACGTGCAGAACGCGGGCAATGCGGTCGGTCGCGCGTGGGACGACAACATCATCGCCAACGCTACGGCCAATGCCCAAGTCGGGCAGGACGCCGCGTCGCTGACGACCGAGAGCTTCAACACGACCAACTTCCAGATCGCGGTCTCGTTCGGCGCTTCGGCGGCCAACGGCCTGTCGGTGGCGAAGCTGATCGAGACGAAGCGCATCCTCCGGCACTACCACAACGATCTGGAAGCCGACCCGCTTACGCTGGTCATCGGCTCGCAGCAGGAGAGCGATCTCCTCAATCAGGTTGAAGTGGTCAGCACCGAGTTCAACGAGCGCCCGGTTCTGGTGGACGGCAACGTCCGCAAGTTCCTCGGCTTCGATATCGTGTGCTCGGAGCGTCTGCCGTTCAACGTCGGCGCGTCGAACCAGCGCGGTGTGCTGGCCTTCGTCAAGTCGGGGATGTACCTCGGCATGTGGAAGGACACGACCAACCGCGTGTCGGTCCGAAACGACCTGTCCAGCGAACCGTGGGACCTGCATACCGCCGTCATGTACGGCAGCACGCGGCTCCAGCCGGGCAAGATCATCCAAATCCTCTGTGCCGACACAACCGGCGCGGACGTGACCCCCTAACCCCTAACGCAGGAAAGGAAGTACCATGACCGTAGAAACCCTCTCCAGCGTTGCGGTTGGCAACCTCGACGCAACGCCCATCATCATCGCCACGAGTGGCGAAGGTGCCTCGGGCGATCTCGACGCGCAGCAGGATCAGGTGACGCATACCAGCGCCTTCGGGTCGGCTACGAAGAACACCAGCCGCCAGTGCCGGTTCCCGGTGCAGGCCAAGGTGAAGCACGTTTACATCTACACGAAGGGACTGGATAGCTCGGCTACCCCGTCGCTGACGCTGGATGTGAACGTCGCGTTCTCCGACAGCGCTGTCGATGGCACGCCGGTCGGCGGCCAAGGGCTGATCCCTCAGTCCACGGCCACTGGCGGCGTCACCACCCTCGCTTCGTACACGGGCGCGAACAAGCTGTTCGGCTCGGCGTATGCGACGGCGGCTTCGGGTGCTGCGAAGTACACCGAAGTCACCTACAACAACACTTACACTCCGGCGCTCGCTCTGACGCCGATGTGGGCGGTGTTGGGTGGGACGGGTGCTGCGTCGGCTGCACCGTTCAACGCGGGCGGCGGTTTTGCTCAGAACGCAGGTTCGGGCAACATCGTCTCGCCGGGCGGCTTCTTCGATATCCTCGTCGTGACTGCTGCGACGGCTGCTACGGCGGCCACCGGCAACATCGGCATGGAAGTCGATTACGTCGTCTAACCAGACGCGCCCGCGCGAGGCATTGCGGAGCAGGGGTCATCCCCTCCTCCCTCTGCTTCGGTTCCTACCTTGCCCCGCGCGGGCGCACCTTTTTCTTCGAGGGACACCATGGCTCTTGTCGCAGTAGCAGTCACGCTCGGGACGCCCAACGTAGCCGGTCAGGTGCCGGTCACGGTGAGCAACCTCGCAGCGGCCATCGCTCAGGCGGTGACAGACACGACCGCGCTCGCTGCGGCTATCGCTACGGTGGCGTCGGATGCAACCGCAGCCGACAACGACGTTGCCGCCGCGCAGACTGCCAATAACACGGCTGCGACGGACGCAGGCACCGCCAACACCGCAACGAACACTGTGAATACCAACTTGGCGACAGCCGAGACGGACATGGACACGTTCGCTGCGGCTCTCATTCTGATTACGGGCGACACGTACAACACCAGCACAAAGCAGTTCACGTTCGGCGGTGCGACCGGCCTGACACACGCACAGTGGGCGACGGTCGGTGCGCAGTTGAACACCGCGTTCGCTGATATCGTCACCGCCAAGGCGAACGCTGTCACCGCGCACACGAATACGGGAACTGTGGTGACGGACGTTGGCGCTGTATCAAGCGCGCTCGCGACGACAAAGACGCAGACCGCGCTCGTCAAGACGGAAGCACTCGCGCTCAGCACGAGTGCAATCGCTGCCGACCACACCGCCGCGCAGGCGATCATCAGTTCGGCCAACATCTTCATCCAGACTGACAGTTCGGTCGCGACGAGTGTGGCCCTCCTCAATGGCGGTCTCGTCGCCGCCTTGACGTTCATCCGCGACGAGACTATCCTACCGACATAACAGGAGATCACCATGGCTGATTGGTTCTATGGCGTCAACCGAGGGCAGGGCGTTCGTCCGCAGGACGTGACGGTCGGCACTTCGACGGGCGCGACTGACGTTGAACTGCGCGTCGCGCAGGGCGCTAGCCTCACGAAGAAGGATGTGACGAACATCCTCAAGACCATCGAGAACTTCATCCTGTCGAACGGCGTCGGCACCACGACCGGCCCCGGCGTCGATCTGCCGAAGATTTAAGCGGAGGCCGCCATGGCTACGTCCACTGACGGCATCCAGATCAGCAACGGCAGCGCAGACAGCGCGGCCAAGTCGTTGGTCGGCGGCCGGTACGTTCTCTCTGTCCACGCCACGTTCGGCGGCGGCAACGTGCAGGTGCAACAGCTTGCGCTCGACGGGTCCACTTGGGTCATCCCCATGGATATCGCGGGCAATGCCAACAACTGCACGGCTGACGGCTCTGTCACGATGGACTTGTCGCCGGGCACGTACCGCATCCACGTCGCTACCGCAACCGCCGTCTACGCCGCGCTCGCCCGCGTCCCAAACTGAAGGGCGGCGCAATAGGAGCCGCCCCATGGCAAGCCCCGCCTTCACGACCCCCGAGGACATTGGCAACCGTGCTCTACAGCGTGTTGGTGCTTCTCGTGTCGGTAGCCTCGACGATAATGACAAGGGTGCTGCGGAGGTAAAGCAGTGCTACGACGGTCTGCGTCGGGCTGAACTGCGCCGCAACGTCTGGACGTTCAGCGTCAAGAAGGCGGTGCTGTACCCCATCAACACGCCACTGACCGGCGCACCGCTGGGCGACACGAAGCAGAGCACGCTGCTCCTGCGCCCGGCCGCGTGGAGCGCCACGAAGTCCTACCCCTTCGGCCATATCGTCAGCCACGCTGGCGGCACGTGGGTCTGCCTCGTGGAGGAGAGCCTGAACCAGACGCCGGGTGCCAGCGGCACGACCGACTGGACGACTTACTACGGCAGCATGTGCGTGAACCCGTGGGTGGACCCGGCGACGCTGGGCCTGCCGGGCACGAACGTCGCCACGCAGTTCAGCGGCTACTTCGCGGGCGACGTGGTGTACGTGAACGAGCAGGTGTTCGTCTCGCTGGAGAATACTAACACGACCAGCCCAACGACACCAAGCAACTGGAGTGCGACTGCCTACTATAACGAGGGCACAGTGATCTCGGACGCCAAGGGCTGGATGTGGAAGTCGAACATCAATAACAACCTCAACCTGATGCCCGGCGTCTACGGCTTCTGGTCGAGCGTGCCGACCTACGCGGTGGGCGCGCTGGTGATCGGCAGCGACAACATCCTGTATCAGGCGCTCCTGTCGGCCTCGAACCAGAACCCGGCCAACGGCGCGCGCCCGAGCTATTGGAAAGCCCTTGGCACGCCGGGCTCTTGGCCGCAGTGGCTCAGCACACGCACCTACGCGCTGGGCGAGATCGTGATGGGGAGCGACGGCCTGCTGTACCAGTGCGTGCAGGGGAGCAACATCGCGCACGATCCGACCACAAGCACCTACAACCCGAACACGCCGACCACCAACTGGTGGGTGGCGACCGGCGAGACTGCGGCGTGGTTCCCGAACTTCTCGGGCGGCGCGTGCAACTCGGCGTGGCTCGGCCTCGACGCCACGATGGACCCGCTTATCATCAACTACCCCATCGGCACCGGCCCGTCGATCCAGACGCAGAACAAGAACATCTTCATGCTGCCGAACGGCCACCTGCGCCGCGCACCGCAGGAACCGAAGGCGGGCAGCGTCTCGTTCCTCGGCGCTCCGACCGGCCGCATGTACGAGGATTGGGAGTACAACGGCAACTTCATCGTGAGCCAGTCGCCGTACCCCATCATCTACCGCTTCGGCGCGGACGTGGTGCAGGTGAACGAAATGGACGATATGTTCTGCGAGGCGCTGGCCTCGCGCATCGGCATGGAGATTTGCGAGACTCTGACGCAGAGCAGCCAGAAGGTCTCCGTCTGCGCCGCCGCGTACAAGCAGTTCGTGCTCGAGGCGCGACTGGTCAACGGCATCGAACAGGGCGCGACCGAGCCGCCCGAGGACGACTACATCACGTGTCGGATATAGGTGAACCGTGGGTGACGCATCCTACAACCAGCCCGCGTTCACCGGCGGCGAATGGTCGCCAAACGCGCAGGGGCGCATAGACGACAAGCGCTACCGCACGGCGATGAACGTCTGCCTCAACGTGATCCCGGTTGAGGAAGGCGCAGCGCCGCGTCGGCCGGGCACCGCCTTCATCTGCACGACCCGCGAGGGCTTGAAGGGGCGTATCCTGCCGTTCGACTTCACTGACGCCGCCGTGTTCACCATGGAGTTGACGGACAGCCACCTGCGCTTCCTCGCCGGGCGCGGGCTCGTGTTCGATGGCGTGCAGACTGTCACCGATGTATCAGCGGGCAACCCGGCGCTCGTCACGGTGCCCAGCACTGCCAACTGGAGCACTGGCGACACCGTGCAGTTCTTGTTCCAGTCCACTACGAGCGCGGCCACTGGCGCGATCCTGCGGAACCGCCAACTGAAGATCACCGTCATCAACGGCTCGCAGTTCACGATGGCCGACCCGGTGACGGGCGACGTGGTGGACGGCGCGGACGTGAATTGGGACCCGGCTCAGGTGCAGGCGCAGGTGGCGCGCGTACTTGATCTCGTCACGCCATACTCGTCTGCGGAGATCGACGCGGTGCGCCGCGTACAGGCGGGCGGCGTCGGCATCAACAGCGCGAGCATCGCCGTGCTGCTGCACGAGAACCATGCGCCGGAGACTGTGATTGCGGAGTTGAACGAGAGTTCCCCGGACTTCACGACGTTCACCATCAGCCCTCTGGCGTTCATCGACGGCCCGTACCTCGACATTCCGGTCGGCGCTACAATCACGCCCAACCAGACCGCGAGCCCGTTCACCTTCACCATCGGCTACGCAACGTGGGTGAGCACGACCGCATACAACATCGGAGACTTCGTGTCGTTCGGTGGCAGCGCCTATCAGTCGCGCACCGAAGGCAATCTCAACCACCAGCCTGATGTGAGCCCCACTCAGTGGGAGGCGGTGAGCAGCGGCGCGGCAGTGGGCCGCAATGGGCTTGTCGCGCACGACGTGGGCCGCCTCGTGCGCCTCCTGTCGGAGCCTGCGGCGTGGAACTCCGGCACCGGCTACACGGCGGGCCAAGCGGTCACGTACAACGCCAGTTACTACGTCTGTCAGGTGGCGAACACCGGGCAGGAGCCCGACCTGAATATCGAGGACTGGCTCCCGACTACAGCCGCTTCTGTGGCGCAGTGGGTGTGGGGCCGCATCAGCGCGGTCTCTGCGGCGAACGCCGGTACGATCACGCTGATGGGTGAGCAGCAGACGCTCCTCTACAACCTGCCCATTCAGTCGGTGCGCTTCGGCGTCTACGCGGACAGTGTTGGCTGGCCGACCTGTGGCGCATACTACGAGGGTCGGTTGTGGCTCGGGGGCAACGCGGTGCCCAACC
>Ga0207816_1000188_pt1 | contig 15171 bp, 12 predicted proteins | sample LuqExpMetageno10_FD_187768 | JGI IMG/M metagenome (GOLD analysis project Ga0207816, IMG submission 187768) | Tropical forest soil microbial communities from Luquillo Experimental Forest, Puerto Rico - Sample 10 (SPAdes) | ecosystem: Environmental > Terrestrial > Soil > Tropical forest ... | reverse complement strand
CGTCGGCGCGCACGCTGCTGCTGACGCCGGGCATGACGGACACCTCGCACATCGCGTGGAACCGGGTCCGGTCCGCGCCGGGCTGCCCTGGCGGGCTGGCCGCGCCGAACCCCGGCACGTACCAGGCGACCGTGTCGCTGGCGGGGACGTCGAGCGGGCCGGTGGTGTTCCAGCTCGGCTAGACGTAGCGCTCGAGGATGCTCGACTCCGCGAGTCGCGACAGGCCCTCGCGCACGGTCCGCGCCCGGAGCTCGCCCACACCGTCGACGGCCATGAGCTCCTCGACGCTGGCGGCCAGCAGCTTCTGGAGGGCGCCGAAGTGCTGCACCAGCCGCTCGACGACCGCGCTCGGGAGGCGCGGCACGCGCGACAGCAGCCGGTAGCCGCGCGGGGCGACGGCCGCGTCGAGCGTGTCGCCGCCGGGCAGGCCGAGCACCCGGGCGATGTGGGACAGGTCGAGCAGCTCGGTGCTCGTCAGCTCCGCGAGCGACGTCTGCACCTGGTCGGGGTCGCGGCGGCCGGTGTCCACGTAGTCGCGGATGACGAGCTCGCGGTCCGCGCCCGAGCCGGCGATGAGCTCGTCGAGCTGGAGGGCGAGCAGGCGCCCGTCGGTGCCGAGCTCGATGACGTACCCGTCGATCTCCTCCGAGATGCGCCGCACCATCTCCAGGCGCTGCACCACGGTCGACACGTCGCGCACCGTGACGAGGTCCTCGATCTCCAGCGCCGACAGCGTGCCGGTCACCTCGTCGAGGCGGGCCTTGTAACGCTCGAGCGTCGCCAGCGCCTGGTTGGCCCGGGACAGGATGGTCGTCGAGTCCTCGAGCTGGTGCCGGGCGTCGCCGACCCAGACCGCGATGATCCGCATCGAGGCGGAGACCGAGATCACCGGGTGGCCGGTCTGCTTCGCGACGCGCTCGGCGGTGCGGTGGCGCGTGCCCGACTCGCTCGTCGGGATCGAGGGGTTCGGCAGCAGCTGCACGCCGGCGCGCACGATGCGGTTGGTCGTCGTGTCGATGACCACGGCGCCGTCCATCTTGCAGAGCTCGCGCAGCCGGGTGCCGGAGAAGTCGGCGTCCAGCACGAAGCCGCCGGAGCACAGCGCGTCGACCGACTCGTCCATGCCGAGCACGATGAGGGCGCCCGTGCGACCGCGGAGGATCCGCTCCAGCCCGTCACGAAGCTCGCCGCCGGGTGCGACGGCGGCGAGGGTCGAACGCAGGAGCTCGTCCTGGGGCGGGTTGGCCACGGGTAGATCGTAGTGGTAGGCGCCGAAACCGGCCCTGGTCAGGGCATCCGCCCCGACGGCGATCGGGTGACGACGCGCCGCCGGTCACCGGATCGTCGCCCGATGGTCACCGGGTGGGCAGCCGCGAGACACCATCCGGAAGCTCGTCGCGCACGAATCGGCTCGGGTGCTCGTCGCGCGACTCGTCGGTGGCCAGGCCCGCGGCCTGCACGGCCGACGGCAGGTCGGCCACGCGCGCCACGTGCATGCCCTCGGGCACGACGAGCTCGTCGGTCGCCGCCGGCACGATCGCCCGACGGAAGCCGAGCCGTGCCGCCTCCGCCAGCCGCCGGCTGGCGCCCGCGACCGGCCGGATCTCGCCGGCGAGCCCGACCTCGCCGATCGCGACGAGCCCCCGCGCAGGAGGCCGGTCGAGGTGCGAGGACACCACGGCGAGCATCACGGCGAGGTCCGACGCCGGCTCGACGACCCGCGACCCGCCGACCGTCGACACGTAGACGTCCTGGCCCGCGAGCGGCAGCCGGAACCGGCGCTGGAGCACGGCGAGCACCATGGCGAGGCGGCTGCCGTCGATGCCGGACGTGGTCCGCCGGGGGTTGGGCGCGCCGGTGGGCGCGACGAGCGCCTGCACCTCGCACGCCATGGGCCGGCGGCCCTCGAGCGTCACGGTCAGGCACGTACCGGGCGTCGGGTGCAGCGCCGCGAGGACGAACAGCCCGCTCGGGTCCGGCAGGCCGACGATGCCCTTCTCCGACAGGTCGAAGCAGCCGACCTCGTCGGTCGGGCCGAACCGGTTCTTCGTCGCGCGCAGCAGCCGGAGCCGCGAGTGCCGGTCGCCCTCGAACTGGCAGACGACGTCGACGAGGTGCTCCAGCGTGCGCGGCCCCGCGACCGAGCCGTCCTTGGTGACGTGCCCGACGATGACGACCGGCATGCCGCGGGACTTCGCCGCCGCGATGAGCGCCGCCGCGACCTCCCGGACCTGGGTGATGCCGCCCGCGGCGCCCTCGACCTGGTCGGACGCGACGGTCTGCACCGAGTCGACGACGAGGAGGTCCGGCTCGACCTGCTCGACGTGGCCGAGGACGGTCGCCAGGTCGGTCTCGTCGGCGAGCAGCAGGCCGGGCTCGAGAGCGCCGATGCGGCCGGCGCGGAGGCGGACCTGGCCCGCCGACTCCTCACCCGTCACGTAGAGGACGCGGCGCCCACCGCGCGCGGCGCGGGCCGCGACGTCCAGCAGCAGGGTCGACTTGCCGACGCCCGGCTCGCCCGCCATGAGCACCACCGCGCCGGGCACGAGCCCGCCGCCCAGCACCCGGTCCAGCTCGTCGACGCCGGTGGGCCGCGCGCGGGCCGTCTCGACGTCGATCTCGGCGATGGGACGGGCGGGCGCGCCCGCCGGCCGGGCCGCGACCGTCCGCGGCGCCCCTCCGCCGGGGCCGGCGTCCTCGGCGACCGTGCCCCACGCCTGGCACTCGCCGCAGCGGCCGACCCACTTGGCGGCGGTCCAGCCGCACTCGGTGCAGCGGTAGCCGCGCGGGGCGTTTCGGGGGCGGGCCTTCGCGGCGCTCATCGTCACGCGCGGCACGTTAGCGGGCCGCTCGGACATCGGTACGCTGCCCCGGACCCGACGGAGGACGGAGGCGGCGATGGCCGAGGGCACGGGCGCGAAGCACGGACGTGGGGACCAAGCCCGGCGCTCGTGGCTGCTTCCGGTGGCGCTCGGCGCCGCGGTGGTCGTCGTCGGCGGGATCGCGGTCGGCGTCTTCCTGAACCGGCCCCCCGCGGCCCCGGCGTCCGCGCCGCAGCCCACGACGATCGTCACCACGATCGTCGCGCCCCTGCCGACCCCGACCGTGAAGCCGAGCGCGCGGGCAACGGCGACCGCGCTCACGGCGCTGCTGCCCGCGAGCGTGCTCCAGTACGCGTACGCCTCGACGCAGCCGGCGACCGACTGGGAGGCGGCCGGCGCCCTCGAGGCGTTCACCGACACCTACACCGACGGCGGCACCGGGACCCTCACCGTCCAGGCGGGCCAGTTCCCGACGGCCGACGGAGCCACGGCCTTCGCGGCCACGCTGGTCACCGCGCTCCCGACGGCCGCGCCGAGCCCCGCCGCGTCCGGGGCGCCGGCCCTCCCGAAGACGGGTCAGGTGGCGGGCGGCGGCACGGTGACCGGCAGCTACACGATCGTCGCCGGCGAGAACGGCACGGGCATCGCCGTGTGGACCAACGGCACGACCGTGTTCCGCATGGTCGTGCCGTTGGCCGACATCCTCAACGCCTACGCGGCCTACCCGCTCTGAGTCACGAGCCGCTGCCTGACGACGAGGCCGCGGTGAGGTCGTAGAGCCAGTGATGTGGTCAGCCGACGGCCGCCGCGGGCAGCGTCAGGGTGAACACCGTGCGCCCCGGCTGCGAGGCGCACTCCAGCGTCCCGCCGTGGGCGTGCACGACGGCGTTGGCGATCGCCAGCCCGAGGCCGGTCGAGCCGTACGTGTGGTTGCGCGACGCGTCGCCTCGGGTGAACCGCTCGAAGAGCTCGTCGCGCAGGTCCGCCGGGATGCCCGGGCCGTTGTCGTCCACGCGCACGACGACGTCGTCGCCCGCCCTCCGCACGCCGACCTCGATCGTGGTGCCCGCGGGCGTGTGGACGCGGGCGTTCGTCAGGAGGTTGGCGAGCACCTGCCGCAGGCGGTGGTCGTCGCCGCTCACGAGCGTCTCGGGGTCGGCGTCGGACTCGTCGTCCACCTCGACGTCCAGCTGCCACACGTGGTCCGGGCCGGCGGCGTGGGCGTCGGCGACCGCGTCGACCGCCAGCTCGGTCAGGTCGACCGTCTCGTACTCCAGCTCGCGACCCGCGTCGAGGCGCGCCAGCAGCAGCATGTCCTCGACCAGCGCCGTCATCCGCACCGCTTCCGCCTCCACGCGCGCGAGCGCCTGGCCGGCGCCGTCGGGCAGCGGCTCGTCGGACCGCCGCACCAGCTCGGTGTAGCCGCGGATCGAGGCGAGCGGGGTGCGCAGCTCGTGCGACGCGTCGGCGACGAAGCGGCGGACGTGCTGCTCGGACTCCTCGCGGGCGGTCAGCGCGCGTTCGACGTGGCCCAGCATGCGGTTGAGCGCCGCGCCGACCTGCCCGACCTCGGTCGTCGGGTCGGCGTCCGGAACGCGCTCGTCGATGGACACCTCGCCCTTGTCGAGGGGCAGCTCCGAGACCCGCCGGGCGGTGGCGGCGACGTTCGTCAGGGGCCGCATCTCGCGGCGGACCAGGATGTTCGCGGCCCAGGCGGCCAGCGCCAGCCCGATGCCCGCGACGAGGAGCTCGACGATCACGTAGTTGCGCACGGTCGCGTCGGCGCTCGCAGTCGGGATCGCGGTGATGACCGCGCCGTCGTCCGCATGCACGGCGACAGCTCGGTACGAACCGAGGTTGTCGAGCGTGATCCCGACGACCGTGCCGTTGGTCGGCACCTTGAGGAGGGTCGCCAGCTGGTTCGGGGACAGCTGTCGGAAGGTGCCGTCGGGGCCGATGTAGCCGCTGCGCACCTGGCCGGACGTGACGACGTTCACCGTGCCGACGTCCTGCCCGGGGCCCTCGAACCAGGGCGGGCGGTTGTCGGCGTCGTGGTCGTTGCCCGCCACCGTGTCGGCCGCATCGACCGGAGGGGCGCTGGTCGCGAGGCCGGCCCGGTCGGCGGCGGCCACCAGCCGGGCGTCGACCTGGCCCAGCAGCGAGGCGCGCAGCGCCAGCGTCGAGGCGAGGCCCATGACCGCGACGACGACGGCCAGCAGGCCGACGGCGGTGAACGTCAGCCGCCGGCGGAGGGTGCCCTTCACGCCTTTGTTCACGCCGGGCGCAGCACGTACCCGACGCCCCGCAGCGTGTGCAGCATCGGCGTGCGGCCCTTGTCGATCTTGCGGCGCAGGTAGGAGACGTAGAGCTCGACGATGTTCGCCTGCCCGCCGAAGTCGTACTGCCACACGCGGTCGAGGATCTGCGCCTTGGAGAGGACGCGGCGGGGGTTGCGCATGAAGTACCGGAGAAGCTCGAACTCGGTCGCGGTGAGGTGGATGTCCTCGCTGCCGCGCCACACCTCGTGGCTGTCCTCGTCCATCCGCAGTTCGCCGACGACCAACTGAGCCTCCTGGTGTCCGGTCGCGGCGCCCGTGCGGCGCAGCAGGGCGCGCAGCCGCGCGACGACCTCTTCGAGCGAGAACGGCTTGGTGACGTAGTCGTCGCCGCCGGCGGTCAGCCCTGCGATGCGGTCCTCGACCGCGTCCTTCGCGGTCAGGAAGAGAACCGGGACGGTCGGGTTCGTCGCTCGCATCCTGCCGAGCACCTCGAGCCCGGTCAGGTCGGGGAGCATGACGTCGAGCACGACGACGTCGGGCTCGAGCTCCTTGGCGCGCCGGACCGCGGCGTGGCCGGTGAGCGCGTGCTCGACGTGCCAGCCCTCGTAGCGGAGCGCGGTCGCGAGGAGCTCGGCGAGGTTGGGCTCGTCGTCCACGACGAGCGCACGGATGGGGGAGCCGTCGGCGCGCGTCAGGACGTCGGGCCGGCGGGCGGTGGTCGTCGTCATGACCACGAGGATCCAGGCGGCACCTGTGGCGCCCCTGGAGCGTTCCTGTGAACTACCTGAGCCGCGTCAGGCCGACGGCGGCGGCACCGGCTCGTCGCGGCGCGGGCCCGCGATGGCCGCGGCGACGATCGCCTGGATGGCGAAGGCGGTGCTCTCCGAGAGGTCGACGGCCTCCGGGTCGAGCAGCCACTGGATCTGGATGCCGTCCATGACCCCGAGGATCGCGCCGGCCGCCTGGTAGGCGAGGTCGCGGTCGACCTCCGGGTGCCAGGCGCACAGGGCATCGGTGACCTCGTCGCGCAGCGCGGCGAAGCGTGCGGTCGCCCAGGACCGCGCGGGGTGCCCGTCGGTCACGGCCTCGCCGGTGATGACGGCGTACGTCTGCACCATGCCGGGGCGCTCGGCGTTCATCCGCGCCGTGAGCAGCAGGTGCCGGAAGAGCTCGATCCCGCCGGGGATGTGCTTGCCCTCGAGCTCGGCGACCTGCTCCGCGTCGCGGAAGTCCAGGACCGCGGTGAGCAGCTGCTCCTTGGACTTGAAGTGGTGCAGCACGCCCGCATGGGTCATGCCCACCTGCTCCGCCACGTCCGCGAGCGAGCCGGTCTTGTAGCCCTTCTGGCCGAAGGTCGCCGCCGCGGCGCGCAGGATCTCCTCGCGCCTCGCTGCCGTCCCCTCGCGGGGCCCGCGCCTCGCGCGGTCCGCGGGGCGGCCCGGATCCGCTTCCATGGACCGAAACCATACTGTGACCAATGACTTACTGACAGGTAAGTAACACGGTGCTTTGCTGTGTCCTGCGCACGACGACGTCCCGCAGGAAGGCCCCGACGCAGTGGCTCTCGACACGGTCTCCGTGACCGTCCCCGACACCGGACCCGAGTCCGTGCTGGCGGCCCTCACGCGCGACGAGAAGGTCGCCCTGCTGGTCGGCCTCGACGTCTGGCGCACCGCCGCGGTGGAGCGGCTCGGCCTGCGGTCGGTGCTCATGTCCGATGGCCCCGCCGGCGTGCGCGGCGTCGACGGCGCCTCGTCGGCCTCGTTCGCCGCGCCGTCGGCCCTGGGCGCCACGTGGGACGTGGAGCTCGCCGCGCGGGTCGGGGAGGCGTTCGCCGCCGAGGCGCGCCGCCACGACGTGGACGTCGTCCTTGCCCCGCAGGTCAATCTTCAGCGCACCCCTGTGGGCGGCCGTCACTTCGAGTGCTACAGCGAGGACCCGGTGCTCACGGCCTCGCTCGCGGTGCCCCTGGTGACGGCCGCGCAGGAGCTCGGCGTCGGCATGTGCGTCAAGCACTACGTCGCCAACGACTCCGAGACCGACCGCACGAACTACGTCTCGCGGGTCGACGAGCGGACGCTGCGCGAGGTCTACCTGGCGCCGTTCGAGGCCCTCGTCGCCGCCGGCGCGTGGTCGGTGATGGGCGCGTACAACGGCGTCGACGACGGCGTGGAGTCCGCCCCCGTCCTCGAGCACCACCGCCTGATGACCGAGGTCCTCAAGGACGAGTGGGGCTTCGACGGCGTCGTCGTCTCCGACTGGGTCGCGACCAAGTCCGTGCTCGGCCCGGTGCGGGCGGGCATGGACCTGCAGATGCCAGGGCCGGACGGGCCGTGGGGCGACGGGCTGGCGGCCGCGGTCGCCGCGGGGCACGTGAGCGAGGACGAGCTCGACGACAAGGTGCTGCGCATCCTCCGGCTGGCGGAGCGGGTCGGCGCGCTGGGACAGCCCGCCGCCGCCGTGACCGGCGTCGACGTCCCGGCGGTGCTGCGTGAGCTCGTGGCACGCTCGCTCGTCGTCCTCAAGGACGAGACCGGCCTGCTCCCGCTGGACGCACCGGCCCGCGTCGCACTCGTCGGGCCCAACGCCGTGACGCCGTTCCTCGCCGGTGGCGGCTCGTCGTCCGTCCGCCCGGACCGCCGGGTGTCGCTGGAGGCCGCCGTGGCCCGCGTCTTCCCCGGGGCGAGCGTCGCTCTGCACGCCGGCGCCGTCTCGCGCTTCACCGCCGGGCCGCTGGACCTGGCGGCGGCGACCACGCCGACCGGCAAGCCCGGCGTCCACGTCCAGCTGCTCGACGACACGGGTGCCGTGCTCCGCGAGTGGGTCGCCGACGAGTGGGACGAGGACGTCGCGGACCTGCCCGAGGAGGCCGTGTCGCTGCGGCTGCGCACGCGCGTGCCGCTCACCACCTCCGGCATCCACGCCGTCGGGGTCGCGACGATCGGGCGCCACCGCGTCCTCGTCGACGGGCTCGAGGTGTCCACGAGCGACCGGGTGGTCGGCGAGGACGTCGTCCTCGACTCGACGTACAACCACCCGGCCGCGGTCATGGTGCCGGTGGCCGGCCCGGAGGTCGTCGAGATCGATGCCACGGTCCAGGTGGCCCACCCGGTGGGCTACGACGAGTTCCTGCGGCTGCGCCTGCTGCACGACGAGCCCGGGCCGACCCCTGCCGAGCTGCGCGAGCAGGCGGTGGCCGCGGCCGCCGCGGCCGACGTCGCGGTCGTCGTCGTCGGCACCACCGAGGAGGTCGAGTCGGAGGGCTGGGACCGCACAGACCTGGACCTGCCCGGCGACCAGGACGAGCTCGTGCGGGCGGTGCTCGCGGTGCAGCCGAACACGGTCGTCGTCGTCAACGCGGGCGCGCCCGTGCTGCTGCCGTGGCTCGACGAGGCGCCCTGCGTCGTGTGGGGCTGGCTCGGCGGGCAGGAGTGGACGGACGGGTTGGCCGACGCCCTGTCCGGGGTGGCGGAGCCCTCCGGGCGGCTGCCGTGGACCCTGCCCGCGCGCCTCGCCGACGTGCCGGTGCCGGACGCGGTGCCGGTGGACGGCATCGTCGACTACGCCGAGGGCGTCGACGTCGGGTACCGGGGATGGGAGCGGCTGGACCGCGTCCCCGCGGCGCCCTTCGGCCACGGGCTGGGCTGGACCGCGTGGACGTACGCGGACGCCCAGGCCTCGCACGACGAGGACGGCGTCACCGTCGCCGTCACTCTGACCAACACCGGCCGCCGGCGCGGCCGTGAGGTCGTCCAGGTCTACGTCGAGCCGCCCGCAGGTCCCGCAGGGGACCGGCCGGTGCGCTGGCTCGGCGGCTTCGCCGTCGTGGACGCCGATCCGGGCGCCACCACGACCGTCCAGGTCCGTCTGCACCCGCACGCGCTGCGGACCTGGAACTCCGGATGGGCGACGCCACCCGGTACCTACCCGATCCGCGTGGGCCGCTCGTCGCGCGACCTGCGCCTGACAACGCACGTCGTCATCCCGCAGTAACCGCCAATTCAGTCCACGACAAACGCGGCGGCACAATGAGCCGCCGCTCAGTGCAAGGAGGCACTCGTGACAACGCGCAAGCTAGCCGTGACGGTCGCCACCCTGGCCGCCGTCGCGATGCTCGCCACCGCTTGCAGCAACACCGGTGGTACGAACTCGCCGACGGGGGCCGCGACCGGCGGCACCTCACCGGCCGCCGCGGGTCAGACGCTGACCGTGTGCATGCCGAACGGCCCGCAGACCAACAACTCGAACCCGTTCCTCAACACCGCGTCCAGCAACTCGCTCGGCTACCGCTGGGCGATCTACGAGCCGCTGGCCCAGGTGAACGACACCCGGCCCGCGAACAAGCCCGAGCCGTGGCTCGCGAAGTCGTGGGAGTGGAACAGCGACTACACGCAGCTGACGATCACCGCCCGTGACGGCGTGAAGTGGTCGGACGGCCAGGACTTCACGGCCGACGACATCGCCTACTCGCTGCAGCTCCGCAAGGACCACAAGGAGCTCAACACCGAGGGCCTGCCGTACAAGGACATCACGACCTCCGGCAACACCGTGACCGTGACGTTCGACACCGGCCAGTTCATCAACCAGATCAAGGCGCTGCAGCTCTTCATCGTGCCGAAGCACATCTGGTCGACGAAGACCGACCCGACGACGGACGCCAACCAGAAGCCGATCGGCACCGGCCCGTACACGCTGACCTCGTGGACCGACCAGGCCGTCATCCTCGACGCCAACCCGAGCTACTGGGGCGGCAAGCTCGCGGTGCCGCAGGTGCGCTACACCTCGTACTCGGGCAACGACACCGAGACGACCGCCCTGGCGACGGGTGAGTGCCAGTGGGGCTGGACGTTCATCGCCGACTACCAGAACGTGTACGTCGCGAAGGACCCGGCTCACAACAAGGTGTTCATGCCCGCCGGCCTCGGCATCGACCAGCTGATGCTCAACGTGACCAAGCCGCCGTTCAACGACGTCGCGGTCCGCAAGGCCCTCAACATGGTCATCGACCGCAAGCAGGCGTCCGAGGTGGCCGAGTCCGGCCTCTTCCCGGAGCTCACCAACGTCACGGGCATCCCGACGCCGGCCGGTGACTCGTTCATCGCCGACAAGTACAAGAACCAGACGTACAAGGTCGACGTCGAGGGCGCCAAGAAGGTCCTCACCGACGCCGGGTACACCTACAACGGCGACAAGCTCATGGGCAAGGACGGCCAGCAGGTCTCCTTCAAGCTGTGGGTCCCCGCCGGCTGGAACGACTACGTCACCAGCCAGGAGCTCATCGCCCAGGCCGCCCAGTCGATCGGCATGAACGCCACGACCGACACCCCGACGGCCGACGCGTGGTTCGACGCCAACAACAAGGGCAACTTCGACGCCGCGCTGCACTGGACCAACACGGGCATCACGCCGTGGGAGATGTACTCCAACATGTTCGACCCGGCGTACTTCCTCCCGGTGGGCCAGGCCGCGAACTGGGACCTCGGTCGGTACCAGGACGCGGCCGCCGCGGCCGCCTTCAAGGCGTACACCGACGCCACTGACGACGCCGGCCGCAAGGCCGCGCTCGACACGATCCAGCAGATCGCCGTCGAGCAGGTCCCGGCCATCGCCATCGACGCCCGCCCCGCCGCGGCCGAGTACTCGACGAAGTACTACACCGGGTGGCCGAGCGACAGCGACGCGTATGCCAACCCGCAGCCGACGGTCGCCAACGCCACGTGGATCCTGACGAAGCTGAAGCCCGCCGCCTGACAGCCAGACCCGCGGTCCCCGCCGGCTTCGTCCTCGGCCGGCGGGGACCGCACCGCCCCACCCCTCCCAGCCCCAGGTGACCGATGAGTGACTCCCCCGCCCAGCCCGACGACGTGGTCCTCGAGGCGGTCCGCCTGACCAAGCACTTCGCGGTGCGGAGCTCCCGCGGCCGCGGCGCGGTGCACGCCGTCGACGGCGTCGATCTCCAGCTGCGGTCCGGGCAGGTGCTCGCGCTCGTCGGCGAGTCCGGCTCCGGCAAGTCGACCGTCGCCCGGCTGCTCGCGCGGCTCTACCCGCAGACCTCCGGCGAGGTGCTTCTCCACGGCAAGCCGGTGACGGCGCTCAAGGGGCGGGCGTTCCGCGAGTACTGCCGCAAGGCCCAGATGATCTTCCAGGACCCCTTCGCGTCGCTGAACCCGGTGCACACCGTGCGGTACGTGCTGACGCGCTCCCTGCGGATCCACCACCCCAAGCTGCGCGGTGACGACCTCGAGGGCGTGCTGCGCGAGCTGCTCGAGCGGGTCCAGCTCAACCCCGACGCCTACGTCGACAAGTTCCCGCACGAGCTGTCCGGCGGCCAGCGCCAGCGCGTGGCGATCGCGCGCGCCCTGGCGGCCGACCCCGAGGTGCTGCTGGCCGACGAGCCGATCTCGATGCTCGACGTGTCCATCCGGCTCGGCGTGCTCAACCTGCTCCGCGACCTGCGCGACCGGCTCGGCATCGCGATCCTCTACATCACGCACGACATCGCGTCGGCGCGGTACTTCGCCGACCGGACGCACGTGATGTACGCGGGGCAGACCGTCGAGACCGGCGACAGCGAGTCGGTGACCCAGTCGCCGGCGCACCCGTACACGCAGCTGCTGGTCCGCTCGGCGCCCGACCCGGAGCACCTCGGCGACCCGCTGCACACCGGCGCCACGGGCGAGCCGCCGAACATGGTGGACCCGCCGGCCGGCTGCCGGTTCAACCCCCGCTGCCCCTTCGCGGCCGAGCTGTGCCGCACCCGCGGGCCGAAGCTGCTGGCGATCGGTGCCGGCCGCGCGGTCGCGTGCTGGGGCTACGCGCCCGACGAGCCCGGCGCCCCTGACCTCGGCACCGCCAAGGTCGTCGTCGACCTGCCGGAGGTGGCCCGATGAGATTCCTCACCCGCCGCGTGATCTTCTACCTCGTCACCGCCTGGGCGGCGGTGACCATCAACTTCTTCATCCCGCGGATGATCCCGGGCGACCCGGTCCAGGCGCTGATCAACCGCTACCAGGGGCAGCTGGACTCCGACGCGATCGCGTCGCTGTACGTGCTGTTCGGCCTGGACAAGCACGTGAGCCTGTGGGACCAGTACTGGCAGTACTGGGGGCAGCTGTTCCGCGGCGACCTCGGGATCTCGTTCTCGTACTTCCCGACACCGGTGTCCGAGGTGCTGCGCTCGTCGCTGCCGTGGACGGTCGGCCTGGTCGGCGTCGCGACGGTCATCGCCGTCGTCGCCGGCTCGCTCATCGGCGTGTTCCTCGGCTGGCGCCGCGGCACCAAGGCCGACGCGATCGTGCCGATCACCACGTTCTTCTCGTCGGTCCCGTACTTCTGGCTCGGCATCATCGCGATCGCCGCGTTCTCCGTGACGTGGAAGGTGCTGCCGACCGGCGGCGGCTACGACGGCAACCTCTTGCCGTCCTGGAGCTGGCCGTACATCGGCTCGGTGGCCGAGCACGCGCTGCTTCCGGGGATGACGATCATCCTGTCGTCCATCGCCGGCTGGATCCTCGGCATGCGCAACATGATGGTGACGGTCACCAGCGAGGACTACGTGACGGTCGCCCAGGCCAAGGGCCTCTCGGAGCGGCGCGTGATGATGGGCTACGCCGCCCGCAACTCGGTGCTCCCGCAGATCTCCGGGTTCGCCCTGTCACTCGGCTTCATCGTCTCCGGGACGCTCGTCATGGAGATGGTGTTCAGCTACCCCGGGATCGGGTTCCGCCTGTTCCAGGCGATCGGCGGCAAGGACTACCCGCTGATGCAGGGCATCTTCCTGGTCATCACGCTGTCCGTCCTCGTCGCGAATGCGCTGGCCGACGTCGTCTACGTGATGCTCGACCCGCGGACCCGGCAGGAGGCCTGAGATGTCCAACGTCCCTGTCGACACGTCGCTTGAGGTCGCGCCGGCCGCCATGGCCGCCGCGCCCGTCGTCGTGAGCGCGAACAAGAAGCCCCGCAGGCGATTCGTGTTCGTCCGCAACGGCAAGTCCGTCACCGGCCTGGTGATCCTCGGCGTGTTCGTGGTGCTGGCCGTGATCGGCCCGTACGTCACGCCCTACAACCCGTCGAAGATCGGCGTGGGCAAGCTCCTCGAGCACCCGAGCACCAAGCACCTGCTCGGCACAGACCACATCGGGCGCGACGTGTTCAGCCAGCTTCTCGTCGGGACCCGTGGCGTCATGATGGTCGGCATCCTCGCCGCGGTCATCGCCACGTTCCTCGCGATCGCGGTCGGCGTCACCGCCGGCTTCGTCGGGGGAGTGGGCGACGAGGCGCTCTCGATGGTGTCGAACATCTTCCTGGTCATCCCCGCGCTGCCCCTGATCATCCTGGTGTCGAGCGCGATCAGGAACACGAGCAACCTGACCATCGCCCTCGTGCTCGGGCTGACCGGGTGGGCGTGGGGCGCGCGACTGCTGCGTGCGCAGACGCTCTCGCTGAGGCGCCGGGACTTCGTCGAGGCCGCCCGGGCGTCCGGCGAGCGCACCTGGCGCATCGTGTGGTTCGAGACTCTGCCGAACCTCACGGCGATCATCGCCTCGTCGTTCATCTCGACCATGACGTTCGCCGTGCTGTCGCAGACGACGCTGGCGTTCATCGGCGTCGCCAACCTCAACGACTGGAGCTGGGGCACCGTCCTCTACTGGGCGCAGGGCAACCAGGCCCTCGCCCGCGGTGCGTGGTGGTGGTTCGTGCCGGCCGGCGTGCTCATCGCGATCCTCGGCATGTCGCTGTCCCTGGTGAACTTCGGGATCGACGAGTTCGTCAACCCCCGGCTGCGACTGGCGGGGCTCAAGCCGCGCGAGATGCGCAAGCGCGGGATCCGCCCCCGGATCGGCTTCACGGCCACGGTCCGCGACCTGCCGCGACGGCCGGAGGATGTGTGATGAGGAACCCGATCCTCGAGATCAAGGGCCTGGCAGTCGACTACGGATACGGCGAGGACCGCGTCCACGCGCTGCGTGGCGTCGACCTGACGCTGCACGAGGGCGAGGTGCTCGGCCTGGCCGGCGAGTCCGGCTGCGGCAAGTCGACGCTCGTGTACGCCGCCACGCGGCTGCTGGCGCCGCCGGGGCTCATCGCCGCCGGCGAGGTGATCTACCACCCGATCGCCGGCGAGCCGGTGGATATCCTGCGGCAGCCCGACGACGAGCTGCGGGCGTCCCGGTGGCAGGACACCGCCCTGGTGTTCCAGGGCTCGATGAACTCGCTCAACCCCGTGTACCGGGTGGGGCGGCAGCTGACGGACACCATCGCGGCCCACCGGCCGAGGTCCACGCGGGCGGAGCGCGAGGCGCGGGCGCGCGAGCTGCTCGGCATGGTCGGCATCTCGCCGGAGCGGATCAGCTCGTACCCGCACCAGCTCTCCGGCGGGATGCGGCAGCGCGTGATGATCGCGATGGCGCTGGCCCTCGAGCCGCGGGTGCTCATCATGGATGAGCCGACGACGGCGCTGGACGTCGTCATGCAGCGGCAGATCCTCGAGCAGATCATGGAGCTGCGCGACCGCCTCGGCTTCGCCGTCGTCTTCATCACCCACGACGTCTCGCTGCTCATCGAGATCGCCGACCGCATCGCGATCATGTACGCGGGCCAGATCGTCGAGGACGCGGCGGCCGACGACGTCTACCGCCGGCCCCGGCACCCCTACTCGGAGGGGCTGCTGCACTCGTTCCCGCCCCTGCACGGGCCGCGGCGCGAGCTCGGCGGCATCCCCGGCTCGCCGCCGGACATGGGCCGCCTGCCGGCCGGGTGCCCTTTCGCCGACCGCTGCGGCTACGTCCTCGACACCTGCCTGACGGTCCGGCCGACCCTGATCCGGCCGGACGTCCTCGGTGACGACCCGACGCGCCGTGTCGCGTGCCTGCGGCACGACCGAGCCGTCGCGGGGGCGGGCATGGCGCGCGTGGATGTCCCGGCCGCGCTGGCGGTGCGCTGAGCGGGCCGCGGCGCACGACGACTCGAGCCGGATGTGCGTCCCGCGATCGCGGGACGCACAGTGACGTAGTGCGCACGCGAGCGTCCCGGGAGGTTGCCTGGGTCGGCGTCGCCGCGGTCCTGCTGGC
>Ga0207816_1000187_pt1 | contig 15346 bp, 16 predicted proteins | sample LuqExpMetageno10_FD_187768 | JGI IMG/M metagenome (GOLD analysis project Ga0207816, IMG submission 187768) | Tropical forest soil microbial communities from Luquillo Experimental Forest, Puerto Rico - Sample 10 (SPAdes) | ecosystem: Environmental > Terrestrial > Soil > Tropical forest ... | reverse complement strand
CGCGGCGCGCGGCCCGCCTCGCCGCGGTCGCGGAGGATGCCGCGACGCGCGCGTTCGGGATCAGCGCGCTGCGCTACGTCGTCGGCACGGAAGTGCCGGTGCCCGGCGGTGCCCACGAGGAGATCGACGCGCTGACCCCGACCTCGCCCGAGGCGGCCCGCGCCACCATCGCCGCGCACCGGGAGGCCTTCGAGGGCGCCGGGCTGCGCGAGGCATGGGACCGGGTCGTCGCGCTCGTCGTGCAACCCGGGGTGGAGTTCGACGCGGTGCGGGTCGTCGACTACGACCGCGACCGCGCCGGCGAGCTCAGCCGGATGATCGAGGGCGGGCGGCTCGTCTTCGAGGCGCACTCCACCGACTACCAGACGACGGCCAACCTCGAGGCGCTCGTCGAGGACCACTGGGCGATCCTCAAGGTCGGCCCGGGCCTCACGTTCGCGCTGCGCGAGGCGCTGTTCGCGCTCGCCGCCATCGAGGCCGAGCTCGTGCCCGTCGAGGAGCGCTCGGACCTCCCCGCCGTCGTCGACGACGTGATGGTGCGGCGTCCGGAGTGGTGGCGGGGCTACTACGACGGGGACGATGCCGAGCGGCGCGTCGCGCGGCGGTACAGCTACAGCGACCGGCTCCGGTACTACTGGCCCGACCCGCAGATCTCCGCCGCCGTCGACCGGCTGGTCCGGAACTTGCGCACGTCTCCCCCGCCCCTGCCGCTGCTCAGCGCGCACCTGCCCGAGCAGTACGCGCGGGTCCGCGAGGGCTCGCTGTCCACCGACCCGATCGCCCTGGCGCTGGACCACGTCCGCGACGTGCTGCGCGCCTACTCGCACGCCTGCACCACCGAGCCCTCAAGGAGCCTGTCGTGATCACAACCTCGCACGTCACCGCCTCGGACGGCGAAGGCCTCGTCCCGGTGCGGTACGGCGACGCCGGGGCCGGCGCGACCGGTCGGGAGATCGCCCAGCAGCCGGCGATGTGGCGACAGGTGTCGGCGGACGTCGCGGCGCGCCGGGAGGCGCTCGACGGATTCCTGGCCCCGCTCCTCGCGCTCGGCGACCTCCGGATCGTGCTGACCGGTGCGGGCACCTCCGCGTTCGCCGGCCAGCTGCTCGCGCCCGCCCTGAGCGGCCACCTGCACCGCCGCGTGGACGCGGTGGCCACGACCGACATCGTCTCCAACCCGCGCGAGTCGTTCGCCGAGGACGTCCCGACGCTCCTCGTCTCCTTCGCGCGGTCTGGCGACAGCCCCGAGAGCGTCGCCGCCACCCGGCTGGCCGACCGCTCGCTCCGCTCGGTGCACCACCTCATCGTCACGTGCAACGCCGACGGCGAGCTGGCGCAGGTCCACGGCGAGGCCGAGCGCTCGTTCGTCCTCCTCATGCCGCCTCAGACGCACGACGAGGGCTTCGCCATGACCTCGAGCTTCACGTCGATGGTGCTGGCGACGTGGCTGGCCCTGGCCCCCGACGCGCAGTCGCCCGAGACCGTCGAGCGGATCGCCGGGGCTGGGTCGGCGCTGCTGGACGAGCGTGCGGACGCCGTGGCGGCGCTCGCCGCGCACGGCTACGAGCGGATCGTCTACCTCGGGAGCGGACCGCTCGCCGCGCTCGCCCAGGAGTCGGCGCTCAAAGTTCTCGAGCTCAGCGCCGGCGCCGTCGTCAGCTACTTCGACTCCGCACTGGGGTTCCGGCACGGGCCGAAGTCCGTCGTCGACGGGCAGACCCTCGCGGTCGTCTACCTGTCGAACGACCCCTACACGCGCCAGTACGACGAGGACATCGCGCTCGAGCTGCGCCAGCTGATGGGCGACGAGCACGTCGTCGTCATCGGCGCGCGGCCGACCGAGCGGCTCGAGGGCGTCTGGACGGTCCCCGGGCTCGACGCGGCGCCCGATGTCCTGGTATCGCTGGCGTACGTGCTGGTCGCGCAGCTCTTCGCGCTCGGCACGTCGTTGTCCCTCGGCCTCACGCCGGACCACCCCTCCCCGTCGGGCCAGGTCAACCGCGTCGTCAAGGGTGTGACGGTGCACCCGTACCCCGAAGGGAAGTAGCAGATGTTCCTCGGCGTCGACGGCGGGGGCACCAAGACCGCCTTCTGCCTGGTGACGGACGAGGGCCGGGTGGCCGCGAGGCTCGACGCGCCCACCCTCTACTACCTGGGCAAGCGCGACGGCATCGCGCTGGTCGTCCGGGCGCTGCGGGACGGCGTCGCCGAGGTCTGCCGGGTCGCGGGCATCGCGCCGGCCGACATCGCCTACGCCTTCGTCGCGCTTCCCGCCTACGGCGAGGTCAGCGCGGACATCGCCGCGCTCGACGCCACGCCGGCCGAGGCGCTCGGCCACCACCGCTACGCCTGCGGCAACGACATGGTGGCCGGTTGGGCGGGCTCCCTCGGTGCGGTCGACGGCATCAACGTCGTGAGCGGCACCGGCTCGATCTGCTACGGGGAGCACGCCGGCCGCCGAGTCAGGGTCGGCGGCTGGGGCGAGCTGTTCGGCGACGAGGGGTCGGGGCACTGGATCGGCCTTCGGGGGCTCCAGCTGTTCTCGCAGATGAGCGACGGCCGGCGGCCGCCCGGGCCGCTCCTCGACATGATGCGGGCCCACTTCCCCCTCACCTCCGATCTCGACGCGGTCGCGATCACCATGGGCGAGTGGAAGGGCGACCGCCGGCGGGTGGCCGCACTCTCGACCGTGGTCGCCGAGGCGGCGGACCGCGGCGACGAGCAGGCGCGCGCCATCCTCGACGAGGCCGCCGCCGAGCTCGTCGCGCACGTCGACACCGCCCGGCGCAGCCTGGCCTACGCCGAGGGCGAGCCCGTGGTGGTGTCCCACTCGGGCGGCGTCTTCTCCTCCCCGACGGTGCGGGAGGAGTTCGTCCGACTGCTGACGCGGGCGCACCCCGACTACGATTTCCGCGAGCCCCTGTATCCGCCGGTGGTCGGCGCGGCCCTGTACGCCGCCCGGCTCGCGGGGACGCCGCTCTCCGAGGCCGCGCTGGCGCGGCTCGGCGAGCCCCCGGCGGCGACCGCGTGACCCAAGAGGCCGTCGTCGACGTCGTCCGACGCGCCCGTGCCGACGGGCGCGGCCTCGGCGCGTTCAACGTCGTCCTCCTCGAGCACGCCGAGGCGATCGTCGCGGGCGCGGAGCGCGCCGGCCTGCCCGTCGTCCTGCAGATCAGCCAGAACTGCGTGGCGTACCACGGCGCGTTCGAGCCGATCGCCCTGGCCACGCTGGGCGTCGCGCGCCTGGCGGCGGTCCCGGCGGTCGTCCACCTTGACCACGCGAGCGACGTCGACCTGGTGCACGAGGCCGTGGCCGCCGGCGTGCACAGCGTCATGTACGACGGCTCCCACCTGCCGTACGACGAGAACGTCACCACGACGCGCGCCGTCGTCGAGCACTGCCATGCCCGCGGCGTGGTCGTCGAGGCCGAGCTGGGCGAGGTGGGCGGCAAGGACGGCGTGCACGCCCCCGGCGCGCGCACCGACCCGGACCAGGCGGCCGCCTTCGTCGCCGCGACCGGCGTGGACTGGATGGCGGTGGCCGTCGGCACGTCGCACGCCATGACCGAGCGCGTGGCCGAGGTCGACGCGGGCCTCATCGCCGCGCTCGCCGCCGCGGTCCCCGTGCCGCTCGTCCTGCACGGCTCGTCGGGCCTGCCCGACGAGGAGCTGCAGCGCGCCGTCCGCGCCGGGATGACGAAGGTGAACATCTCGACGCACCTCAACGTCCTGTTCACCCAGGCGATCCGGGAGGCCCTCGACGCGCCGCGCCCACCGGTCGACCCCCGGCGCTACGTCGCGGCCGGCCGCGAGGCGGTCGCTACCGAGGTCGAGCGGCTCCTTCGGCTCCTCGCGGGGCCGACCGCTCCCTAGGCCCGGGTCGACGCCACCTCGGGCTGCACCTCGCCCACGGCCTGGGCGCCGCCGACGCTGCGGCGCGTCACGAGGAACGACCCACCGATGACGAGGACGAACCCGACGAGCGTCCACCCCGTGATCCGCTCCCCGAGCAGCACAGCGCCCGCGATGACCGCCACCGCCGGGTTGAGGTAGGTGACGGTGGTGGCGCGCATCGGCCCGATCTCGGCCACGAGCCACACGAAGAGCGTGAAGGCCGCCGCCGAGCACACGACGCCCAGGACCACGATCGACGCGATCACCGACCCGGACGGCGACGCCGAGGGCCAGGCGTGCGAGAGCGCGACGATCGGCGCGTAGACGACGGCGGCGATCGCCAGCGAGGCCGCGGCCAGGCCGATCCCCGGCGCGCTCGGCATCCAGCGGGCGATGATCGCCGGCCCGAGGGCGTACCCGAAGGCGACGATGGCGAGCCGGGCGACGGACGACAGGTCCGTCCCGGCCACGTCGAGCCCGACGATCGCGGCGACGCCGGCCATGCCGAGGGCGATGCCGAGCCAGTTGCCCCACGAGAGGTGGGCGCGCCGGCCGAGGAGAACGCCGACGAGCACCCCGAACAACGGGACGGTCGCGATGAGCAGCCCGGTGGTCGAGCTCGGGAGGTGCTGCTCGGCGGTGTTGAGGAAGTACCAGGGGACGACGATCTCGACGACCGTGTAGACGAGGAGCGGCCGCCAGTGCGCCAGGATGCGCGGGATCTCACCGCGGGTGAGGGCCAGCGGGAGCAGCACGGCCGCGCCGATCACCGTGCGCGCCAGGATGAGCATCGCCGGCTCGACCTCGGCCACCGAGATCTTGATGAGCGCGTACGGGATGCCCCAGGCGATGCCGAGGGCGATGAACAGCAGCAAGCCGCGACGAGTCACCCGCCTATCTTCCGCGATCCCACCGACACCCACCGACACCGCCGTCCACGCGCGGGCACCACGAGCCCGGCGCATGATGCCGCCATGAAGATGCCCAAGGCCGACGACGCCACGAAGGACCGCTTCCGGCGCCTCGTCCCCGACCTGCCCGGCGTCGAGGTCAAGCCGATGTTCGGCCAGCTCGGCGCCTTCCTCCAGGGGAACATGTTCGCCGGGCTGTTCGGCGACGACATCGGCGTCAAGCTCGCGGCCGACGACCTCGCGGCGCTGCGCGAGGCCGGCGCCGGCCCCTTCGGCCCCGCGGAGCGGCCGATGGGCGGCTACCTGAGCCTGCCGGCCGGCGTCGACGACGAGACGGCCGAGCGCTGGATCGGCAAGGCGGCCGAGCTCGCGGCCACGCTGCCGCCGAAGGCGCGCAAGCGCTAGCCCGGACATGACGACGGCCGGGCCCCGGTGAGGGGGCCCGGCCGTCGGTCGTGCGGAGCGATCAGCCGACCGTCGCGGCCGCCACGGCGGCCATGGCCGCGTTGTTGCCCAGGAACGACGCGGTCCACGTCCCGGCACCGCTCACCGCCGTGGTCGTCGCGAACTTCCCGTCGCCGTCCGTCTTCACGGAGACGATCTGCGGGGTGACGCCGTTGCCGTCCGGGCGGAACACGAGGTTGACCTCGGCGTCGGCGACGCCCTGGTTCGTGCCCTTCACGGTGAGCACACCGGACACCTTGCCGTCGGCCACCGTGATGGCCATCGCGGAGGGCTCCGCCACCACGTTCGTCGCCTGGGCGGTCGGGGTCGCCGTGGCCGTCTGGCTCGCGGTCGGCTCGGCGGTCATGGCGGGGGTGGCCTCGGTCGTCGCGGCCGTCGTCGGGCTCGACGGTGTCGTCGAGGTGCCGCACGCCGTCAGCAGGCCCGCGGCCAGCATGACGCCGGCGGCCAGTGCGGGGATCGTTCGCTGGTTCATCTGTCGCTCCAGGTCTTTGTCCGGCGGCACGCCCGACACTCGTCTCCTACGAGACTTGGTGTGTGGTGTGCTGCCACCCTAACCACCCCACCTCGGACCGGCACGCCTAGGTGACCCTCACCCCGGCAGCGCCGCGACCGCGTCGATCTCGACGAGCGCACCCGGCAGCCCGAGCCGGGAGACGAACACCACCGTCACCGCGGTCCGGTGCTCGCCCCACGCGGCGACCGACGCTCGGTAGGCCTCCACGGCGTCGACCTCGTCGGCCAGGTGGATGGTCAGCTTGGCCACGTCGTCGGGCGTGGCACCGGCGGCCTGCAGCACCGTCACGACGTTGGCGATCGCCTGGGCAGTCTGGGCGACGACCCCCTCGGCCATCGAGCCGGCGGCGTCGATGCCGTTCTGGCCGCCGACGTACAGCGTCCTGCCGGCCGGCGCGATGGTGCCCTGCGAGAAAGCGGGGTTGTTGCGCATGGACCCCGGGTTGACCTGCTCGATCATGGCGAGCTCCCTCGTCGTGCAGCTGGACCCCATGACCGTAGGCACGACCCCCGACAGTCAGGGGCGCGTGGCGACGAGCACCACCGTCTCGTCGTCGTCCTCCGGTTCCACCACGCGCACGACGAGCCCTCCAGCGCGCAGCGCCTCCGATGCGGCCGGGACCTGCCCGGCGTTGACCTCGCTGACGAGCGAGCCACCGGGCGCGAGCCACGCCGCCGCCTCGGCCGCCATCCGGCGCAGCAGGTCCAGCCCGTCCGCGCCGCCGTCGGCGGACGCCGCCGGCTCGAAGTCCCTCGCCTCGCGGGGCATCAGCCGCAGCTCGTCGTGGGGCACGTAGGGCACGTTCGCGACGACGAGGTCGAGCGTGCCGCGCACCGTCGACGGCAATGCCGCGAACAGGTCCCCCTCGTGGACATGGCCGCCGACGGCCTCGAGGTTGCGCCGCGCCACGCGCACCGCGACGGGGTCGAGGTCGGCGGCGTGCAGCGTGACGCCGGGCACGCGCGTCGCCACGGCCAGCCCGAGCGCCCCGGAGCCGCAGCACTGGTCGAGGACGGTCGCGCCCGGCCCGACGAGGCCCGCGGCCACCGCCACGAGCGCCTCCGTCCGCCGGCGGGGGACGAACACGCCGGGCTCCACCGCCACGCGCAGCCCGTCGAAGGCGGCCCAGCCGACGATGTGCTCCAACGGCTCCCCCGCGACGCGACGAGCGAGGAGCTCCGCGAGCTCGTCGTCGTCGCGCGCCGCCTGCCGGAGGAGCTCCGCCTCCTCCTCCGCGAAGACGCACCCCGCGGCGCGCAGGGCCGCGACCAGTTCGTCGTCGGACATCGGACCCGTCTTTCCCCTCCGCGCGAGGTTGCTGTGAGGCAACGATGTCGCCTGTCAGCAACCTTCGCTGCGCGAGAGATGCCAGCCGATCGCATCCGACGAGGAATCGACTCGCCGCCGCAGCTTCGCGAACCTCAACGGTCGTGCATCTCGTCGTCGGGGTAGTCGCGCTGCGCGCTCCGACCCCTTCCTCGTCGGACGCCTCGAGCGCGCGAGCGCGCTCGAGCGTCCTCCTCGTCGGGGTGGCGGGATTTGAACCCGCGGCCTTCCGCTCCCAAAGCGGATGCGCTACCAAGCTGCGCTACACCCCGTGGCGTGCGTGCCCAGCGTACGGGGCCCTGCCTGGGGCGTAAGCGCAGACAGCGCGGACGCACGGCGAGGGCCGCGGGCGGCAACACCTGCTCCGCCACCCGCGGCCCTCGTCGGGCTTCTCAGAACACCCGGATCGCGATCTCCGCCGGTGCCGTGAGGAGCTGCTTGATCTCGTCGTCCACCTTGACCAGCGTGAGCGACGCACCCGCCATCTCGAGCGAGGTGCAGTACTCGCCGACGTAGCTGCGCCACACGTTGATGCCCTTGGCGGCCAGCTTCTCGTGGGCGATGCCGTACAGCAGGTAGAGCTCGCTGATCGGCGTCCCACCGAGGCCGTTGATCATGAGCGCCACCTCGTCGCCGCTCCCGTACGGCAGGTCGGGGACGACGGCGTCGAGCAGAATGTCGACGATGCTGTTGGCGTCGGTGATCTTGTCGCGACGGCGACCGGGCTCGCCGTGGATGCCGACGCCGATCTCGATCTCGTCGTCGGCCAGCTGGAACAGGGGCTCGCCCTTGGCGGGCGGCGTGCAGGCCGACAGCGCGATGCCCATGGTCCGGGTCACCGAGTTGACCTTCTCGCCGATGCGCACGCACTCGTCCAGGGACGCCCCCGCCTCCGACGCCGCGCCCACGGCCTTCATGACGAAGAAGTTCCCCGCCACGCCGCGGCGGCCGACGGTCCACGTGGAGTCCTGCACCGCGACGTCGTCGTTGATGAACAGCGTCTTGACGGAGATCCCCTCGGCGTCGGCGAGCTCGGAGGCCATCTCGAAGGCCATCTTGTCGCCCGTGTAGTTGTTGACCAGCAGCAGCACGCCCTTGTCGGACTTCAGCAGCTTGGTGGTCTCCAGCACGTACTCCATGGGCGGAGCCGCGAACACGTCGCCCGGGCAGGCGGCGTCGAGCATGCCCTTGCCGACGACCATGACGTGCGCCGGCTCGTGGCCGGAGCCGGAGCCCTGGACGATCGACACCTTGTCGTCGCGGGGGCCCTCCGCCCGCATGATGAGGTTGTACTCCGGCACGTACTTCAGGGTGCCGGGGTTGGCCAGGGCGATGCCCTTGAGCATCTCCGGGACGAAGTTCTTCGGGTCGTTGACAAACTTCTTCATTGCCGCCTCCCACATCGTCGTGTTGTCCAGCCGGTGAGGAGTGCACGGTCCCCACTCCTCGGTCCCGGGGCCGAGGCGGCCCGGGGAATGGTGACTCACCAGGTCTCGGCGACCTTCTCCGCGAGCACGGCGACCGCGATGGCGCCGGGGTCGACCGAGCCGATGGACCGCTCGCCGGTGTACGCGGCGCGGCCCCGCTTGGCCTCGAGCTCCTTGGTCGCCTCCGCGGTGGTGCGGGCGGTGACGGCGGCCGCCTTCACGATGTCCTCGCTCGCGTCGCCGGCGGCGAGCCTCTCCTCGATCGTGTCGGTCATGGGCACCAGCGCGTCGAGCAGGGTCTTCTCGCCCAGCGACGCCCCACCGCGTGCCTTGATGCCCTCGATCGCCGCCCGGAGCATGGCGACGACGTCCTCGCCGGTCAGGTCGACCTTCCCCTTCACCGTGCCCCCGGCGCGCAGGAACGCCGTGCCCCAGATCGGCCCCGACGTGCCGCCGACGCGGCTGGTGATGACGATGGCGATCTTCGACAGGAACGTGCCGATGTCGGTGCGGTCGAAGGTGTCCCACCCCTCATCGACCCGCTCGAAGCCGCGGGCGAGCGAGAACCCGAAGTCGCCGTCGCCGACGACCGAGTCCAGGTCACCGAAGTACTTCTCGTTGGCCAAGCAGGTGTCCGTGATGGTGCGCACCACGAACTCGACGCGGTCGAAGGAGTACGTCACTGTCTCGCTCCTGTCGGTTGGGGGTTCTCAGGATCCTGCGGCGATCCGCAGGCGTTCGACGTCGTCGAGGTGGATCTCGGGCCCGACGACGAGCCCGTGGGGGTTCTCCAGCACGGTCGCGGGGTCGTCGGGCAGCTCGCCGAGCGAGGAGACGACGAGCCCCGCGCCGGTGAAGTCCTCGTCGGCCGTGTAGCTGCTCACCGTGACGAGCGTGGCGAGGCCGGCGTCGCGGGACGCGGCGAGCCCGTTGCCGCTGTCCTCCACGACGACGACGTCCGCGGGACGCGCCTTCAGCTCGCGCAGCGCGAGGAGGTAGATGTCGGGCGCGGGCTTCTTTCGCGGCACGATGTCGCCGGCGAACACCTCGAAGCGCTCGGCCATCCGCTCGCCGACGGCGTGCTCCAGCACGGCCCGCACCGACGCCTCGGCCGACGTCGATGCCACGGCGAGCTGCCAGCCGGCCTCGTCGGCCTCGCGCGCGATGCGCGCGATCCCGGGCCGCGGCGGCAGCGCCCCGGAGCCGATGAAGGCCGTGTAGCGGGCGGTCTTGGCCTTGTGCCAGCGCGCAACGAGCTCCTTCTGCTCCTCGGGATCGCTCGGCAGCCCGAGGTCCTGGATGTTCTCGGGCGTGAACAGCGCCGACAGCCGCTCCTTGCCGCCGCCGATCGCCAGCAGCCGGCCGTACTCCTCCACGCTCCAGCGGACCGGCAGGCCGAACTCCGCGAACGTCGCGTTGAACGCCGGCAGGTGGCCGTCGCGCTCCGTGTCGGCGAGCACGCCGTCACAGTCGAAGACGAGCGCGGGGCTCACCGGCCGACTCCCGCCGAGATCGCGCCCGACGCCCGGTCAGTGGCGCCGAACCACTCGATGTGCGTCGCGATGGCGCCCTTCACTGCGCCCTGGATCTCGCGGAACATCGTCGGCGGGTCCCACTTGTCCTTCTCGCGGGCCACGTCGAGGTGGGCCGCGGCGGCCTTCATGTACGCCATCTTCACGGCGGTGGAGATGTTGATCTTCGAGACGCCGGCCGCGATGAACGCATGGAAGTCCTCGGGGGTCAGGCCGGTGCCGCCGTGCAGCACGATCGGGATGTCGATGAGCTCGGTCAGCTCGCGGACCCGGTCGGGGAGGAGCACCGGGCGGGCCTTGTACTGGCCGTGCGCGGTGCCGAGCTGCGGCGCGAGCAGGTCGACGCCGGTGCGCTTGGCGATGTCCGCGAGCTGCTGCACCGAGTAGGAGTGCAGCGCGACGTCGGAGCCCACGCCGTCCTCGACGCCGATGATGTTCTCGATCTCCGACTCGACGTCGACGCCGGCCGCGTGGGCCTCGGCGACGACCTCGCCGGTCTCCCGCTCTGCGTCCGGCAGGTCACGGTTCGAGGCGTCGAAGAGGACGGACGACCAGCCGGCCGCGACGACGTCGGAGATGACAGCCCGGTCCGGGCAGTGGTCGAGGTGGAGGGCCACCGGGATCGGCGCGTCCTGCGCCGCCACGCGGAACGTCGTCGTCGTCAGCTCCGTGCCGAGCTGCTTCACGGTCTTCACGGAGATCTGGATGATGAGCGGCGCCGCAGCCTCGACCGCCGCGGCGACCACCGCCCGGAGGCTGATGTCGTCCAGGACGTTCACCGCGGGGACCGCGTAGCCGTTCTCGCGACCGTGCCTGGCCAGTGCTGACGTCGATGCGATCATCCCCGACCCCCTCGTCGGCCCTCTCGGCGGGAGATCCGTCGGGATGGCGGCAGTCTAGACATGTCTACTCAGAGCGTGCAGTACGAGCGTCGCGCGTCTTGCCGGCAGCCCGGAGGAACCGCCGCTGGTAGGAGACGACCTGGTTCGTCGACGCGAAGCGCGCCAGGTAGGCCGGCTCGGCGGTCACCACGACGCGGCGCGCCATGTCGGCGAGCTCGGGCTCGGCGAGCATCCGGTCGATGTCGGGGTAGTTCTTGTCGCCCTCCATCGAGCAGATGATCAGCCGCGTGTCCGGGAGGTTGGCATCCCGCAGCACGCGCAGGTTGTGCCGGGCGTGGTCGAGCCCGTCGGCGCCACCCGGTTCGCGGATGCGCCGGTAGGCGACGACGCGCTCGGCGATACGCCGGCACTCGGCGAGGTCCAGGTCGGCGTCCTTCGTCGACAGGTAGTCGTTCTCGAGGAGGTAGGCGCGTAGCGCGACGAGGACGGCCTCGTCGCCGGTGGCCGTGTGCTCGTCGAGCAGCGCGGCCATCCGCTGGGACTGGAACGCCCGGTGCCGCACGAACGAGTTGATGAAGTACGGCCGCGCCTGCAGCGCCAGCCGCGCCTGGTACGGCTCGAACATCAGCGTGAAGTTGATGCGGAAGCCGTGCTCGCGCAGCGTCAGCGCGAGTCGGTGGCCGCGGAACGCATCCGCGGTGGTCGCCTCGTCGTACCGCACGTCGAGGTGGCCGTCGCCGGAGAGAAGCTGGGAGGCGTTCCCCGCGTTGACCGGGCCGGTGTGGGGCACCTTGACGACGAGCCGGTAGTCCGTGACCAGGTCACGCAGGTGCTCGGCCTCGTCGAGCACGCGCTCGACGTCGTCGAACGGGTCCTCGAGCTCGATGCTCATGTCCGCGCCCGGGCCGAGGATCCGTGCGATCTCGGTCATCACCTCGTCGCGGTCCTTGAACACGCCGCCGACGTTGGCGTTGGGGTCCGAGAGGAACAGGTCCCAGATGATCGACGGGTTGCACGTGAGGTTCGCGACGAGCGGCGCGATCCCCGCGATCTCGTACGGGTTGGCGCTGTCGACGGAGAACAGCTGGCCCGTGGGGCGCAGCGCACCGTCGGCGTCGTACGAGATGTCGCGGCGCAGGCCGAACCGGAGCGTGCCGTCGGCCTCGAGCTCGGAGGTGATGCGGAAGCCGGCGGGCGTGTGTCCCGGCGGGGTCTCGAACAGCCGCACGACGAGGGCCAGCTCGTCGGTCACGGCGAGGCAGCGGCCGTAGCGCCGCAGCTCGTCGAGCGCGCCGGCGTCGATCGCATGGCCGAGCACGCGCTCGACGTCGTCCTCCTGGCCGCGCACCGGCGGAAGGCCGAGCCCGCGGACCGTGTGGCCTGGCGCGAGCGGCGGGGTGAGCGTCGCGGTCTCCATGACGGACTCCTTCGCCTCGACCGTGTGGCGACGGACCTCGATGGGCAGAACCTGACTATACAGGTCTAGATTGCATCGGAGCCATGGGCGGTTGTCCCCGGCGGCGGCTCGGGTGCTCGCTACGATGCGCCAGCAGGAGGGGAGGATCCGATGACCGAGGTGCTGGAGCGCGACTCGGCCGTGCCGCTCTACGCCCAGCTGGAGCAGATCCTCTCGAGCAAGATCACCAGCGGCGAGTGGCAGCCGAACCAGCGGATCCCGTCGGAGAACGAGCTCAACCGGATGTACGGGCTGAGCCGGATGACGGTGCGCGGCGTCCTCACCAAGCTCGTCAACGACGGACTGCTGCTCCGCGTCCCGGGCAAGGGCACCTACGTCGCACCCAGCAAGATCAACGCCGTCTCCCCCGCGTACCGCGGCATCCGCGAGCAGCTCGAGGCGCTCGGGTACTCCACCACCACCCGGCTCGTGTCGTTCGAGCGGGAGGCCGCCTCCTCGGTGGTCCGCGAGCAGCTCGGGCTGGCGCGCGGCGACGAGGTGTACGTGATCGTGCGGGTCCGCTCGGTGCAGGGCGAGCCGATCAGCATCCACCGGTCGCACGTTCCGGCAGCCCTCGCGCCCGGGCTCGACCGCCACGACGTCGTCTCCGAGCAGCTGTGCGTCATCCTCGAGAGCAGCTACGGCCTGCCGATGCGCCACGTGCGCGAGCACCTCGAGGCCGTGGCGGTCAGCCTCCCCGAGGCGCGGCAGCTCGACATGCACCGCGGCGACCCGGCGCTGCTGCTCCACGACGTCATCTCCGACGCCTCCGAGCGCCCGTTCGAGTACTCGACGATCACGTTCCGCGGCGACCGGCTCCGGCTGGCGTTCGACTACTCGCTCTGACGCGTCTCCACCCCCGGGAACCTTTGCGCTCGTCGCGGTGTTACGGATACCGTCGGGCCAGGTCATCACCGTGAGGAGGAGCGATGGGCGTGCAGCACGCTGCGGGCTCCCTCCTCGCGCGCACCGTCGTCGTGCGCTGCTGTCTCTGTCTGTAGAGCGCTGACCGGCTCGCGCCCCTAGGGCAGCGGGCACCCCAGGGGCCAGGGCCCCACGCGATCAGCGCTCGCCCTCCGATGCACGTCTCAGGCCGGACCCAGACCAGCGAAGAGGAACCCCCCATGTCCCGGATCTACGACGACGCCACCAAGCTCATCGGCAACACCCCGCTCGTCCGCATCAACAAGGTGACCGACGGCGCGCCCGCGACGATCGTCGGCAAGCTCGAGTTCTACAACCCCGCCAGCTCGGTCAAGGACCGCATCGGCGTCGCGATCGTCGACGCGGCGGAGGCCGCCGGCGAGCTGAAGCCCGGCGGCACCATCGTTGAGGCGACCAGCGGCAACACGGGGATCGCGCTGGCGTTCGTCGGAGCCGCGCGCGGCTACGACGTGGTGCTGACCATGCCGGAGTCGATGAGCAAGGAGCGCCGCGCCCTGCTCCGCGCGTTCGGCGCCGAGCTGATCCTCACGCCCGCCTCCGAGGGCATGAAGGGCGCACTGGCGCGCGCCGACCAGGTCGTCGCGGAGCGCCCGGGGGCGATCCTCGCGCGGCAGTTCGCCAACGAGGCGAACCCGGAGATCCACCGCCGGACGACCGCCGAGGAGATCTGGGCGGACACCGACGGCGAGATCGACATCCTCGTCGCCGGCATCGGCACGGGCGGCACCATCACCGGCGTCGGCCAGGTGCTCAAGGCGCGCAAGCCCGGCGTGCAGATCGTCGGCGTCGAGCCCAAGGAGTCGCCGATCCTCAACGGCGGGGCGCCCGGGCCGCACAAGATCCAGGGCATCGGGGCGAACTTCGTGCCGGAGATCCTCGACACCACCGTGTACGACGAGGTGATCGACATCGACGCCGACACGGCCATCGCCTACGCGCGCCGCGCGGCGAAGGAGGAGGGGCTGCTGGTCGGCATCTCGTCGGGCGCAGCGCTCGCCGCGGCGATCCAGCTCGCGAACCGGTCGGAGAACGCCGGCAAGCTCATCGTGGCGATCATCCCGAGCTTCGGCGAGCGCTACCTGTCCACCGTTCTCTTCCAGGACCTGCTCGACTGAGATGACCCACACTCCCCTGCTCGTCGCCTTCCGCGAGGACCTCGAGGCTGCCCACGCCCACGACCCCGCGGCGCGGTCGCGCCTCGAGGTCGCGCTCGGATACCCCGGCGTCCACGCGGTGTGGGGCTACCGCGTGGCCCACCGCATGTGGCAGGACCCGTCGCTCCGGCTGCCGGCGCGCCTCCTGTCGCAGGTGGTCCGCGGGATCACCGGGATCGAGATCCACCCCGGCGCACGCATCGGCCGGCGGCTGTTCATCGACCACGGCATGGGCGTCGTCATCGGCGAGACGGCCGAGGTGGGCGACGACGTGGTGATGTTCCACGGCGCCACGCTCGGCGGCACGTCGATGCGGCACGGCAAGCGGCACCCGACCGTCGGCGACCGCGTGATGATCGGCACGGGCGCGAAGGTGCTCGGGCCGATCTTCATCGGGGACGACGCGCGGATCGGGGCCAACGCCGTGGTGGTGCACGACGTGCCGCCGGGCGCCTCCGCGGTCGGCGTGCCGGCCAAGGTCCGGTTCCACGCGCGGCCGTCGGTCGACGACTACGCGGACGACCCGGCGATCTATATCTAGAGCCACTTTCGGGTCACCTGGGACCTCCGACCGTGGATCGGCGCGGGCCAAAAGTGACATCACTTTGCCGACACGCCGCGACCAGCGGTGGTGGAATGCCCCGTGGAGGTCATCGATGTCTGCTCGTGCCGCCGGCACGACCGAAGAGGCCGTCCTGCCGTCACACCGGCTGGCGACGACGCTCGGGACGCTCGTCGTCCCGTTCGTCGTGCTCGGCGTGGCGGTCGGGCTCGCGCTCTCGTGGCGTGACGAGCTGCCCGACCCGGTCGCGTCGAGCTGGGGATCGGGCGGCACCGTCACCGGCACGTCCTCGCTGACCGGCATCCTCGTCGCGAT
>Ga0207816_1000184_pt1 | contig 15512 bp, 16 predicted proteins | sample LuqExpMetageno10_FD_187768 | JGI IMG/M metagenome (GOLD analysis project Ga0207816, IMG submission 187768) | Tropical forest soil microbial communities from Luquillo Experimental Forest, Puerto Rico - Sample 10 (SPAdes) | ecosystem: Environmental > Terrestrial > Soil > Tropical forest ... | reverse complement strand
CGCATCCGCCACTTTGCCACCCAGAACAAGCAGGCGCCCAACGCGAGCGATCTCTATCGCTTTCTGGCCGAAGCCGGAGAAACGTTCGGGGAGGTGTCGTGACCGACCTGCGCAACATCGCCTCGACCGCCGCAGCCGCCGAAACGCATCCGGCAAGGCCCGGATGGTGGTCGCTGCTGCTCGGCGACGTGCGCTGTGTGCTCGAGCGCGACCCGGCGGCGCGCAACCGGCTCGAAGCATGGACGATCTATCCCGGCGTCCATGCCATCGCGGCCTACCGTATCGCCCATTGCCTGTGGCAGCGCGGCTGGCGCTACGTGCCGCGCTGGCTGTCGTTCGCCGCGCGCATGTTCACGCACGTGGACATTCACCCCGGCGCCTCGATCGGCGAGCGCTTTTTCATCGATCACGGCGCAGGTGTCGTGATCGGCGCAACCGCCAGTATCGGCAACGACGTCACGCTCTATCACGGTGTCACGCTCGGGGGCACCAGCTGGCATCCTGGCAAGCGGCATCCGACGCTCGGCGACCACGTCGTTGTCGGCGCCGGCGCGAAGATTCTCGGACCGATCACCGTCGGCCATCATGCGCGCATTGCCGCGAACTCCGTCGTCATCGATCCGGTGCCCGAAGGCGCCACCGTGGTGGGCATTCCAGGGCGCATCGTCGCGCGCCGCGCAAGACCGACGCCGCATGGATTCGACCTGAACCATCACCTGATTCCCGATCCGGTCGGCAAGGCGCTCACCTGCCTGCTGGATCGCGTAGCGCAACTCGAGCAGGTCGCGCTTGCCGGGCCTGGCCCGATTGCCGGCGCCTGCAGCGGCTGCGACGACCTCTGCACGCAGACGCGTGCCCCAACACCGCACGACTCGTCCAGTGGGGAGTAAACGACATGCAAGGATTCATCGAGCAACTGAAATCCCTCTCGTCGGCGGAGGATTTCCTGCAGTTTTTTGGCATTGCGTTCGACCAGAAGGTGGTCAACGTCAGCCGCCTGCACATCCTCAAGCGCTTCTTCCAGTACATCCGGCAACAGGAAACGCTGCCGCAGGACAACGAGACAGCCATGTTCACCGTCTATCACGGCCTGCTGCAGAAGGCCTACAACGATTTCGTCGTGTCCACGCCCGCGGAGGAAAGGGTGTTCAAGGTCTTCCAGGACGTGGACGGACGCCAGCACGTCTCCCTCGACAAACTGCGCGCGTCGTTGCCGGCCCGCGACGCCGCGTAACCTGGAGTGCCGCCATGCACATCGTCGTCTGCATCAAGCAGGTTCCGGATTCGGCGCAGATCCGGGTTCATCCTGTCACCAACACCATCATGCGCCAGGGCGTACCGGCGATCGTCAACCCGTACGACCTGTTCTCGCTCGAAGAAGCGCTGCGCCTGAAAGACCGCTTCGGAGGCAAGGTCACGATGCTCTGCATGGGGCCGCCGCAGGCCGAGGATGCGTTGCGCAAGTGCATCAGCTACGGTGCCGACGACGCGGTGCTCGTGACCGACCGCGCGTTTGCCGGCGCCGACACGCTCGCGACCTCGTACGCGCTTGCCGCCGCGATCCGCCAGATCGCGAAGGAGCAGGCCGTGGACATCGTGTTCACCGGCAAGCAGACCATCGACGGCGACACCGCCCAGGTCGGCCCCGGCATCGCGAAGCGCATGGGCCTGCAACTGCTTACCTACGTGTCGAAGATCGTCGAGACCGACCTCGATGCGCGCACGATCATCGTGGAGCGCCGCGCCGAGGGCGGTGTGCAGGTGCTCAAGACCGCGTTGCCGTGCCTCGTGACGATGCTCGAAAACACCAACGAGCTGCGCTTCGCGACGCTGCCCTCGATGATCCACGCGGCGGGCTTCCCGGTGCGCAAATGGAACCGCGAGCAGGCCGGCATCGAGGACGTGAGCAGGATCGGACTGAAAGGCTCGCCCACGGTGGTGAGCAAGGTGTTCGGCCCTACACCGCGCAGCGAGAAGGCCGAGATGCTCGAACTCGATACGTCGAGCCTGCGCGACGTGTCGCTGAACCTGCTGCAGAAGATATTCACCCGCCATCCAACCCTGGAAGCGGACCTGCTGATGAAGGGAACCTCATGAACGCGCCCACCGTCCCGGACAGGAAGCCGGCCGCGCCCGCCAGGCGTGCCGGCGGCCGCAACCTCGAACTGCCCGAACACCTGAAAGCCTATAAGGGCGTCTGGGTTTTTCTGGAACACGACCTCGGCCATGTGCACAGCGTGTCGTGGGAACTGCTCGGCGAAGCGCGCAAGCTCGCGGACAAGCTTGGCAGCGACGTCGCCGTCGCGGTGCTCGGCGGCCCCGACGAGCCGCTCGAACAGTTCGCCGCCGAGGCGTTCGGCTTCGGCGCGGACAAGGCCTACGTGATGCACGATCCGGTGCTGCTTGGCTATCGCAACGAGCCCTTTACCAAGGGACTCACCGATCTCGTCAACAGGTACCAGCCCGAGATCCTGCTGCTCGGCGCAACCTCCATGGGCCGCGATCTCGCCGGCTCGGTGGCGACGACGCTCGCCACGGGCCTGACCGCCGACTGCACGGAGCTGAACATCGACCCGGCCTCGCGCGCGCTCGCTGCCACGCGGCCGACCTTCGGCGGCTCGCTGCTGTGCACGATCATGACGCTCGCGTATCGCCCGCAGATGGCAACGGTGCGCCCGCGCGTGATGGCGATGCCGCAGGCGCAGGCGGGCCGCGCAGGAGAAATCGTTCAGGAGACGCTCGGGTTGGTGGAGACCGCGATCGTCACGAAGCTGCTCGACTTCATTGCCGACGCGAACAGCAACCGCATTAACCTGCCCTATGCGGACGTGATCGTGAGCGGCGGCAAGGGGCTGAAGAATCCGGAGAACTTCCGCCTCGTGTTCGAACTCGCTCGCGTGCTGGGCGGCGAAGTCGGCGCCACGCGTCCGTGCGTCCAGGCCGGCTGGGTCGACGCCGAGCGCCAGGTCGGGCAGACCGGCAAGACCGTGCGGCCGAAGCTCTATATCGCGGCAGGCATTTCCGGGGCGATCCAGCATCGTGTCGGCATGGAAAGCTCGGACGTGATCGTCGCGATCAACACCGACGCAAACGCGCCGATTTTCGACTTCGCGCACTACGGCATCGTCGGCAACGCACTCCAGGTGCTGCCGGCGCTCACGCAAGCGTTCGCGGACCACCTGGCGCTGCGCGGCAAGGCAGCCGCGTGAGGAGAAACTCATGAAAAAACCCTCGCAATTCGATGCGATCGTCGTCGGCGCCGGCCCCTCCGGCAACGCCGCGGCCTACCTGATGGCCAAGGCCGGGCTGAAGGTGCTGCAGATCGAACGCGGCGAATATCCCGGCAGCAAGAACGTGCAGGGTGCGATCCTGTACGCGAAGGCGCTCGAAGAGATCATCCCCGACTTTCGCGAAGACGCGCCCCTCGAACGCCACATCATCGAGCAGCGCATGTGGATGCTCGACGACACGTCGTTCGTCGGCACCCATGTGCGCAGTGACGACTACAACAAGCCGCCGTACAACCGCTACACGATCATCCGCGCGCAGTTCGACAAGTGGTTCTCGTCGAAGGTGCGCGAAGCCGGTGGGCTGCTGATCTGCGAGACGACGGTGAATCACCTCATCATGGACGGCGACCAGGTGGTCGGGGTGCAATGCGACCGCGAGCAGGGCGACGTCTATGCAGACGTGGTGATCCTCGCGGACGGCGTGAACTCCACGCTCGCACGCAAGGCCGGATTCCACGGCGAGATCGAGGCCCGCAACGTCGCGCTGGCGGTGAAGGAGATTCTCTTCATGCCAGAAGAGACGATTCGCCAGCGCTTTAACATCGGCGAAGAGGAAGGCGTGGTGATCGAGATGGTTGGGCGCATCACCGACGGGATGATGGGCACCGGCTTCCTCTACACCAACAAGGAATCGCTGACTATCGGCGTGGGTTGCATGCTGAGCGACTTCAAGAAGAACCCGAACCGCACGAGTCCATATGTGCTGCTCGAACAGATGAAGCATCACCCTTCCATCGCCCCCCTGATCGCCGGCGGCGAGATGAAGGAATACTGCGCGCACCTGATCCCCGAAGGCGGCTTCAATGCGGTTCCGCAGGTGTATGGCCACGGCTGGATGATCGTGGGCGACTCGGGCGGCTTCGTCAACGCCGCACATCGCGAAGGCTCCAATCTCGCGATGACGACAGGGCGACTGGCCGCCGAAACCGTGATCGCCGCGAAAGCGGCCGGCCGAGGCTACCGCGCGAACGCGCTTTCGCCATACAAGGCCGCGCTGGACGACAGCTTCGTCATGAAGGATCTTCACAAGTACCGCGACATGCCGGACATCCTGCACCGCAATCCGCAGTTCTTCACGACCTACCCGGATCTTCTCGCGAACGCGGCCCGCACGATGATCACCGTGGACGGCGTCGACAAGAAAACCAAGAAACGCGAGGTCATGTCGAGCTTTCGCCAGCGCCGCTCGCTGAGCGGCCTCGTCGGCGATGCATACAAACTTTGGAGGGCATTTCGATGAGCACCGTTTCCGTCAACGTCGAGGAAAAGCTGTTCCAGAACCGCTACAGGGTCGACGCGGGGAGGCCTCACATCCGCATCAGGAATACCGACGTCTGCACCAACGACTGTGGCGAAAAGAGCTGTACATTCGTGTGCCCCGCATCGTGCTACAAGGCCGAGGGAAACGGCTCGGTCACGCTGATCACCGATGGCTGCCTCGAATGCGGCAGTTGCCGCATCCTGTGCACGGATCACAACAACATCGAATGGGAATACCCGCGCGGCGGGCACGGCATCCTGTTCAAGTTCGGCTAGGGGAACGACAATGAGCAAACCACAACGGCACGTCTTCGTGTGCACCCAGAACCGCCCGCCGCAGCACCCGCGCGGCTCCTGTGCAGGCGGCAAGGGATCGGCCGCCCTCATCCAGGCTTTCTGGGCCGAGCAGCAAAAGCGCAACGCGTACGAAACGGTCGCGATCACTTATTCCGGGTGCCTCGGCCCCAGCGACCAGGGAGCCAATGTTGTGGTCTACCCGGAAGCGGTGCTGTATCGCGGCGTGACGCCCGACGACGTCGCGGAGATCTTCACTTCGCATCTCGAAGGCGGCGAACCGGTCGCGCGCCTCGTCGCTCCGGAGGCGGTGTGGTGAATCTATTTACCGGCGTGGAGTCGGCAGAGTTGTTCGGCGGCGAAGTGCCCGCCTCCGTGCAACACCTGATCGATGCAGCGCGCGGCGCCCCTCGCGCCGAAGCCGGCGCAGCGCTATGGACGGCCGTGCTCACGGCACCACAATGCCTGCCGCCCTATTATCTGCTCTACAAATTCCACGCGTCTCAGGGTGAGCTGGATCAGGCGCACGAAGTTGCCCGCAAAGCGCTGGCCGTTGCCGCCCGGCAGGCCTCGATCGATCTCGACTGGCGATCCGTGCAGCCCGGTGACGCCGACTTCATGACAACCGGTCCCGCCCGGTTCTGGCTGTTCACGTTGAAGGCGCTCGCATTCATCAGCGTGCGGCGGGGCGAGCGCGCGATTGCCCTTGAGCTCGTGAACAAGCTGCGCACGATCGATACAGGCGACCGGATTGGCTTTGGCGTGGTCGAAGCATTGCTCGCGCAGTCTCGATCACAAAAATAAATACGGTAATTCCCTCACCGTGCCCGAAGCCCAACCGACGAGCAGAGTCCCACGCCATGAAAGCGCATCTGGCGGCGTCGCCGCTGTCGATCGGGCGCTATGGGTACTGGCTGTATTGGCCGAAGGCGACGACGCAATGTCGCTGAGCGAGATCGCGCACGCTACGAGTCTATACAAGAGCACCATCCTTCGTTTGCTCGCCTCTCTCGGCTGCGCCGGGCTCGTTGCCCGGGATCCTGACGGAAGATACGTCGTGGGTCCGGCCATAGCAAGACTGCATGCGACGTATATGCGCTCCTTTCCACGCGCGGACCGTATCGTCGCGGCATTGCACGAACTTGCCACAACGACCCAGGAGAGTGCGGCGTTCTATGTCCGCCAGGGTGAGTCTCGACTTTGCCTGCATCGCATTGCCTCTACCCACGCTGTCAGGGACAGCATAGAAAAGGGTGACCTGCGCCCGCTGGGCGAAGGAGCGGCTGGGCGCGTGCTGCAAGCCTATGCGCACATCGGGGACCCGGCTCTCGGGCGTCAAATTCGCCGTGAACAGGTTATCCTGCTCACCGGCGACTACGACGCTCAATTGTCGGAAATCTCGGCCCCCGTGTTTGGACCGCTCGGCGAAGTGCTCGGAGCGATTACCCTGATCTCGCCATCGGAACGCGTGCAGCACGTATGGGTCACCCCGGTCCGGGAAACAGCACGGGCACTCAGCTTGCAGCTAGGTGGACAATACCCAGCGCCGTCTGAGGTTTAACGCGGGAACTATAGTTCGGCGGCGACCTACGTCGTAACCGCGAATGGCGTTCGCGGTAGGGCTCTCTGACAGCCCGCCGAGCTGCAGTTTTACGTCGAAACTCGATACATAATCCAGATATAAAGATAAGCTCCGATTCAAGAATCGGCCGTACCTCGCGCCCGTCCTTTCTTAGCGCCAGAACTGACGATTCTGACTTGACGGCTTTCGCTTGCTCGTCAGAGTCTATTTGGTGCCCAACAATGCAGTGATCCCGTGTTGTGGCCCACGCGTGAATTCGCCCCCAATCTGAAACGTCATCCTTACTAGTAATGGAGTCATCACGCAATTCAAACGTGACGATATCAGAGTCAGTTTCTAAATAAAGAAGCCAGTGCAGAAAACGATAGTTTGACGGAAGGATCCAGTCCCGATCCGTCTCAACGCTGTACGCAAGATAAAGTTGCTGATCCCTCCGGCCTCGATACCGGTACGCCCTCAATACGTTGGCGCGTTGCTTCGATGAAAGCGTTGGATTCGATGCTATGATGCCCCGCCGTACGGATGCAGATCAGCCTTCAAAGCATGAGTGATCTAACTTTAGTTCAAAAAGCGGACTTGTCCATTCTTTAGATCCAAAATCATTGAGGAAGAACTGAGTCGTAACGACTGCTCGTCGGTCGCCCAACCTTGCTGCTGCAGCCTCTTACTCCAATCGAGATGGCGCGACTTTAGTTCGCGGGACTCTCGGTGTACCCGTCCGCTCCGCGCATCGTTTCGGTCTCAGTGTTGTCCGTTCCCTTGTCTCAACGTTTACCGCCCCCTCTCCGATTAAGACGGCGGGAGCCATTTCAACAGCCTGTCAGGGCTTCGCAATAGTCCACGACTTCTCCAGCGATGTTCTCGACTGGAATCTCATCGATGCTGCCCTCGGTGAAAATCGACTTTATGCCGGAGTGGGCATGAAGACGCCATTCGGGGCGAATCTCGCTGAAAATGGCGACACCGGGCTTTCTGAGCGCCGCCGCGATGTGCATCAGACCGCCATCTGCACCGATGAAGAACGAACAGCGCTGTATGACCCTGGCCGCAGCCCGAAGATCGGGCAAGTCCGTTTTGGCGACGATGCGTTGCTCGGGCAGATGCGCTTTGGCCTCCCTGACAGCTTCGAGCGCATGTTCTCCGTTACCGAGCAGCACATAGCGCGGCTTGACATTTGACATCGGCCATCGTGCGTCGATGGCTTGCAGCACCGCAGACCAGTCATGAATCCTGCGCCGCTTGTCGTTCCCGCCCACTGCGACAAGAATCTGGAAGCCTTCCGCTGGAGCGCCACCGTCGTGTGCGATTTCAAGCGAAGGCGCGATCGGCCCCGCGTCATTTGCGATGTCGAAAACGTGCGCGAGGCGGTCGTAGCTTAACTGCATGCGCGAAAAATCTTCGTTCCTCCGATGCCCCATGATCGAACAGAATCTTGTTCGAGGGAACTGACGGATTTTTTGCCCGAGCGTTTTCGTCGTGATGTTTTGGACGATTGCGAGGTCGTATCGTTCGTCCGCGTCCGACAGCGATCGAAACACACGTCTGAACCGGCTATCGGCGGCGAACAGCTCTATCGGCCCGTGCGGCATGCAAAGGTCGATCGCAATGTCCGAACGAATCGCGAAGCGTTGCGACAGGTCCATGATCGAATCGCCGATCGTGCACCAATCGTAGTACCACAATACCTTGTGGGTGTTTTGGGGCGCTTTCTCTGTCAATAAGAACTGCTGGCCAGACAAGATCATCAAGGCCACGCGTTTTAAGGTGGCGAGTGTACTCATGTTGCCGGACGCTCGCGCTGCAGATCCCAACCTTCGTGCGTAACGTGACGCTGCTTGCATTCGATGGATGCTGTTAGCGGATGGCCGGGCGGAGGCGGAAGCAGCTCGTGGGCGCGAGCCTGAACAACTGCGACCATGACGGTGGTGACGGCGTCGATAGTGATCAGTGTGTTTTTCATCGCGAGGATTTCCCGAAAGTAACGCGCGGCGACGTCCGGCGCGTTCGCACGATAAATCCATGCGGACCAACCCGGAAGAAGCCGTGACGTTACAAACGGTTTCGACAGTAAGAATCAGGGTCCTTCAACGTCGCTCCCGACCGAAATGATGGCTGCACCCCGAGGTCGAAATGAGCATTCGCATCCACCGCGAGAACCCCGATCGTGAAAGCCTTTGGACTGCCTGCCGCCGTAAGCTCGTCAGTGAGAAAGCGCCCGATCCATCGACCAGCCGACCGTTCGGCACTAAGTAAGAAGTGCGGTCGCGAAGGACCGGTATCGTCGTTGCTTGCGGTCTACGCCGCCTGGCAACGCAAAGGCGAATCGACGCACGCGTGTCGAGAGTTGGGGAGAAATCAAGGCGACAACGGTGCCCGGGGAAACCGGCGAACTATTCTCACCTGGCCATTACAACCTGCCTTCGTGTCCTGGCGCACAAACGCGTGCGACGGAGATTGAATTCTCAACGCGGCGCGCATTAGATTCGTTGAGCCCATCACATGGGCGCGCACGCAGGTTCCCCTCCCTCGTTCAACCGTCTGTCTGACACATGTGCCATGGCGCGTGAAAACGAGCCGGCGCGTCAGCGCACCGCACGTCGGCCGGTAGCCGACAGAATCGATCTATGAATCGCAAGTCACTCGTTGTGTTCGCATTGATGGGCTGCGTCACTGTCATCGCTATGGCGCAAACCAGTCCAGGCGCCCAGCCCGATTCTTCCGCCGAAGGACTGTCAGAGCATCGCCCGCCGCCTCCCTGTGGCGGACCGCCGCCCGGCCCGCCTCCGGAGGGCGCGAGGCCGGGAAGCGGCAAGCCACCGCCACTACCCGACAGCCCGCGCGATGCAGGCAGGCCAGACGGGCCGCCGCCTGACTTTGCCGCCAGGTGCGGCGCGTGAGAAGGAAAGTCGGAGTGACAATGTTGACCTGCACACACCCCTGAAAACGCCCTTGAAGACGATTCGGTGGATGCTCGATACACGCTCAGTGCCGAGCGCCGCCGAAGCCGCCCGCGCCGCTGCTGCCCGTCGCCCCCACGCTGCCCGGGCCCGTGCTCGTGTAATCGCTCGACACGTTGTCGGCGAATGCCGAATTGCGCGTGCGCGAGAGGCCCACGCGCGCGCTGCCCGCCGTGCCGAAGTCCGCCAGTGCCGAAGCCGAGGCACGCGACCTGGCACCTGGGGCGTCCACGGTCAGCGAACGGTGCGCGCCATAAACGTAGCCCTGTTCAATGCCGAACACGACGTTCACGCCCGAGCCGCCGCAGCCTCTGCCGATCACTGCGGCTTCCTGCGTGAACGCGCCCATCGTGCCGACGCCCGCCGACATCTCGCCACCGACATTCACAGGCGCGCATTGGGTCGCATCGAAGGCGATGCCGCCATTGGGCACTATCACGTCCACGAGCGTCGTGCCGCCCACGACCACGCTCGCGATCTTGCCCGGCGCGAGCACGCCGCCAGCCCCCGCGCCGGTCTTGATGAACTGCACGTCGATTGCGAAGCCCGTAAGGCGGTTCGCGTGCGGCGGCAGCTCGACGCTATACGGGGCGTTGCGCGGACCGTCGTCGATACCGGCGAAGCTCCCTCCGCGCGTGACGATGCGCATGCCGATGCCAAGCACGCTGGTCGCGTAGAGATCGCCGAAGCCCTCGCCCGATGCATCGAGCGCGCGCGGCGCATCCACGCGCAGCTCGCGCGTGTTGACCGGCCCCGAACAAGCGTAGGGAATGTCCTGCACCAGCGCCGCGTGCGTGGCGCCGAGCAGCGTGCCCTCGGCGGTGTTCTTCGGCACGGCGATGCGTACCGGCGCGAGCGGCAGTCGCAGCGCGCCGGGCGTGCCGGTCGGGCGACATTCCGCGTGGACGAGCGGCGCGGCAGTGCAGGCTGCGAAGCCGAGCGCCGCCGCGAACACGCGAGCGCCACGGCGCGATGCGCGAGGCGTGCGGCGATGCAGGAAATTTTGCAGGCGTGCGTGGATGCGCGAGCACAGCGAGAGATGAACAGTCATCGTGGGATGATGAGTCGAAACCAGTCCCGCGATTCTACGGCGCGCCGGTTTCATCGGCTTCGCTGCTCCATTACACCGTCTTACCGCGTCCATTTAGATGATTGCGACCGCACGACCCTCCCGGGTGAGCCGTCGTCTGGCGACGAGTTCACGTCGTGCCGGGCGCACGGATGGCTTCGATCGAAAAAAACCCGCGTATGCGGGTTCTGTGGATCGGTCCAGGTTGTCAGAATCCCGCGTCAAACGGCGACCTCAGAAGCGATAACCAACAGAAAGGTAAGTGATCAGAGGATCAACGTTGATCTTCGAGCGGCTGGTTACTGTGCCGACGCTCGACTTCGTGGTCAGCGTCGCGTGCGTCGAGAGCCACATATACGACACCGAGGCGTTCAGCGACCAGTGCTCGTTGATGTTGTAGACGAGACCCGCGTTCACGACGGGCGCGAACGAGCTGCTGAGCTTTGCGGTGGTTGCGCCTTCGAGAGCAGAGCCGTATGTCGACGAGTAGAGGAACGCGCCGCTCGACATCGCTGAACTGAGCGTCACGCCGCTGTACCAGACATAGGCGCCACCCGCACCGACGTATGGACGGAACCTGCTTTTGGCGTCGTTGAAATAGTACTTCGCGAGCAGCGTCGGGCTCCATTCGTACGCTTTGCCGAGCTGCCCGAGACCCGCGAGCGTGCCCGTGCCCGAGAGCTCCATTTGCGGCGGAATGCCGAACACACCTTCCACGGCGATGTGATCGGTGAAGAAATACGTTGCAGTGATTCCGAGAGTATCGGCGCTGCTGACATCGGCCCCCGATCCGGTCGCGGTCGATGTGGTGCCGAGCGCATTGATCGAGAACGGCTCACTCGACACTTGCGGCGCAAGGTGGAACCAGCCGACATTCGCGACGAAGCTGCCCGCGCTTTGTGCGAACGCGGATGCGCTGATGAGCAGCGCGCAGGCTGCCGATATGATTCGCCATACTGTCATTGTGTCTCCTCCAGTTTTAATTGATGTGGCCTTGATTTTATTTGCAAGGCACTGCGTTCGATAGACGCGCTTCTGGTGGATACACTCTGGAAATTCGTAAGATATTGACGCCGTCGCCGTTTGGCCTAAAAGGTACCGACGGGGTGAAGACGATCTTCACGCTGGAAAGCGGCATGCAACGCGCGATGCCCGCACCACCCGCTGATCGATGGCGCCGAACGGTGCGTCACCTTCCGCATCGCGCGCCACCATCCTGACCCGGTCGCCGAAGCGCATGAATCCCGTGCGCGCCCCGCCCTCATCGATCATCTCGATGACCCGCCGCTCGGCAATGCACGCCGAGCCCGCCTTGCGATCTGCATTCGACACGGTGCCGGACCCGACAATCGAGCCCGCCGCGAGATTGCGCGTAAGTGCGGCGTGAGCGATGAGTTCGCCAAAGCTGAAGTTCATCTCCCGGCCATCCGGCTGACCGAACCACCTGTCGTTCCACTCAACATGCAGACTCAGACGTACACGGCCGTCTCGCCAGTCATCGCCGAGTTCATCGGGCGTGATTGCAACGGGCGCAAACGACGTAGCGGGCTTGGCCTGGAGGAACCCGAAGCCCGTTCTCATTTCGCGCGGTCCGAACGCCCGCAGACTCCAGTCGTTGATCTGCACGAGAAGGCGGATGCGCGTCATCGCATCTGCGGCCGAAGCGCCCATCGGCACGCAATCCACCACGGCGCCGAACTCGCCCTCGAAATCGATGCCGTCGGCCTCGTCCGGCAACGGCACATCGCACGACGCACCGAGGAAATCGTCGCTGGCACCCTGGTACATCACCGGGACGGTATCGAACTCTGGAATCGGCGGTGTGTTGAACGCCTGCTCCATGAGCCTGCCGTGGTTGAGGAAAGCCGAGCCGTCGCACCATTGCGGGCTGCGAGGCAGTGGCGCCGCGCACGCGGCCGGGTAGAACGGGCGCGCTTCAGCGATGTCCCCGCCGTTCAAATCGTCGTATAGCGCCTGCAACGCGGGCGCCACGTCGTCCCAGCGTTCGAGCGCATCGAGCAGCGTCCTTGCAATCGGCTCCGCCTCCACGGCATGGCGCAGGTCGCGCGACACCAGCAGCAAGCGGCCGTCTTTACCGCCGTCGGGGAGGGTTGCGAATTTCATCGTGTTCCTCGTTGCGCATGCATGTCGAGAGCCGCCTCCGTGCTTTCGAAAATCGCTACGGCGCGCGTCCAGCCGGCCGATGCGCCGCGAATCTTGTGAGGGAAGCAGCTGATCATGAAGCCCGCAGGCGGTAGCGCTTCGAGGTTATGCAGCTTCTCCAGGTGGCAATAGCCGATATCCCTCCCCGCCTTGTGCCCTTCCCAGATCAGCGAGGTATCGCCCGTCTCCGCAATCTTCTTCGCTGTATAGGAGAACGGGGCATCCCAGCTCCACGCGTCGGTGCCGGTCAAGCGCACACCGCGTTCCAGCAGGTACATGGTGGCCTCATAGCCCATGCCGCACCCGGAATTGACGTAGTCGGCATGGCCATAACGCGAACCGGCGCGCGTGTTGACGACGACGATATCGAGCGGTTGCAGCACATGGCCGATACGCGCCAGTTCGGCTTCGACGTCTGCGGCTGTCACGACATAGCCATCGGGAAAATGCCGAAAATCCAGCTTGACGCCCGGTTGAAAGCACCATTCCAGCGGCACCTGATCGATCGTGATCGAAGGCCTCGCCTCGCCCAGGCCTGCGTCCATGGTCGAATGGAAATGCCAGGGCGCGTCGAGATGCGTGCCGCTGTGCGTGGTCAGCGTAACCCACTCCGCAGCGGCGGCCTCGCCGTCGGGATAGTCCTCGGGTTTCGTGCCGGGCAGCATCGCCATGAATTCGGGCAGCGTATCGGCGTGCTTCTGGTAAGTGATCTTCGGTGCGAGCGGCGGTGGATCGGAAAGTACTTCGTTCTCCAGATAGATCGAGAGATCGACAAACCGGCGTGCGGGTTTCATGCTCAGACTCCTGCGGAATGGGGACGGCGTTCGAGACGGGAGAAGCAGAACACTGCCGCCGCGGCAATCAGTACGGCTGCCATGCCGAGGCTGCCGTAACCGTATTGCTTGACCAGCGTGCCGCCGAGCACCGGGCCGATCGCGGCGCCCGTCATCAGCATGGCGGGTGTCGCCGCCACGGCCCGGCCGGTCCTGTCGATGCGGGCCAGCATGCCGAACGCAAAGGTGTGCGTGAAGATCATGACGGCAGCGTAGACCGATGTGGCTGCCGCATACGGTGCAAACGCCACGCTTTGCGTGATGATCAGTGCGAGCGCGGCCTGCACCACTGGCCCCGCCTGCACGACCCTGCGGCCCGGCACGCGCAACTCCAGCAGCCCGGCTACCGGCGCCGGCAACAGGTTGACGATGCCTAGCGCGATCAGCGTGGTGGTTACCGCCGTCAAGCCGAACCCACGATCGAGGCCGATACGCTGCACGAAGCTGAACAGCATGGCCTGAGTCAGCGCCATGCAACTCACGCCGGCCATGCCGAACCACACGGCGCGATCGATGCGGGGCTCGTCGGTTGCCGTTTCGCTATGGCTTGCGTGGACCGACGGAAACGCGAGCGCGCACGCAATGGCCGCCGCTGCCATGACAAACGCGAACACGCGAAACAAAGTGGGCCCGCCGCGCAACGCGATCATCCCCGGTGTGATGCCGAGAAATGCGATCGCAAATATGCCTAGTGCGAGCCCTGCAATTGCGAACAGGCGATGCGGATTCCGGCTGCGTCCAATCGTGCCGTGCGTAAAGCTGAGCCCGCCGCCAACCGCGATGCCCGCGCCGGCATGCAGGAGTGCCATCGCCAGATAGCGGTCCGTCGATATCATGCCGACAAACGCAAGCGCCGCGACACCGAAACCGATGGTCGCCGCCGCGCGCGCTCGCAGGCGGTTCAGGCGCGGCGAAAAGAACAGGCTGCTCGTCACCGCACCGGCAAGAAACAGCGTGGCGAGCAACCCAGCCCGTTGCGGGTCGAGATGGTAGGCGCCAATCAAGGTGCCGACCCACACGGGCAACGCGACCAGATCGACCATGCCCGCGCAGTGCGCGATCATCAGGGCGAGCGTGCCCGCCGGGCCGAAGCGCGCCGACGCGCCGGCTGCGGCTTGTGCGCCGGCCTGCGCCGGCGTCGGGGTGGAGAGATCCGTTTGCATCGTGCCTCCGCCCGGTCAGATCGGCTGCGCGAGACTCATGTGCGTCTCGTGCATGATGCGGGCGTGTTCCGCCTTGTCGCCGCCGGCGATCTCGATCTCGCCAAGGCGCCCCGAATTCTCCACCACCATGCGGCAGCGTTCCCATCGACGCGCCCCGAACGCCTGCAAGGCCGCTTCCACGGTCGAAGCACGTCCCAGTTCTTCGGCAAGCACGATTGCGTCTTCGAGACCAATGCCCGCGCCCGCCGCCATGTGCGGCGTGGTCGCATGCACGGCGTCGCCGACCAGCACCACGCGGCCGCTGTACCAGGGCTGCGGCATCAGCATGCGTTCGAGCGGACGATAGTTGACGCGCGATTGCGGACCGATCTGCGCACGCAGCGACTGGATCAACGGCGCTTCGAATGGTGTCAGCAGACCGGACAGCATGCGTGGCCACGCGGCGGGATCGATATACTCGTTCGTCGGGCGGTTCTCCGTGACGAAGAGATACATTTCCTCCTGCGAAACCGGGTTGACGCCAACCTTGACCTTTTGCCCCATCCACATCGTCGCGCAGACGATGTCCGCCGGCCGGGGCAGCACGGCGCGCCACACGCCCTGCCCGGTGTAACCCGGCTTGGGCGCGCCGGGAAACACCGTTTCGCGTACCTTCGAATACAGGCCGTCGGCGCCGACCACGAGGTCGTAGTTGCACTGCGTGCCATCCGTCAACGCAACTCGCACTGCGCCGTCGACCTGCTCCATCTGTGAGAACGTGCAGCCGGGACGAACCCGCACGCCCGCCGCCTGCGTGGCCTTCGCGAGAATATCGGCCAGCACCGGACGCATGATGGCGCCGCCGCCGGGCACATCGTTTCCTGCCACGCGCGGCGTTGGCAGCGTGCCGATCGGCTGGCCG
>Ga0207816_1000183_pt1 | contig 15521 bp, 15 predicted proteins | sample LuqExpMetageno10_FD_187768 | JGI IMG/M metagenome (GOLD analysis project Ga0207816, IMG submission 187768) | Tropical forest soil microbial communities from Luquillo Experimental Forest, Puerto Rico - Sample 10 (SPAdes) | ecosystem: Environmental > Terrestrial > Soil > Tropical forest ... | reverse complement strand
GCCCATCTCGCCGATCCAGCCGCTCCACTCGTCGGTGTTGAAGTGGCCATAGCCGTTGTACGAGAGCGAGGCATAGGCACCGTTCTCAAACCAGATCAGCGCCGAATAGGCGCCTTCGGTCGGGCGCGACGGGTCCCACCGGCCGACGCTCGCGCGCAGCCGCGTCGCACGCGAGCCGGCGAGCATTCGCACAATGTCGACCTGGTGCGCCGCCTGGCTGAAGACGGCGCCGCCGCCTTCGGTTGTCGCCAGTTCCTCGGGCCGGCGCGGGCGGTACAGGTAGTCCGTGTAGTTGACGGCCTGGATCATTTTCACCGCGCCGAAATCGCCGCCGTCGATCAATTCACGCGTAAGCAGGTACGGCGTGTCGAAACTGTGGCAATGGCCGACGATCAGATGCACGTTCGCCGCGCGGCACGCAGCGATCATGCGATCACAGTCGGCAGCGGCGAGCGCCATCGGCTTTTCGACCAGCACGTGTTTGCCTTTCGCCGCGGCAATTTCCGTGTGCTGCGCGTGGAACTGGTGCGGACTCGCAACGTAGATGATCTCCACGTTGGGGTCCTCCGCCAACTCCGCCACGTCCGCATAGGTGGGCGCCGCGAAGTCGGCGGCGAACTGCCGCCGCGCTTCCTCACGCGGATCGCACGCGGCGACGAGCTGAACTCTGGGGTCGCGCAGGAAGGTCGGCAGCATCAGCGAGAATGCCCGTCCCAATCCTGCGACCCCGATGCGCAAACGGCGCTGCTCCATGGCCGTGTGCCTCCCGTTATTGCTTGACCTGATAGTCCGTTGCGAGCGCGGACGGCTGGTCGGCAGGTTCCGGGTTCTGCTTGCTGACGTAACGCGCGGCGTAGGTGCGCCAGTCGATTTCCTTCGGCACAACCGCCTGATACGAGCATACTTCCTGGGGAATCGCCTTCGAACCGGTGCCAATTGCTTCGGCATCCTTCTCAAATTCGGCCAGGGCGTCGATCATGCGGCGACGGAATTCGACGATCGCGAGATCGCTGGCGCCGAGGCGCTCGTCCGAGCGGTTCGCAATCGGGCCCATCGTGACCCACATGGCGATGTCCTGGTTCGGGAAGCCCGAGATGCCCGTGAAATTGCCGGCCTTCATCGCCTGGCGGTCCTGCCAGAAGCGGTTGTCGTGATTGCGCAGCGGGCGATAGTACTGGTCGAGATCGACGCCGACCTGCTGACGCAGGAACTTGCGCCACGTTTCGTTTTCCGGCGTCGTCTCTGCATCGCCCCAGGCGATGAAGTAGAACGCCGTGTTCGTGTCGTCCATCGGCACGTTGATGTTGGCGACGTTGTACAGATTGTTCGGCGGGATCAGCACGGTTGCGGGCGCAACGAATACCGTCGAGCGCACGTAGTCGTGCGTGTTGGCGTTGAAGATCGGGCGGCGCAGCGCGGCGTAGCGAAAGCCGTAGTCGGTGCGCTCGACCTGCAGGCGCGGCGCCTTGTCGGTGGACGGGCGCAGCCAGTTCTTCCCGGTGGCCTCGGCGCCGCCGACGCGCGCCGGCACGAAGTCGGACGAATGCAGGCTCGAGCTGTGCGCGGAATCGATCGCGCCTTCGAGAATCTGCGCCCAGTTGCACGGCAGCAGCGCCTTCGCGATGCTCACGCGGGTGTCGGCGGTCGGCGCCCAGGCCGGCGGCACGAACCCGGGTATGGCGTCTTGCGGACCCATATACGCCCACACCATGCCGCCCCATTCCTGCACCGGATAGGCCTTGTGCTTGACCTTGTCGGTCATGCAGCTCGCTGCCGGCTCCGACACCATTTCAAGCACGTTGCCCGTGACGTCGAACTTCCAGCCGTGATACAGGCAGCGCAGGCCGGAGTCTTCGTTGCGGCCGTAGACGAGCGACGCGCGACGGTGCGGGCAGTACTCGTCGAGCACGCCAACGCGGCCTTCCGAGTCGCGGAATACGACGAGATCCTCGCCGAATACGCGCGCTTTTACCGGCGCGCCATCTGGCTCGCTGACTTCTTCGATGAGGCAAACCGGCGTCCAGTGCCGGCGCATCAGTTGGCCCATCGGGGCATCGCCCTCGACGCGGCACAGCAGTTCATTTTCTTCGTGGGTCAGCATGTTTGTCTCCCGGCGAGAGGTCGCCTTCATCATCAGGTGTTGCCCAACTATATTAGATATCTAGTTAAAGTGGCAAGACCCTTTTGGAGTGCCCGGGAAAGTACGCATGAGCTGGCTCGCGAGAAAGCTGGGAGATAGAGAGCCGGATAGCTGAGCCATGACCAGGAGACGTGGCTCCGGAACAGGGCATGAGCCGCGCCCAACTGCTTGATTGGGCGCGGCGCCCGGGCCTGACGGCGTGCGTCTCTATTTACAGGTGATGATGGAGGAAAACGTCCGCACGCAACTTGTGGCCCACATGCGACGCCTTGTGTGTCGTTACACCGCTCGGCGCGCGAAGGTCTCGCTGCGAACCCCGCGCGATGTGCGGCAGCAGGGATAGTTTTCCTGAGTCGCAGAACATCTCACCAGGGAAGTGAACCATCAGCGTTCGAAAACGTGCCTGTTGGTCCGTTTGCGTCAAGGAGTGCCAGGCGGACCGGTTCTCGTGCGGCATCCTCAACCGATCCCGCTCCAGCCGCATAGTTGCTTAGATCCGTTGCAGTGAAACCCGGACATGCCGCGTTGATCTTGATGTTAGTTCCCTCCAACTCAATGGCGAACGCTTGCGTAACCGCATTGAGTGCGGTTTTCGACGCCTGATAAACCCCGACGTACTGCCGTGAGAACTCCGATGGATTGTCCTTGAGCGCGAGGGAGCCCCCCGCACTCGAAATATTGACGATGCGTCCCGCCGGCGCTTGACGCAGGAGCGGCAGCATCGCCTGAGTAACGGCCACAACTCCGAACACGTTAGTCTCGAACACGACGCGCATATCGTCGACTGATACACGGCTCACCTTATCCGCATCCCTCATTTCCTCGATAGGGGTCCCCGGCTTGATTGGACGCGAGATCCCGGCGTTGTTGACCAGGACATCGAGACGCCCCATCGTATCGTCGATCTGCCTGGCCGCAGCGGCAATCGACAGGTGATCCGTCACATCGAGCTGGATGGCCTCGGCCTCTGCGCCGACGCTTTTTGCTGCAGCCATGCCAAGGTCCAGCTTGCGTGCTCCGACAAGTACCTTGAAGCCTTTCGAGGCCAGTTCCCTGGCGATCTGAAGGCCGATTCCCTTGTTTGCACCGGTGACGAGTGCGACAGGTGTGCTATGCATGGTTGCTCCGTTCGAAAAGTTGGGCGTGGACGATACGCGTACGTTAGAATGCAAGCGGAACGTGGTTCCGGTTGTTGACTATACGGAACCTTGTTCCGTTTATCAAGAGGAAAACGAATTGGGCGGCAAAACGAGTAAATCCGCAGACGAAGGTGTCCCCCGCCGTGTGCGCGCAGACGCGCAACGGAACATGGAGACGCTCCTGCGAGCGGCGCTCGCTGTTTTTGAATCGTCCGGGGTCGATGCACCGGTGCGCGAGATTGCGCAAAAGGCCGGGGTCGGAATTGGCACGATTTATCGCCATTTTCCGCAACGTTCGGACCTCGTCGTGGCTGCGTTGTGCAGGGAGATGGATGCTTGCGCGGATGCTGGCGTTGAACTAGCCGCCACGCTTGGCGCCGGCGAGGCATTGCTGGAATGGGTTGACCGCTACGTCGAATTCGTGACGAAGAGGCGCGGTCTCGCTGCCGCCTTGAATTCAGGCGATCCAGCTTTCAAGGCTTTGCCCCTGTATTTTCTGGAACGACTCCGTCCGGTCGTTCAGAGTCTCCTCGATGCGGCGACGGCTGCCGGCAAAATTCGCTCGGGCATCCAGCCGGACGAGCTCTTGTGCGCAGTGGGTGCACTCTGTGCCCCACTTGAGTGTCCCGACCCAATCGATGCCCGGAGATTGGTGAGTCTGTTTGTTGACGGACTGCGCTATGGTGCGAGTCCGCCGGCTTCCGCCTCGATGCCGAAGTGAGGCAGCGCGCAAAAGTCGCATAGTTTGAACAGCGCTGTCCGATGGGGGCGATCGGTTGTTTTCCGGCTCAACTTTTTGAAATCTCGGCTTCGTTGGAATACCCGGAAATGAACGTCTTCGGCGTGCTCGTTTCCGGCTCGAAGACGTGTCGCGAGATCCTCCCGATGTTGCCACCGTACACATGGACACTGATCGAGACGCGATCCTCGTACATGTTGGAAACCCGATGAATGTCGCCAGTGCGCGGACAAATGCTCTCGACTGCTCCTGGGCCGAGAACTTCATCCCCAAGCGACCGCATTGGAAGGCCAGGCGAAACGACTTCGAAAGATTCCGCCCGCTCTCCACCCCTCAAGATACCGATCAGCGCCCAGACCGTATGATTGTGAATCGGCGTTTTCTGACCCGGCCCCCATACGAAACTCACAACCGAGAAACGGTCAGCCGGATCTGCATGGAGGAGGTACTGTTGATAGTACTGAGGATGTGGTTGCGCGTACCGGTCTGGCAGCCAGTCATCCCGGCCGACGAGATTCGCGAGGAGCTCACGGCCTTGTCGCAAAATTTCGGCCTCGTCGCCCGGAAAATCGTCCACGAGTTGCGTAAAGTCGCGAACGAAGCGGTTGAAGCAAATAGGCGTCTCATCCATGAAGTGTCTCCGGTGGTTGGATCTGTCGCAACTGCCCCCGGGGCCTTCTTCTGAACTTTGATAGTACCCAAAGAGGCCTTGGGGCTCTCCGGATTCTTGCCTCATCACTTTTCACGAGCAATTGAATCTGACTTCAATCGGCTCCGCCGCGGTTGCTTGACCATTTCTCGGCGTCACCTGCGCGGTGCGGCTTTCAGACTGGATTGATATCGGCGAGTTTCCTGCCAGAACGCACGAGCGACGGGCGAAAGACGGTTTTCGTTCAGGCACACCAAACCGATGCGTCGCGAAGTTCCTGGGGAGATTGGTCGGAAGACGGTGCCGTTGTACCGATCCGGAAGCGCCAGCTTCGCCAGAACCGAGATCCCCTTTCCGCTGGCGACCAACTCCAGTATGGACATCAGTTGCAGTAGTTCGTAGGTCACGCGCGGGCGTAGTCCGTTTCTGGAAAAGAGCTTTGTGACGAGGGCCTGCGACCCTGCGCGGGTAAGGATAAATGGGTCAGCTGTCATCTCGCTAAGCGGAACAGTCTCCAGCTTCGCAAGTGAGTGGCCGGACGGCAAAACCGCGACAAGCTCGTCAACCGCGAGGGTTTGCGAATCGAAGTCTGACTTAGGCAGCGTGACCGCCGCAAGTTCCAGACGGCGCTCGATCAAATCGAGTGATGTCTGCTCATCTGGCTTTTCGGTGACCATGACGTCAACGCCAGGATAGCGAGCCTTGAACCGCTCTATGAGGGGCGGAAGAACCCTTATCGTGGCGCTCGCGCCGAACGAGCCCAGGCGTAACAAGCCGGTCTTTAGCTCCGCGCCGGCCAGTGCCGTTGCCTGGACCAGCTGGAGGGACGCGAAGACGTCGCGAACGTGAGGGAGAACATGTTCGCCTGTATAGGTCAGGGTCATCCCCGATGCGTTGCGGTCGACCAGTTCCGTTCCGAGTGCGATCTCCAACGCGCGCAAGGCGTGACTGGTTGCGGAGGGCGACATTCCCAGCTTTGCGCCAGCGCCGGCGATTCCGTCAGAAGAGGTGAGGGCCAGCAGAAGTTCAAGCTGCCGGAGAGTCGGTGAAGTTGTTCCTGTTCGGCGTCCCATTGAGTCAGATCTCAAGTTTGTGGCAGGTCCATGAATCTTATTTATAGCGTTGCAGCGCTGCAAGTCCGTGCCGGCGCTTGGCGGAGTCATTTGGATACTTGAACATGATTTCAATTGTTCATGAATAACATGAAACGTACGATTCGCTGATGTGACAAAGCAGTGCGGACTGGCGCCAGACTGGCAATTCCTTGCTGGCGGCAGGCATCTCATTTCCGGCATGGAGGCGAACAGATGTCTACACGGGCAATACAAGATTCCTATCCCCCGGAGTTTGCGCACTGCTATGGCTGCGGTACCGGCAATCCACACGGCCATCACCTCAAGAGCTATCTCATCGGGGATGAAACGGTCGCCAGGTTTACACCGGACCGTCGGTACACCGGCGGTGTTCCCAACCATGTATATGGCGGGATGATCGTTTCGCTTCTCGATTGCCATGGTGCGGCATCGGCAGCCGCGTTCGCCTGTCAGAAGGACGCGCGGCATGTGGGCGACTGCTCGCAGCCAATTCGTTTTGTGACGGCGTCTCTCAAGGTCGATTTCAGGCAGCCCACTCCACTCGGGATTGAACTGGTGATCAAAGGCCGCCTTCGTTCACTGGAGGGGCGAAAGGCCTGGATAGATCTGACTTTGAGCGCGGCCGAGGTGACCTGTGCTGTCGGCGAGATGCTGGCGATTCGATTGCCGGACCCTACGTGCTGTTGACCGGGATTCACCTCCTGGGCCCCATCAAAGCCAACGCGCGTCACCACAGCATTTGAGGCGCTGAGCCTCGCCATAACAAGAACGATAAAACGTACCAACGCCTTGTTGCGTTCGCGCGCCACGGTGTTCACATACAAGGAGACAAGCTTGAACACTTTGAATGAGTTGGAAGTTTCCGCTGAATCTTTTGGCAGGGTACCGTTCACCCGATACGACATGGGATGGGTCATCCTGTGCATTGGCATGGCGATTGGTTCGGGTATTGTGTTCCTGCCGGTGCAAGTCGGCATCACAGGTGTGTGGGTGTTTGCTGCATCAGTCATGGTTGCATATCCAGCGATGTACATGATGCAAAAACTGTACTTGCAGACGCTATCCGAAAGTTCCGAATGTGAGAACTATGCCGGAATCATCACGCAGTATCTCGGTAAAAATTGGGGTATCTTCCTCGCTGTGGTGTATTTCTTCATGCTGGTAAAAGGAATGCTCGCCTATTCACTGGCGGTGACCTTCGACACAGCCAAGTATCTACAGACCTACGGCATAACGAAGGGATTGCTCTCCGACAGCCCGCTTTTTTCGCTGGCGCTACTTTGTGCTCTGGTGCTTATCGCCGCACAGGGGGAGAAGCTGATCATCAAGGTGTCCAGCCCGCTGGTGCTCTTCAAGCTCGGTGTCGTGGTGCTTTTGGGGGTAGTGATGATCCCGCATTGGGATGTCGCCATGAATCTGCCTTCGCTGCCAACGCTCAAACGGTTCGTGATCGACACCGTTTTGACAGCCCCGTTTACCTTGTTTTCAATCATGTTTGTGCAGATCCTGAGCCCGATGAACATCGCGTTTCGCAAAGTGGAGAAGGACCCGAGGATTGCCACTTATCGTGCATTCCGTGCCAATCGCGTCGCGTATGTCATCCTCGTAGTCGCGATACTGTTCTTCGCTACTTCATTTTCCTTTGTACTTTCGCACGACCAGGCTCTGTCGGCCAAAGCGCAGAATATCTCGGCACTGGCGCTGGCTGGCAGCGTCATCCCCGGAAATGGCGTACTGTACATGACTACCGCCCTCGATATTTTCGCGATAGTCACGGCCTTTCTCGGCATCTATCTGGGACTCGAAGAGGCGATCAAAGGGGTGGTGATGAATCTCGTCACACGCTTCATTCCGCATGAGCATGTCAATGTGCGTCTGGTATCTGTCGGAATCTGCGCATTCATCGTGATCGGCCTATGGGCATGGGTACAGACGCGATTTTCCATCATCTTGCTGCAGCAACTCGCGGCACCGATTTACGGTATCGCGTCATTCTTCGTTCCTTGTTTGCTCGCGTATAAGGTACCTGCACTCAGGAAATACCGCTCTCCACGCGCGTGGTGTGTATTCGTATTTGGCATCATTTTGTGTTTGTCTCCAGTACTGAAAGCCATGGGCTACTGATATTACTGCGAGCACTGTTTGCGCAATGGATGATGAGAGGGGTAGAACGCGATGACGCAAGATTCAGGTGTGGTCACGATCAGTAGGTCTCGATTTGACTTCGATACCGTAGTAAACCGCAGCGGCAGCAATTCCTTGAAATGGGGAGGGCCGGCGGACGACACGACCCCAGTCAATGCGCTGGCCAGGCCGTTACCCATGTGGGTGGCGGACATGGATTTTCGGTCTCCGCCCGTCGTGATCGATGCGCTGCACGATGCCGTCGCGCATGGCATCTACGGCTATGCCGCCGGTCCAACGAAGAATTATCTGAATGCTGTGACTGGGTGGCAGCAGCGGCGTTTCGGCTGGGATGTGCCCCAAGAGTGGGTGGTGCCGGTGGCCAGCGTGATTGTCGCGCTCAAGACCATTCTGCAGGCGTTTTCACAGCCAGGCGACTCGGTGCTCATCCAGCCGCCGGTCTATTCGCACTTTCACCATGACGTGATCGTGAATGGCCGCCACCCGACCACGGCGCCACTGCGGTTCGACGGTGAGCGGTACCGCTTCGACGCAGCGGTGTTCGAAGACGCGATTCGCGACAACACCAGGCTCTTCGTCCTCTCCAATCCGCACAATCCGACGGGCAATGTGTGGACCGAGGAGGAGCTGTGGACCATGGGCGAGATCTGCCTGAGACACGGGGTGCTGGTGATAGCTGATGAAATACATTGCGACTTCGTATTGGCTCAAGGGAGAAAGCACACACCTTTCGCCTCGCTAGACCGTCGGTTCGCTCACAACAGCATCACATGTACGTCTGCAAGCAAGACGTTCAATCTCGCTGGCTTGCAGTGCGGCAATATGTTCATTGCCGACAAGGTCAAGCGTGACGAAGTCATGCGGACCATCGATCGAAATCACAACGCCCGCATCAATCTGCTCGGCATGGTTGCGACGGAAGCCGCGTTCACGCATGGAGACGACTGGGTGGACGAACTGGTGGCTTACGTCGCCCGGAACCAGCGGCACTTTGCCGAGCGCATCAACGCATTGGGCGAGGGCCTGAAGGTGATCGACATGGATTCGCTCTATCTGGCCTGGATTGACTGCCGAGGGCTCGACATGACGCCTGAGGCACTCGACGATTTCCTGCTCGCCAACGCGCGCGTGTGGCTGGACAAGGGTCCAAAATTTGGCATTGAAGGGCACGGATTCATGCGTGCCAATCTCGGCTGCCCACGCCAGACGGTGGACCTGGCGATCGAGCGGATTTCCAAGGCGCTCGCACGGCGTTGAGGACCGTTGTCAGGCGCCTCGCGGATGCGTTTTTGCCTATGCGTCGTCCCTGCTTCGATGTGGAACTCGCTCTTTTGCAAGATGCTTTTTTAGTCGTGTGTTCTTAGTAGTTTCAAGTGTCTTTTTTTCCTAAGTTTTTCTAAACGCGGTATTTAAAGGAGTAGAAAATGATCAACGATTGGGCTGAACTTCTCTCGAACCAACGTGCTGCCGGTGCAAATCTCTCCAAGGCAAACGTGCCGGTCGTCAAGGCGTTCTTCGGTTTGAACGAGTCGTTGAATGAAGGAAAGGCGCTTGATCTCAAGACTCGCGAACTTATCGCGTTGGCTGTGGCGGTGACCACGCGATGCGAGGGGTGCCTCGCTTCCCATGCCGCGGCTGCCCAGAAAGCAGGGGCAACCAAACAGGAAGTTGCAGAGGCACTCGGAACTGCGATTGCACTCAATGCAGGGGCTGCCTTTGTCTATTCCGCACGGGCGCTGGAAGCGTTTGATCAGTTTGGCAGCTGATGTAGAACATTCTGACGGTGATATCGCATGAAATCTGACCAGATGATGGCACTGTCCGGCATCAAGGTCCTCGATCTTTCCCGTATTCTGGCTGGGCCGAGTGCGGCCCAGCTGCTTGGCGATCTTGGCGCAGATGTCGTGAAGGTGGAGAAACCTGAAGAAGGGGACGACACGCGCAAATGGGGACCGCCGTATGTACGCGGGACGTCGGGCGAGGAAACGGAGGAGAGCGCTTACTACCTCTCTGCCAACCGCAACAAGCGGTCGATTGCCATCGACATCGCCTCTGGCGCTGGCCGGGAGCTGGTACATCAGCTGATCGCACAGGCCGACGTTCTGGTGGAGAACTACAAAGTCGGGGGCCTTGCCAGGTACGGCCTGGCATACGAGCAGATCAAAGACCGCTATCCGCGTCTTGTCTATTGCTCGGTCACGGGGTTCGGGCACACAGGTCCCTATGCCAGCCGACCCGGCTACGACTTCCTGATTCAGGGTATGGGCGGCATCATGAGCCTGACCGGCGTGCCGGACGGTGAGCCAATGAAGGTGGGGGTGGGCATCGCTGATGTCATGACAGGCATGTATGCGGCCGTCGGAATTTTGGCGGCTCTGCAGCATCGTCAGCGAACGGGAGAAGGGCAGCACATCGACATTTCCCTCCTCGATACGCAGATATCCTGGCTCGCAAACGCCGGCACAAATTATCTGGCCGACGGGAGGTTACCGACGCGCCTGGGCAACGGCCACCCGAACATCGTTCCGTATCAGGTGTTCTCCACGGCGGATGCGCCGATGATCCTTGCCGTTGGCAACGATGCCCAATTCCGCCGGTTCTGCGAGGTGGCTGGGTTGGATGAACTTGCGTTCGACGAACGTTACGCGACCAACCCGATGCGAATCCGTCATCGAACTGCTCTTTGCGAACGCGTCGATAACGCGCTGAGAACGCAGCCTCGCGAGCTATGGCTGCGGGAACTCGAGGCAGCCGGTGTTCCGTGCGGGCCCGTGAACAATCTGCAAGACGTATTTTCCGACCCGCACGTCAAAGCCCGTGGCGCCGAACTGCGCATGCCGTGCGAGTGGGCGGCAGGCGGAGAAATTGGACTTCTGGCAAATCCGCTGAAAATGTCCGCAACGCCACCGAGTTACAGGCGCGCGCCTCCGCGACTCAATGAGCATGCCGCCGAAGTACTGATGGATTGGCTTGGAAACACGAAAACGCTAAAGGAAACGCCATGTACGACCTGACACCCGATCAACTGATTCTGCAGGCGCAAGCCCGGGAATTGGCGCAATCTGTATTTGCTCCCACCGCTGCCGACACAGACCTCACTGAACAGTATCCGTGGAACAACGTTGCAGCGCTGCGCAACGCGGGTTTCATGGGTATGACCCTGCCAAAGAGCCTTGGCGGGCGTGGTCTTTCTTACCTCGATGCCGTGATCGTCATCGAAGAGATGGCCAAGGCGTGCGCCACCATGGGGCGGATCACGGTAGAGGCCAATATGGGCGCCATTGGTGCCGTTGCCAGGTATGGGACCGAGGAACAACTGAAAGTGGCTGCGGATCTTGTTCTCGCGGGAGACAAGCCGGCAATCTGCATCTCCGAGCCAAATGCGGGCAGCGCTGCGAGCGAGATGACCACGCGCGCTGACAAGAAGGGGGATTACTACATCCTTAATGGAGAAAAGTACTGGATCACCGGCGGTGGTGTTTCAAAACTGCACCTGATATTCGCCCGGGTGTTCGACGACGGTGTGGAGCAAGGCATCGGCGCATTCATCTGCGTGCGCGATGACAACGCACCTGCAGAGCTCGTGGTGGGCCGGAGGCTTTACGCCATGGGGGTGCGCGGTATCCCCGAGACCCACCTTGAGTTCCATGACCTGAAGATTCACAAGTCGATGCTGGTGGTTCCGCCAGGAGGCCTGAGACGAGGATTTGCATCATTGATGACGGCCTACAACGCGCAGCGCGTCGGTGCGGGCACGGTTGCCCTGGGCATCGCGCAGGGCGCATTCGAAGAAGGCATGGCCTACCTCAAGTCCCGGCATCAGTTTGGCCGGCCCATTGCCGAATTTCAGGGACTCCAGTGGATGTTGGCCGACATGTCGACCCAACTGGAGGCTGCTCGTTTGCTCCTGCGCTCTGCTGCTGCCAGTGGCACGGACTTTCCGGACATCGACAAGGCCGCGAGGGCGAAGATCTTTGCGGCCGAAACGGCCAACAAGGTGACCAACGACGCCCTGCAGTTCTATGGGTCGTCCGGCTACGGTCGACACAATCCGATGGAGCGGCATGTACGTGATGCCCGCATGTTCACCATCGCTGGCGGCACAGCGCAGATTCTGCGCACGCAGGTCGCTTCGAAACTGCTCGGAATGAAGCTGCCACAGACACGCGAAGGCTACCTGCGAGCGGCAGAGGACAAGCCCGCCTGAGCCAATACTGCTTTCGCGGTTGCCGCATGGTTTTTCTACGTCCGGGGGCTCGCCCCCTGGCGAGTCACAGATGAATCGTCAATTCCTTTTGTGCATCGGTCGTGCGGGTACATGCATGGGCACGATGGCATTCGTAGGCGCATTGCCAGTACTTCGGGCTGTGTGGCACATGGATGCGACAACTGCTGGTGCGATCCAAACTGCCTTTAGTCTTTCCAACGCGCTTGCGCTTCTGGTGACCTCATGGCTATCCGACAGCCTCGGGGCCAAGCGTATGTATCTGGTTTCCACGTGGGCGGGGGCGTTTGCATTGGTAGTCTTCGCGATTTTTGCCAGGTCACCGCACAGTGCGCTGATCCTGATCGTGTTTGTGGGGCTGACGCAGGGAGGTGCCTATAGCCCGGCGCTACTCCTGGTTGCAGATATGAGCGCTCCGGCTGCACGGGGTCGCGTCATGGGACAGATTCTGGCTGCAGGCTCTTTCGGCTATCTGCTTTCCGTGTCACTCTCCATGTGGGTTGCGAAGTCCTACGGCCCGGCGGCGGCATTTGCTGTTTGCGCGGCAGGCGCTTCGGTCGGTGCGATGTTCGGCCAGCTCAGTCTCGAAGGCGTCGAGAATCGACCACACGCGCGTGAAACGGCAGCGCCTTCCGAACCGATGCAGTGGAGGAGCATTTTTGGTCCTACTTCCATATGTCTTCTTGTCGGGTACGTGGCCCATTGCTGGGAGCTACTGGGCAGCTGGGCCTGGACCCCGACCCTCCTGGCGACGGCACTTCAGCCATGTGGTTTTGGGGCAATGACCACGAGCTTGATCGTCGGAGGCACGGTACATCTGTCGGGCATGATAGCTTCCGGACTCGTCGGGGCACTGTCTGATCGGTGGGGACGTTCGCGCGTGCTTATTTGCGTTGGAGCAGCCGGAGCCATCTGCTCCATGCTTATGGGTTGGTCTGGGCATTGGGGACCCGGCTGGGTGATTGCCCTGGCCGCGGTCGGTAGCTTCTTTATTCTCGCCGATTCTGGCGTTCTTTCAGCTGCGATGACTGACGAAGTGCCTCCCCGCTATTTGGGGCGTGTGATGGGAGTACGGTCGATTCTAGGCTTCGGGGCTGGTGCGCTGGCGCCAATGGCCTTCGGTGCAACGCTTGATTGGACTCATCAGTGGGGATGGGCGTATATGCCGCTTGCTGCAGGAGGACTCGTTGCATCTCTTGCGGCGTTGGGCTTGCGGAACATCAGCCAGAGGAATGCCCACAGTTCGAATCGCTCTCAATCTGTAGTTGCTCAGTAGTTGCATTCCCGCGCTGGCGGCGATTAGCCATTCCCGGATTTTCAGGGGGCCGCTCCAGCGATTAGGGGAGGCGCTTAACGGCTGCTTTCGCCTACCTGCGAAGCGCATGTTGCACCAGCACGGTACGCGCATTGAAACGATCCGAAACCTTGGTAGCGTCACTCAAGGAAGGCAAGGGAGGAAGCGGGAGCGCGGAAGTCTTCGACTATTCGCGTAAAGCTTCTTGTTTGACTGTGTTGCCGACGGCAGTGGTACCGCCTCGGCCAACGAGACGAACATTTCGATCTCGTGCATCGCTGCGCAGGCAGGCGTATCAATGCTGGCTGGATCCACTGCGTCCGGCTCGGCCAACGGCACATGGACGGACCGCGTCGTCACTCCGGCTGCACGGCGTGGCAGTCGATACGAACCGTAACGTCTACGTGGCCGATACCGGCAACAATGAAACCCGTAAGATCACGCCGGCCGGCGTGGTCAGCATGCTGACAGGCTCCGGTATGGGCAGCTGTGAAGCCCGGCATCGCTACCAGCCACGTGAGCCCACGGGGTTCCGATCCGGGCGCGCGAAAGCGTCGCTGTTCAGTGGCGCGAGGGCCGCTCACCAAAGCGCGGCACATCTGATTTCGGCTCAGTCTCCGGCTGTTCAGGCCGGCGCTGCGCGGCAGCCTCCCGGTCGAGGCGCCGGCTATCCATTGTCGTTCGCCGGTCCTTGGCCAGCACCCGACGTAGCTTGGACTTGAACATGAAGTTTTCTCCTTGCGGCTATCCTGAGTGAGCTCAAGGTACAGTGGGGAGCACGGGCGCGCAACACCTTCGATGCAAAGCGCCTGCGTTCACTCAACTTACTTGCGGCGCGCCCCGTGAGGCAAGCGTGCCAAAGCGAAGATGGGTTTGAAGACGTTAGGGATGTGCGTCTCGTCAAGGAGGACCCGGACGAGATGCCGACCCGTGCATCTCCGCCAGGCTCTCCGGGTTGTTTTCGCCACGCTAAACAGCCGCGCTTCCGGCTTCCGTATTGTGCAGCCTTCGCTTTCTTGCGCGCCGGCTGCTCCGGACGCGACGTCAATGGCGGGACTCTTCAACCCTATGGGCAGGGCGTTCTGCAGATCCTTCAGCCCGTGTTCCGACTCGCACAGCTTCGCACGCGTCAAGGTCCTCCGGAGCGTGGCCGCAAGACCGGACCAACGGAATAAGCACCACGCTAAGCGTCATCGGCGCCAAAGCGCACACAGGTCGACGGCCGCAACCGGAATTTTCACCTGTACGTGAGGTCTGCGACGCATTTAGTGGATGTCGTGCATATACGCGATGCCGAGTTCACCGGCGAGCTGGTCAAGCCGCTTGTCCAGAGTCCAGATCGACGCGCCGGGAGTCATCAAGGTTGACGCAAGCAGCGTAAGATCGCTGCTGCCACAGCCTCGACCATAAAATTGTTTCGCCTCGATCAACTCCATCACCTCGGTCCATGTCGCGTGCGTCGCATGTTGCAGCAGCCCGATGTCGTGGAGCGTCCGGGCGCGCGGTGCAGGCGGAGTGCCACAGGCGAGTTCAACCAGCACGACTGGATGCGTAAGCGCCTGGTCGCTGGTGATCAGTTGAACAAGCCTCGTGTTGGCGCGACGGAAGTGATCAACCCATACGGATGTGTCGATGAGGACGCTCATTGGGCCGCAGGCTCGGATCGGCGCCGCGGGATGTCGGGCATATCGGGCGCGGCGCCACCCAGGGCTGCCAGGCGCTTGCCAGCCTGCACACGAACAAACGTCTGCATTGCCACCCGAAACAGGTCTGCCTTGTCCATGTCAGGATCGGCGAGCTCGAGCGCGCGCTGGTAAAGGGTGTCGTCGATGGTAACGGTGGTTCGCATTTGACCTCCGGTTTGATGCTATTCTGCATCAATTATAGCATCACGAAATTGGGAGGCGTGCCGACATGCCGCCCGTTCAGGCTAAAGAGTCGCAATGAACGGTTATGGGCGTACCTTGGTGCTCACAATACTTAACATAATCTTATTTAGCGCATTATGTGGTCAGTTTGAAAGTGTTGCGTTTTTCCGGCTTCTGCTCACGGTTCTTCAAGCCTCACAGCCCGATTTCGCGCAACAAAACACACAT
>Ga0207816_1000181_pt1 | contig 15546 bp, 15 predicted proteins | sample LuqExpMetageno10_FD_187768 | JGI IMG/M metagenome (GOLD analysis project Ga0207816, IMG submission 187768) | Tropical forest soil microbial communities from Luquillo Experimental Forest, Puerto Rico - Sample 10 (SPAdes) | ecosystem: Environmental > Terrestrial > Soil > Tropical forest ... | reverse complement strand
GGCCGCGACTTCGAGCGAGAGGAAGACGCTCGCGTGATATTGCGTCCAGACCTGATCGAGCCAGCGCAGCGTGAGGCCGCTCGCCACGCCGCGAAAGTAGTTGACCGTGAGACCCGCGACGATCGACATCACGACGGGCACGATGAGAAACGCGCAAGTGGCTAGCATGACGAGCCATTGCGCGCACGCGAGCCACGTGCGCGCCGGGGGCAGGGCGAGGCGGCGCGGCGCGGCGGGAGGCCGGTCCGGCGCGTCGTGGGCATTGTGCGTGTCTTGCATGGCCGGCGCGGGATTGACGAGCGAATTCATTCTGGAGTCCTCGAAAACCTCGGGGCGCTCATGCCGTAGCCGCGACGGCCGCACCCGTCACGCTGCGCGCCAGCGTGAGCACCGCCCACGTGACGAGGCCTAGCACGATGGAGAGGCCCGCGGCCGTCACCATGTTGGCGTTGAGCGTGAACTCGGTGTAGATGGTCATCGGCAGGACGTCGATGTCGGTGGCGAGCGTGAAGGCCGTGCCGAACGCGCCCATCGCAGTCGCGAAGCAGATCGCACCCGCGGCGACGAGACCGGGCGCAAGCGCGGGCAGGACCACGTCGCAGAGGACGCGCCACGACGATGCGCCGAGTGAACGCGCGGCCTCTTCGAGTGAGCCGTCGAGTTGGCTTGCGCAGGCCATCACGGTCACGATCACGCGCGGGATCGAGAAGTACAGGTAGCCCGCGAAGAGCCCGGCCATCGAGTACGCGAACACCCAGCGCTCGCCGGCGAGGCGCAGCGAAAGCGCGCCGATCAGCCCCTGGCGTCCCGCGAGCATGATGACCATGAAGCCCACCACCACGCCCGGAAACGCCAGCGGAAACGTGAGCAGCGCGACGAGCGCGCGGCGGCCCGCGAACGTGCGCCGCGCGAGCAGGAGACCGCAGATCGTGGAGATCACCAGGGTTGCCGCGGTCACGGCGGCCGAAAGCGCAATCGTCGCGCCCAGGCTTTTCATGTAGCGGCCATTCGTTAGCAGTGCGCGATAAGTATCGATCAGATGCCCGTCGGCGCTCACCTGCACGAGCGCGACCATGGGCAGCAGCCAGAACGCGAGGAAGACCGCGAGCGCTGGCGCGACGAGCGCGACGCGCCAGCGCAGCGGGAAAGTGAGGTCATGCATGGGCGTGCCGGGCGCGGGTCTCAGTGCATGATCTGCAGATAGCGCTCGCCGAAGGCTTGCTGCTGGGCCGCCATCTTCGCGAAGTCCACGGGTTTCGCGCGTGCGTAGTCGCTCGCGGGCAGGAACTTCGAGGCCGCTTCCGGCGAGAGCGTGCTTGCGCGCACCGGGCGCAGCCAAGCATTGGCCCAGAGCTTCTGACCTTCGTCGGAGAGCACGAAGTCGAGCACCTTCTTGCCGTTGGCTTCGTGCGGCCCGTTCTTCACGAGGCTCATCACGTAGGGCACCGAAATCGTGCCTTCCTTCGGGATCACGAACTCGACGTTCGCGTGGTCCTTGTACTTCGCGCGATAGGCGTCGAAGTCGTAATCGAGCAGGATCGGAATCTCGCCCGAGAGGACGCGCGCGTAGGCCGTTTGCTTTGGCACGATCGGCTGGTTGGCCTTGAGCTTGCTGAACCAGTCGAAGGCCGGCTGGAAGTTGTCGAGCGAGCCGCCCAGCGCGAGATTCACGGCCACGGCGCCCGCATAGCCCACGAAGGCGCTGGACGGATCGAGATAACCGATCATGCCCTTGTACTCGGGCTTGAGCAGGTCGGCCCACGAGCGCGGGACCGGCTTGCCTTCGAGCGCGTCCTTGTTGACGAAGAAGCCCAGCGTGCCCGAATGGATCGCGAACCAGTAGCCTTGCGGGTCCTTGAGGTCGGCGGGGATGTCGTCCCAGTGCGTGGGCTTGTACGGTGCGATCACGCCCTTGTCCTTCGCCTGGAATGCCGACGAGACGCCGAGGTAGACCACGTCGGCCACCGGGCTCTTCTGCTCGGCCATCAGTTGTGCGATGGATTGGCCGGAGTTCTTGTTGTCGAACGGCACGCGAATGCCGGTCTCTTTCTGGATGGCCTGGATCTGGCTCGCCCAGCCTGCCCACTCGGGCGGGCAGTTGTAGCAGATCGCGGTCTGCTCGGCTTGTGCGGTGAGCGGTGCGCCCAGAGCGGCAAGACCGGCCACGAGTGCGGCAGTGCTTGCGGTGGCTTTTGCTGCGCTTTTTGCTGCGCTTCTTACTGCATGGGGCAGCGCGCGGGACAGGCGTTTCATGCGTTGCAAGGGTGCGGCGAGCGTGCGCAGGGCGGCGCGCAGGGGCAAAGGCGAAAGCGGGCCGGCAAAGGCGAATCGGCGGATCACGGCGGGTCTCCAGATCGGTCGGAAAACGTGCGGGTTGATGGAGGCCGCGTGCGTGCGCGGCCCGGATTGTCTGGCTTGTCTGGTCTGTTTTTCGTTGGCGTGAGTGGCTTACGAAGGTGCGTCGCCGAGCCGGAGGTCGCGGTCGGCCGGTCCATTGGCGCGAGTGCCATGGATCGCATGAGCGGCACGCCCATGGGCGATCGCCGCGATGGTGCCGCCCGTGCGCAGCGTATGCGGCAGCGTATTGGCGAGCGGCCCCGCGTACTGGCCGCCGATGCGCGCCATCAGGCAATGCCATGCTTCCCGGCCGATCCCGCAGTTCGGCGTGCCAATGCTCGCGAGCGGCGGTGCGAGCAGTTCGCTCATCGCGAGGCCGTCGAAGCCGAGGATCGACATGTCCTGGGGCACGCGCAGGCGGGCGCGGCGCAGGCCGCGCATCACGACCATCGCGAGCAGGTCGTTGCTGCAGAAGAGGGCCGTGGGGCGAGCGGGCCCGCTCGTCAGATGCGCGAGCACCGAGGGCGCGAGCTCTTCCGCGTTGAAATCGAGCTCCAGCGCCGGCGCGGGCGTGAGGCCCGCCTGCTGCATCGCGTGGGAATAGCCGGCATGGCGCTGGCGTGCGCGGTCCGAGGCGGCCAGCGTGCCGGCGAGCATGAGGATGCGGCGATGGCCATGCGCGATGAGCATGCGCACGCCGTCGCATGCGGCCTGGTGGTTGTCCACCGATACCGAAGGTCGGCGCTTCGTGTCGTTGTGCATCAGCACGTAAAGCGGGCCGTCTGCGTCGAGCTCGTCGAGCAGCGGGTGCGTGTCCGCGTCTGCCACGGTCAGGATCAGTCCCTCGACACGTTGCGCGCGCAACGTCTCGATCGCGTGACGCTCGCGATCGGCGTCGTACTGCGTGGTCATCAGCATGAGGCGAAAGCCCTGCGCCGCGGCGAGTTCGTCGATGCCCTGCAGGCATTCGGCGAACACGGGGTTGGCGAGCGTGGGCAGAACGACGCCGATCAGGCGCGTGCGCTCGCCGCGCAACTGGCGGCCTAGCGGATTTGGGCGGAACTTCAGCGCGTCGATCGCTTCGCGCACCCGCGCGAGCGTGACGGGGTTGACAGTGTGTGGCGCGTTGATCGCGCGCGAGACGGTGGCAATCGAGAATCCGGCGTGTGCGGCGACATCCTTGATGGTTGGCGTCATGCGAGCGGCCCCGGCGTCGTTGTAAACGTTTTCGATGGGGCGGATTATGAGAAGCGTGTATGACCCGCAGATGACGGGCGAGGCGGGGAAAGGACTGCCGGCGCGTGTCGCTCGATCCCCCGGTGTCCCTTTGGGACGCGCGCCGCGCAATGGTAGAATCGCGTCCGCCCTGCCGGGGTGATGAAATTGGTAAACATAGCGGACTTAAAAAACGATTGAGTGCCCGACCGGAAACGGCCGGTGCAGAACCCCTCAAATTCGGCGGACCCCCTGGGCCTCGAGGCGCATTGCGCGTGAGGCGCCGAGGCAACGCCGAGCCAAGCCGGCTGCCGCGCAAACTGCGGTTCGGAAGGTGTAGAGACTAGACGGGGGGCGCCTAAGGCGGCGCGCGGCGTGCAAACGCGGCGCGTGGCGACGGCGAAGGCATAGTCCAGCGCACGAACGCGCGCCCATCACGGGCAGCGAGGCGTCGAAAGACGTGGTGTGACGAAAATCCGCCGCCTAACGGCTTGCCGGTTCGAGTCCGGTCCCCGGCACCACATTCGATGTCGCTGTCATTCGATGACATCCGAAATCCCCGCAAAATCAACGGTTTTGCGGGGATTTTTCTTCTGTGTCGTCCTCTTCCACCTTGAATTCGGGCGTGTAGCGCGCCCGCTTCGTCTTGCTCATCGTCTTGATTCTCTTGCTTGAGTTTAAACGCTCGGCAGGGGATTCGTTTTTCGAGGGCCAGTTCAATTTTCGAACGGCGTGCGTCGACTCTCTCCTTGAACGGTTCGACAAACCTGAAAGGGTGAACAAAAAACCGCCACATCAATCGTGCCATCCCCGCGCATCCCGTCCCTGACAACGCCGCTATCTTCCCGAACCGCAAAACGACAACGCCACAACACCTACAGTCAACAAAACGCCAAGGTAAAACATATGTTGCAATTATTTTTGTTATGGCAACATCTGTAAACATGTTCATGACCACGCAACCGCTCGCTGGTCCGAACTGAATCAAACCGACACGAATAGGGGATGTGTAATGAACCGACTGATTTCGCTCGCGCTTGCCATGTGCGTCGCGGCGCCCTGCCTGACGTTGACGGCGACCGCCTCGGCCCAGGAACCGCAACCGACGCTCGCCAGGATCGAGGCCGCCAACCTGATCGCGATCGGCCACCGCGAAACGTCGGTGCCGTTCTCGTATGTCGACGCAAACAACCAGGTGATCGGTTTCTCGCAGGACCTGTGCAACAAGATCATCGACGTCGTCAAAGCGAAGACGCACAAGCCGAACCTGCAGGTCCGCTTCATTCCGGTGACGTCGCAGAACCGCATCCCGCTGGTGCAGAACGGCACGATTGATCTCGAATGCGGCGTCACGACGAACCTCACGTCGCGTCAAAACCAGGTCGCGTTCGGCGACACCTTCTTCGTTGCAACCACGCGTCTGCTCACGCGCAAGGACTCCGGCATCAAGGACTTTCCCGATCTCGCGGGCAAGACGGTCGTGACGAACCAGGGCACGACGTCCGAGCGCATTCTGCGCAAGATGAACGAAGACAAGAAGATGAACATGCAGATCATCAGCGCGAAGGACTACGGCGAGGGCCGCATGACGCTGGAGACAGGTCGCGCCGTCGCTTACATGATGGACGACGTGCTGCTCGCTGGCGCGCGCACACTGACCGCGAAGCCCGCGGACTGGGTGATCGTCGGCACGCCGCAGTCGTCGGAGGCTTACGGCTTCATGCTGCGCAAGGGCGATCCCGAGTTCCTGAAAATCGTCGACGACACACTTGCGCAGGTCATGAAGAGCGGCGAGATCAACGCGATGTACGACAAGTGGTTCATGAAGCCCGTGCCACCCAGGAACATGAACTTCGATTTCTCGATGAGCGCGGACCTACGCCAACTCTACGCGAATCCCAACGACAAGGCTTTCGAGTAAGTCTGATAGTCGCTGGTTTCTCATGCTGGCGCGCATTGGCGCGGAGAGCGTAGCCAGATGTTGTTCCAGTGATTGTTCCAGCGAATGCCGCTGGATTGCGAGAACCCGCGATAGCTTGAAGCTTCGCGGGTTTTTCATTGGCGCGGCGCATTCAATGCAGGTGCACCGGGCGGCTTGACTGCGGCGAAGGGAAAAAGCGGTGGAAGACGGCGAGGCGTGCCGGAAAAAACGCAGTCAGCCACACAGGCCAGAAGCGCAAAAATCAGTTGAGCGCCGCGCCGAAACAAGGCGCTTGCGCACTCAACGATTACCGATCTTTCCCGTATGGGGATTGATCAGCCGCGCAAACCCGAACAATGCCGCGATACCGAACGGGCAGGCGATGAAGAATGCGGTCAACATGACGCGCCCCTAAACGTAACCAAATGTATCGTCAGTTTAGCGCGACCATGCGATTTGGATATCAGGGTGAACGACAACAAACTATTGCGCTTTCGTAAGCAAATCGGCGGCAACGGCGGGGTACGCAGGCTGCAACGTCCATCTGGCGGAGCTGGAGGGCAAAAGCGTGTTGCGCCGCGTCAGATGCAGTCGAATATTACCTCTACCGTCTGGGACGTTACGCCACGCAGGCCTTCGCTGTGGATTTCGACCGTATGCATCTGCTTCTTTTGCTTTTCGCAGTAGTCTTCCGCCTCGCTGAGACCGGCGGTGCGCACGCGGTTCCACGAAACGATCTCCCAGCGCGCGCGGCTCGTGACGGTGAGATGGCCATCCTGTCTCGAATTGACGGCAGTCACCGATGTGCACGCCGCCAGCATGCTAACTCCAAACAACAGGACAAAACCTTTCATAGATTCTCCGTGGTCCGCGAGCATTCTCGCCGCCAATCATCGACGTTGGCAACACAAAAGCAATTCAGGGCAACTGGAACCCGGATCGCGGCGCTTGTTTGACGCAGTGGAAAGCCGCCGTGCCGTAGGGCGCCGTACCACCGGTTGTCCGCGTAACGTGGGTTCCGACTCGATCAGGGTGCGCAGCAGGCCGCGCGTGAATTTGACGGTGCCCGCGCCGAGATCGACGACGCTCGCACAGGGCAAAGGCCCAGTGCATCGCGCACTCGCGCGTTGACTTCGGTTGGGTATTCGGGGCGGCCGCGTGCGTAGTGGTCGGCGGCGGAAGACGTGTAGCCCCGTGCAGCCGAACGGTGCACAGGGTTGGGCGGGCGGGTCAGGAGCGCGCTTCTTTGGGGGGATGTGCGAGCGAGCATCGCGCACGCAGCGCCGCGCGCCGCACTCTCAGGCGGCGCGTGCGGCGCAAATGCGCCTCCAGACGGCCCCAGCTCAGTCGTGGGCGATGAGGTCGCCGACCTGACCCTGACCCGACACGAGGCAGGAAGAGAGGAAGTTCTCGCTCTGGCTGCTCGCGCCGCGTTCGCCGAATCCTCGTACGAGCGCTTCGGCTTTTACGAGTGCGGAGCCCTGGGCGCAGGTAAGCGAGCCGGCCTCGTGAGCCTGCACACGTGTCATGGCACGGTTCGCGAGGAGGAGGGCGAGGATGATGACGACGCCAACATTGAATGCTTGTCTCATGATTTCGTCTCCTTGTGCATTGAGACTAACTCAGCCGTTCGGCGTCCGAATCCAGGAGTTTCCCGGCGATGCACCGCAGCACATGTGGCACGCCAAAACGCGCTTTCATGCGGCCTGCGTAATGCTTCGGCATCCTTCGCTTGGCCTCTACGCGCCGCTGCGCCTTGAGCGGCGCGGCACCGCGAAAAAGCGTTCGCACGCAGAGCGGGGCGCTGCGTCGCAACAATGCCGCGACGCATCAGGACGGACGTCAGGTAACAAATGTAGTCGCGTTGCGCGGCGAAGAGAGCGTGGCACATCGACACGGTGTGTTTTTGCACAACGAGCCGTCGAAAGGCGTCATATGACACCGTTTGCCGCCGGTCGAGCCGGTTGGAAACGAAACGCCCGATGACATCGCGCAGGGTCTCGAGCGCGTCAGACGCGACTTGAAATGCGGCGGCGCTTCCTGCAAGATCGAAAACCGACCCCTTTTCCTGTACGAGGTGAACCCATGCAGTTGATCGGCATGATGGACTCCCCCTATGTGCGTCGCGTCGCGATTTCGCTGCACGTCCTCGGGCTGCCGTTCGAGCACCGCAGCATTTCGGTATTTCGGCAGTACGACGAATTTGCCCAGATCAATCCGGTCGTGAAGGCGCCTACCTTCATCGACGACGACGGTACCCAGCTGATCGATTCGACGCTGATTCTCGACTACCTGGACCGCAAGGTGCCCGCCGCGCGGCGGCTCATGCCGGAGGAGACGCAGGAGCGCACGTTCGCGCTGCGCGTGAACGGTTTCGCGCTCGCGGCCATGGAAAAGACCGTGCAGCAGGTCTACGAGCGCGAACTGCGCCCCGCCGAGCGCCAGCACGAGCCGTGGTTCGAGCGCGTGAACGCCCAGATGCACGCGGCGTGGGCGGTGCTCGACCAGCTCGTCGCGGGCCGTGACGGCTGGCTGTGCGCGGGCCGGATCACCCAGGCCGACATCACGGCGGCCGTTGCCTGGCGTTTCAATCAGTACATCCTGCCAGGCTCCGTGGATCCCGCCCGATATCCGGCAATCGCCGCGCTTGGCGCGCGCGCCGAGACGCTGCCAGAGTTCGTCGCCACGCCCCTCGCCTGAATTCGGACTCGCGCCCTCGCGTGCAGGCAGCCGCAGGGCGCACCACGTGGCGCGGCCGGGCACTGCGCCCGGGGCCGGCGCGGGCGCAATGCCGGGCCCCGTGCCTGCGCGCCTGTTTCGATTGTTTGCGATTTTCGACAAGTGACTTCGCGGACGGCCCATTTATCAGCGCACGCTGCATTCCTACAATCACAACCATCGAATGACCCTGCGTCAGGAGGACGCGGGGCATGCAGCGGGAGCGGGTCATGAAATCCTTTATCGAACGACAGCTGTATCAGCCGGCGCTGGTCCTGCCGATGGTGGACTTGATGCAGATGATGGTGTCGCTCGACTTCAACATGGGGCAAGTCGGGCTGATGATGGCTACGCGCGGTGCGCGCGCCGCATTCCAGCGCTCGCGCGAACTGTGGAACGCGGGCCACGGTGAATGCGCGGCCTCCGATTGCGTGCATTGATTCGGCGCTCAATGTGGCGTGCGGGCGAGCGCGCGCCGATTTTCCCCGGGTTCACGACTAAGGCTCCAATAACGCATTCACCGAACGCCTGACGCAAGTGCGCAGGGCGTTCGCCGGTCCCCCTGACGCGCAGCGGCTTCGCCCGTTTGCTGTTGTGACGTCACCCTGTGAGCCGCCTCGACGTGCGAGGCGGCTCTTTTTTTGCGCGCTCGTTCCTCTTGGCAAGTCACACCGATGCGTACCCGATTCGCAAAATCACGCTGCGGGCGATGGCCATTTGTCGCGCGTAAGATGGCGCGAGCGGCCGCGTCGTAAGTCTTGCATTGTGCGCGGCACCCCGGCTCAACCCGTAGCAACGGCAAAGGAGAGCGGCATGGCACAACGGTTCGATGCGATCGTGATCGGCACGGGGCAGAGCGGGCCGCCTCTCGCCGTGCGGCTCGGGCAGAGCGGCCGCAAAACGGCTGTGATCGAGCGCGCGGCGTTCGGCGGCACCTGCGTGAACGTGGGATGCACGCCGACCAAAGCGTATGTCGCCTGCGCGCGTGCCGCGCACGTTGCGCGGCACGCAGCGGACTTCGGCGTGCGAATCGGCGGCGCGCAGCCGAGCGACGTCCACGTCGATCTCGCGTTCGTGAAGGCGCGCAAGGACCGCATCATCGGGGCGTCGCGTGGCGGTGTCGAGCGCTGGCTGCGCGATACGCCGAACGTCAGCGTGTTCAAGGGGCATGCCCGTTTCACAGGTGCACATGCGGTGCGCGTGAGCGGTCACGACGGCGCGCAGTTCGATCTCGAAGCGCCCGAGATCTTCATCAACACGGGCACGCGCGCGCAGATTCCCGCGATTGCGGGCCTCGAAACGATCCGCTACGAAACCAATTCGACGCTGCTCGCGCTGGAGCAATTGCCCGAGCATCTCGCGATCTGCGGCGGCAGCTACGTGGCGCTCGAATTCGCGCAGATGTTCCGCCGTTTCGGCAGCCGCGTGACGGTGCTGGTGCGCGGGCAACGCGTGCTCGCGCGCGAGGACGACGACTTTTCGCGCGCCGTGCAGGACGTTCTCGCGCGCGAAGGTGTGGAGTTTCGTTTCGGCACGCAGCCGCGCAGCCTTGCGCCGCTCGAAGGCAACGCTGGCGTGCGTATCGCGCTCGACAGCGGCCCGCTCGACGCTTCGCATCTGCTGTTCGCGACGGGACGCGTGCCGAACACGGACGATCTCGGTCTCGACGCCGCGGGCATCGAGCGCGATGCGCACGGGCTCATTGCCGTGGATGGCCAGTTGCGCACGGCCGTGGAGGGCATCTGGGCGCTCGGCGACGTGAATGGCCGCGGCGCGTTCACGCACTCTTCATACGACGACTTCCAGATCGTCGCGGCGAATCTGCTGGACGGCAAAGCGCGCAGCGCCGACACCCGCATTCCCGCGTACGCGGTGTATGTCGATCCGCCTCTCGCGCGCGTGGGGCTGAGCGAGCGCGAAGTGCGCGAGCGCGGCAAGCCCGCGCTCATCGCAACGATGCCGATGTCGCGCGTAGGCCGCGCGCGCGAGCGCGGCGAAACCGACGGCTTCATGAAGGCGATGGTCGACCCGCAGACGCAACGCATTCTCGGCGCGGCGATATTCGGCATCGAGGGCGACGAAGCGATCCACACGTTCATCGACACGATGACGGCCGACGCGCCGTACACGACGCTGCAATACGCGATGCACGTGCACCCGACCGTGAGCGAGCTGGTGCCGACCTTGCTCGACGGCCTGAAACCCCTCGCTTGAATCCCACGAATAGGCGCTTTCGAATGAACGAACCGCTGACCGCCGCATTCGGCAACCTCTTCGCAGGCATCGTCCACGACGCGGACAAAGAGCGTTCGAATACGCTCGTTTCGCGCGATGGGCTGCTCATCGAGCGCATCGTCTCCACGGGGCAGGCGAGCCCGCCGGGCTTCTGGTACGACGACGCGCGCGAGGAGTGGGTGGTGCTGCTCTCCGGCGCGGCGACGCTGGCGTTCGAGGACACGGCGGTGCCGCCGCGCCGCCTGCTGCCTGGCGACTACGTGCATCTGCCGGCGCATTGCCGTCACCGCGTGTCATGGACCGACCCGACCGTGCCGAGCGTGTGGCTGGCGGTCTATTTCGGCGCGGGAAAAGAGGAGGACGACGCCGAGGCGTGAGCGCGGCGATAATTGCCTTTCCACCGCCGAAACGTACCGCCATGTCCACGAAACACCCGCTGCATCCGCTGTACATTGCGCTGGTTTCCGATACGCACAATCTGCTGCGCCCCGAGCTTCTCGCCTTTGTCGAGGGTTCGGACGCCATCGTGCATGCGGGCGACATCTGCGACGCGGGCGTGCTCGACACGCTCGCGGCCATCGCGCCGCTCACTGCGGTGCGCGGCAACAACGATCGTGGCGCGTGGGCCGAGGCGTTGCCCGTGCAGACCACGGTGGAACTGGGCGGCGTGCGGCTCGCCGTGGTGCACGAACTGCCCGGCCTGCGCGGCAATCCCGCTGCTGAAGGCATTGCGCTCGTAGTGAGCGGGCATTCGCACAAGCCCGCGCTCGAAACGCGCGAAGGCGTGCTGTACGTGAATCCCGGCAGCGCGGGGCCGCGGCGCTTCAAGCTGCCCATCTCGGCGGCGAGGTTGACGATCGGAAGCGACGGCGCACTGCACGTCGAGCACGTCAACCTCGTCGAATAGCCCAGTCGGGCACGCAAGAAAAAAGGCCAGCACGAAGCTGGCCTTTCGACGTTTCGCGTGGCGCGAAACCGATGTTGCGCGCGGCGTTGCCCCGTATCAGGCACGCACCGCGTTGGCGACGGCGTACTCCTCGTCGAGTTCGCGCGCGAGACGCACGCCGCGCAGCACCGCATGCGCTTCCGCCTTGTTGCTCACGCTCGGCGCCGAGCCCGGCAGCGGACGGCGCGCCGTTTCATGCAGCGCCAGCACCGAGATGATGCCGATCACCGCCGCGCCCATGAGGTAGTAGGCGGGCATCATCAGATTCTGCGTGTGCTCGACGAGCCACGCCGCCACGAGCGGCGTCGTGCCGCCGAACAGCGACACCGATACGTTGAAGCCGATGGCGAGCGCGCCGTAGCGGATCGCGGTCGGAAACAGCGCCGGCAGTGCCGAGGGCATCACGCCCGTGAAACACGAGAGCAGCGCGCCGAGAATCAGGAGACCGAAGAATACCGGGAAGAGCGCGCCTGTCTGGATCAGCGTGAGCGCCGGGATCGAGAGCACGATCAGGCCCACGCAGCCCGCGAGCATCACCGGCTTGCGGCCGACTGCATCGGAGAGGCGGCCGAACGCGAGCGTCATCGGCATCATGAGGACCATCACGATCAGCACGAGGAAGAGGCCGTGCGTCTCGTTGAAGTGCAGCGTGGCCGAGAGGTAGCTCGGCAGGTACGAGAGCGCCATGTAGTCGGTCACGTTGAAGATCAGCACGAGGCCCACGCACAGCAGGAAGGGGCGCAGATGCTGCGTGAGCAGCGAGTGCAGCGTGAGCTTCGGGCGTGCGTGCTCCTCGGCTTCGCGCAGTTGCGCTTCGCGCTTGAATGCGGGCGTTTCTTCGAGCTTCGTGCGGATATAGAGACCCACGAGGCCGAGCGGGCCCGCGATCATGAACGGCACGCGCCAGCCCCAGTCGAGCAGTTGCTCGTGCGAGAGCATGGCGGTCAGCACGGCGACCGTGCCCGCGCCGAACACATAGCCGATCAGCGTGCCGAACTCGAGGAAGCTGCCCATGAAGCCGCGGCGCTTGTCGGTGGCGAACTCCGCGATGAAGGTCGCCGCGCCGCCATATTCGCCGCCCGTCGAGAAGCCCTGGACGAGACGCGCCACGAGCAGCAGCACGGGCGCGGCAATGCCGATCGAGTGGTACGACGGGATCAGGCCGATCGCGAACGTGCCGCAGGCCATCATGATCATCGTCATCGCGAGCACGCGCTGGCGGCCGATGCGGTCGCCCAGCGGCCCGAACACCATGCCGCCGATCGGGCGCACGAGGAACGCGGCCGCGAACGTGCCGAACGTCGCGATGAGCTGCGCCGAGGGGCTGCTCGACGGGAAGAACACCTGGCCGAGCGTAACGGCGATATAGCTGTACACACCGAAGTCGAACCATTCCATGGCGTTGCCGAGCGCCATGGCGCCGACGGCGCGTTTGAGAAGGCTGTTGTCGACGATCGTGATGTCGTCGAGGGTGAGATCGGCGGAGGCCGCCGATGTGCCGGAAGTGGAAGCGGTCAAGGTCTGCATCTCCAATGACTGCGACGAGCGTGCCACGAGGCTCGCCACGGTTGCCGGAAAGTGCCGTTTCGCAATTGCAGCGACATTTCGTGCACGGCGCGTCACAGGATGGCGGCCGATGCTGCGTTGCACAAGGCGAGCGGCGCACGAAAGCAATGCTGAAGCGTCGCGAAACGACACTCGGACGAATTGAGTTTAAGCGTTGCGCCTGCGTGGCCGTGGAAGGGGGGCAGGACGCATGAGGACGCTGGACCGGCACGTGGTGCCCGGTAAAGCGCCGCTGAAATGAAAAAGAAGCTCGCGTGGCGAAGCGTTCTTTTTGTCATATGCACATTCGGCTTTACGGCGCTTTTGGGCACCGGTTTTGATGCTTTTCCGAATGCAATTGATGGCTAATGCCTGTTGAACGAAGCGACATATTAGCACGATAACCGAAGATCGCGCAAACTGCGGCATCTGCGGAGTTTCGGGGGCGGGCTGGAAGCCCCACATGGCGGGGGATTGCGCCGATTCCATGGAACCGTTTCCTGCGCCTGGAAAACGCATGAAGCGCATAAAAAAACCGCGCCAGGGGCGCGGTTTTTGCAGTCGGGTGTGCTGTATCTCCGACGGCCGGGGACAGATCCCGGCAGGCAGCAGAAGGTCTCAGCCTTCGGTCGGCGGCACGTAGCCGGCGGCCTGGTCGGCGCCTTCGCCGAAGAAGTACTTTTCCGTTTGCTTCATCAGATACTGGCGCGCGCGCGGATCGGCCATGTTCAGGCGGTTTTCGTTGATCAGCATGGTCTGCTGCTTGAGCCACTGCTGCCACGCCTCCTTCGAGACGTTTTCGTAGATGCGCTTGCCGAGCTCGCCCGGCAGCGGGGGAAAGTCGAGACCCTCGGCTTCCTTGCCGAGCTTCGCGCATTGAATCATACGGGCCATGCTGTGCTTCTCCTTAGTCGTATGTGTGGGTGGCGTCGCGGGACGCTCAGAGCTGTTTCATCAGCACGAGCGACTTGCGCTGCCAGTTATAGAGCCGGCGGCGGTCTTCGGGCAGGTCGTCCACTGTTGCCTTGACGAAGCCGCGCTTGAGGAACCAGTGTTCGGTGCGCGTGGTGAGCACGAAAATGCGCGTGAGGCCGCGCGCCCGTGCGCGCTGCTCGATGCGCCGCAAGAGGCGCTCGCCGTCGCCGGAACCTTGCGCCTCGGGCGAGACCGTGAGGCACGCCATTTCGCCGATACGCTCCTGCGAGTACGCGTAGAGCGCCGCGCAGCCGAACAGCACGCCATCGTGCTCGATCACCGAGAAGTGGTCGATGTCGCGCTCGATCTGGTGGCGGCCGCGGCGCACGAGCGTGCCGTCTGATTCGAGCGGCTCGATCAGCGTGAGAATGCCGCCGACGTCATCGGGTGTCGCCTCGCGCAGACTTTCCAGGTTCTCGTACGAGATCATGGTGCCCACGCCGTCGTGCAGGAAGAGTTCGAGCAGCACGCTGCCGTCGAGCGCGTACGGAATGATGTGCGCGCGGCCCACGCCGCCGCGGCAGGCGCGAATGGAGTGCTTCAGATAGAAACCGGCGTCGCCGAGCACGGTGCCGCTTTCCTGCAGCTTGTACGCGTCGTCGAGCGACATTTCGCGGATCAGCTCGCCTTCTTCGTCGATCAAGCCCTGCGTTTCCGTGAGGAAAATGATCTTGTCGGCGCGCAGCGCAATGCCCGCTGCCGAAGCGACATCTTCCATCGAGAGGTTGAACGCCTCGCCCGTGGGCGAGAAACCGAGCGGCGAGAGCAGCACGAGCTTGCGGCTCGCGAGCGAGTGGCGGATCGAATCCGCGTCGATCTTGCGCACGACGCCCGTGTGCTGGAAGTCGACGCCGTCGAGAATGCCGACCGGCCGCGCCGTCACGAAGTTGCCCGACACCACGCTGATGTGCGCGTGCGCCATGGGCGTGTTCGGCAGACCCTGGCTGATCGCGGCCTCGATGTCGAGACGCACTTCGCCGGCCGCTTCCTTCGCGGATTCGAGCGCGCGGGCATTCGTGATGCGCATGCCGTGCGAGAACTCGGATTCGACGCCGTGCAGGCTCATCTGCTCTTCGGCCTGCGGGCGCGAGCCGTGCACGAGCACGATCTGGATGCCCATCGCCTGCAGGAGCGCGATGTCGGCGACGAGCGCGTTGAGCAGATTCTGGTGCACGACCTCGCCGCCAAAGGCGACGACGAACGTCTTGCCCTGAAACCTGTGGATGTAGGGCGCGACCGATCGCATCCAGTCGACGAACTGCGCGTGCTGCGCCAGGATCTGCGAGTCGGAATCCGCAGCGGCGGCGGAGGCCGGCGCGCTGGCGGTGGCGGGGACGAGGTCGGTTTGGGAATTCATGCCCGGGATTATAATGCGCCCCCATGTCGAATGTACCCAAAAGACCTGCCTCGGCGCAGGGCAGCAACACCCCGGCCGGGACGGAAACGGCGCAGGACGGCGCGAAGGCGAAAAGCGCGTCGCAGAAGTATGGCGACGGGCAAAAGCTCGCGTCGTCGGACAAGCTTGCCGCGCTCACGGGCGGCGGCGCGCTGGGCGGCGCGCGCGTGCAGGACAAGCGTGCGGCGCAGACGCAACCGCAGACACCGCCGCGCGCGGAGCAGCGCCCAGATCAGCGCCCTGAGCAGGGAAGCGAAA
>Ga0207816_1000177_pt1 | contig 15830 bp, 15 predicted proteins | sample LuqExpMetageno10_FD_187768 | JGI IMG/M metagenome (GOLD analysis project Ga0207816, IMG submission 187768) | Tropical forest soil microbial communities from Luquillo Experimental Forest, Puerto Rico - Sample 10 (SPAdes) | ecosystem: Environmental > Terrestrial > Soil > Tropical forest ... | reverse complement strand
GATGTCGATATTCTGGGCGGTGAAGTCCACCAGCTTGAGATTGGTGTCCAAACGAACGTCGATTTCCGGGCAACGTTCGTGAAAACGCTCAATTCGCGGCAACAGCCACTTCGCCGCAAATGAGGGACTCACAGCAACGGTCAGGACACCGCTCCTCGAGCTCTCGCGGAGGCGGCTGAGGCCTATGGTGAGGCGGTCGAAGCCGGCGCGTATGTCAGGAAGCGCGCGCTCGGCAGCGTCGGTAGGAACCAGTCGGGAGCGACCGCTCGTGTTCCGGAGAAAGAGAGGCTCCCCAAGCCATTCCTCTAATGAACGGACAAGTTGCCCTACGGCGGCCGGCGTCACGTTTAATTCCGCCGCGGCCGAAGAAAAACTTTGATGGCGTGCACTTGCTTCAAACGCACGAAGAGCATTGAGGAAGACGGGTGCTTTCATGAAAGATATTCTTTGCCTCCAGCAAAGAATATAGCAGTTGTGACGGGCAACTGCGTAGCCACGGGCGAGTCGAAGACGGTGGAGGCAGTCGCCACTGTAGCTGCGCACGATATGGTTTTCGCTTCCTCGTGGCAGCCGGAATCTGAAAACCGCGGCTCGGTCACGAGGCGCAGCATCCATGAGCTGCGCTCACGGCTCCATGAGAACATACCATTGTTGCTCATAATTTCGCGCTGCTACTCTATTCGCAATATGAAGTCACGGCGTCGGTCAGCGTCGTTCTATAGCGAGTGGAAGTTACTATGAAGATTCATCCAGAGTTGCCGGGCAGCGGCGCGCCAGCCGGGAAAACCATGTCGATTTTCGACGAGGTCATCGACCGGAAGAAGTCGAACTCGCTGAAATGGGCGTTCGGTGAGAAGCTCCTTGCGGTTGAAGAGCATGCGGCGGACCCGTTGCCGATGTGGGTTGCCGACATGGATTTCCGTGCTCCTCGAGCGGTTCTCGACGCGCTGCACGAGGCAGTCGAGTTTGGTGTGTTCGGCTACTCGTGCGGAGCGACTCAGAGCTATGTCAATGCCGTGACTAGCTGGCAGGCAAGGCGCTTTGGCTGGGATGTATCCAGGGAGTGGGTACTGCAGTCTAGCGGCATCATTACGGCGCTCAAGAACGCCATTCAGGCTTTCTCGGCACCCGGTGATACGGTGTTGATTCAGCCGCCGGTGTACGCTCACTTCCATGACGACGTTCTGCTGAATGGACGCCATCTCGCGTATGCACCACTCGAGCGCGCGGGAACTGCCTACCGCTTCAACGAGACCGCGTTCGAGGCGGCGATTAAGGACAATACGAGGCTCTTTATCCTCAGCAACCCGCATAACCCGACAGGCAATGTGTGGTCCGAAGGTGAGCTGCGTGCGATGGGGGAGATCTGTCAACGGCATGGCGTTTTCGTGATTTCGGACGAGATTCACCAGGACCTCGTCATCAACCCGCTGAAAAAACATATCCCGTTCGCTTCTCTGGGCGAACAGTTCGCTGACAACAGCATCACGTGCACGGCACCGAGCAAAACCTTCAATTTGCCGGGACTGCAAAGTGCAAACGTATTCGTGCCCAACCGGCGTCGACGCGAAGCGCTGCGTCGACAGTTCGACAGGAACATGTATCAGTCGGTGAATACGCTCGGAATGGTCGCGGCGGAAGCCGCCTATTCCCATGGCGAAGCATGGCTCGAGGAGCTGCTGGTCTACCTTCGCGATAACCACGCCCATTTTCGCAATGCGGTCCATAGCATCACTTCGAAGATTGAGGTCCTTCCGGCGGACTCGCTCTACCTCGCGTGGATGGACTGCCGCGGACTCGGCATGGACGCGGACGTATTGAACAAATTCATGCTGACCGAAGCCCGGCTCTGGCTCGACAAAGGGCAGAAGTTCGGTATCGAGGGGCATGGGTACATGCGCGCGAACCTCGGCTGCCCGCGCTCCACCATCGACGACGCAATTCGCCGCTTGACCAACGCATTGAGCGGGCTCTGAACAGCAGTTCAGAAGCCTGTCTTTCGAGCGGCGCGAGACACCTGGAGCAATGATGAAGTAATCGCGAGCCGAGTCACTAGTTTTCTATATGATTCGGAATCCAAAGTTATGAGTCAAATAAAGACGCGCCAGAACAGGGTCGCATCACGGTTGCGCCTGCTGGCGACGTGCCGCGCAGATTCCCCACTTCTAAGAATAAAAACACATGCACAATTTTTTGGAGGCGACATGAGCAACGAAAACAGGGTACAGACATACGAGCAGGAAGACCTGAAAAGAGACCTGAAAAATCGACATATTCAGATGATTGCCATTGGAGGAGCAATCGGGACTGGACTGTTTTACGGGTCATCCTGGGCAATCAGGACGGCTGGTCCCGCGATCCTTCTTGTGTACCTCCTGGCCGCCATCGCGATTTATTTCGTTATGCGGGCGCTGGGCGAGATGGCTGTGGAGGAGCCGGTATCCGGTTCGTACGTCTCCTACTCGAACCGCTACATCCATCGGTTTGCAGGGTTTCTCAACGGCTGGAATGCCTTCATTTTCCTGCTCGCGACGAGTGCGGCTGATTTGAACGCGCTCGGTAATTACGTGCACTTCTGGTTCCCGGCTATACCTATCTGGGTGACGGCGGGCGCTGCGGTATCGCTGATGTTCCTGGTCAACATTATCGGGGTAAAAATATATGGTGAAGCCGAATTCTGGTTCGCGCTGGTTAAGGTCGTGGCCATTGTGGCGATGATTATTTTCGGCGTGGGCATGGTCGCATTCGGCGTTGGAAACCATGGGGTACCCATCGGCTACCATAACCTCGTCGACCACGGTGGATTCTTTCCGAAAGGGGCCGGCGGAACGTTTCTGGCAATCGTGATGGTTGCCTTCGCGTTCGGTGGGGTTGAGAACCTGGGCCTTGCCGCAGGGGAAGCGAAAGACGTCAAAACGACGATGCCAAAGGCCGTCAACGCAACGTTCTGGCGCCTGCTGATTTTTTACGTTGGGGCCATCGCTGTTCTGCTCATGGTCTTTCCGTGGACCTCGTTGACCACCAAGGGTAGTCCGTTCGTGGAAGTGTTCACGAAAATTGGGATTCCGGCGGCAGCGAGCATCATGAATCTGGTCGTCATCATGGCGGTGCTGTCTGCAGTCAACGCGAGTGTCTTCACGAATAGCCGCACGTTCTACAACCTGTCGCTTCAAAAGAATGCGCCTGCGTTCCTGGGTGTCACGAATAGCCGTAAGGTTCCGCATCGAGCCATATTGATGGTCTTTGCGACGATGTTCGCAGGCGTCCTGCTGAATTACATCATGCCTGAGCAGGCCTTCGAACTGTTCTCGTCGGTGACCGTATTCGCGTTGGTCTGTGCGTGGGGTTCAATCGTGATTAGCCATATCGGGTTCCGAAAAGCCAGGAGGCAAAAAGGAGATGAAGGCCAGATTGCCTACAAGATGCCCTTCTATCCCTACAGCAACTACATCGCGCTGATTTTCCTGGCGGCTGTATTGGTCGGAATTGCAATCCTGCCCGACATGCGAATTTCGCTTGTCGTGTCGGCAGTGTGGGTCTTCATGGTCTTCGTTGCGTACAAGTTCTATGTGAGGAACGATGCGACGCGTGCGAGCGTCGCAGTAGAAGCCAGCGACGTCAAGGATATGCTTGCTTGACGATGCCCTGGTTCTGGCGCTAGCAGAAGTGCAGGGGCGGTTTGCCATGGGGACCCGTGGTGAATCGCCCTTGGCGCCAATCTGACGGCACTCCACTTCTGCCACCAGGTGGCGCGCCTCCAGTCTTCCTCGAAGAATGTCCCGCCTAAGGCGAAGCCCGGCCAGTTGGCTCTTCAATTCGGCCTCGCATATAGACCTGCGGGCTGCTACCCATCTCAAGGCGAAACGCGTACACAAAGGCGGACGTCGAGCCATATCCGAGCTCCATCGCCGTGCGCGTCACGCCCATGCCTCCGCCCAGCAGTTCAATCGCTCTGAACAAGCGCATCCGCCGACGCCACGAACGCAGGCTCATGCCGGTTTCCGCTGCGAAATGCCGTGCGAGGGTACGCGCCGACATCCCCAATATTTGCCCCCATTCCTCTGGACCTCGCTCGTCCGCCGGGTCCGTGTATAGCGCTTCACAAAGCACCGTCAAGGCGCCGTCTCGTGGCCATGGCAGTGCTGTAGGGAGTGGGCGAGCGCGTCGAAGCTGGTCCAGAATCAGATGTGTGATGCGGCCGGCGTAACCATCATCGTCTGCTTGCCCTTCTATCCCGGTCGCCTCCACGATGAGGGCTTTCAGCAGCGGCGAAACCGCGAAGACTCGTGGACCGCCTGCTGACAGGGCACCGCCGGTCTCATCCGCAATCCATAGGCTGCGAAATTCTGCGCCAAGCAGCGAACCGACCCGATGGCGCAGGCCAGTCGGCAACCATACAGCCTGTTCCGGCGAAATGACGAGCGAACCCGCCTCCGATATCACCGTTAACGCCCCCGATATCGCATAGACCATCTGATGCCATTGGTGCGAATGCTCGGGGAAAAAATGGCGCGCAGGGATGGACTGGGCGCGTACTTTCAGCGGCGCCGGGGGAGTGGCACCAGCAGGGGCTTCGATTGTTTCCCAAGGCATATCAGGCTTCCGGTTGACAGATATTCTATACATCTTGGCGATTCATCGAAATACCGACACGGGAAAAATTGGTCTAATTGTGTTTCCCCTGTACCGAAGCATCGAGCCGGTGGCAGCGCCTGTTTGCCTACGCTCGAACGCTCGCGATTGCCACTGGAGTCACCTGTTCTATGTCTCGCCTCGACCGTTACAGCCTGCCGCTCTCGACGACCTCCGACCTTGCGGCTGAGCGCTATCAGGCTGGTATCGACCTTCTTCTGTCGTTGTGGCCCGGCGCTGCGGAGACGCTTGATGAGGCGATTGCTGCCGACCCGGATTTCGCACTTGCCTATGCCGCACGGGCACGGTTGCACGCCATTCGCGCAGAAGTGACTGAGGCACGCGCAAAGATCGCGAAGGCGATGGACCTCGTGGCTCTTGACGGGACGGAACGCGAGCGCAGCCACGTACAAGTCCTGTCTTTCGCAATCAACGGGCAGGCACCGAGGGCGCTTGCCGGTGCGTTGGCACACACCGACCGGTGGCCGCGCGACATTCTCATCCTGTCGTTGCCTTTGGGCGCCTTTGGCCTCTTTGCGTTCTCGGGGATGGCCAATCACAACCAGGCGCGTGTCGACCTCTGTGAGCGTCACGCGCGACACTTCGATGCCGACGACTGGTGGTTTCTCAACTATCGGGGTTGGGCGCACGGCGAGAACGGCAACGTCCAGTTGGGTCGCTCCCTGACGCAGCGCTCGCTCGAAGTGCGCCGGCACAATGTGAACGCAGCACATGCAGTCGCGCACGTGTTGTATGAGGCCGGTGCGAACGACGAAGCGGAAGTCGTGATTACCAACTGGCTGCCCGAATACGACAAAAGCGGCGTCCTGCATAGCCACATTGCATGGCACGCCGCGCTCATCGCGCTGGAGCGAGGTGATACCGACCGCGCGCTCGCGGTTTACAACGAGCACGTTGCACCGTCGGCCTCGTTGGGTGTTCCCATTAACGTCGTTAGCGACACGTCGTCGTTCCTTTGGCGGATGCAGGCGTATGGACACACGGTTCCCGCGGGCATGTGGGACGCCGCCGCGACATATGCCTCGGGGTATTTCAAACAGGCAGGATTCCCCTTTGCGGATTTCCACATGGCTCTGGTTGCCGCCGCGACGGGGGACAAGGGGAGGCTTGTTCAGCGCGTCGACGCGCTCGTTGGTCTCGTTGAGGCTGGAAACCTTCCCGCTGGGTCTGTCGTTCCGGAGATTTGCCGTGCGGCACTCGCATTCGCCGAGGAAGATTACGGGCGTTGCGTGGCAATTCTTGAACCGGTAGCGGGTGACGTCGTCCGCATCGGCGGAAGCGGTGCCCAGCGGGAAATTGTCGAAGACACGCTGCTCGTCTCGCTGATGCGTAGCGGCGCGGCCGCCAAAGCACGCACGCTCCTCGACAAACGATTGCATCGTCGGCCGTCTCCGCGAGACGCGCTTTGGCTCAACCAGCTCTCAGCCGCGTAGGTCGCGGATTTGACTGCTCTTGAATTCGCGGCTGCTGCACGGCCGTCGACGTCGCAAACGCATCATTGGAAGTGCAATGAGTTCGAGCGTATCAGTGAAGACAACTGGGCTACGAAGACTCCTCGTCGATGGCATAGGTCCGGTTGCGGCAATCTCCATCGCACAACTCTTCGGCACCGCACTGTGGTTCAGCGCCAACAGCACCGCCGCCGACCTGATGCGAATCTGGCACGCCAGTGCGGCCGATATTGGCTGGCTGACGAATGCTGTGCAAGCTGGATTCATTCTCGGCACGCTCTTCATCTCGTTGAGCGGGGCGGCAGACCGCTTTCGTGCGAGCAGGATTTTCGTCTGCAGCGCAATCGCTGGCGCGATATTCAACTTCTGCTTTGCATGGCTTTCAACCGGCCTCGTCAGTGGAGCCATCTTCCGGTTCGGCGTAGGCGTCTGCCTGGCTGGCATATACCCGATGGGGATGAAGTTGATTGTAGGGTGGGCGCCGGACCGCACGGGGCAGGCGCTCGCGCAACTGGTTGCGATGCTCACGCTCGGCACGGCGCTGCCTCATGCGATGCGTGTGATGGGAGCTGGCTTTCCCTGGCAACTCATCATTTCCGCCTCGTCGATACTGGCCGTTGCCGGGGCATTGGTCATCGGTGCATTGGGGGACGGTCCGCATGCGGCTGTCAGGCCTGGGAACGCGAGAACGAAAGATGTAGCGTCGATTCAGCAGCCGACCGTTCTTGACGCATTCCGGATTCGTCGGTTTCGGGCTGCTACGCTTGGATACTTCGGTCACATGTGGGAGCTGTATACGTTTTGGACCGCTGTGCCGTTGCTGGTCGCACGGACGTCGCTTACCGTGCACTTTCCGGGCGTCACCGTCTCCGGCATGTCGTTTGTCGTTATCGGCATTGGAGCGTTGGGTTCCCTGATTGGTGGAGTCCTGTCGGGACGCATTGGCAGCGCCCGGGTTGCCGTCGGCGCACTCGCAATATCGGGGCTATGCGGGCTTACTTTCGCCCTTGGTTGGCGCCATCTCTCTCCAGGCGTCATCGTCGTGACGCTCATGGTGTGGGGCGCTTCTGTCGTCGCTGATTCGCCGCAATTTTCGGCACTCGCCGCAAGAGCTTGCCCGCCAGTCCTGGTGGGAAGCGCACTTGCAATACAGAACTCAATCGGCTTTGCAATCACGGTGGTATCGATTGCAGCGACGACGACCCTGTTAGAGCACGTTGGGCTCGATGCGACCTGGCTTCTGGTTCCCGGCCCGGTACTTGGTTTGGCTGCATTTGCGCTGACATCGCGAAGCACCAGTTTGTCGCAGTAAGCGAAGTGATGCACCAGGCGCGGTGTTGCTCTGGAAGTAGCGAACGCGTTTGAAGAATGGAGACAAGCGATGTTGGACCTCCAATATCTCTCAATCGTCATGGAAGTTGAGCGTCTCGGCAGTGTGACTGCTGCCGCGGAGCGGTTGAACGTCACGCAATCGGCGCTCTCCCACATGGTCCGCAAGTTCGAAGAGCGGCACGGCGTCAAGTTGTGGACAAAGAACGGACGGGGCCTTCGCTTCACCCATGCGGGCGAATATCTGCTCGCTCTCGCGGAGCGCGTGCTACCTCAGATGGAACATGCGGAGCGGACGCTCGTTGATTTTGCCGAGGGTAGGCAGGGAGCGTTGCGCATAGGGATGGAATGCCATCCGTGCCAGAAGTGGTTAGCGAGACTGACTCCCCACTATCTCGCTGACTGGCCAGATGTCGACTTCGATGTGCGGACAGCATTTCGATTCGACGGTGTCGCTGCGCTTCTTGGTTTCGAAATCGACCTGTTGATTACGCCAGACCCCATCGATGTGCCAGACGTTGTCTTTTCGCCGGTAATAGACTATGAGCTGGTCCTGGTTCTACCGGAAGCACATCCATTGGCTACCCGAGAATTTGCTCTTCCAAAGGACCTTCTCGATGAGGAACTCATCACCGTTCCGGTAAGCAAGGAGCGGCTCGACGTCTACACGCGGTTTCTCGTGCCTGCTCATTGCAAACCGAAGTTTCACCGGACGGCCGAACAAACCGATTTGATGCTGCAACTCGTCGCCGCCGGGCGCGGCATAGCGGTACTTCCCGACTGGCTCGTCGTCGAGGAAGGCGGGGGCCTTCCCATACGCACGGTGCGACTCGGAGAGAACGGCATAACCAAGAGCATCAATCTTGGAGTCCGCCGAGGCGAAGAAGATGTTGCCTACATTGCTGGCTTCCTGGCATTGGCGCACGAAATGGGCGTCAAGGTCGGACGAAACATTCACGGCTAATGCAGCGGTGTCGGGCGGGCGAATGCGTAGCGCTTCAATGTGACATCGTGAGCACCATCCGGAATTTCACGTCGCCGGACCGCATCCGTTGATATGCCTCATTGGCCTTCTCGAGCGGCATGACTTCAATCATCGGGCGCGCCCCCGTCAGCACGCTGAAATCGAGCGCCTTTTCACTTTCATAAGGCGAGCCGGTAAGCGAACCCATAACGCTGCGCTCGCCGCCTACGAACGAGGCGGTCGACACCGTCAGCGGGTCTTTGCCTGCGCCCAGCAAAACCAGACGGCCTTGTGGTGCCAGGCCCCCGAGCAATTGCGAAACGGCATCAGCATGACCGACGGTGGTTACGACAGCGCGTGCTCCGCCCATAGACATGAGCCTCGCCGCAGCATCTTCCTCGTTATTGTCGATGTAGATGTGCGCGCCCAATGCTTTGGCATCCTCCGCAATCTCGGCGCCGCGTCCGACTGCGACGACCTTGAATCCCATACGGCGGGCGTACTGCAATGCCATGTGTCCGAGGCCGCCGACGCCGAGGATGGCTACTGTGTCGCCGGCCTCTGCGCCACACTTTTTGAGAGCATTAAAGGTGGCAATGCCGGCGCACAGGATGGGCGCAGCTTCCTCTGAGCTGAGCTCGTCTGGAATGGAGACCAGCCCCGTGCTGCGTGCAAGCATCATCTCGGCGTAACCGCCATCGCAGGTTGCGCCCAAAACGGGTTGATTCAGGCAGAGCTGGAAATTGCCTTGACGGCATTGGGTGCATTCATTGCAGTGGCCACCAAGCCGACCCACTCCCACACGCTGGCCTGGTTTCCAGATTGATGGGGTGTTTCCACCCATTGCGACGATGCGGCCGACGACTTCGTGCCCCGGTACTCGCGCATCCGGTGAACCTGGGGCTGCGTTCTCGATATCACGTGCGTCCGCGCCGCAGACGCCACATGCTTCGACTTCAATCAGAACCTGGCCGTCGCCCGGAACAGGGGTCTTCCTCTCCACCAGTTCCAGGACTCCCGGCCGGGTGATTTGAACGGCACGATAGAAAGCTTTCATGATTGCTTCTCCGAGTACGTTGGATTTTCCTGTGAGCGGACAGAAGTACCGCGTGAGTGAAGCGAGAGCGGGGCGGTTCAACTAGAGTCCGCCTTTGTTAAACGGAGGTTCGGCGATAGCGCGAGGCCAATGCTTCAACGCCGAAGCGTGCCGCCTCGATGGCACCTGCGACGTATCCGGGAAATTGCTGGGACCATTCGCTCGCGATGCCGGTCACACGATCTTGCCAAGGGCCAGGAGACGTATTGACCGGCGCTACGCCGAGATGCGGCGATGAACCATCGATGTCGTCGGCGGTCGCGGTGTAAGGGTCGCGTGCCCAGTCCTTGACGAATTCCGCCTCAGGCGTTGCCGCGAGCGGCCCGAAAAGCCGCGCCAACTGCGTGCGGCAATGAGCGCGCAAGACATGCTCTGACACATTCCTGCGGACGTTGGCGGGGACTCCAAAGAATCCGAAGAGCGCGGCGCTCCCGGCATCCATGGACGCATCATGTATCTCGCCGAGCGGCCCCCGGGCGCTTCGAGCCTCACCGGAAAGCCCCATTTCACGCCAGAACGGGGCGTTGTAGATTGCAACATACTTTGCATGCGGCGCCATCCAGGTGGGCGTTCGACCCCATTGCTGCGCTACCGCCTGAGGCAGGGGCGGCTCGAACCTGACGGTGGCCTCCGTCAAACGCGGTGGCAACGCCAGCAGCACATGGTCAACACAGGTTGTTCTGGCAATGCCTGCAGAGTCCTTGCTTTGAACCTCTACGTTGTGTCCTTCAAGCCGGAGACCACGCACCGCCTCGCCAGTGAGGATTGATTTTGCGTTCAGCCTGGCAGCGAGTGTGTCCGTCAATGCAGCCATGCCGCCGACAAGACGCATCGAGACTGGCTCATTCGTGTAGCCACGCACACGGACTGGACCCTGGTCGTGCGGGCGCTCTAGCAACATGTCTCCGATCTGGTACTGCTCGAAGCGGGCGATACCCAGGTCGCGGATAACGCTATCGAGTTGAGGCTGCATATCAGGCCAGAACCAGGTCGGACCGAGGTCAAACCGGTCCAGGTCGTTAATGCTTCCAATTGTGGCAGTCCTCTGACCACTAGCAGGAGCAGACCGGATACGTCCGCCGAGTGTCTCGCGCGCCTCAAAGAGGACATAGTCACCGATGCCTTGCTGTTGCAAAAGGAACGCCGCGTACAGGCCGCTCAGGCCGCCTCCGACGATGGCGGTTCGAGGAGTTCGCATGGCTACGCCCTAAAATTGATCGGTCAAATGGCCGGTTTTGAGGTACAGGGTGACACCCGAATCTCCCGCGACAAGGTCAGGCCAGTCCCCTGTGGGAAGCCTCATCCAGGTGCCGCGCCGGTACGACCGCCCACTGGTCGTTACCGCTCCTGCAAGCACCAGCAACTCTGCAGTGTTCACCGGTCCGCTAAACAGGGTTTCGCAGGGGTTTAGCCGCAGCAGGCAAACCTGTTCGGACTCGCTCGAGAAGAGAGGGCAAATATCGCGGCATCCAGGGCGGTGCCACGCAGACGGAGAACGGGTATCGACCCGGACAAATTTGTTGTCGGCTGCCTGCATCTGCCGCAGCTTGACGAAGATGAGTGCGCCACTAACGCTCGACGGCTGGTGGACTGAACCAGGAGGATTGCGCAGATACCAGCCAGCCGGATAGTGATTGCCGCCTTCGGAGAATACGCCGGACAGGACAAAGATTTCTTCCCCGCCTGGATGTTCATGCATGGGAAATTCCGACGCGCTCGGGTAGCGCACGATGCTGGTCGCGCGTGCTTCCTCTCCGCCTAGCCGGTCCAGCATCATGCGCTCGACTTCACCTCGCGGTGACGCAATCCAGCGATAGTCCTCAGGTGCAATGACCACGCGGCGCGAAAAATCGGCGTTGACTAGCATTGGGCGTTTCAGTTGGGTGTGTTTTGCTGCTACCAGACAGCGCTGGCAGCAGCGGTATCGCTTACGCCTTGGGCACCTGACATTCCAGTTACGCGGTCTGATAGATTCGCACGTCAGGCTCGGCAACGAGGAGTGGCTTGAGCTCGCCGACCACGTCATTGGCGAAAAGGTCGCTCGCCAAATAGGCTTTCGCGCTGTTCATGCTGTCGAAGCCGTGGAGAACCTGTACGTCCTCTTCGCGAATCAAAAGGTCCTTCGACGTCGCGCCTGCGATTGTGTTGAGGAATGGCGCCTTGTAGTGCCGATAGACCTGGGCCGCTGCTGCGCGATTTGCTTCCACGATTTTGAGGGTAATCTGCAAATAGACCATTCAATATCTCCTTGTCCGACGATTTGAAAGACGCCCCAAGTGGACTTGGGTGGGCCATGCGCGAGAAGACCATCGCAGTCATGTCCTGAGCGGGGCGATGAAGGAAATCCTCGCTTCCACGCCATTCTTCACGTGTTCATGTGCGAAGACAAAGGAGATAAAGTGTCAGTGCGATAAAGAAAAACTTTGTGGCGACATGTTGGAAGCCGGATGCAGCGGTCAGGGTACGCCCAGCCAGTGCAATATCTGCTGCCAGCGGTCGCCGGTCATCAAACCGAACCAGCGGTCATGGTCGGCGTCACGCGATAACATGAGCCGGGAATGTGGATGAAGGCGGGCCAGTCGTTCGGCATGCCATACTGGAATGAGGGCATCCTCACCGCACAGTGTCCTTCGGGAGTGCGCCATCATGCCTAGACGGTAACCGCGGCCTGGCATCCTATCCGGAGCCACGCCTCCAGAACAACACATGTGTGGACTATCTCACTGGCCGTGCATGGCTTTCGTCATGTTGTCCGCTCGTAGCATGCCCGGCAAGGCCTCAACAAATAAATCGGCCTGCAATGCCGCTCCGGCCTGCATGTCGTACTGCGAAAAGTCCCGGACGCCTGCTGCCAGCAGGACTTCGTCGTCGAGGAAGAAGTTTCCCGAACACTCTTTGGCGGGGCGCGTCAGGATAAAGTGAGCCGCATCGGCAACGATTTCGGGCTTGCGACACGCAGCGATCATGTCCGCGCCGCCAATCTCGTTTCGCACCGCCGCAGTCGCGATTGCGGTTCTTGGCCACAGCGAATTCACAGCGACGCCACGATCCCTGAACTCACCAGCTAGCGCCAGCGTGAACAGGCTCATCGTGTATTTAGCGATGGTGTACGCCGGAAAATCCTTGAACCACTTCGGGTCCGTGACCAGTGGCGGCGACAGCGTGAGGATGTGTGGATTCTTCGAATTGAGGAGGTGAGGCAGGCATGCCTGAGCACAGACAAACGTGCCCCTGCCGTTCACCCCATGCATCAGGTCGTATCGCTTGACCGGCGTATCCAGCGTTCCGGTCAGCCGGATGGCGCTGGCGTTGTTCACGAGTATGTCGATACCGCCGAACACCGCCACGGTCTCAGCAACAGCGTCCTTGACGCGCTCCTCGTCGCGAATGTCGACGACGAGCGCAAGCGCCTTTCCGCCAGCCGCTTCCACGGCTGCGGCCGCCGTATGGATCGTACCTTCAAGCCGCGGGTCCGGATTTGCAGTTTTTGCTGCAATCACGACGTTCGCACCGTCACGTGCCGCCCGGAGTGCTATGGCAAGCCCGATACCGCGACTGCCACCTGACATGAATATCGTCTTGCCGGTGAGGTTCATGGTCGTCTCCTCAATACTTGCCCTTGCATGTGCTTTCACGACTTCTTGACGGGAATGACCTGTCCCGTGATGTCCTCAACCAGGCTTCGCCTGTACGCTCGGGCCACCACCGCGGCGGGAATTCCTGCCGAATAGGCCTGCCCCATCGCAGCAAGGGTTTCTGAAACCCAGCCTGGGCTGACGACGTTGACCCGCGCCTTGCCCTGCAATTCGAGAGCTGCGGACCGAACGAACGCCTCGATCCCTGCATTCACGATGCCGACTACGGCACTCCCTGTGACCGGATGCAGGGAGAGAATGCCGCTGGTTAGCGTCAAGGACCCACCATGGGTGACGTGTCCGGCCGAACAACGGACAAGGTTGACCTGCCCCATCAGCTTATTCGTCAGACTGAAAGTAAAGTCGTCATCCGTCAGCGATTCAAGCGGTGCGAATTTCGCCGCGCCGGCGGCGCAAATCACGGCATCAACGGTCCCTAGCCGTTGATACATTGAGACGATCGACGCCTTGTCGGCGAGATCCACGGACAGGTCTGGGCCGTTGCGGCTGGCGCCAATGACCTCGTGCTCGGGCGAGAGCAGGCGACAAACTTCCTTGCCGAGCAGTCCAGTTGCGCCGACTATCAGCACGCGCATGGCTCCTCCTTATCCGGAAAGGTCACGCCAGCGCGGAGCAATGCATCGCGCATGGCGTAAAGATAAACGAATATCGTACTACTACGCGCGGCAATGAGAACGCCGCCAGCCACGAGACGCGCGGCGCAGGAGGCGGGCTAGAATTGCCCGTTGACACACGTGGAGAGACAAAAGACGCGATGTACATTCAGGCTTCCTATGCGATGAGCGGTCCTGCCCGGTAATCCGGTGGTCCGGAAAGACGCCAGTTGTGCGTCGCTACAACTTCGCATACGGTTTACGCGTGGCGGTTCGCACTTTGTTGGCAAGGACCGTCCAACGTCGGCTACGCCAATGGCTGTGGACCGCGACACTCCGAAGTCAGAAGCATTGAACGCGTCTACGACGCGACGGATGGCGTCTGCATAAGGCGGCTTATTTCAATTCTGGAAACAATTATGGCAACTGGAACCGTGAAGTGGTTTAACGATGCAAAGGGCTTTGGCTTCATTACGCCAGACGATGGCGGCGAAGACCTGTTTGCTCATTTTTCGGAAGTGAAGGCGAAGGGCTTCAAGTCTCTTCAGGAGGGACAAAAGGTGAGCTTTGAGGTCAAACAGGGCCCCAAGGGCAAGCAGGCGGCCAACATCGAACCAATCTGACGCCTAAGCGCGCTCACTGTCGCCCCCAGAATGCTCCTCGGAGGCGGACCATTCTGGGGGGATGCGAAGGGCATTCAGATGGGCGTCGGTAGTTTTTCAACGACGTCAGACGTGTGTGCGGCGAAGGAAACGATTGCCCGCAATCCCTTATGGCGTAAGGGGCGAGCCTCAGCGGGCAATTTATCAGGACAACTTTGTATGCAAGGAATGGGTCAGGCCGGCATTGTTTTCAACAGGACAGGAATCGTTTGCCGCTGACCAAAATCTGTCCCGAATTGCAACATCTGGCAACACGAGTGATAACATTTGTTGTCACCCACTGCCCGAGCACTGCATGCCAGACAGTTTCGACCAGCTCGCCGCGCTGATCCGAGCGCGTTTCTCCGATTTGAGCCCGCAGTTCCAGACCGGCGCTGCCTTCCTGCTCGACCACCCAGACGAAGTGGCCGTCTCGTCCATGCGCAAGGTAGCCGAGCGCGCTCGCGTGCAGCCCGCGTCGCTCGTGCGGCTCTCCCAGCAACTCGGTTTTCCGGGCTGGAACGAACTGCGCGACCTGTTCGTCGCGAGAGTGCGCACGCGGCCGGAGCCGCTCTCTTCGCGGGCCCGCTCGCTCGTGGCGGGCAGCACCAAGGACGGCCTCGCGCGCGACCTGCTCGTCGCGCAGCAGCACAATCTGGAGGCGAGCGCCGCGCACAACACACGCTCGATGGTCGAGGCGGCGCGCGTATTGCGCCGCGCGAAGCACGTGCACGTGGCGGGGTTCCGCTCGTGCTATGCGGTGGCGTTCGGGCTGGTCTACGGCTATCGGCTCTTTCGCCCTTCGGTCTCCCTGCTGGGCGGCGAGGCAGGGACGCTGGAGATGCAGTTGCTCGGCATCGAGCGCGACAGCGCAACGATTGTTGTCAGCTTCGCACCGTACTCGGTCGAGGCGGTGCGCGTGGCCGAGGCCGCGCTTGCGAAGGGCAGCCGCCTGATCGCGATCACCGACAGCGCCGTCTCTCCAATCGCGCTGAACGCCGACAAGGCGCTGATCTTCACGCACGAAAGCCCGTCGTTTTTCCCCTCGCTCGTGGCCGCGACGGCGCTGGCCGAATCGCTCGTCGCCCATCTGCTTGCGCTCGAAGGCTCGGGCGCGATCGCCCAGCTCGAACAGGCCGAGCGTTCGCTGAACGCGCGCGGCGCCTACGTGCCCTGAAGGCGCGGCGTTCGCCCCGATCCGCTGATGTCCCGCTGCCGGATGCCGTTGCGAAACGGTGTCCGGTTTCGTTTGATCCGTCTCTATTTCATTTGTTGTGTTCAATATTTCAATTGACAACATATGTTGTTGAGACGTATAAAGCGCACTACAGGAAGAGCCATCGCAGGAACGAAGCGAGAAAACCGATGCAGGAACTCAATACTTTAGGGGGGGCGGCCATCCGTGGGGCGGCCATCCGCGGGGCGGCCATCCGCGGGCCGGCCCTCC
>Ga0207816_1000176_pt1 | contig 15835 bp, 20 predicted proteins | sample LuqExpMetageno10_FD_187768 | JGI IMG/M metagenome (GOLD analysis project Ga0207816, IMG submission 187768) | Tropical forest soil microbial communities from Luquillo Experimental Forest, Puerto Rico - Sample 10 (SPAdes) | ecosystem: Environmental > Terrestrial > Soil > Tropical forest ... | reverse complement strand
CCAAAATTGAGATCGCGATCTCTTCGGGGGTAATTGCACCGAGATCGAGACCGGCAGGCGCCTTGAGTTTCGCAAGTCGTTCCTCGGGTATGCCACGACGGGCTAGCGCAGCTCTCAAGGCTTCGGCCTTCTTGCGGCTGCCAACAAAAGCGACGTAGTCCGCATCAGCGGCGAACGCAGCCAACGACGCAGCTTCATCGCCGCGGCCTTGTGTCGATATAACGATATAGCGAGCCCCAGCCTCATTGACTGGAAGTGCATAACCTTCAATCCGCCGATCGATGTCGCCAAAGGCTGCCTGCTCCTCCGCTGGCGCACAGCCGGTTACAGCAAACCCGGCGCGTTTGGCGAAGTCGGCCACTGCAATGCCAACCGGGCTCGATCCGAAGACAATGAGTTGAGATCGCGGCAACACCGGCTCCACGAAAATGTCCATCGTACCTTGGCTCGGGCACATATTCTTAGCAAAACGGACGCCACCCTGCTCTTCGCCGGGTCTGTGACCTTGCTGGTCAAGAAAATCAGGCGGCTGCACGCACACAAGTCGCGATTTCCCATCCGCTAGGGCATCTTTGGCTGCCTTGAGGACCGCCGCGCGGGCGCAGCCACCGCCAATCCATCCCTCCGAAATTGTGCCATTCGGTAAGATCACTGCCTTTGCACCTGCATCGGCTGCGGTCGCGGCCACTTTGCGCACGACAGTAGCGAGCGCGAAAGGCTCACCCGCCGCCTTGCGCGTTGAGATGATGCGGAGGATGTCGGAGACGCGATCCATTGAGTTAAATCCTCGCAAGATACGGTTCGAGCGCCGCAAGGCTTTCGAGATTATGAGCCGGTGCGAATAGATCGACATAGGGCAGCGCCGCTTGCATGCCGCGTGCCTGCGGGCTGTAGTCGCGCCAGCCAATCAGTGGATTGAGCCAGATAATGCGCCGGCAGCGGCGGCGCAACCGGCGCATTTCCTCGACCAACTGCTCGGTTGTGCCAGTATCGTAACCGTCAGAAACAATCATCACCGCGGTGCGTGAATTGATGACACGCCGCGCGTGCCAGCGATTGAATGTAGCAAGGCTCTCACCAATCTTGGTGCCACCTCCGATGCCTTGGGCCATCAGCGATAGTTTGTCCACAGCGCGCGTGACATCGCGATCCCGCAGTGACGCAGATACATGAGCCAGCCGGGTGTGGAAGACGAAAGCCTCCGACTCGCGGAACGCGTCGACCACGCCATGCAGAAAGCGAACGAAGAAAGCGGTGTAAAGATTCATGGAACCGGAAGCGTCGAGCAAGAGTACAAGTCGTAGCGGCTTGATCTTGCGACGGCGCCAAGCAAGATCGACTAGCGTGCCGCCATGCGAGACATTTCGATGAATTGTCCGACGTAAATCGAGTCTGCGGCCACGCCACTGCACCTGTTCGCGGCGCACCAGCCGCGCTCGCATCACCCGCGATAACCGCGCTGCAAGCGCATGGGTTTGCGCAATATCGGCGGCATCTACGATATGGCGCAGATCGGTGCTTGCGAGGCTCTCGAACCGAGAAGCGCCCTCGCGCTTACCGCGCCCATCGCCGGCACCGTTTCCATCGTCATGCCGGCGCTCGAGGTGATCTGGAAGGCCCGGCATTCCTGTTGGCGACCCAACATCCTTGAGATGCCTGGCGGGTGCGCGCGATTCCAATGCAGTGCCGGCAAGGATGCGTGCCTGACTGACACCAAAGCCGTGCCAATAGGCTTTGAAAATCTCTTCGAAACGCTCCCAGTCCGAATGCGTTGCGCAGAACAGAGCACGAAGCGCAGGCTTCAACGTCGATGATTTTGCCGCTAGTGGCCCCGCGAGTATTGCGAGTGCATCCCCGGTTTCGGCCAAACCTACTTTGAAGCCGTTGTCACGTAGCGTGCGCACGAAGCCCGCCAGGCGTCGACGCGTCGGCTCACCGAGCCCGTCACCCGATGTGTTGATGGGCGCAACTGCCATCGGCTAGCACCTACCGCTCACGCCACCTTACCGAGCAGCCGTTCGGTCACCTCGCGCGTGAGGCGGCTGCGATCTTCACGCGTCTTGAGCAAACACATCATCGTCTCGTGAACGACTTCCGGTTCCTGTCGCAGATCGTGAAAATCAAGACCGGCTAGCGTTGCCGCCCAATCGAGAGTCTCCGCGACTCCGGGAACCTTGCGCAGATCCTCCTTGCGCACGCTTGCAACCATGCGCGCAATTTGTACAGCAAGCGCCGCATCGATGCTCGGCGTGCGGGTGATGATGATCCTCGCCTCGCGGTCGACTTCTGGGAAATCGACGTAATGGTAAAGACAGCGTCGGCGCAGCGCGTCCGACAATTCCCGTGTCCCATTTGACGTCAGTACCACGCGCGGAATCGACGTGGCTTTGATTGTGCCGAGCTCGGGAATACTGACCTGGAAATCCGACAAAAGCTCAAGCAGGAAGGCTTCGAATTCTTCATCGGCGCGGTCTACTTCGTCGACGAGAAGCACTGGGGGGTTCTCGCGGCGGATCGCTGCAAGCAATGGCCGCTCGAGCAGATAGCGCTCCGAAAAGATGTGCTCTTCGATGGCGTCGGCATTCGCACCCGCGCCCTCGCGCATTTTGATGGCAAGGAGCTGGCGCTGGTAGTTCCACTCGTAGAGCGCGGCATTCTGATCGAGGCCCTCGTAGCACTGCAGCCTGATCAATTCAGCGCTGTGAACCGCGGCGAGGGCCTTTGCAACTTCGGTCTTGCCAACACCGGCTTCACCCTCGAGGAGCAACGGCCGCTTGAGGAAATCCATCAGCCACAGCGCGGTTGCCACATCGTGGTCAGCGATGTAGCCGACAGCGGCCAACCGACGCGAAATTTCATCGCGGTTTAAGGTCATGTGCACTCATTATAGAGGCATGCGGTGCCGGAATCGCTCCGACGCTGCAAATTCCGTGCAGCCTCTATTCTCACCGATGCAAGCCGAGCTTGTCCGCCGCCGTCCACGTTCGCCAATTGTCGTGCGGCATCGGGATATTGGTCGAGCCAAGGAACGCGAAGGCGTCATTCACTGCATTGGAGAAGCAAGGCACGCCGCCGACATTCGGGCTCTCGCCAACACCTTTGGCGCCGATCGGATGATGCGGTGACGGCGTCGTGGTCCAGTCGGTTTCCCATTTCGGGGTCTCAACCGCAGTCGGCAGGAAATAGTCCATCAGCGACGCAGTGGTCACGTTGCCCTCATCGTCGTAGTGGATCTCCTGGCCCATGGCGATGCCGAAGGCTTCCGTCAAACCGCCGTGGACCTGGCCTTCGATGATCATCGGATTAATGCGCGTGCCACAATCGTCAAGTGCATAGAACCGCCGTACTTTGCTCGACCCGGTGTCCACGTCCACATCCAGTACGCAAATGTACGCGCCGAACGGATAGGTGAAATTCGGCGGATCGTAGTAATTAATTGCTTCCAGCCCGGGCTCCATGCCTGGCGGCACTTCCTGATAAGCGGCCCAGGCAAGCTCAGTCATGGTCTTGAAGCGTTCTGGGTTGCCTTTTACGCGGAAGCGGTCGACGTCCCATTCAAGATCGTCATCGTGCACCTCCAGCATGTAGGCAGCAATCATCTGGGCTTTTGCTTTGATCTTGCGGCAGGCCATCGCTGTTGCGGCGCCGGACACAGGCGTCGAGCGAGAACCGTATGTGCCGAGGCCATATGGTGCAGTGTCGGTGTTGCCCTCCTCAACAGTGATGTTATCGGCGGGTAACCCCAACTCGGTCGCGATAATCTGGGCATAGGTCGTTTCATGCCCCTGCCCCTGCGACTTGGTGCCGAGGCGGCAAATCCCCGTGCCGGTCGGATGGATACGGATTTCCGCGGAATCGAACATTGCGATGCCGAGGATGTCGCAATTGCGTGAAGGACCAGCGCCTACAATCTCTGTGAAGAACGCAACGCCGATACCCATCAGTTCCCGCGTTTCTCCGCGCTTGAATGCCTCCTGACGTTTCTTCTGCTCTTCGCGGAGCTTCTTGTATCCGACTGTCTCCATCGCCTTTTGAAGAGCGGTCTGATAGTCCCCGGAATCATAAACCCAGCCAAACGCCGAGGTATACGGGAACTGCTCGCGCCGAATGAGATTTTTCATTCGGAATTCAGCCGGATCCATTTTGAGTTTCTGCGCCATGATGTCCATGCCGCGTTCGATCGCATAAGCTGCCTCGGTGACGCGGAATGAACAGCGATATGCAACACCGCCCGGCGCCTTGTTAGTGTAAACGCCATCAACAGAAACATGCGCGGCTGGAAAGTCGTATGAGCCGCTGATAATACTGAAAAGACCAGCGGGCCACTTGGTTGCATTGGCGCACGCATCAAATGCGCCATGATCTGCGACCGTGTAGCAACGTAACCCCGTTACCTTGCCGTCTTTGGTGGCCGCAATTTCCGTTTCCATGTAGAAGTCGCGCGCGAACGCGGTGGTAGAAAGATTTTCGATGCGATCCTCAACCCATTTCACCGGACGACCGGTCGCGATCGATGCAACGATCGCGCAGATGTAGCCTGGATAGGCGCCAACTTTATTGCCAAAGCCGCCGCCAATATCCGGCGCGATCACGTGGATCTTGTTTTCGGGGATCTTTGAAATCAGCGAGCCAACGGTTCGGATGACATGCGGCGCCTGAAACGTGCCCCACAATGTAAGTTCGCTCTTGATCTTGTCGAACGACGCTACGCACTGACAGGTCTCGAGTGGGCACGGGTGCACGCGCGGATAAACAATCATCTCTTTGATCGTGACGTCTGCCTTGGCAAAAGCTGCGTCGGCCTTGGCCTTGTCGCCGGCCTGCCAATTGAAGACGTGGTTGTAATGCTTACGTGGGCCGTGAGCGCCTTCTTTTTTGTCTTTAATATCCTCTCGGATTACCGGTGCAGTGGCAGCCATTGCTTTGAGCGGATCGACGTTGCATGGCAACGCTTCGTATTCGACTTCGACCAGTTCGGCGGCATCGGCCGCGATGTACCGGTCCTCGGCGATGACGAAAGCCACTTCTTGGTTTTGGAACAGCACTTTGCCGTCGGCGAGTACCATTTGCACATCGCCCGCAAGTGTTGGCATCCAGTCTAGATTGACGGTCTTTAGGGTTTCCGCAGTGAGCACCGCCACAACGCCTGGCACCGCGGCCGCCTTAGTCGTGTCGATCTTTTTGACGCGCGCGTGCGCATGCGGTGAGCGGGTGAAATCCCCATACAGCATGCCGGGGAGTTTGATGTCGTCGACGTAATTGCCCTTACCCTGAACGAAGCGGATATCTTCGACGCGCTTGCGCTTGCAGCCCATGCCCTGCAGCTTTTCGGCACGTTCAGCGGAGGTGGGGGTCATGTCGTTCATTCTGCAGCCTCCTGGAACGGCGCGCCGCTTAACTTGGCGGCAGCGTATTGAATTGCTTTGACAATGTTTTGGTAACCCGTGCAGCGGCACAGATTGCCTGAGATCCCGAACCGAATTTCTTCTTCGGTCGGATTTTTGTTTTCCTGCAGCAGACGATAGGCACGCACAATCATGCCGGGCGTGCAGAACCCGCACTGCAGGCCGTGCATTTCGCGAAAAGCGTCCTGCAGCGCGTGGAGCGTTCCGTCCGCGGCGGCCATGCCTTCAATCGTGCGGATATCCGTGCCGTTCGCCTGCACAGCGAACATTGTGCATGATTTCACCGACTTGCCGTCGAGATCGACCGTGCAGGCGCCACAGTGGCTCGTCTCGCAACCGATGTGCGGACCAGTGAGATGTAGTTGTTCGCGCAGGAAATGGACGAGCAAGGTGCGGGGCTCCACGAGCTCCTCCACCTTCTTGCCGTTCACGGTCATGGAAATCTGCGATTTCGCCATGGCTCTCTCCCGTACTCAAAAACCAGCGCGAGCTTTGGCGCGGCCGAGGGCGCGGGTCAGCATTACGCCTGCCATCTTAGTGCGATAGGCAGCTGGCCCACGGCCGTCGCTCGCCGGCGACGTTATCGCTTCCGCGGCAGTGATCGCTTTTTTCACCGTCGCAGCGTCGAGCGCCGAGCCGATCACGATTTTACTCGCCTCTTCTGCCCATAGCGGCGTCTCCGCCACGTTGGTCAAGCCGATTGAGCAACTCGCAACCTTGCCTCCACTTGCAGTCAACACAACTGCTGCTGCAGCGGTCGCGTAATCGCCGACTTTGCGCTTGAGCTTTTCGTAAGCATGGCCATGCCCGGCCGCCGGTACTGGAACACGAATGGCAGTCACGATCTCGCCCGGTTTGAGAGCTGTGACATACGCACCCTGATAGAATTCACGCGCGGAAATGCGGCGTTCGCCGGATTCGCCAACGGCGTGATAGGTCGCATTGAGGCACATCATGACAGCCGGCATGTCGTTGCCCGGATCTCCATTCGCGACGTTACCTCCAATTGTGCCGACATAACGCACCTGTGGATCAGCAATTACAATTGATGTTTCGCTAAGGATCGGAATTTTCTTGGCCAGAAAGTCAGAGGCAATGACCTCGTGCTGTGTTGTCATCGCTCCAATAATGACATCTTCGCCGTCCTCACGAATGCCTTTGAGATCGGCAATGCCAGCAAGATCGATGAGATGCGCCGGGCTTGCGAGCCGCAGCTTCATCATCGGAATTAGACTATGCCCGCCAGCAATGGTGCGTACGTCATCGCCTAGGCTGCCGAGCAGAGTGACCGCTTCCTTGATCGATGACGGACGATGATATGCGAAGGATGCAGGTATCATAGATATACCTCCCCGGACGCCCCAACTGGTCAGCTTGCGTCCTATCCAACTATCCAATGGCTTGAGGCTTTGATGAATTCGCGCCGCCTCGTTGCCGTCCCGGACAAGGGGATCGTAACAACAGGTCGAGGGATTGTGGAAGGGGTTCGGACTTAACCGCGGGTCAACGTCCGTTTTTGCTGGTGGTCTCAACCGGTCGCCGCAACACTCTATCCTGAAAGGGAAAGGAGTGTACGGCGATGGGGCGAGGATATTTTCGAGGCTTTACGGCGGCAGAGAAGACAGAGCTTTGGGATCGCTGGCAACGAGGCGAGTCACTCAAGGCGATTGGGCGGGCGTTTGGTAAGCCGTCATCGTCTATTTATTTTCAACTGGCACCGCACGGGGGAATTCGGCCTGCGCCACGCCGTCGCTCGAGGTTGGCATTGACGCTGGCAGATCGTGAGGAGATATCCAGAGCTCTTGCTGAGGGTCAATCGTTACGATCGATCGCGAGGTTGCTGGGCCGCTCGCCCGCGACGGTGAGCAGAGAGATCAGCCGGAATGGCGGTTATGATCAATACCGAGCAGCATTTGCTGATGAGCAGGCCTGGGATCGAGCGCGTCGTCCGAAACGTTGTAAACTGGCGACCAATCCACGGCTGCGGCGGGCAGTTGCGGGAAAGCTCAGATTGAATTGGTCACCCGAGCAGATCGCCGGTTGGCTGAAGAGAACGTATCCTGAATACGAGTCTAACCAGGTGTCGCACGAGACGATCTACCGCAGTCTATTCGTTCAAGCCCGTGGCGTGCTGAAGAAAGAGCTGCTGCGCCACCTTCGATCGAAGCGGACGATTCGCCGATCAAGGCAAGCAAGCCTGCACCAGGACCGACGCGGGCAAATCGTGGATCCCGTCTCGATCAGGGAACGGCCGGCGGCGGTCGAGGATCGCGCGGTCCCCGGTCATTGGGAAGGCGACCTGCTATCAGGGTCGAAAAACAGCTACATCGCGACCCTGATCGAACGTCATACGCGCTACGTCATGTTAGCGAAGGTCGCCAACAAGGACACACAGACGATTGTTTCCGCGCTCATCAAGCAGGCCAAGATGCTGCCGACTGAGCTCTATAAGTCATTAACCTGGGATCGCGGCAAGGAGCTCGCCGATCACCGCCGGTTCACGTTAGCGACCAATATCGATGTTTACTTCTGCGATCCGCAAAGTCCGTGGCAACGCGGTTCCAATGAGAACACCAATGGTCTGCTGAGACAGTACTTTCCGAAAGGAGCTGACCTGTCGGTCTACTCGCAAGCTCACCTGAACAGAGTGGCACGCCAGCTCAACGAGCGGCCGCGTAAGACCCTGAGGTTTGAAACCCCAGCAGAGAGATTTAACGCATGTGTTGCGTCGATCGGTTGAGCCGGCACTCGAAACCGGACATGTGCAGTGCAGCATCATATTTAAACCAGTTTTTCAAATAGCGCCTGAGGCTGAGGGTCCATCACGGATAGTATCCAACCCCGCACCCAAGCTGTCCGATCCTGCGCACCACACTGACCTTTTTTACTGGAGTAGCGTCGGCAGGCGGGGGCTTCTTGGCCAAATAAGTGATCTCGGTAATTTCGCCCTCAGGTTTTTGGGCAGCTTCGAATATCTGATGCCCGCTGCCTGGAAATGTCCGTATATCTGAACCGGCGGTCTGCCCAGTGATAACGACTCCATCGGAAAGACGGAAACAGAACGGATAGATATTTCCATCTCTAAACCCATCTGTGCCCGTGTTAAACATTTGGATCGCTGCGTTCTGGTCCCGTTGAACAACGACGACAACGCGCGCAAGCATCTCCTTCGCCTTTTCGGCATCGCCAGGATCGGCGGCGGCGATGGAACCGGTTGCCAAGAAAATAAATACTGCAGCAAGGCCTCGCACGGGGACTGGCTTCCTCAATTACAGTCGTACGAAAAATACTGAACCATGCGACCTAACTCAAGTCATCATAAAACCTGGCCAAGTTTTGCTTTAGCGGTTCAAATCGCCGAGCGTCATACCGAAGCTCTACAAAATCTCCGTCCGGATCCACGATCCCGAGAACCAGGCTCAGTGGTTCGCCAAAGTAAGGACTACCGGCACATCGTGCTGTCTCGCACCCATCGTATACAGGGGCAGCCAATACCTCGCGGATTATGGCCGCCTCGTTGTAGGCTGGTATAGCCCGGTTTTTGAGCCCCGCTTTCCAGCGAACGAGTTGTCCCTTTTCGAATACGTGAGGCTTGTCCAATGCAACTGAGAGACCAGTAAGTCGCCGCGCGTGTTCGGTTGCGGGATCGTCCATTGATTGGCTTGGTATGATTCTAACAAGGCCGGTCGATTTCGAACTGCTCATAGGCTGTTCCTTGCGGCTAGCGTCTTAGAGCTGGCAATGGATTACGCGTCGCTATACGAGTTCCACTGCGTTTCGCAGCGTGTCATCCGAGACGTCACAGTACAGCGCAGTTGTGCTAATATACTGATGGCCCAATAGCCGCTGGATCGTCTTCATCCCGATTCCCTTCGCATTCAGACGCGTTGCAAATGTCCTTCGTCCCGAATGCGATGAGGTCCGGATCCCTGCTAGCTCGTAGATTTCCTTGAAAAGCATCGAGAGCGTTAGAGCCGAAAAGCCTTGGCGGCTGCGCTGAGAAAAAACCAGAGGGCTACCTAGGTGCCGGGGCGGCTGAGATTTCGCGTATAAACCAATCTCTGCGCGAATGCGCCGGGACAAAATCACCGTCCGGCCCTTGGAACCTTTCGTCTGATCGGCCGCGAGTTTGATCTCGGACCGGACCTCCCCGTATTGGTTGATGACGTCGCTGATCTTTAAGGTCGCGATTTCTCCGACGCGCATTCCAGCGTAGATCGAGAGCACGAAGGCGATCCGATTGCGCTCTGCATATCGGGTCGTCTCAATCACGCGGAATACGCGCCGGATATCCGCATCCGATAGGACGGAAGCCTGTGACATGGCTTAGAGGCTATGCGGCCTTTTTCTTTTTCGACGGAAAGGCCTTACTTGCCTGACCAAGTTGCTCATCCAGCTCGCCATTTCGAATGGCTGAGATGAGCGTGTCCATCACGCTTGCAAGCTTATCGGCCGAAGGCACTGCGATTCCGGCTTTGCCTTTCTCGAACTCGATAGGCTTCTGGGCAACTCGGATGGTCAAAACAGCCGATCCGTTTGGAAGAATTCTCCACCACGGGGAGACGCGCTGTTTCTTTTCGACTTGCTGCCGTTCGCCGTCTTTTCCGATCCAAATCTTCACGGTTCGCGTATAGCTCGGGTCCTGAAGCAATCGCTTTTGCTCTTCGAGATGAGCGATGGTTCGATTGCGTCGGTCCATCACTGGATCGGCCTGAATTTGCGGAAGAGTCGTAAGCGTGAGGGATTTGAGAGAAGCCATTATGTCCTCCTTTGAGACGAAGGACATTCCATTTATGACACTTCCGAACGCAAATAAAGAAAAAAATTGCACTTACATGAACTGCGGCATGACCAGCAACGTTATCGATGTTGCAGTCCAAGAACCGGGTATGAACCGCGTCGGCGAATACAAAAGGAATCCCCTCGACAGCAGCGTGACAAAAGTGGGGAAAAATCTTTATAAGTCTTTATAAGTAAAACCTATAAAGAAATTCGGCGACGAATTTCGGATTCGAGCGGAAAAATCTCCTGAATGCTAAACCTGATGGATGAGGCGCTCGCGAGAGCTTTTGGAATGCGGCGGCACTCCGCCCTGTACGCGGCCTTCTATCCACGCTGCCGGCTTTGCGCGCTCCGCAATCGGAAGACCGACCGGTTAGACGTCATTGGAGTTTGACGGGCGCAACTTCAGGGGCGGTTCGTATAACTTCTTCGTTCTTGTTGTCGTCTTCGTCATCGGGGACGAAACCACTCCCACCGCACGTCGGGCACTGTTGCTCTTCGTCGGTTCCTTTTTCTGTTACGCCGTCACCGTCGCACTCGGGGCAGGTCTTCATGCGCGTGCCTCCTGATGTCGTCGCCCAAAACAGAGGGCCGGTATCTCAGACCTTGAGCTCCGCTGCTCACTGTCAACGTACAGCCCACGCTGGCGGTGCCGGGGGCACCGGCACAGCGCAAACCTCAATTCGATATCCCTTATAGTCAATGACCTTTTTTCGGCATTTCATGCCGCAGTGGTTCCTTGACAACGTCGCCTAATGCTTCCGGGCGTCGACGCGGTAACCGACGATGGTAGCCTCGCCCAGCGCCTTGGGGCCTCGAGCCGGTGCAGGCCCTCTCGACCAGCACGAAGCGCGCCCCGTCCGCGCGCACCAGGATTGGAGTCTGCTGGCCCTCCGTGAGCATGCTATGCGCGATCGCATCGACGCGCTTTAAGTCGAGCGTTTTGCGCCGTGCGGTCGGCACGTAGATATTGGCGACCGGGAAGGTCTCACGTTTCAGCATGTCGGCGAGGGTAGCACAGTTGCGCGCGCTGTTCGCGCTCACACCGACAAAGCCATCCACGACGCGCTTTTCGTCAAAACACTTAATTGCGTTTGCGCGCGAGCGGGTAAGCAGTGCTGTTATACAGTTCCCGTATGCGCGGGCCATCGACGCGCTTTTCGTCTACCTCCAGCACAGTGCCCAGCAGAAAATCGGCTGGCATTACCTCGATGGCGAAACGGATAGCCTCGGCCGCGGTTTCGAAACGACGATAGCCAACCGGGCGATTACGCTTTTTGTTCCGGCTCGGGAACAGGTCGGCCGGCGCTCCGTAATCAAAATCTGCCATTATTATTCGCTAGGGCTGAACTGATTTATACGATCTTCAGCTTCTCAGCCGATGTCTTGCCCTTGTTGGGTACCTCTTCGTACTCAACATTCTGCCCCTCATTGAGAGTGGTTAGGCCGGCCTTTTCCACGGCAGAGATGTGAACGAAAACGTCTTTGCCACCGCCCGTCGGTTGAATAAATCCAAACCCCTTGGTCGGGTTGAACCACTTCACTGTGCCTTTGGCCATACGAAGAACTCCAATGCTGAAGAGACTATCACGGCATTGTATAGCATCCGCGCGCGCATGTCCGTTCCGGCCAGTAACGATCAACGTTTTGGCTCGACTTCCGTGAGGCAAATGCCTAGCGTGCGGTTCGCTTCGACGCCAACATGTCGCGTCACCCCCTGCAAATCGCCGAAGTCGAATCGGGGCCCAGACGGACGCTCGCTCTGGCAGAGCCGCTCGCTTTAAGAAAGGAAGATGTCCATTGCAGGTTTTTGTCCGCGACAACAACATTGATCAGGCCCTCCGTGTCCTGAAGAAGAAAATGCAGCGCGAAGGCGTATTTCGTGACATGAAGCAGCGGCGCTCGTATGAAAAACCTTCGGAGCGCAAAAAGCGGGAAAAGGCCGAGGCGATCCGGCGCGCGCGCAAGCTCGCGCGTAAGAAGGCACAGCGTGAGGGGCTCATTCCCGACACGCGCAAGAAGAAACTTCTTGACGGCAGGAACAGGCACCGCCCGAGCACCGCATCATCTTTTGCAGCAAGCCCGGCCAGCACGCGCTGAGATAGCAGCCCCGATTCGGTTTACAGCTATTTCGGAGTAATACCCGATGTCCGCGGAAGAAGAAACCAATCAGGACGCAGAACAGATATTTCGTCGCGAACAGCAGAAGGCGGACGCGCCAAAAGCTCTCAAAGATCTCCGGGCGGCACAGCAGGCTGTTCTGGAACGCGAAACTCCGTGAGGAACGGCTGGCGCGGGAAGGAAAAGGTAAAAAGCAACGTCGGCGTTTGCCCGAGCTAAAAGACTAATCCGCCTTCGGCGGCGGCGCGAGTCGCTGCCATGGTAGATGGACTCGCACAACTTCACGAGCAGCTTTGAAGGTGCAGATAATGAGCGAGGCCGGTATTTCTTTGTATCTATTACGGCTGCAAGCGCGCATAGTAGGATGGATACTGCCATTAACTACGCCTTCTGGGCGATCGCGGCTCTGATGGCCGGCGGCCTCGTGCTCGCCATGCTTGTCTGGTAACGGCAGGCCTACAGTTCAGAACCCTCTTAATGACCACGACGCGCACGAAACGAATGACGCTGACTTTTCAGCATCCGTTTTCACTTAAAGGTGTCGACCGGCAGCTCGCGCCTGGCGAATACGAGGTGGTTACGGACGAGGAGCTGATAGAGGGATTGTCGTTTCCGGTTTATCGGCGCGTAGCTACGCTGATTTTCATTCCAGTAGACTCACGCCGGTCCGCGACCGAAATGGTGCCCATCGATCCAGCCGATCTTACCGAAGCCCACGCTCGCGACGGCGCGATCCGGCAAAGGCCTGAAGATAGCAAGTAAGGAGACCTTATATGTAGCGCTCGTGCTCGACGTCGTTTAGGCGACGCTCTGAAAACGCGGCAGGTTGCTGGTGAAGACTGCTCGACCAAGCTGTCTCGGTTGCGGATGCATTTCTTGAAAAGGGAGAGATCGTCTCGACACGCGGTCGAAACCCGGAAGAAATGGCCCGATTTAATGCCAGGCCGGGTGATGTTACGCGCGGAAAACCACTCATCGTTCTCGTCAACGGAGGTTCCGCATCAGCATCCGAAATAGTGGCCGGGGCATTGCAAGATCACAAGCGCGCGAAAATTGTCGGCACGCGATCGTTTGGAAAGGGGTCCGTGCAGACGATAATTCCGATAGGCCCAGGTCAAGGCGCGCTTCGGCTGACTACGGCCCGATACTACACGCCTTCAGGCCAATCGATTCAGGCCAAAGGCATTACTCCAGATGTGGAGGTGCTCCAGGAGGTGCCGACGGAATTGAAGGACGATACTGACATCCACGGGGAAGCTTCGCTACGTGGCCATTTGATTGGCGACAGCGGAAAAGAGCAAACTGGCTCCCAGTCTTACGTGCCCTCAGATCCGAAAGACGACAAAGCCCTGCACGCGGCCGACGATCTTCTGCGAGGCATTCAAGCTGCTTCCTCCAATCGGGGTGCAAGCCCCGATGCCGCAAAATGACCGAGTGGGTGACGTTGTATTTATAGCCCGGCACCCCGACGTTAGCGTGATGGAGAACTATTTGTCCGAGTTTGGTCAAGCAGCTCGGCTCGGTTCTGGCGTCGGGCGCTTAGTGGCGCGATAGATTTGGCGGCTTAGCCGCGAGCAGGGTGGTCAAGCGGCTTTACCGCTTGCTTGTTCAAGTCGCTGAGCGAGATACGCCCTGTATTTCATCAGAAACGGCTTTGACTGTTCGTTTGCCGTTTTCAGCAAGTCATCGGTTTGCTCTATTGCTTTCGGAAGAGTTAGCCACTCGGCCTGCTCGGCTATTAAGCGATGGGCAGACTCCCTCTCATGAGCAAACCGTATTTCCGCCGGAAGGCATTCCGGTGCTTCGGTAAAAAGCACTCGTTGTGCGATCTTTCGCAATCGAGCATCTCCAAACTGTTGCGACAACTCGAAGCGACGCTCCCACTCCACGTCGTGAAAGGCGAACATAATCTCCTGGTCATTATTCAAGAAAAAGCCATCGTATATTTGCTGTTCCACGTAAATTGATTGCGCCCTTGGCTCTCGGTCTCCAAGGGCCACATTGACCAAACGGTCTCGTAGCGACCTGTTCGTACGGTAGACGCTGCTTCTCCTCTGCAGCTCTTGAGCCCCCAATTGCTTAGCCGTTGCAATGTCTGTCGCCGCCTCTGATGGCATAAGGATTGGAGATGCATTTGTCCGGACCCATCTCACGGGCTTCGGTAACTTTCGGAGGTGGGCAGCCAAATCTTCATCGCTCATCTCGGAGAGCTCTTCAGGACTTTCGGCTAAATCCACAACGCAGATTTCGTTTTCGTTCTCGGGATTGCGGCCGATGGCGGTCACTAACCAACTGAAGGGGCCGCCATAGAATTCGGTGAGGCATACGACTGGCTCGTGCTGAAGCAGATCCTGGACAGGTAGTTTTCTGTTGAACCGAATGAATGTGGTCCAAAGACCGAGTGCTCTTTCACGGATCAGCCTGCAAAGGTGGATCGTGGCTTCCACGTCGCCGAGGGCATCGTGGGCATTGTGCTCCTCGAATCCATTGGCTCTGGCGACAGCTTCTAGCTTGAACGTTGGCGCACCTGTGTCAATAAGCGGAATCACAAGCGCATTCGGCGCAAATACCGAAGCGGCCTGCACCATCTTCATCGCATCCGTACGCGAGTTGCCGCCAGTGTTGGTGAGGTACGGAGGGTGGAGTGTTTGATACAGGGCCTGGCGAAAAATATTTTCGTCAAATCGAAGCGAGTTGTACCCAATGAAGACTGCAGGCGACCATGCCCTGAGCTTTGCTTGGATCGTTCGCACCATCTGATAGTGCGATGGCAGACTAGGGTCGTGGAGTCGTTCGATTGAGACGCCGTTTGTTAGTAGGGCTCCGGGGGCGGCAATGATGTACGGCAGCAAGCGGCCGCGAATTTCGAGCCGATCAAGCTCATTGAAATGTTCGTCGGTATAAATGGCGGCGAACTGGAGGATTTGGTCGAAGCTCGTGTTCGTACCGGTCGTTTCGGTGTCGTAAAAAATGAATCGCACGGAGAGCCCCGAGAGGTCTGATTCGTGTCAGTCTAATGTTCCTATTGCGCTACGCAAAAATAGAGCCCTGCAGCTGTGGAAAATGGACCGCAGTCTTCCACCTAATGCTCTGCAACCTTCCAAAACAGAAGTGACATACGTTTCAAGGGCGGAGGCCTACCCGAATTTTTAGAGAAATGTCACCCAGTGTCGCTCGGCGACGATCGAGATCGGGAGGCCCGCATCCCGCATTTCACACGCCTCCATGATCTTATTGCCGAAGGATGAGTGCTTCCACGATTCGGTCGCGTAAGCGCCAATCACGAGCACATTAGTCTGCGTCGAGAGCCCTCCGGCTTTGGCCCCACGCTCAACCACTGCCTGTTCGCAATATTTGCGCTGTCCGTAATTGAAGGTACCCGTGAAGCAATAGCGCATGCCCCGAAATGTCAGCGCCGGCGCCGGCTCGCTGAGCGGCAAGCTCGTCGGCTTCAGCACCTCACCTAGCTCAAAATCCCGATTTGCAAGTTTATCGAGCGTCTCGAATAGCTCCGCCTTTTCGTTTTG
>Ga0207816_1000175_pt1 | contig 15837 bp, 12 predicted proteins | sample LuqExpMetageno10_FD_187768 | JGI IMG/M metagenome (GOLD analysis project Ga0207816, IMG submission 187768) | Tropical forest soil microbial communities from Luquillo Experimental Forest, Puerto Rico - Sample 10 (SPAdes) | ecosystem: Environmental > Terrestrial > Soil > Tropical forest ... | reverse complement strand
GATCCTTGGCGTAACCGATGCCGTTCTTGGTCGAAACCAGAAAAGAGAAGGTGCCGTCGAGATCGTCGACCGATTCTTCGAGGGCGGTTTCGAGGGAAATCCCTTGCGCGAGCTTGTCGGCGAGATAGACCGCGATCAGCTCGCTGTCGTTGTCGGTACGGAACTCGAAGCCGCGCGCTTCCAGCCGCCGGCGCATCTTCCAGTAATTGGTGATCTGGCCGTTATGGACGATGGCGATATCGGCAAAACCTGTTGCCCAGAAGGGATGCGCCGCTTCGGGCTTCACATCGGATTCGGTAGCCAACCGCACATGACCGATGCCATGCGAACCCCGCACCTCTCCGACATGATAGATACCATCGAGATCGTAAGAGGAGCCGACGTCCTTGATGATGTCGAGCTTGGTGCCGATGGAAACCAGCTTGGCGGCATGTTCCATGGCGTAAGCGAAGGGGCGAATCTCGCCAGAGAAGACGACATCGACCACAAAGCAGGAGCCTTCGCGGAACTCCCGCAGCACCTCGGCGCCCTGCTCGGCCAGAACCTCACGGATTGCCGTTTCGGCGGCATCATCGTCCGGCCCGACCAGGAAGCGCAGCCGCAGCCCTTCGATGTCCTCTTTATATAGAGCAAAGCCGGTGGAATCGGGCCCACGGTGCTGGCAGCCATCGAGCATGCTGACCAAAGCACGCCCGAGAACTTGGTTGGAGCTCCCCGCTTTGAAGAAGATGCCGGCGATTCCGCACATTTTTTGACCTCCTTCGGGTGCCGCACAGGATTTGGACAGACCCAATCGGCGACTTTCGAGGTCAAAACTATAAACGGGCGCCTTCGCCCGTCAATCTACATTCAAAAAAAATTCCTGTTGTGAAATGTCAGCCCTGCTTCCGCATGTTCATTGAGGCAGCATTTTGGCAATAAATGGAGCAAAAACTCTAATTTCTTTGGCACAAGCCTGAAAAAAGTGATCTGAGCCCGTGTAATAGCAGTAAAATTTGTTTCTTCCAGTTTGACTCCCCTCCGGAACCCGGTATCGAATTCCCCTGCAACCCCTGTGCCCTTTCAGGGGGCCGATCCTTTGCTGAGGCGCCGATGGCTGAAGACCTGAAGAAAATCGCGGAAGAACGCGGCATTCAGTATTTCCTGATCTCCTATGTCGACCTGTTCGGCTTCACCCGCGCCAAGCTGGTGCCGGCAGCCGCCATGCCCGATATGCAGAAAAACGGGGCAGGCTTCGCCGGCTTTGCCACCTATCTCGACATGACCCCGGCTTATCCCGACATGCTGGCGGTGCCCGATCCCTCCAGCCTGATCCAATTGCCGTGGAAACCGGAGGTGGGCTGGCTGGCTTCGGACCTGGTCTGCGGCGGCAAGCCTGTGCCAGATGCCCCGCGCAATGTCTTGAAAGCACAGATCGCCAAGGCCAAAGCCAGCGGCTATCAGCTTAAGACCGGGGTCGAATGCGAATACTTCCTTCTGGAGAAGGACGGCTCACGCATAGCCGACAGCGCCGACACCCACTCAAAGCCTTGCTACGATCAGCTCGCCCTGATGCGCCGCTACGATCTCATCAAACAGATCTGCGATGCCATGCTGACGCTGGGCTGGAAGCCCTATCAAAATGATCACGAAGACGCCAACGGCCAGTTCGAGATGAACTGGGAATACGACGATGTGCTGCTGACCGCCGACCGTCACGTCTTCTTCAAATACATGGTCAAGACGCTGGCCGAGCAGCACGGCATGCGCGCCACCTTCATGCCCAAACCGTTCAACAATCTCACCGGCAATGGCTGCCACTTCCATGCCAGCCTGTGGAGCGGTTCGAAGAACCTCTTCTCCGATCCCGAAGGCCCGCTCGGCATCTCCAAGCTCGGCTATCACTTCCTTGGCGGCGTAATCCATTCCGCCGACTCCTTCTGCGCCATCTTCAATCCCACGGTGAACAGCTTCAAGCGCATCAATGCGCCGGTGACCACTTCGGGCGCCACCTGGTCGCCGAACACCGTCACCTATACCGGCAACAACCGCACCCATATGGTGCGCATTCCCGATGCCGGCCGTTTCGAATTCCGTTTGCTGGATGGCGCGACCAATCCTTATCTCGCCCCGGCGGCACTGCTGCTCGCGGGCCTCGACGGCATCAACAACCGCCGCGATCCCGGCCAACGCCTCGACATCGACATGTATGCCGATGGCCACAAGCTGGAGAACGTGAAGAAGCTGCCACTTAACCTGCTCGATGCGATCCGGCTGTTCGAAAAATCCGATGTCGCCAAAGAGGGTTTCGGAGAAGGTTTTGTCAAAAGCTATGTGAAGCTGAAGACGGCCGAATGGAACTCCTTCATGTCGCATGCTTCCTCTTGGGAGCGCGAGCACACGCTGGATTGCTAGGCGCATGAGCGACGACAAGAAAAGCCTCATCCTGACGATCTCTTGCCCCGACACGGTGGGCATCGTCGCCGCCGTCTCCGGCTTTCTCGCCAGCCGCGGCCTCTTTATCACCGAATCCGCGCATTACGGCGACACGCTGACCGGGCGCTTTTTCATGCGCACGGTTTTCCTCGACGATCCGGCGGGTTTGCCGAAGCTTCGGGCCGAATTCGCGGAAGTGGGGCGCCGGTTCGATATGGACTGGCGCATCGCCGATCCCGGCATCAAGCCACGCCTGCTGCTGATGGTGTCGAAATTCGACCACTGCCTCAACGACCTGCTCTATCGCTATCGCACCGGGACGCTGGCGGTGGAGATTCCGGCGGTGGTCTCCAACCATCCCGATCTGCAGCGCATCGTGGAATGGCACGGCATTCCCTTCCATCACCTGCCGGTAACCAAAGAGACCAGGCGCGAACAGGAAGGCCGCGTCCTCGAAATGGTCGAGCGGCTGAACATCGATCTGGTGGTGCTGGCGCGCTACATGCAGGTGTTGAGCTCGGAAATGTGTACGGCGCTGTCGTGGCGCTGCATCAACATCCATCATTCCTTCCTGCCAAGTTTCAAAGGCGCCAAGCCGTATCATCAGGCGCATGCCCGCGGCGTCAAGATCATCGGCGCCACCGCCCATTATGTGACGGCCGATCTCGACGAAGGCCCGATCATCGAACAAGCGGTGCAACGGGTCGATCACACCCACACACCGGAGGATTTCGTGGCGCTCGGCCGCGATATCGAAAACGTCGTGCTGGCACGGGCGGTGCAATACCATGTCGAAAACCGCGTGCTGCCGGCTGGCGCGCGCTGTGTCGTCTTCCGGCGCTGACCCATGGCAGCGCGGGCTAAATATTTGAGCATCAACGACCGGTATCAACGCCGGCGGCATAACACAGAAACGCCTGGACCAAGGACACGAAATTCATCGGCCTATCGATTGCAACAAATGAAATGAAACCCGCCTGACTAAGGGGCGAAAAGCGGAGTGTCAGTCATGCAGGAATTACGAAAAGACAGCCTGTCATTCATAGAAGCGCTTGGCCAATCCGTCGCCAACGTCTCTCCCACCCTAACCCCTGCGCTCGCTGTTGCCGTGGTGGCGGGCATGGCAGGTACGGCCTCCTGGCTCGTGTATATCGCCGCCACGATTGCGCTGTTGATCGTCGGCATCAATGTCGGCAAGCTTGCCAAGCGCATTCCCGCAGCTGGTTCCTTCTTCCTCTATGTTTCCCGCTCCATGGGACCTTCCTGGGGCATGCTGTCGGGCTGGGCCATGCTGGCGGCCTATCTCTTCACCGCCATGGCACTAACCGTTGCCACCTCGATTTTCGTCAAGACGATGCTGACCTCGCTCGGCGTCACCTATGTGATTCCCAATACGGTCTATTACCTGGCCGTATCGGCAGTTGCGTTCTTCTTCGCCGCCCGCGACATCCGTATTTCGGCACGCATCGGCCTGACGCTGGAAGCAATATCCGTCGTCATCATCCTGGCGGTCAGCATCGGCGCCATGGCGCATTTCGGCTTCAAGCCGGACTTGAAACAATTCACTTTGCAAGGCGTGAATTTCGCTGGCGCCACGCAGGCCATCGTGTTTGGTATCTTCTCCTATGTCGGCTTTGAAAGCGCCGCCACCCTCGCCAAGGAAACCCGCAATCCAGGCCAAACCATTCCCAAGGCCATCAATTTAACGGCGTTGACTGCGGGCTTGTTCTTCGTCTTCACCACCTATGTCATCACCCAGGGCTTTCATGATGACGGCGCCAAGCTGGGCCAGAGCGGTGCCCCGCTCGCCGACATCCTGGCGGGTCAGAGCCAATACCTGATTGCCCTGGTCTATTTCGGCGCCTCGATCTCCAGCTTTGCCTGTGCTCTGGCGTCGCTCAACGCCTTCGGCCGCATGATGTTCTCGCTCGGCCGTTACCAGTTCGTGCATTCCTCCATGGGCATGGTCCACAAGGAGCATCAGACGCCGCACATCGCCTTGGCCGTTGGCGCGGTCATCAACTTCGCCGCCACCGCGGCCTTTGCCGGTGCCGGTGAAACCAACACCTTCGGCTGGTGGGGGACGCTGGCCTCCTACGGCTTCATCATTGTCTACTTCCTCTGCTCGGTTGCTGCGCCGCTTTATCTGCGCAAAACTGGCGAATTGAAGGGAAGCGACGTCTATGTCGGCGTCCTTGGCGCGGCCTTGATGCTGTTCTCGCTGGCCGGCAGCCTGTATCCGATACCCGCCTATCCCTATAATCTCTTCCCCTATTTCTTCCTGGGTTATATCGCCCTAGGCATGATCTGGTTCTTCATCCTCAAGGTTCGCGCCCCTCAAGCTCTGCTCGGCATCGAGCATGACATGGAAACGGCCGAATCTGTTAAACAATAGACCTATGCTCTAAGAGCCGTGCGGGAGACCTTCCGCGCGGCTCACGATTGCCCGGCGGGAATGCCATGGAAAATGCGACCAAGCTCTTGAAAGGCAGCGGCTGGTCGCTCTCGCTTGGAGCCGCCACCCGGCAGGCTGGTACGCCAACCGCCGATTTCTACGCCATCTACAACGGGGAAGACCTCGGCAGTCGCGGCCGCGGCGTGGTCGCGGCGATCGCGAGTTCTCCGCGCGCGTGGGAAGCAGCCCAGATCGCGACCAATGGTTTTGCCGAAGGCTATTTCGGCGCCCCCGAAACCCTCACCTCCTGGCGCGCCGCCGCCAGAGCCTTGGCCAGCATCAACACCTGGCTGCACAGCCAATCGCGCGGCGCGCCGCAGGGCCGCGAATTCTATGCCTCTTTCTCCGCTATCTTATTCGGCGGACGCCGCATCGATGTGGTGCATGTCGGACAATGCTGCGTGTTCTGCTATCGCGACGGCCAGCTTCTGCCCTTAATCAACGACCGTCTGCAGAATGCCGCTGCCGACCAGCCTTTGCTTGGCTCCGATCAGGCCGTCCGCATCGATCATGTCGAGCTGGAGGCGCGCGCCGGTGACCGTTTCATCCTGATGAGTGCCGATGCTGCTCAGCGCCTCAATCCTGCGGAAGCCTCTGCGCTGGTGGCCACGGACATTGCCTGCGAAGAAGTGGCACAGCGGCTGGTGCGGGAACTGCCGGCGATCGTGCCCAATGCCGCCGTTCTGGTACTGGATGTCATCGAGCCGCCCGGCCTCGCTTACGAAGACGTTGCAGCTCGCTTTGCCGCATTGCCGATCCGACGACCTCCGAAGGAAGATGAACTGGTCGACGGGTTCCGCATCGGACGCACCATCAACCGCGGCCGCTATACCCTCCTAAAGCGCGCTTATGACGAGATCGGCCAGCGCGAGGTGGTGATCAAATTCCCGCTGACCTCCATGCTGGCGGATCAGGTTTTCCGCGCCGGGTTTCTGCGCGAGGCCTGGGTCGGCACCACCATCAGGGCTAATTGCGTGGCGAGGTATATCGATCTTCCCGCTGAACGGCAGACTTGCCTTTATCTGGTGATGCCATTCTATCGAGGGGAAACGCTGGAAAGCCGTATCGGCCATGGCCCGCGTGTCTCTTTGGCGGAAGGCATCGGCATAGCCCTCAAACTCTGCGCCGGGGTGAGCGAGCTGGCTAAACACGATGTGTTGCATCGCGATATCAAGCCCGAAAACACTATGCTGGTGGATGACGGCAATGTGTTGCTGCTCGATCTCGGTCTGGCTTATCTGACCGGCATTGATGACCCGGAAGAAGACCGGTTGGGCGGGACCACTCGCTACATGGCACCGGAACTGTTTTCCGGAACACCGCCCAATGCGCGTTCGGAAGTGTTCGCTCTTGGCGTCACCATGTACCGCCTGTTTACCCGCGGCAAATTCCCCTTCGGACAACGCGAAAAGACACCGCTCGTTCGCTTGCGGCCGGATCTTCCGCTCTGGCTCGGCCAATGTTTGAAACGCGCCATGGCCACCAATCCGGCTGAACGTTTTGCTGACGCGGAAAATCTAGCCGCCGCGCTGCAAAACGGGTTGGTGCGGGGCGATCTGCAGCCGGCGGGTTTCAAACAGCGCATCGATCCCTTGCGCCTGTGGCAAGCCGCAGCCTTTTTCTTTGCCCTTTGCACCCTGATCTTACTGCTGCGCTAAACCATGCGGATTGCCTATCTTAGCGATCTCCATTTGGAATTCGAAATGGCCGCGGCTGCCATTCCCTTCGACATGGCAGGCGCTTTGGCACCAGCGGCCGGTGCCGATCTCATCGTGCTGGCTGGTGATATCGATGTCGGCGAGAAAGCTGTGACCCAGGCAGACACGATCGCGAGGGTTTCCAGCCTTCCCGTCATTTATATCGCCGGCAACCACGAAGCTTATGGCGGCGATCTGTTTGATGTGGAACGGCGTCTGCGCCAAGCGGCTTGGCAGACGGATGGCCGCGTGTTGTTCCTGAACTGCAATTTGGCGCGCTTCTGGTTTGGCGGTGAGCCTCTGGTGGTTTTAGGAGCAACCTTATGGACGGATTATCGTTTGATGCTCACCACCGGCAGCAAAGACGATAGTGACGGCCAGGCCCTGCAAGATCAGGATCAGATCCAAGTCGACAGCGGCCCTTTCCGGCCAGATCAGGCCAGAACTCTGCATCAGAAACAACGGCGTTGGCTGGACGCCCAGCTTAGCAAGCTTTCAGCCGAACCAGCCCATCCAAAGATCTTGGTCGTCACCCATCATGCGCCCATTCCGGAAGCCCTTGGCAAGCGCGGCGCGGTAAAACCAGCCGCTTATGCTTCCGATCTCCGGGAAGAAATCACCAACTGGCCATCACTCACCTGGATTCATGGCCACACCCATCACCGCCACACGACAGCGATTGGCGCCTCGCAAGTGGTGTCGGCGCCTCGCGGCTATCCCTTCGCAGGCACCGCTAACCCAGCATATGTCTGCGGCATTCTGGAGCTGTAATTTTACACCCGCGCGGCGCATTGCTGCACTGTCGCTGGCGGAACGGAAGCTGTCGCTGCGAGAATACCCCATGCCGGTTTTTCGCTCTTAGCTATGGCCGTGCGGATATGGGCAAGCAAACGCGATGGACAATCTCAGCGAGGAATGTTGGACACAGCAGGTTGTTGCTGTCCCTCGTTATCTGACCCGGAATTATTGGTGGGCCTATGTTCACCCTTGGGCTGTCGCGTTCTGGGATCGCCTGTGGCTGGTCAACCTGATCCTGCTGACAAACTATCGCCGTTTGCGCGATGCCGCTTTGCGGGAGTTCGGCGAACAGCGGGAAGATGTCCTGCAGATCGCCTGTGTTTACGGTGATTTGACTCCACTGCTGGCCGCGCGCGTGACTCAGGCTGGCGGCGCTTTGGATGTGTCAGATGTGCTGCCAATCCAGCTTGAGAATCTGCGCCACAAGCTGCCTCTTCCCCGGCGGACGCGGCTCCTCACCATGGATTCGACCAAGCTGACGCTGGAAGATGCCAGCTATGACAGCGTCCTGTTGTTCTTCCTTTTGCACGAACAACCCAAGGACGTCCGTAAGCGCACGCTCGAAGAAGCGTTCCGGATGACCAAGCCGGGCGGCAAAATCGTTATCGTCGATTTCGCTTTGCCCTATCGCTGGAACCCGTTCCGTTATCTCTGGCGCATCTTCCTCGCTATTTTCGAACCCTTCGCGCTCGATCTATGGCGCCAGCCGATGCGAGCGCTTCTGCCACCCGCCTGCCAGGGCGCATTGCTGCAGCAGGAGCGTTTCTTTGGAGGCCTGTTCCAGAAGGTCGTGATCCGGCGTCCGCGTTAGCAATTACCCGGGCGGCTCACTCGCTACGGCATCACGGCCAGCCTGCCTCGGATACCAGAAAACATCACCGGCTGCGGTAAAATGATGATTTGCGCCCAGCAGCGCGCGGCGGGCGGACGTTTTCCGAGCGATTGACAGCCCGGCCCGGCAGCAATTCAATAAACGGCAGTTCCTGCCCCGTTGTCGCCTTCACGGTCTGTGATGTCTTGACCATATCGATCAAGGCGCGCAGTGCAGGCGGCACTTGGCGCTTTCCGGGGTAATAAAGATACAGCCCGTCAAAAGCCGGAGACCAATCTTCCAGCACACGCATGAGGTGGCCGGAACGGATAAAAAGATCTGCCGAAGTTTCCAGCGTATAGGCAATACCCAACCCGTCGACCGCAGCGCGTATGGCAACATCCACATCGTCGACGATGATGTTGCCAGAGACAGGCATGATATTGGTTTTGTGGATCAGCGGGCGGGCCGTCTTCTTCCGGGTAAAAGTCCAATTGAGCAGGGCTCTGCTCGCCGGCATGCGGTGCTGAATACAGTTGTGCTGCTTCAGATCTTCCGGTGTCTTAGGTACCGGATGGCGCGCAAAATATGCTGGTGAGCCTACGATAGCGATCTGCAAGGCCGGAGTGACGCGCACGGCCGTCATATCGAGAGCCACAAATTCGCGCGGACCGATGCCGGCATCGTAACCTTGCGCCACAATATCAATGATTTCTTGATTTCCACCCAGCTCGAGCTGTACATCCGGATAAAGCTGAAAGTATTTTTTCCATATCGGCGCGATCACAATTTCCGCCACCATGGGAACAGCATGAATGGTCAGCTTCCCCGCCGGGCTGCTGCGAACATGCTGGAGACTGTCAACCGCGCCGGAAATTTGCTCTAAGGCAGGCTGGAGCTGCTCCAGTAATTTTCGTCCCGCATCCGTGGGTGAAACGCTGCGCGTGGTACGGTTGAGAAGCCGCACGCCCAGGGTCTGTTCCAACTGACGCAACCGATGGCTCAAGGCAGAAGGTGTCACCCCAAGCTTGTCGGCCGCGGCGCGAAAACTGAGATGCTCCGCGACCACGACGAACGCCGTCAGGTCGGTCAGATCGCCACTGCGCATTACTGAAAATCCTTCATCATGATATGTAGGAAACCTCTATACTCCCTGCCTGCTGCCACCGCTATATTCACGACCGATGACGGTCGCAACGCCGCCTCATACGCGTTCCTTTGAACGTGTATTTCCCGCTCTGAACGCTGGTTAACCCCCACGCCGGTTCGGAGCCAAGCAAGCCCTGCTTCCAATCCACACAGGAAGCAGGGCTCTTCCCATAACCACATCACTCCAAAGCCGCCATTCCAGACACTTTACGGGTTAATCGATGATGTACAGATTGTTGAGTTCCGCTCAGCACTGACATTAGCAGAACGGCGGTTCACTTTCGCAACCGGCTGTCTAAATTGCTGACCGTACCGCCGCAAATCAAGGCAGACCTCTGATGTGTATCTCAACCGCATGGCAACGCTGTGCGGCTAGGGAGACGCACAGCTTCCGAGCTGCATTGCATGAGGCGGTTGACCACCAGCCGGAAGCTCTGCTGCACCATGCCTCCTGAATGCAAGACCGCCTCTATCAAGCCAGTGACATACCGCGCCGCATCCATTCTCAAGCACTCGGCGGGTATGCTCGCCGTTTTGGCTTTGGCAGCCTGCGCACCGGATCTCGGCTCTAAGCCCTCCCCCGCCGATTCCACCCAATTTGAGACCGCCAAGAGCCTTACTGCACCAACCATCGAATGGCCACACCAAGAATGGTGGACAACCTATGGCGATCCCCAACTCGACGCCTTGGTGCACGAAGCCTTGCAGGACTCTCCCGATCTCAAAATCGCAGCCGCCAGACTGAATGCGGCTGCCGCGCTGAGCGATGTTACCGGCGCCAATCTGTACCCAACGATTGCCGCTGATGCCTCGGCCAAGGAAACCGAGCAATCAAAAAATCAAGGGTTCCCCAAGAGCTTTCAGCCTCTTATGCCAAACGGCTGGCACCATTCCGGTGCTGTGACGGCCAGCATCTCTTACGAGCTCGATTTCTTCGGGAAAAATCGTGCCAGCTTTGCCGCCGCATTGTCGGATGTGGAGGCGGCCCGAGCTGATGAAGCAGCGGCTCGCCTCGCCATCTCTTCCGGTGTGGTGCAGGCCTATGCGCAACTGATGCAACTTTTTGCCGATAAGAAAACCGCCGAACAGGCCCTGCACATCCGCGAACAGAGTGCGGCTCTCGTCGAACAGCGCTGGCGGGCACAACTCGATGACGAATCCTCCTATTCCCAAGCCCAGGCGCAGCTAAAAAACGCTCGCCTGCAGCTCAAGGAAGCCGAGCGGCTGATCACATTGACCCGCAACCAAATCGCGGCGCTACTCGGTCAAGGGCCGGACCGCGGTCTGGCAATTCAACCGTCAGACAAAAATTATCTGCGCAGTGCCGGTCTACCAGAAACGCTTTCCGCAGATCTCATCGGGCGGCGCCCCGACGTTGTAGCGGCCCGCCACAATATTCAAGCCAAAGCCTCCCGCATCGAAGTGGCGAACGCCAATTTCTATCCCAATATCGATCTCACCGGCGCCTTCGGTCTGCAAACCTTCGACCTAAAATATCTGGCACAGGCATCTTCAGAAATGGGGGCCTTCGGACCAGCCATCCATCTGCCGATCTTCGATTATGGCCGCAACACCGGCATCTATCACGGCGCCCGGGCTCAATATGATGAAGCGGTTGCTCTTTACGACAAAACGCTCACAGCCGCCTTCCACGACGTCGCAGACGCCTATACCAACCGCAAATCCCTCGATGGTGAACTTGCCGATGCACGGGGAGCGGAAAAGGACGCGGTCAATGCCTACCGGCTGGTGAAGGCGCGCTACGCCTCTGGCCTGGTCCGCTACATTGACGTTCTCACTGTCGAGAACCAACTCCTGCAAGCGCAGCGCACGGTCACCGATCTTGATTCGCAAGCCTTCATTTATGACGTCGCGCTGGTACGCGCTCTCGGCGGCGGCTACGCCGCGAAGCGTTAAAGCCACGTCACAACGAATAAAATCCGGAGTCTTTCATGGAAATGCAAAACACCCTTGATGACGAGACGGTCGCTGCGCCGGCCCGCCGCAAGAAATTTTTTCTTCTTCTCGGTGCCGCTATCACAGCGGTCGCTCTCGGCGCGGGCGGGTACTGGTACTTTGTCGCTTCTCATTATGTCGCCACCGATAATGCCTATGTGGAAGTATCCTCGGCGCAGGTGACACCGCTGACCACCGGCCGCGTTATGGACGTGCGGGTGCACGATGCCGAAGCGGTAAAAAAAGGCGATATCCTGGCAGTGATCGACCCCGCGGATGCCAAGCTGCAATTGGAACAGGCTGAAGCCGCATATGCCCTCACGCTCCGCAAAGTACGTACTTATTTCGCCACGGCCGATGCTCGACGCTCCGATTACGCGCGTGCCATGCTGGATTACGACCGGCGCAGCAAGATTGCCCGCACCGGCGCGGTTTCAGGTGAAGAGCTATCCACCATGAAAGCCGTCCTGCAATCAGCAACGGCAGCCCTGGAAGCGGCAGAAGCGATGACCCAGGGCACATCCGTCGAGAAACACCCAGAAGTACTGACGGCCAAGGCCGCTCTAGACACCGCCAAATTGAACTATGAGCGCACCATCATCCGCGCGCCAATTTCAGGCATTGTCGCCCAACGCAGCGTCCAGATCGGTCAGATGATCCAGGCCGGCCGTACCATCATGACGATTGTTCCGGTGCAGGATGTCTATATCAACGCCAACTATAAGGAAGACCAGCTCGCCAAGGTGCGCGCCGGTCAGCCGGCCGAGTTGGTATCCGATCTTTACGGATCGTCTGTGAAATTTCACGGCACGGTATTGGGTCTCGGCGGCGGCACAGGAGCGGCCTTTGCCCTTATTCCCGCCCAGAATGCCACCGGCAACTGGATCAAGGTGGTGCAGCGCGTACCGGTGCGCATCGTACTCGATCCCGAAGACCTGAGGCAGCATCCATTGCGCGTAGGTCTTTCGATGCAAGCTACCATCGACATCTCAAAATAGCGGGGGGCTACGTGAGCAGTGCTGCAATTGCGATTGGGACACCTAGACGCGAATTGAGCGGTCTCGAAGTCGCCGCCATCGTCTTTGTCCTCTCCATGGGCAACTTTCTTGCCGTTCTGGATACGACCATTGCCAATGTTTTGGTGCCAGACATCGCAGGCAGCCTGGCCGTTTCTTCAAGCAACGGCACCTGGGTAACGACCGCTTATGCTGTTGCCGAAGCCATCATGGTGCCATTGACCGGTTGGTTATCCGAACGTTTCGGACCGGTGAAAGTCTTCGTACTTGGGATTTTCGGCTTCGGCATCTTCTCGCTGTTATGCGGCATGGCGACATCTCTCGGCATGCTGATCGGCTTTCGTGTAGCGCTGGGTATTTGCGGGGGGCCCCTGATACCAATCTCGCAGACGCTCCTGCTGAAGGTGGTACCCGAAAAAAATCGCGTGGCAGCCTTGGCGGCCTGGTCGATGGGTACCGTGCTGGCGCCCGTAGCTGGGCCGGTCCTTGGCGGCTTGATCTCGGATCATTGGGGCTGGCAGTGGGCCTTCTATTTCAAATTGCCGCTGGCCATCGCGATTGCCTTTGTCGCCTGGCGCGTCTTGGCTCCGCACGAACAGAAAACCGAGAAAGCGCCCGTGGATTATATGGGGCTCGGCTTTCTGATCATATGGGTCGGCGCATTGCAGGTCATGCTGGGCAATGGTCAGGATCAAGACTGGTTCAACTCCAGTATGATCGTTGAGCTGCTCATCGTTACCATCATCGGCTTTCTCGCCTTCGTGATTTGGGAAACCACAGATGGACGTCCCGTGGTGGCACTCAAGGTCTTCTCTGACCGGATTTTCTCGGTGACCATGCTGGTCACGGCTCTGGCCTTCGGCTCGATGTTCGGGACGATCGTTCTGGTCCCCTTATGGCTCCAGACGGCCATGGGCTACACCGCCACCTGGGCCGGTTATAATTCGGCGCTTTCAGGCATTACCATGGTTCTGACAGCCCCTCTTGCAGCCACCCTCATCTCCAAAATCGGTCCACGCGCTGTGGCCTGTATCGGTCTTGTCATCAACGCGATCTCATCCTTGATGCGTGTTGGGTACGACGATCAGATCACCTTCTGGCAGTTAATGTGGCCACAACTGGTCTTCGGCGTCGGCATGATCATGACCATGATCCCCTTGATGGAGATGTCGACCGTATCGCTCAAGGAGAAGGACATCGCCTCGGGCGCGGGCCAATTCAATTTCATCCGGACGCTATCCGGCGCCATTGCCACAGCAGCCGTCGTAGCACTTTGGAATCATCTCATCCCTGCGAGCCATGCCACTCTGACAGGTGCACTGCACAACCCTCAAGGCTTCCTCGACATGGCTCAGGCTGAGGGGATGAGCGCGGAACGGGCTCGCGGCGTCCTGGATCAAATCGTTTCCGGCCAAAGCGTCATGCAAGCCACCAACAACACCTTTCTCGTTCTCGCCGGCATCACGTTCTTGGCTGCAGCCTCAGTATGGCTTGCGCCAAAGCCGCCCGAACGGACCGGCGAAAAGCCAATGATGCATTGAGAATAACAAGGAGAAAAACATGCCACGCGAATGTCCCACTCTCATGGTCAGTCTCGGCTGTAACGAACACGACAGCGGCCTGCTTGCCGTTACGGGTGATCTGGCACAGCAGCTAAGCGCCGCGGTAATCGGAGCAGCCGCTTATGAACTGGCAACGGACGTCGCCGTCACCCTGACCGGAATGAGTGCCCTATCTAGCCCACAAGAATTGCTGGATAGCGAAACCCACCAAGCCGAAGCACGGATTGCTGCTGCAAAACGGCATTTCTATGAAGTCTTGACGGGTAAAGCTGATCCACTGCTGTGGCGTTCAGCGGTCACGCCCGCATCTGCAACCGAGTGGCTGGCGCGGAATGCCCGGGCTGCCGATCTCATTATCACCCACCCGTTTGCGGACGGCTCCTATGCCAGCATGTTCCGGCGTGTTAACCCCGGCGATCTGGTCATGACACTGGGCCGCCCGGAGCTACTCCTTCCCCGGGAGCTTAACACGCTTGACCTGCACACGGTTCTTATTGCTTGGCGGGATACGCGCGAAAGCCGCCTGGCCGTTGCCGCCGCTCTGCCGCTCCTCAAGCTGGCCAACCACGTGATCGTCACGGAAATCATTCAGCCCGGCCTCGATCTCACGACACAAGACGGCACCAATGATGTATGCCTTTGGCTTCAGCGTCACGGCATCAAGGCCGAAAGCCACATTGAAATCACAGACGGTTCCGATGCCCGGGGAATATCCACTCTGATCGACCGTATCGGCTGCGGTTTGCTGGTGGCTGGCGCCTATGGTCATTCCCGAATGCGCGAATGGACCCTTGGCGGCGTCACACACGACCTGCTCTTACGACCGCGCTGCGCCACGCTGATCGCCCATTAGTTTTTTGATGAGGATAAAGATGACCGTATTGGAAAATGCAGCGCGCATCACCTCCGCAAAACCGCGGCACACATGGCAGAGACGCAAACATGCCCGCCCCGAGGAAATCACCAGCGCCGCTTTGGCGGCTTTCGCTGAGAATGGCTATGCCGCAACAACGATGGCAGACATCGCAAGCCGGGCCGGCATCACCAAAGGAACGATCTATCTCTACTTTCCCAACAAGGAAGAACTCTTCAACAGCCTGGTACGGGAGCACATAGCAGAAAAGCTGTTGACCAGAATCGTACCCTACGAAGAAGATGATCGTGACGTTCTTACCGCGATCAAGGAACGTTTGGACATCATTACAGACATGATTCTGACGGAAGAAGCACTTGCTCTCGGCAGGATCATCACAGCCGAGGCCCGGACATTCCCTGGGATGGCGCGGTTTTGGCACAAGGAGGTTATTGCCCCTCTATTGGCCAACATGACCTCTCTCATGCAACGCGGAGCTCGAGAGGGCATAATCGATACTGTCGAGCCTGAGGCGGCCGCATTGCTCTGCCTCGCTCCGGCTTTGCAATCTCTTGTTTGGCGTTCGTCCTTTAAGTTTGAGGACGGCGATATTTTCGAGCCCAGAAATATTCTCGGGCAACAGTGCGCCATCATCATCCATGGGCTCAAAGACGGCCGCCCAAAATCTCAAGCGATGACACAGCCAGCACCGGATTGATCGCTATCCGAGGATGTGAGAGAAAGCCTCATCGTCACATCATCAATCGTGAAATATTTCACTTTTGTTTCTATAACTTATGAAGTCATCACTCCGCAATGCCATGAACAATACCACGCTGATATCCTACCAGTGTCGGCATCACAGCGCCGTTGCCAGAGATATCCGGAACTGCCGCGGTTCAGCGGGGTGGGTATGTATACCGCCAACGCCAGCAAGCGACTCTCCTGGCAGACGTGACGTGTAGAAATAGTTGATATCACTGACTCGGTTGTCCAAAAGATTGAAAACATCCAGATTTAAGAACCAACTTTCGCTGAGGACATAGCCAAAGTTTAAGTAAAGTAGCGTTGTGGCCTTTGATTGGCGGCCGCCATCCTGGGTCAGCACCCGCGGGCCAAAATAAC
>Ga0207816_1000174_pt1 | contig 15883 bp, 15 predicted proteins | sample LuqExpMetageno10_FD_187768 | JGI IMG/M metagenome (GOLD analysis project Ga0207816, IMG submission 187768) | Tropical forest soil microbial communities from Luquillo Experimental Forest, Puerto Rico - Sample 10 (SPAdes) | ecosystem: Environmental > Terrestrial > Soil > Tropical forest ... | reverse complement strand
CCACGAGCCGATCACATTGCGCCCTAGCGCACGCTAGGAGGGATACATGGCCCGGATGAACGAGATCAAAACAGCCATTGGTGAAGCCAATTTTCTCGCCACGGGCCCGCCAAACTTCAACTTGCTCAAGCAACTGGCGGAATGGAAAAATTTTGGCCTCTGTAGAATGAACTCGTGTGCCCTGATCCGCACTGTAGAGCTCTTCGGGAAGCACTTTGGCGGTACCGACCTTGGATACCGCAACACCAGCCGCCAGATTGGCGGCTCTAGCCGCCATGGCAATGCTGGCGCCAGCTGCCAGAGAGAGCGCCAGCGTAGCCATCACAGTGTCACCAGCACCCGAAACGTCATTGACCTCGCGCGCGGCAGTGGGAATATGTCCAACCTCGCCGTTACGCATCATGAAACTCATGCCATCGGCGCTGCGCGTGATCAGCACCCCGTCAAGCGCCGGCGCAGAATTGAGGATGCTGCGTGCAGCTTCTTCGGCTGCGACATCGCTCTTCACGGCGATGCCGGTCGTAGCTCTGGCCTCTCCAGCGTTCGGGGTGACGATCGTCACCCCGTCGTAGATGCGCATGTCGGGAAACTTGGGATCTGCCAATATAGTCTTTTTGGCTGCACGCGCGATCCCGATGGCCTCTCGCAACATCTTCGGGGACAATACACCTTTGGCATAATCGGAAAGAACCACCACATCACATTCTGGCAGGTGCTTGCTGAAACGCGCAAGCAGTGCGGCAACATCAGTTTCGCTCAGCCGACAATCATCAATATCAGCACGCAAAAGATGCTGGCGACCAGCCAAGAGACGCATTTTTGTGGTAGTATGACGGCTCGTTGAAACTACAAGGTCTGTCTCTACACCACGCTCTTTACACAGAACCGCCGCGAACTCCCGCCCAGGCTCGTCATCTCCAATCAAACCAATCAGGACCGCCACCCCGCCGAGCGATGCCACGTTGCAAGCCACATTGGCGGCACCACCAGCCATGACGGTTTCGCGTTCGATAGTGAGAACGGGGATCGGCCCTTCTGGTGAAAGACGCGAGGCCTGACCATAAACAAAGCGGTCAAGCATGACGTCACCTAAAATCAACACTCGCAATGATGGGAATATACCAACAAGTTGCTGTACCGTTACTGTCATAACGCGACGAGCCCCAGTTTCAGTTCGAGCGCGCCACAAAGCATGTGACCTAACATAATATGCATTTCCTGGATGCGGGCCGTGGTGCTCGAAGGCACTACGACGACCGTATCGGCAAATTCCGTCAGTTTTCCGCCGCTACCGCCGCTAAAGGCTGCGGTTGCCAAACCCATCTCGCGAGCCGTCTTCAACGCGACGAGAACATTAGGGCTTTTACCCGAAGTGGAAATGCCGAAAGCCAAATCGCCAGGCCGACCAAGAGCTTCGATTTGGCGCGCAAATACAAGATCGAAACCGATATCATTGCCGGCAGCCGTTAGGGCCGATGTATCGGTTGTCAATGCGATAGCAGCAATTGGCGCCCGATCTTTTTTGTAGCGGATGGTTAACTCTGTGGCAATATGCTGCGCGTCGCCGGCACTGCCTCCATTCCCGAACAGCAGTATCTTGCCGCCTCCGCGGATGCAGCTTAGCCAAACGTTAAGCATGGCGTCAAAATCACGCCCGAGGCTTTCACGCGAGTGCGCCAAGACTGCCGCATGCTCTTCAATCTCTGACTTGAAGAAAGACGCTGAGTCCATTTAGCCCTCCACTAGGCGCTGCGCACGTCTCTATACTCGCCACCCTAGGCAGGGTTATCGAAATTTTCCCATGTTTTCAATTACAAATTCCACCTAGCACGGCTCTCAACACAAAGCTGTCACACTAGATAGCGACATGCTCTACCAACCCAAAACCAAACTCGGCGTGCAGACTTTGGCTAATGCCTATGCTGCAAAAAGGCAACAACAGCAATCGGGATAAGTGCAATATCGCCGCAGAACAAAGATGAACTATCTAGCTATTCGATGTCCCTCACCGCATATGGCTGAGCAGACTGAGAAAGAAGACATCATCCTACTACCGATTCTAGCCTGTATCTGCGAGCGATCTATCGATTCATGCGCCAACTGGACGAATTGTATCTGGAATACCCGTTCATGGGCAGCCGGATACTGCCCGACATGCTGCATCGCGAGTGTATTGTGGTTGGCTGGCGCATGTCACCACGCTGATAAAGAAGATGGGCTTGGAGGCGGTTTATCGTTGTCCCAATTCTTCCAAACTGGCACCTGGTTGAGCCTGCCCCCAACACTGGACCACGGTGCTGGCCAAATTCGCGGCCAATGCTGAGCATTGATTGCTCTAACGGAACAGGAGGGGATTCCCAAGGAGAGAGATCGAGTTACTGGTTCGGTTGACACCAGCATTGAAAGCCTACCATTCGCGAGCAGGCGTGACACCATCTGCGAGTAACATCAGCCGTCTGAGAGACGCGACCGATCTACTAGAACAAGACGCTCCCAATAGTCTGGCATTTCTTGAAACCATCGTCGCATTGCAGCCCCGGCGCCGATGAGCGTCCAAAACCAGATCCCCCCCATCGGACCTTCCAAGTAAACATCGAAAGAGCCATTCAGCCAAGAAGCCAGCACATAGGCAGGAAAGACCATGAACAACGCAGCCCAAACTGGATGTCCGGTTCGCTTAGCGCGCAAATGAGATTGCAACATAGCGTGCAACCAAACACCAAGAGCTATCAGCCATAATACAAAGCCTATCAACCCCATGCGAGCATAGATTGTCATATTACCGTTATGCGGACTGCGCACATTTTCACCGATGGCCACGGGCACCCCGGGTAAGGCCAATGATTCACCAAAACCCAAGCCTGTCATCGGAAAGTCCATCTGTACTTTCTGAACTAAATAGGACCACCATACCACGCGCCAAATGACGGAACCGTTCAGCCGGTCCGACGAAGCATAACGCTGCGCCAGGCTCGACCAATTGGGGTTGGAGAGTACATTAACCGCAGATTGCACACCGGATATGATCTGATTGGCTGAAAATTCACGTCTGTCTGTGAGCTGCACCTTGATATCAAGGAATGCGGCGGACGCGAGCAGCACCAGTAGTGCAATGGCGCCACCAATAAGATACCGACGGACTGGTGACAAAATCGCGGGTAAACTGCCCGCGGCTAGAAGACCCGCAAGACCGGAACGGGCGCGCGCTACCAGGACCAACGAGAGAGCAAGTAGCAGTGCCGATTGTAGGCTCGTCAGTTCCACTAAACCGCTCAACACTAGGACCAGGATACCCGCGATGTGTACAAGAGCATCGCCTGATTTAAAAACCAAGAGCGATACATCTGTACCTGGAACGTTAGGAATAACGGAAGCAGCAAACTCAGAAAGCACAAATAGCGGAGGTAATGCAAATGCAATGATGAGAGCAAACCGTTGAAAAAAACGCAACAACCGCGCTGGCTGAGAAATATCAGACATCAACGCGCTGGCAACAAGAAAGGCAAAAATTGCATACCCCCATATCATTGCATCGCGGATAGCCAGAATCCCATAAGTTCCGACACCAGGCAGAGTCCTATAAAAACCCCAGGCCATGAAGACAGCTATGCAGATGAAGACACGGTCATTTAACAATGACCAAAGCAGGCCAGTCCTAAGCAAGACCGCCCCCCCTAGAAGTAAGGTCAACTCCCCTACATAAAGTGGCGGAAATCCAAGATAAGCAAAGCCACGGCCAATGGTGGCATAGCCCGTCAGCAAGCCAAAGAGCACATTCAAAAACATAGTGTTGGCCCGTCCGATGCGGACCTGAGACCCACTATAACTGGCCAATTGCTCGCTCATATACCCGTCAATGCTTACAACACAATTTAAACAGCTTTTGCTCAGCACCTAAAATCCGAAGAGCCTATATCGCCATTGATGCACTTACTAAGTCTAGTGTTATCTAGCCAAAGCAACTCTTGCGTTGCCTAGCAGATCGGGGCAAATTGCCCGGCTATACAACCTTCGTTGGTATTTTTGGGGAGAGTGAAAATTGTCGCGTAGTGTGGAGGATCTAGCTGGAGATATTAGCTTGTCTCTGGCGCGTAATCCATTTGCCCGTCACATAGAGCGCGGTAATAATGATATGGAAAAGCCAGACAAGAATAGCATTACAATCATCCGTCATCGGATCGTTACAATTTTGGCTGCGAGATGGAGAACCTTAGCAATTGCGTGTGTTGTGGGGCTAGTCGTTGGCGTCTTGTATTTGAATATTACGGCAAAGAGCTATACGGCCACAATGGTGATCGCGCCGGTTTTACAGGACGGGACGTCACCAGCTTCCATGCTGGGGAATTCGGCGCTGTCTGCGCTTAGCCGTAATCCTTTTAGCCAGGAAGTTTCTCCGCTAGATAAGTTTCGCCAGATGCTCATCTCAAACGATACCGCTGCTGCCTTGCTGCAACAGCCGGAAGTCCTGGCTGGCGTTTACAGGAATATGTGGGATCCTAAGGCACGGACATGGCGGCACCCATCTGGCCCTATCTATAGGATTTCGGCCGCGCTGAAATCGCTCCTGAACCGCCCCGGCTGGAAGCCGCCATCTGCCCCAGACCTCAAAGCCTATGTTGTTGCAAACGTGAAGGTAGTGGCTCTGGAAACAAATGGGCTTTACAGTGTGACCTATTCGAATCGTTCGCCAGAATTCGCACGCAATTTTCTGCTTGCGCTCTATTCGACGGCAGATGACATCCTGCGCTCCCGTGAGCGAGAGAAAACGCTGAAGTACATCAACTTCCTCAATAATCAGATCAGCACCGTAACCAATACGGATGAGCGCTCCGCCCTAATCACCATTCTGACCCGCCAAGAACAGATGTTGATGGTTTCGGGCGCTGGCGTGCCGTATTCGGCTGTGATTCTGGAAACGCCGCAAGTACCGCAGAAGCCTTCGTCTCCGAACGTATTGGTGAGCGTTTTCGTGTTTCCGCTGTTATTCGGCCTGATCGCACTTGCAGCTATCTACTTTCGCCTATCGCGATTTCTGCCTGGACGTCAAAGCACGCAGGAGCATAATGCGTCGCCTGCGGAATATTACTGAGACAGGATAGCCGAAATGTATGTCGTCACTGGGGGCGCCGGGTTTATCGGATCTGTTATCGTAGCTGCGTTGAATCGCAAAGCCACGGACGACATCGTGGTTTCAGACTGGCTGACTAGCGACGAGCGTTGGCGCAATCTTTCTAAGCGTATTCTTGCCGATATTGTTCCGCCGCAGAACTTGCTTGCCAGTCTCACAGCCTGTGGCAAGTCGGTAAAAGCGGTGATCCACATGGGAGCCATTTCAGAAACAACAGCCACTGACGGTGATCTCGTTTGGGAGCGTAATTTCAAAGCGACGCTTGATCTATGGAGCTGGTGCACTAGACACGAAGTGCCTTTCATCTACGCCTCGTCTGCAGCTACATATGGCGACGGCGCCCTGGGCTTTGATGACGATAACAGCCTTGAAGCTCTCAGCAGGTTGCGCCCACTGAACCTGTACGGCTGGAGCAAACACGCCTTCGATTTACGTGCGGTAACACTGGCCGAACGTGGAATGCGCCCGCCGCAATGGGTCGGGTTAAAATTTTTCAATGTTTTTGGGCCCAACGAATACCATAAAGGCCACATGCAAAGCGTGGTCGCGAAGACCTATCCTGATGTTGCAACAGGGCGACCGGTTTGCCTGTTCAAATCTCATCGCCCGGACTTTGTTGATGGTGGACAACTGCGCGACTTCGTCTGGGTTGAAGATGTTGTCAATGCAATCATATGGCTAGTGGACAATCCCAAGGTAAGTGGCATTTTTAATATCGGCACTGGCAAAGCACGCAGCTTTTGTGATCTAGCGACAGCAACCTTCCGTGCCGCCGGTCGCGAGCCCAGTATAGAGTACATCGAGATGCCGGAGCACCTGCGAGATAAGTATCAATATTACACACAGGCGCAGATGAGCCGACTACGACAGGCGGGCTATACAGCACAGTTCACATCGCTTGAAGACGCGATCACGCGCTACGTGACGCATTTTTTGGCAGCTGATGATCGGTTTGTATAATACCAGTTTCTGAACGAAGGCGTTCGCAGCAGCGGTTAAACTGGCCCGGGCTTAGTTCATTTGGGACGTTGAACCGACTACTTGTATCTAGATAGGAATGGCAACTAAGGGCTACAATGTGAGATTGAACATCGCTATCCATCGTCGTGTGTCACTTTAGTTAACAAACACCCGCTAGTCGCTTAGTATAGTAATCTGTCGGGTAAAAAATATGAGTGCTGCGCGCTCGGTTGGAGGTGATGAATGATAAGGCGCTACAATATCGTTGTAATCATTGGAATAAGCCTAGTTGCGCTGGCAGATTCAGCATTGGCTTATGGCGGTCCGGGCAGCGGTCTGTCAGCACTTGGTTCGCTCTTCGCCATTGTGGGTGCTGTGTTCTTCGCGTTGGTTGGCTTCATTTGGTATCCTATAAAGCGTTTGCTTAAGAGATTGGGCCGGAATTCCGGAACATCATCTACCAAATGAATTTCGCTGCTGCCGCTCTTGCTGTTGTGCTGTTTGGTCTTGGCCTGAATTACCTCGGTGTGGTCGAAGTTTTCTACAAAACCATCTCCATCATGCATCGCACGATAGAAGTTTTAGGCAATTCCAGCCTAGATGACCGACAGAAAGAGGCCGGTGCTCGCAGCGCCGCCATCTCAATGCTTATCTCCCTGGTGAACATCTTTCTGCGCTCCGGCCTCGCTATGATTATTCCGACCGCCCTCTTAGCTGCTGCGATTGCGATCGGGGCGGCGACAGTCAAAAGCCTCGAAACCGCACTTTTATCATGGCCGATGCTCGCCCTCTCTTTGGTGCAGATTTCGGTTTATGTACTCTTCCGGCGATAACGTGTCCGACAACTATACTTGGCTTGATCGAGCCCTCCACCATATAGCCTTTGCAACTCTTGATTTTCAGTGCGAAATTGCGGGAGTTGAAGCAGCACTATTACCCAAAGTGCATACCCGTGAGGCACTAAAAGCCCCAGTCTTCGTCACTGCCCTACCCCGCGCAGGCACAACTCTTCTACTGTCCTGCCTATCGATGGTCCCCGATTTGGGAAGCCACACCTACCGGGATATGCCCTTCCTTCTGTGTCCAACAACATGGGCAGCGTGGTCCGCGCCATTCCAGCGCGCTAATAAGCGGCTGCCCAGGACACACGAGGATGGCATAGAGATTAGCTATGACACAGCGGAAGCATTCGACGAGGTGATATGGCGTATGGCTTGGCCCGAGAAATATGCCAGCGGACGAATTGCGTTATGGAATACACCTGATCGTAAACCGGCCTTCGAAGCATTTTTCTGTGACCATATGCGCAAAATTGTTGCCTTGCGCGCGCCAAGAGGTCGCTATCTTTCCAAGAACAACGCCAATATTGCTCGGATCAACTTTATTCGCGCAGCTTTTCCTGACTGCAGCATCGTGGTGCCGTTCCGTGAACCTATTGCACAAGCAGTCTCCCTTCTACACCAGCATCGACGTTTTCTCAAAATGCATGAAAGCGATCGCTTCCTGAAGCAGTACATGAACTGGCTAGGCCATTTCGAATTTGGGGCTCTTCACAAACCTATTGCGTTTCCCGGTATGGATGAGTTTACTGGGCTCGATCATTTGGCGGTCGACTATTGGCTTGCCTACTGGGTTAGTGCGTATGAGTATCTGCTGGAACACGCGAGGACAGCGGGCTTGATTTTCTTCAATTATGACACCTGCTGTGAAAAACCTACGGAATCTCTCAGCGCCTTGACCGATGCCGTCGGCATCAAAGAAGAATACATCACTACCATGGCTATACTCTGGAGACGACCTAATGATCGTGTCGCTCCGCCAGTAGATCCTTACCTGAAACAACGAGCCGTCGCTGCATATGGCCGATTATGTCTGCAAGCTAGCAATCGTTGAGTTCGACGAGCACTTCTGTTCTTACAAGTCGGCGATATGCAGCATAGGTATAAAGAACACTAGATAATTGGGACAAAACGAGACACAGACCGATTGTATAGGGTGTGATTGTATGGGTGAGCAGGACCAGAAGGAGCAATGCGCAACTGACCAATAACGCAATTGCGCCTGCTACGAAGAAGACACCCGTGCGCTTGCGCAAATTGAAGTATGGAGCCATCCCACCCAACAGAACATTGGCTCCCTCTACACCGACGCCAAACAGCGCAATAAACGCATAAGAAACGAAAGACTTATTCGTAAGCACCCGCACGGTCGGCACCGCCAAAGCGGCTACACCAATCGCGACTGCAGCAACCAATATTCCCGCATACCTTAGGTATTTTGGTGTGAACTTGCCATGGGTCTTGAATATTTCCGGCTGGTACATTTGGATCAAGATCGGTGACACCGCAATCACAGCACTGCCACCCACACCGGCAACCGTCGCATAGATTCCTACCGTTTCCGCAAAACCAAATGGAGCCAAGAAACGAAATCCTTGAAGCTGGAGCCAGCTAAACACCGCCGCCGCTGAAATAGGCGCAGAAAAGTGCAAGACGTCGAGTAGAGGCGGCGACTCAAGCCGTCCGCCCGCAAACTGGCCCGACTTCATCGTGACTGACAGGATTAAGATTCCCACTAAGGCCATAGACACAACTGCGGCTCCAATCACCCCCATTGGAGTCAACAATATAAGCCAGGATGCCGCGAGAAGGACAGCAGACTTCGCCAGGGCTTCAGCCGCAAAATAAGCTGCAGCTATCGCCTTGTGTTCAAGGTTGTTTAGAAAATTCCGAATACTTGAAACCACATGCATCAGCTGCGCCAAAATGAAGCATACAAACAGCTCGAAGTGCAGTCGTCCGTCGATTGTATACCAAGCCGCCATGGCAAGAAAAACCAGCGCCGTCGCAGCTCCCAAAAGGCGCAAGTTCAGCGGCAAGAAAGAACGCAAGGATATGCCGGAGCGCTTATATGCATATAGATGAGCTTGCTGATACTGATCGACCGGGTAATAGATTAGAGCCGTATAGCCTGCGACAATGCTAAGCAACAGAAAATAGAAGCCCAGATCCCTGTGCGCCAAGGTGTTCGAGTAGATTTTGATATAGGCAAGCTGGCCAACAAGAGTAATTGCCCGAGCCCCAACTATGTATTGCAGATGCCAAAATGCATTCTTGTCACGCATAAACAAAGTAAATATCCTTATTACTCGCTGTAATGGACCAGTTGCATTGACCGGCGGAAGTGCCCTGGTAATTGCACCATCAATGCTGTAAACGCGCAATATGCACGTCAAGCTTTTAGGCGGTCAGAGGATGAGCTTCCGCAGAATTCTACGAAGCGCTGTACGACAGCATGCGTTTCGCCATTACAAGCGCCTTGTAAGCGGAGTCGAATTTAAAGCCTATCACGAAGGCACCGGCTCACCGAAGCTCAATCTCGGTTGTGGCAGCAACAAAGTAGCAGGCTGGTTCAACACAGACTTGTATCCCGGCATTGGCGCAGCCCATCTTGATTTCTCCCGACCATTCCCCTTTCCCGATGGCACGTTCGATGCCATTCTGTGCGAGCACACTATCGAACATGTCCCTAAAGCATTGGCGATGGCGATGGCCCGAGAAACCTATCGCGTCCTAAAGAAGGGTGGCAGCTTTCGAGTCGTAACGCCGGGATTTGACCTACTTGCCGAGTACGTACTTCAGCCGGAGACAGCCGCGGCGAAGCACTTCCTAATACTGTCCCGCGCAATTGGTTGCAACGAGGACATGTCGCTAATAGACGCTGTAAACGACATGTTCTATAAACACGGCCATCAGTATCTTTATGATCGGAAGGAACTTGCAGCGCTGTTAGAAATGGCCGGTTTTTCCGAGATTAATCAGTTGTGCATGGGCGACAAAGGCTTTCCCGTATTCGACGGAGCCGATGGCCACAGCAAAGTGATAGGTCACGAATACAACGCCCTGCACAGTATTGCCGTTGAAGCTCGCAAATGAGTCCACGTGGTGTCCCGTTGAACGTCGTCTTCTTTACTCACCTGCCCTATGCACTGAACGATCAGCATTATCTGCTTGAAGCAGCTTCAGCGGCCGGCAGCAAAGCAGGCTACGTTGAATGGTCGCGAGGCTGCAGAATTATCATTGATGGTGTAATCGCGGCCGATTTTCCTGCTGGAACAACCATTCGCACCGTCGCGGCGAAACTTTACGACCTCATCGGACGGGAACGGACGGTGTTGATAGATGGCATGGCAAACAAGGTGGGGACACCGAACTTCCTATTTCCTCTTCCTACTAGCGATTCAGTGCGTGTCTACGGTGTATTCGACGATTACCGTTATGATAAGCAAGGTTTCAAGCTTTTAAAATTTCACCTCGTTGATCAGCTGTCGCAACTGCGTAACAAATATTGCTGGCTGTTTAGCCGCGATTTGCAGTCGCGCTATCCTGACTCGATATGCGTGGACAACGCCTCATTCCTAACACCGAACGCGAAGGTTCGGACTGCAGACCCGAGTCAAGTACTCTATGTCGGATCAATCGACCGGCGTACAGACCTATCACTGTTAGGAGCTATCGCAGACGCCAATACCAGCCTTCACATCGACATCTACGGAACGATCCAGAAAGTGAAAGCCGATTTCGACCTGCTAGTAGCAGCCCATCCCAATATCCACTTCCACGGCAAATGGGACGAAAGAGATTTCGGGGATATTCTCGCTCGGTACCGGATCGGTTTGATCCCTTACAAGCCTAATCACCCGATGACTAGATACATTTGTTCGTCGAAGCTGTATCACTACTTGAACACTGGCCTGGAGGTGATCACAACTCCTTTCCCCCAAGTACGTCGACTCGAAAACTATGTGCATATACTAGAATCTGCAGCCGATTGGCCGCGCGTATATGAAGCGGCACTCACCGCACCCCGCACCCAGGCTTGGCCCTACAAGGATTTCATGTGGCAAGCTCGCTGGCACGAGCTTTGCGCTGCCATTGAAGAGCGCGAACACCGTTAGCTCTTCCCCTGTATTGTGGCTTCGTGCAGCCCGAACAGCTAAACGAAACATACTTGCTAAGGGTGTAATCGTGTTATGAACAATGTCACGCGTGTATTTTAGGATGGCACTATGGGCACACATCTAATTACGGGTGGCGCTGGCTTTGTGAGCGTCAACTTGACGCGCCAGCTCCTTGCAAGAGGTGAATGCGTTATCGCCGTTGACGATCTATCGCGTGGAAAGCTGGCCTTCCTTGATGAGTTCGAGGCCAATCCGCACTTTCATTTCGTCAAGCAGGACTGCTCCGCTGCTGCGCAGCTCCGCGAATGCGTTTTAGATTTCCATCGGAAAGATGCCATCGCCGAAGCTTGGCTCCTGGCCGCTAATTCAGATATTCCAGCTGGAGTGACCGATCCTCATGTGGACCTCAGCCGTACATTCATGACCACTTTTGCCACGCTGTTGGTTGTGCGCGAACTTGGCATACCTATCGTCCATTTTGCCTCGAGTTCGGCGGTATACGGCGACCATAGCGATTTGGCTGTTGCCGAAAACAACGGGCCATTGGAGCCGATATCCAATTACGGTGCAATGAAACTTGCTTCGGAAGCGCAGATTCGGGCGGCTGTTGAAAGCTATTTAAAACGTGCAAATATCTTCCGCTTCCCGAATGTGGTCGGCCTTCCCGCCACACACGGTATCATTCTAGATCTCATTAGAAAGGCTTGTCATAGCAGTAACGGCGGATTCGACGTGTTGGGAGATGGAACACAGCAGAAAGTCTACTTACATATCGCCGATCTAGTTGAAGCCATGCTGTACATCCGGGACAACGCAAAGGGTCGCTACAATGTTTACAACATTGGCCCCCAAGACGATGGTGTCTCAGTGCGCGGCATAGCCGAAGCCGTCCGCGACCGCGTGGCACTCGGGGCCGAGCTTTGGTTCAGCGGCGGTGACCGTGGTTGGGTAGGCGATGTCCCGCGGTTTCGGTATGATACCGGAAAACTCGCTGCCCTGGGTTGGCGCCCTCGCATGGGATCTAGTGAGGCGATCGCACGCGCGGTGGACGAGATCGCGCGCGAGGAGGCAGGCGGGTGACCCAAGCTGTCATTCTTGCCGGCGGCAAAGGCACACGTCTCGCCACCCTCTTGCAGGGAAAGCCGAAGTGCCTAGTGGATGTTGACGGCATTCCTCTACTCCAACGCCAGATTACGCTTCTTAAAGAACATGGCATCCACCAAGTCATTTTGTTGGTCAATTATGCGGCGGATCAGGTCGAAGCGTTCTTAGCGGCGCATGCATCATTCGGGGTTCGAGTAACGGTGATTGATGACGGCGAACCGCGCGGAACCGCCGGTGCGGTTCTAGCTGCGCTCGATACGCTGGGCGATCGGTTTGTGGTGCTATATGGCGATACACTCCTTAATGTGGATCTTTCGCGCCTCATCGCAACGCACGCACAGTCTGAAGCTGAAGCTACGCTCTTCCTGCATCCAAACGACCACCCGGCCGATTCTGATCTAGTAGAATTGGATGATGCAGGCTGGGTTCGCGCCTTTCATCCTTATCCGCATGCTCCAGGTCGTTATTATCCCAACCTCGTCAACGCCGCATTATATGTGCTTGAGAAGCGGGCGCTCACGCCGTGGCGCGGCGTCATGGTCCCATCGGACTTCGGCAAAGATCTCTTCCCTGCAATGCTGGCTGATGGAGCCAAGCTGAGGGGCTATGCTAGTTTCGAGTACATCAAGGACATTGGTACTCCGGCGCGGCTGGAAAAGGCGGTCAATCAGCTTCGCCGGGGGGTAGTCGGTCGAGCATCGTTTGGCTGCAGGCAGAAAGCGGTCTTTCTCGACCGCGACGGCACTTTGAATATCCATCGAGGTTTCGTTCGTTCGGCTGATGCACTGGAACTTTATCCACATGCCGGCGAAGCTGTCCGGCGGCTGAACGACAACGAATTCCGTGCCGTCGTTATCACCAACCAACCCGTGCTGGCGCGTGGAGAAGCTACTTTCGAGGACCTGCGGGGTACGCATGCTAAGCTAGAAATGGGACTCGCGGAGTGTGGAGCTTTTCTTGATGCTATATATTTCTGTCCACATCACCCTGACCGCGGCTTCCCCGGTGAGGTTCCCTTCCTCAAAATAGATTGCGATTGCCGTAAGCCAAAAATTGGGCTCATAAATCAGGCGGCACGGGATATCAACATTGACCTTGAGGCATCCTGGTTCATTGGAGACACGACATCTGATCTCGAAACGGCACAGCGCGCCGGTGTTCGCTCCATCCTGGTGCTCACTGGAGAGGCCGGCCGAGACGATAAATATCAGGCCGAACCGGACTTCGTCGCCGACGATCTAGCAGGTGCCGTAGACATCATCCTAAGCGGATCACACCCATGATCATCAGCAGAACGCCATTGCGTATGAGCTTCGTCGGCGGGGGTAGCGATTTGCCAGACTTCTACCGCAAACATGGAGGCGCAGTCCTCAGCACGGCCATAGACAAGTATATCCACGTCACGGTGAATCAGAAATTCGACGATGGAATCCGGGTCGCCTACTCAAAAAACGAGGAGGTAACGCGCGTAGATGAAGTCGAACACCGCTTGGTGCGAGCCGCTCTGAATCACATGGAAATCCAAGGCGGAATCGAGATCACAACGATCGCGGATGTGCCATCCCACGGAACCGGCCTTGGATCATCGAGTTCGTTCACTGTAGGCCTAATAAGTGCGTTGTCGGCTTTCAAAGGACGGCATGTTTCGTGCGACGAGCTCGGCAAATCGAGCTGTCACCTGGAAATCGAGGTGTGTGGAGAGCCCATTGGAAAGCAGGATCAATATGCCGCGGCCTTTGGTGGTCTGAACCTCATCGAATTTCGCAAGGACGACAGCGTCTTGGTGTCGCCCGTATTGATGACACCAGAGCATCGCGATGAATTATTTCGCCGCATTGTAGTGTTCTACACTGGCATTGCGCGAAGTGCCTCTGGTATTCTCAAGAACCAGTCTGAACAGGTGCGCAACGACACGGCCAAGCAACAGGTATTGGAGCGCATGGCCGGGCTTGCCTATTATTGCCGAAATATCCTCGAAACGGGAGACCTTGATGCCTTCGGCGAGGTTCTCCACGAAAATTGGTTAATGAAGAAGTCTCTGTCGAACGGCGTGAGCTCCGACTTGATTGATGGGTGGTACGAAAAAGCACGTGCCGCCGGGGCCATTGGCGGAAAAATTCTCGGCGCAGGCTCTGGAGGATTCCTTATGTTTTACGCACCTGAAGAGACCCACGTTGCAATAGCGGCATCTCTAGAGCCGCTGCGACAAGTACACTTTGGCTTCGAGCCGTTAGGAAGCAGGATAATCTTCTATCATCCGTAAGGCGTCATCAAAACTTGATGAGGCCGATCTGGCTCTGATCAAGAAGCATTTTCTGACGGGCGAATTGCGCGAGGATATGCATCAACGACTGATGGACGTCTTCGACGACGCCATAATTGTGCGCCTCGACATGCAGCGAGATATTGGCTAACTCGCGCCCGGCCCCGCCGCTGAAGCCGCTCATCAGGATTGACGCCACCTTATTAGCTTCGGCCCATTTGAGGGCAGCCACGATGTTCGGAGAGCTGCCAGAGGAGCTGATGGCAACGAGTACGTCGCCAGGTGCCGCTAAGCTAGACAGCTGGAACTCGAAGACCTGTTCGTATCCGATGTCATTAGCGATCGCGCTGACGATTTCCATGTTCGATGCCAGGCTCGCCACCTTGGGCTGCACGCCCGTGCCGGTGCGCACCCCCTTCATGTGGTCACACAGGAAATGGTTCGAGATTGAAGCCGATCCACCGTTGCCGCATACGAAGATAGTTGCCTTGCGCGCGACAGCCTCTTCCAGCACACGCGCTGCAGCACGCATCTGAGAGTGATCAATTGTCGCAAAAGCAGCAGAGATCTCTTCCGAATAAGCCCGCATATACGCCGCGACGTCGGAATAAGACTTTTCGGGAAACAGAGCCATAAGACCCCCCATTTGTAACACCCCCATAAATAACACTCCCAATCGTGAACCGCTACAACGACCGGGCGAGCCCCCCCAGATGTGGTAGGGCCTCACCCAGACCGACAATCGCGTTCACCGCAAAGCCTTCACGTGCCAGGGCCAGTGATGGTTCGAGCTGCGACGGACCGTACCCCGTTAGTACAAGCAAGGCCCGCGGCAGCCCCCCGTTTCGGGCCGCCTCGATGTCAATTGCCTTGTCTCCTATCAACATAGATGTCTTAGAATCGAGGTTGAGCCGGTTTTCGGCGCAATGGATCATGCCCGGTCCTGGTTTGCGCCAGACGGCGAAGGATTCGTCGTAGCCAAGGGTAAACGACTCGTGGAACGGGCAAGCAACAACGAGATCGAGCATCAAACCATACGCGGCGAGCTGACGATCGATCTCGCTCTCAACCACGCGATATTCCTCCCAACCAAATAGTCCACGTGCGATCCCCGATTGGTTGGTCACAATGGCTACAGCAACAGCTTGCCTCTTCGCCCACACCAAAAGCTCAATTGCGCCGGGGGCTAGCCTGACGTCCTCAACCCTGCAAAGGAAGTCAACCTCTTCCACCAACACACCGTCACGATCAAGTAATAGACCCGGCACCGGGGTCGTCCTCTTGGGCGTGCGCTGCGACACCCATACTCCATCTACGAATTCACCCATGAAGACCTGCCACATCCACTATGGCCGACCACATGGCATCGGCAGAGATGCCCGTGATGCAAGGAGCTGGTAGAGTATCACCAATCGGATAGATACAGCGCCAATCGCAGTTCTGGCATGGCATAGGATGCGAAACGGCC
>Ga0207816_1000173_pt1 | contig 15886 bp, 11 predicted proteins | sample LuqExpMetageno10_FD_187768 | JGI IMG/M metagenome (GOLD analysis project Ga0207816, IMG submission 187768) | Tropical forest soil microbial communities from Luquillo Experimental Forest, Puerto Rico - Sample 10 (SPAdes) | ecosystem: Environmental > Terrestrial > Soil > Tropical forest ... | reverse complement strand
GCCTGCGCGATTTCGCTGACCGAATTTACAGGAACCGATGAAGCGTTTCGAGCCAGGACTACTCGACAAGCTCTTTGACGACGATCCGCACTCGCCGGCACCAGCGGCTGTGCGTCAGCTTTCGATCGAAGAGCTCAAAGGGACCGTTGCGCGGGATCTGGAGTCGATCCTGAACTCTCGCATCGTGTTCACGGAGCACGAACTCGCGCTGTTGCCCGAATGCCGCCGTTCGATCCTGACTTACGGGCTGAATGATTTCGCGGGCTTGAGCCTTGCGAGCCACTACGATCGCGCGTTCATCTGCAAGTCGATCCAGCAGGCGATCGAGCGGCACGAGCCGCGCCTGCAGCGCGTTTCGGTGACGCTCGAACTGAACGAGCGGTCGACCAATGCGTTGTACTTCGGGATTCAGGCGTTGCTGGTGGTACATCCGGCGCAGGAGCCGGTGAGTTTCGACGCGATGCTGCAGCCTTCGACGTTGCAGTATTCGGTCACCCGCGCACGCGCGAAGTCCTGACGATAGTGCGGACATCCGTGTCATGACGTAAAAGAAGTTTCTGGGGGGCGGGAGAGTACCGATGGAAGAGTTGTTGCCGTACTACGAGCGCGAATTGTCGTTCCTGCGGCGCTATTCGCGCGAATTCGCACAGCGCTATCCGAAGATCGCGGCCCGCCTCGCGATGACGGGAGAGCACTGCGAGGACCCGCACGTCGAGCGGATGATCGAGTCGTTCGCACTGCTTGGCGCGCGCATCAACAAGCGTCTCGACGACGACTATCCCGAGTTCACCGAGGCGCTGCTCGAGGTTCTGTATCCGCACTATCTGCGTCCGTTTCCATCGTGCTCGATCGCACAGTTCGGCGCGCCGGGCGCGCTCGGCAATCTCACCGAGCCGGCCGTGATCGAGCGCGGTACCGAACTCAAGTCGCGGCCGATCCGCGGCGTGCCATGCCGCTTTCGCACAGCCTACGACGTGACGCTCGCGCCGATCCGCATTTCGGAGGCGCGCTACGTGCCGGCCGCCATTGCGCCGAGCGCGACCGTCCTGCCGCCGAACGCAACGGGCGTGCTGTCGATCACGTTCGAATCGACCGCGCCGCAGATCGACCTTGCCGCGTGGAAGCGCGGCGCGCTGCGCACCTACCTGCACGGCGAGCAGTCGTTCATCGCGGCGCTCGGCGACTGCCTGTTCGTCCATGCGATCGCCGCCTACGCGGAACCCGAACGCAACGGCCGCTGGCGTGCGCTTTCCGCGCTGCCGTTCGCGCAGGCCGGGTTCGACGAGGCCGACGCGCTGATCGACTATCCGGCCAGATCGCATCCGGCTTACCGGCTGCTCACGGAATATTTCGCATTTCCCGACAAATTCGATTTCGTCGACTTCGACCTCGCCGCGATGACCGCCGCAGCGGGGCGCTGCCAGCGGCTCACGCTACACGTCGTGCTCAAGGACGTGCGCGGCGACTCGCACGTGGCGCGACTGCTCGACACGCTCGCGGCGCATCACCTGCGGCTCTTCTGCACGCCCGTGGTCAACCTCTTCAGGCAGCATGGCGAGCCGATCCGCCTCGATCATCAGGCCGCGTCGTATCCGGTCGTGGCGGAGGGGCGGCGCGCATTCGCCTACGAGGTCTATTCGATCGATTCCGTGCAACTGGTGCGGCAACGCGCGCACGAGGAGTCGGTCGTCGAGTTCCGCCCGTTTTACTCGCTGCGGCATGGTGAATCGCTGCGCGCCGGCCACTACTGGTTCGCCCGGCGCGACGAATCGGTCGCGCAAAAGAGCCCCGGATACGAAACGGAAATCTCGATCGTCGATATCGACTTCGACGTGGCGGGTGAGCAGAACGAAACACTGAGTCTCGACCTGACCTGCACCAACCGCGATCTGCCCACGGGCCTCGCGACCGGGCTCGAAGGCGGAGACCTGTTTCTGGAGGGCGGCTCGCTTGCCAGCAGCATCGCGCTGCTGATGCGGCCCACGCCGTGCGTGCGCTTCGAGCGCCGCCAGGCCGCGCACTGGCGGCTCATTTCCCATCTCGCGCTCAACCACGTCTCGCTCGTGAACCACGGCGCCAGTACGCTCAAGGAAATGCTCGCGCTCTATGACCTGCGCCGCACGGCGGTGTCGGCGCGGCATGTCGACGGCATCGTCGACGTCGGGCAGCGCGCCGCCGTGCAATGGCTGCCCGGCAAGCCGTTCGCGACCTTCGTGCGCGGCATCGAAATCCGTCTCACCGTCGACGAGGATCACTTCGTCGGCACGAGCCTCGGAACGTTCGTGCGCGTCATCGACGCTTTTTTCGGGCTTTACGTGCACATCAACAGCTTCGTGCAACTGGTCGTCGTCTCGCGGCGCACCGGCGAGGAGATCATGCGATGCAGTCCCCGCAGCGGCGAATCGATTCTGGCGTAATAGGGCGGCTGCTCGAGGAGCCGCACCGCTTTGGCTTCTTCCAGGCGGTGCGCCTGCTCGAACGCTGGTTCGTCGAGAACACCGACGCGCGGATGCGCGACGTGCTCCCTCATCGCATCGCCTTTCGCAACACCTTGTCGCTCGCGTTTCCCCCCAGCGAAATCGCGGGCGCCGTCTCGTATGACGCGGCCGGCGCGCCGCTTGCCGACGCACAGCAGCGCACGGCCGCGCTCGAAGCGGGCGAGGTGGATCGCGTGGATCTCACGCCCGCGTTTTTCGGGTTGCTGGGCGGGCAGGGCGCGCTGCCGCTGCACTATACCGAGCAGATCGTCGCGCGTGAGCAGTTGCGGCGCGACCGCGCGGCGCGCGAGTTCTTCGACGTGTTCTCGAATCGCGCCACGGCGCTGTTTTATTCGGCGTGGAAAAAGTACCGGCTGCCGTTTCACTACGAACTCGATCGTGACGAACGCTATCTGCCGTTGCTGCTCGCGCTCGCGGGCGTGGCCAACGACGAGTCGCGCGAGAGTCTGCAAAACGGCGGCGGCGCGCTTTTCGACGAGGCGATCGCGGGCCATGCCGTGGCCGCGCGCCATCAACCGGTTTCCGCCGCGTATCTGCGCCAGACGCTCTCCGATTACTTCGGCGTGCCCGTGCGCGTCGAGCAGTTCGTCGGCAAGTGGTACGACGTGCCGGCCGACCAGCTTTCAATGCTCGGCCAGCGCAACGTTATGCTCGGCGCAACGGCGCTCGCGGGCGAGCGGGTCTGGCAGCGCGACATGCGTGCGCGTCTCGTGATCGGGCCGCTATCGAAGGCCGACTACGAGGCCTTCCTGCCGGGTGCAGAACACGCGCTCGCGCTCGAACGCATGCTCACGCTGCTCGCGCGCGTGACGCTCGAATACGAGGTGCTGCTCGTGCTGCGCCGCGAGGAGGTTGGCCCAAGCCGCCTGGGCGACGGTGCGCGGCTCGGCTGGGACGCGTTCCTCTGCACGCACGAAGCCGACCGCGATCGCCGCGACGCGCGCTACGAACTGCACGTCATTCATTGAACACACACGACCCGAGACCTGAGCGGACGCCATGAGCACGCCCCTGAAAACCCTGATCGCGAAGCTGAACACGACCTGCCGGCTCGCTACCGAACGCGCGGCGAGTGCGTGCCTGTCGCGCGGGCACTACGAAGTCGATCTCGAGCACCTGCTGCTCGCGCTGCTCGAAGAGCCGGCCAGCGACCTCGCGTGCGCGCTGCGCAACGCGCGCATCGACGCGCATGCGCTGCGCGCGGATCTGGAGCGCGAGCTACAGCGGCTCAGAACGGGCAACACGCGCACGCCCGTGTTCTCGCCGCATCTGATCGCGCTCTTCGAGCAGGCCTGGCTGATCGCTTCGCTCGACTCGCAGATCGGGCGCATCCGCTCCGGCCATCTGCTGCTCGCGCTGCTGAGCGCGCCCGATCTCGCGCAGTTCGCGCAGCGCATGTCGGCGCGCTTCGCGGACGTCCCCGTTGCCGAACTCAAGCATCGTTTCGACGAGGTGACGGAAGGGTCGATCGAGGCCACGCCACGCGAGGTCGCAAGCGACGGCGAGCGTGACGTTGCGCCCGCATCGAACGATGGGAGCGTCGCGCCATCGAAAACGCCCGCGCTCGACACCTACACGACCGACCTGACCCGGCGCGCGCGCGAAGGGCACGTCGACCCCGTGATTGGACGCGAAGCCGAAATTCGCCAAACCATCGATATCCTGATGCGCCGCCGGCAGAACAACCCGATCCTGACCGGCGAGCCCGGCGTGGGCAAGACGGCCGTGGTGGAAGGGCTCGCGCTGCGCATCGCCGCTGGGGACGTGCCGGAGCCGCTGCGCGGCGTGGCGCTGCGCGTGCTGGACATGGGGCTGCTGCAAGCCGGCGCGAGCGTGAAGGGCGAGTTCGAGAACCGCCTGAAGAGCGTGATCGACGAGGTGAAGAAGAGCCCGCAACCCATCGTCCTCTTCATCGACGAGGCGCACACCATCATCGGTGCGGGCGGGCAGGTGGGCCAGAACGACGCGGCGAACCTGCTCAAGCCCGCCCTCGCGCGCGGCGAACTGCGCACGATCGCCGCGACGACATGGAGCGAGTACAAGCGCTACTTCGAAAAAGACGCGGCACTGGCGCGGCGCTTTCAGGTGGTGAAGATCGAGGAACCCGACGAAACGCTCGCGGCCGCCATGCTGCGCGGCATGGTGGGCCTCATGGAGCGTCACTTCAACGTGCGCATTCTCGACGAGGCGATCACCGAGGCCGTGCGGCTTTCGCATCGCTACATCAGCGCGCGGCAACTGCCCGACAAGGCCGTGAGCGTGCTCGACACCGCGTGCGCCAAGGTGGCGCTCGCGCAGGGCGCGACGCCAGGCGCAATCGACGATGGCAAGAAACGCATCGAGCGCATCGAAGCGGAGATCGCCTCGCTCGAGCGTGAGGCCGTGCATGGCGCCGCGCATGACGAACGGCTCGTTGTGTTGCGTGAACAGCGCGGCGCAGCCGGCCGCGATCTGGCCGAACACGAGGCACGCCACGCCGAGGAGCGCGAACTCGTGGCGCGTATCACGCAGCTGCGCGGTGTGATCGATGCGGCGCGCGATGACACTACGTCGTCCGAACGAATGCGCGAGGCCGATGCGGCGCGCCAGGCCCTGCCGGCGCTGATCGCGCAACTCCATGCGCTGCAGTCCGACGCACCGATGGTGCCGTTGCAGGTCGACGCGCACGTGGTGGCCGAAATCGTCGCGTCATGGACGGGCATTCCGCTTGGCCGCATGGTGAAGGACGAGATCCATACCATGCTCAACCTCCACACGCTGCTTGCCGAGCGCGTCATCGGGCAGGACCATGCGCTCGAAGCGGTCGCACAGCGCGTACGCACGGCGGGCGCGAATCTCGAGGACCCGAACAAGCCGCGTGGCGTCTTCATGTTCGTGGGGCCTTCCGGCGTGGGCAAGACCGAGACGGCGCTTGCGCTGGCCGACATCCTCTACGGCGGCGAGCGCAAGCTCGTCACGATCAACATGAGCGAGTATCAGGAGGCGCACAGCGTGTCGGGCCTGAAGGGCTCGCCGCCCGGTTATGTCGGTTATGGCGAGGGCGGCGTGCTGACCGAGGCGGTGCGGCGCAATCCGTATTCGGTCGTGCTGCTGGACGAAGTGGAAAAGGCCCATCCCGACGTGCTGGAAATGTTCTTCCAGGTCTTCGATAAAGGCACGATGGACGATGCCGAGGGCCGCCCGATCGACTTTCGCAACACGCTCATCATCCTCACGTCGAACGTGGGCTCCGCAGCGCTCATGCAGGCCTGCCTGAACAAGCCTGCCGAGGAATTGCCCGACGCGCAGGCGCTGGCTGAACTGTTGCGTCCACAACTTTACAAGGCATTCAAACCCGCGTTCCTTGGCCGCATGAAGGTCGTGCCGTATTACCCGATTTCGGACGAAGTGCTCGCTGAGATCATCGACCTGAAACTGAACCGAATTCGCCGCCGCATCGAGGCGAACCACGGTGCGACGTTCGAATGGGACGAGTCGCTCGTCGACGCGGTGCTGGCGCGCTGCACCGAGGTGGATTCGGGCGCGCGCAACGTCGATCACATTCTGAACGGCACGCTCTTGCCCGAGCTTGCCCAGCATATTCTGGAGCGCATCGCGCAGGGCACGTCGCTCGCGCGCGTACACGTGCGCGCGGATGAGGCAAACGAGTTCGGGTACACGGTGCAATGACAATGCGACACGCCCGCCGACGCCCGCAAAGGCACGGCGCAAAGCCAATTTCTGTAGAACGCCATGTCGACTGATACGACCGCGCTGCTAGCGCCCATCAACGAAGCGTCGCCATGCGGCGCCGATCTGCTGTTTTCGCCTGACTTCGACGCGATCCAGCACGCGCGCCGCTTCGACGACCCGTCGCTCGACCAGGGCGAGTGGATCACCGAAATCAAGGAGGCCGACTGGCCGTTCGTCGTCGAGCGCTGCACGGCCATGCTGCGCACGCAGACGAAGGATCTGCGCCTCGCTGTGTGGCTCACCGAGGCGCTCGCCATTCAGCAGGGCGTGCCGGGGCTCACGCAGGGCTACACGCTGCTGACCGGACTCGTCGAGCGGTATTGGGAGCAGGTGCATCCGCTGCCTGAAGGCGACGACACCGAATACCGCCTGGGCAATGTCGCGTGGCTCGCGGGCCGCTCGGCGGAGTTGCTGCGCTCGGTTCCGCTCACGCAGTCGGGGCTGGCGTTCAGCGCGATCGACTGGGATGTCGCGATGCATGTCGCGCAGGCCGTCAAGCGCGATCCGGATCACGCAGACGACATCGCGCGCGGCAAGCCGTCGGTCGAGCAGATCGACGCTTCGAAGCGCGCCACGCCGGCTTCGTTCTATCGAACGTTGCTCTGGCAACTGAAGACCTTCGAAGGCGCGCTCGCCGCGCTCGACAAGGTGCTGGATGCTCGCGCCGGGGATGCCGCGCCGAGCTTCAGGCAAGCGCGGGAAGCGTGTGAGGGCGTGTACGGACTCGCGGAGCGGTTCGCGCGTGACGTTGGTGTGAACCCGCATGCGGAGGCTCAGGAGCCTGCCGGTTCGCCCGCGGCGGTCGAGCGCGCGGAGCCGAGCTTCAAGACACCTTTGGCCGGTGAGGACACCATGGCGAACCCGATTCGAATGCCGGTCCGCGCGTACGCGGGCATACAGAGCCGTGCCGAAGCCGTTGCGCAACTGCGCTCGGTTGCTGTCTTTTTTCGCGAGACCGAGCCGCATAGTCCCGCCGCCTATCTCGCGGACAAGGCGGCCGAGTGGGCGGAAATGCCGCTCCACAAGTGGCTTTCGACCGTGGTGAAGGACGATGGCACGCTCGCGCATATACGTGAGATGCTCGGCGTGAAGACGGATGATGCGGGTTGAGGGTGTTGATTCATTCGTTCCGAGGTTTCGGAAATCGGCAGCGCCGCTCGCATGGCCGGGAACGTACAACAATATGGAATTGGCATGAACCTGACTGAACTGGTCCAGATAATTCAGGGCGGTCTGATCCAGCAGGACCGCCTGATCAAAACCGATATTCCAGCATTGCCGGATAGTGCGCTTGTGCCGCGCAGGGCAGTTCTTTGTTCGGAGCTAGGGCGCGATTTCAGCGGCACGCTCGACTTGGTGTCCACAGCGGGTGACATCGAACTCAAGAAGCTCATCGCCCAGCCAATGACGCTGTGGATTCAGCAGGCGGACAAGTCCTATCTCCCGGTCAACGGCTATATTCACACGGCCCGAAGGCTGGGCGCGGACGGCAGCTTCTCCAGTTACCAGCTGACCTATGCGTCGTGGATGCACTTCCTGCGGTTCCGCAGCGACATGCGGTACTGGCAGGACAAAAGCGCCGACACCATCATCACGGACGTCTTCAACCAGCATCCGCAGGCGAGAGGCCAGTTTCAGTTTGTCTTGAGCAAGCCGCTGCCCCAGCGCTCGTATTGTCGCCAGAGCGAAACCGACTGGAATTTTGTCCACCGACTGATGGAGGAAGAAGGACTGTTCGGCTTCTGGCGGCAGGCTAAGGACGGCAAGTCACATACATTGGTCGTGACCGACGACGTTCACTCACTCGACGAGGTATCGCCGAATCCGGTTACGTTCTACCGATCGGGCGCTGGCAGCGAAACGGATGCCTTCACGCAGTGGTCGGGCACGCGCACGTTGCAGAGCACCGTGCATACGACGCGCACTTTCGACTACAAGGCGCCATCGTCCGCGGTCAATCCCAAAGGGACAACGCTGCCGACGATGGCCGGCCAGGGGGATCTGCCTGAGCAGGCCGAGGTTTATGAATACACCGGCGCATACACATACTCGGACCAGACTCGCGGCGAGCAGCTTTCAAGAATTCATCTGGAAGAGTGGGAGTCACGGGCCAAGCGCTTCTGCGCTGCCGGCGGCGTGCGCGGTATCGATGCTGGCCTGCGCTTCGGGCTGACCGGACACCCGGAGCACGATCGCGATCCGGCGAGCCAGCGGGAATTCGCGGCGATCAAGGTGCGCCGGTACATCGAGAACAACCTGCCGCTTTCGGACCACGAAGCGAGCTTTCCGCACAGTCTGCAGAACGATCTGGTGCAGGCAAAGGCCGGGCACACGGGAGAGGCCGTTACCCAGGAGGATGGTTCCACGGGCTTCTATCTGGTCGAAGTCGAAGCGCAGCGCGTGACGGTTCCGTACCGCAGCCCGTTTGGGCACAACAAGCCGGAGATGCACCTGGAGACGGCTATCGTCGTGGGGCCTCAAGGCGAAGAGGTCTACACGGACGAGCTGAACCGGGTGAAGGTGATGTTCATCTGGGACCGGCAGAATTCCGGAGATGCGGGTGCCTCATGCTGGGTGCGGGTCGCGCAGTCGGATACGGGTGGCGGATACGGGAGCGTCCACGTTCCCAGAGTCGGCGAAGAAGTGCTGATCGGGTATGTGGGCGGAGACTGTGACAGGCCCATCGTCCTGCATCGCGTCTACAACGGGAGCGTCCAGCCGCAGTGGCACAGCAACGGTATTCTCTCGGGATACCGGTCGAAGGAGTATTCGGGTTCTGGCTTTAACGAAATGGTTCTCGACGATGCAACGGGGCAGAATCGTGCGAGGTTGTTCAGCAGCACTGGGAACAGCCTCCTGCACCTGGGGTACCTGATTGACCAGAGTGGAAATGCGCGTGGTTCATACCTCGGCTCGGGATTCGACCTGAAGACGGATTCGTACGGCGCCGTGCGTGCTTCGCAGGGGCTCTACGTCTCGACGCATCCTAAGCAGGCTAGCAGCCAGCAACTTGACGTGAGCGAGGCCAGGCAGCAACTCGTGAGCGCCGGGAGCGTGGTCGAGTCGATGTCGCAGGCTAGCGAGGCGCATCAGGCCGGAAGTTTGAGCGACGGGCATGACGCGCTCAAGACTTTCACCGATGCCACGCAGAGCAGCGCGCAGGGGACGTCGTCTGGTGGAAGAACGGCTGGAGGTGGCACTGGTAGTGCAAACACCTTCAAGTCGCCTGTCATGCTGATGGCGAGTCCGTCCGGAATTGCGCTATCGACGCAGCAGTCGGTGCATGTGGCGAGTGAGCAGCAGACCAATTTCGTCAGTGGACAGAGCACGTTCATCGCCAGCGGGAAGTCGCTTGCAGCCAGTGCGGTCGAGAAGATCAGTCTGTTCGTGCAGAACGCGGGGATGAAACTGTTTGCGGCCAAGGGCAAGGTCGAGGTGCGCGCATATTCCGATAATGTGGAGGTTACTGCGCAAAAGACCGTCAAGATGCTTTCGGCGACAGGAAGCATAGAAGCGATCGCGAAGGAACAAGTTCTCCTGACCTCGGGCGGCGCATACATCAGGGTCAAAGACGGGAACATTGAGATTCATGCGCCGGGAAAGATTGATATCAAGGGCGCACAACATTCGTTCGCCGGTCCAACGAGTCTCGCCGAGACATACAACCTCGAAGGCAAGAAGGCCGAAATGCGCCTCCGCTACGTCGATGCCGATGGCAACGTACCCATCGGCGAGCCACTCCGGCTAGCTGCGGAAGATGGCGCAACACATAGCGTTTCACTTGACGGAGAAGGAAAGGCAGTGTTGAAAAATATCGATTTCGGCTCTTTGACCGCAGTTCAGACGAAACGCGTTGGAGATTGAATATGGGCGAACGTCCACTGGTGCAGCATACGGCCTGTATCGACCTTCCCGGGGAACCTGTCAACTGTTGGGCCGAAACAGACTTGACCGTGCTGTTGCGCAAGCATCGTGACGTGATTTTCGATATCGAATTGAAAAAAGGCGCTACGTATTCGGTTGAAGCCACGCAGGACTGGATGTACGACGTCAAGAAGAAAAAGCGTGTGCAGAAAGGACAGTTCCAGGACGGCGAGCGGTACCACCTGTGGGTGGGGAGAGACTTCAAGGGTGAATTGGTACTGAGCATGAACGGCACGGTGCTCCATCGCTATTCGCTTGCGGCTCTCAATCTGTGGGGCGAAAGTAGCGATCCCAAGGTTAAGCCTGCGCCGCTGATCTTGACACTCGGTAATCAGCCCGGCTCAAAAACGCAGGCTCAAGTTGCAGGTGGTCCACAACAGGGTATCAGTCTCTTTGCAAAGCCAACTACGTTAGTTTGTCGCAATACAAACGGCGAATTGCCCGGGGCGGCATGGTGGGGTGGAATGATTCCGCTGGACTTCGGGACGCAGGCGCACGTCAGCACAACTGCGTCGATACCGGCTGCTTTGCAGGCGCATGCGGAAGAAGACACGGTTGTTCACGTCTTTGAGGTAAGTTTGTCAAGCGCGCCTGCGGAGATCGTTGCGTTTGCGGAAAACGGGGGCGAAGACACTGCGCTTGACACAAACAAAATCGTCACACGCAATTGGCTGTTGGGGCAACTGGCCGGAGGAACGTCGTTTGTGAAGGACAACTTTGGGGAGTTGCGAGACCTCTGGAACCGAAGCTTCCGTCTGATGCAAATCGTGCATCCGAAAGCGGGAGCAAAGACGTATGTCGTATTCCGTGGCAATGCTGGATTACGAAAAGTGATTACTGGTACCCGGTATGGTGCGAAAAGCTCGAAAATTCTCGCGATTACAGCAGGTACGGGGACATTCGAATCGGCGACGGCGGCGGCATGGGAGGCCACTAAGGGTGCATTCAAACGTGCGACCGGAATTGCGCTGTTGTTCACGATTGCACTCGATGCTGCCGAGTGGTACCACGACTATTCGAAGGTTGGCCCGGATGGAAAGCACGCGAAGGACTTGTACGATCTATTTGCAAAGATCGGCGTCGACCTTGTCGCCGCTGGGATCACCGCGGCTGTTGCGACAGCGCTGGTGGGTGCTGTGACGACGGCGTTGCTGTCCGTGGGGTTGATTGCCAGCGCACCTGTATGGGCGGTGGCCGCGGCTGCGATCGGCGTAGCGGTGGCGGTAGGATATTTCATCAATCTGGCCGATAATGAATTTCACATTACGCACTGGGTTGCCGAAAAGTTACGCCACGCAGCTAAAGCTCTGGAAGAAAGCTACCCGAAAGATTACAACGGATATCCTGTGATGTTCATGCCATGACTACAACCACGAATCATTCGAAGAATATTCTTTGGAACTTGGTTAAGAAAACAATTCCGCTGACGCTGTTCGTCAATGTCGTTTCGATCGCCATCGCCTATGGCTTTTACGAGCTAGCGTTTCGTGTGTCACTAGCGCCTTTCTGGCTGGCTACGGCGATGTTGATAGTTGCCGTTGTGGGGCCATGCGTCATTGTTTTGATCGACAGAGATCAATCGAGGCTCGTTTCCCTGGGGCTCGCGAATGCGATCATGGTGACGGCGTTTTACTTCTTTTTTGGCATCGTTTGCTTCTTTTTCTACTTTCTGTTCGCGCCGATGCCTCTGTACGCACAGGCTGGTGGTCTCGCACTCGGTATCACTCTGACCGGCTACTGGATGGCATTTACAGCCCGAGATGTCAATAGGGCGCTAGCGACTTCGCGCTTCGTTCATCAGGCATTTGAGGAGAAAGGAAGTGTCTTGCAGTATCGGCTGCAAAGTATCGCCAAGCTGGAGGCAGTGCTGAGTTCACGCAGCCCATCTGGAAAGATTCACATGTACCTGGTGCTGCTGATTGCGCCTCTTTCGCTCGTTATCGCGCGAATTCTGACGCCAGTTTTTGGTGCGCACGGCCCGATCCTGCTGGTCGCCCTGATTCTATTTCCCGTTTCGCAGTGGATTGCCGGAATCGGCGTCAGGCAATATATTGTGATGATACGTTTGCCCAGAAAGCTGGAGCGCACGCAAGGGAAATCGGTCGTCGTTGTTAGTGATGACGTTCGCTAATACGACCCGACGCCGAAACTGTCGCTTCGCAGCAGGTTATTTCGATCGACGTGTGATTGCCCGCTGAACTATTTCGCAGTAGTCGCGACGCCAACTACGATCCAATTTGGGGCGCGTGATATTGCGCACGAAGGCGATGATGTGCAATGTCCCGCATGCAACACCACGCGAAAAATAAAATGCGATGGACCTCGTCAGGTGATGACACCGCTCCAGACGGGCGCCATGCTGCATTGAGCGACGATCTCTGCATTTGTAAATATGATCTGCTGCCGAAGCTTGTGGCTTCGCAGCAGTCGATGTCGGTCAACGGGCCGTGAGAACGCGGTGCAGACGTATGTGAGCTTGCGACAGCTCGTCGGCGACAGCGATCGATCGGAAAAACAACCCGGTCGCCGGAAATGTTGTTTGTTTGCCGTACCTCGAATTAGCGCGATTCCAAAATATCTGGTGGCAAATGTTCCTCCGTTTCAAATTGGCTCGCCGGGCGTGCATGGTGTTCGCATCGCCGCGGTGATCACTGCGGCCTTGTTGCTGAGCAACGACGCTACCGCTACGACACTTGCCTGCGCTCCGTCGTCCACGTTCCGATTTGCTTTGCCGGGCGGCGCGGCGATTCTCTATGGCAAGGCCTCGAACCCTCAATCCACATCACGGTAGCGTGACGTCCGCGGTCACGGTGGACTACACGCCTCAACGATCCTATCCTAAGCAGACTCGACCATCCCATGAAACATCGATTCGCCTTGTTCGCAGCCACGGTGCTTGCAACATTCACCTCGGCATGCTGGGCTGCCGGCCCAAATGTGAAGCACGACAAACTGGACATCACCGATCTGATCGAACAGTCGATCAGCGTCTACTACACCAGCCGAGGAGGCGATCAGGCGTTCGATGTCAAGTCCGTGGGTATCGTGTCCTTCGAATCGGGGGGCACGAAGTCATGGCTGCTACCGGTTCTCAACGGTAACGCTGACAATCACCCGCTGCGCTCGGGCCGTTGCGATGTGCTGATCTATCAGACCGACAGTGATTACGTGACGCCGGTAAGCATGTCGCCGATGCCGCTCGACAGCGTGCATGACGACAATTGCGCGGGCTTTAAGCGACCACTAATCGTCGATGGTGGTAGCGGTACGTCGCAGTTGTTGATCTACCCGATGGTCTATGCCAGCCGGCCCAAGGCCACGGTGTGGCGCGTACTTGCTTACGACGCACCGAACCGCTCGTTCTGCTACGCTCCTGAAGTATCCGTCAGTCTGACGAAGGCGGTGGGCGTAACGTCGATCAACGAGTCGAATGCGAAGAGCGTCCTCGACGGCCTGCATTTGCCAACTGACGCATTCAAGTGTGTGGTGCCGACAAAAATCGACTGATTCCCTTTCCTTTCCCGCCGCGACGACTGCAGGCGGTCGCCAATTCTCATTTGGCCGGGTAAACCTTGAAACTGAAAGAGGTCGCTTCTCGAGGCGCCTCGCGAACACACGACATGCAACGCTACCTCATACTCAATGGCGACAAGACCACCGCGAACGGTACGGTGGCCGCCACGTCAACCACGATCCAGTTCGAAGGGCGCGACGTCGCTCACGAGGGGGATGATGTGCAATGCCCCGCATGCAATACCACGGGCAAGATCAAATGCGATGGACCTCGTCAGGTTATGACTGCGCCCGATGGCCGGCATGCGGCGTTGAGCGACGATCTTTGCATCTGCAAGTGTGATCCGCCGCCGAAGCTTGTGGCATCGCAGCAGTCCATGTCCATCGACCCATGAGAGACCGTCCGGGTTCCCGGTTGCTGACACGTCGGTGCAATGAAAATGGACGCGTGCAACGAGAATTAACGCGCAAGCGCATCCGTTCTGATGGCGCCCCCCAAAGGCCCCCCTACAACCCCGCCCGAAACTCAATCCGCCGATTCCGCGCCCGCCCATCGCTCGTATCGTTCGACGCGATCGGCTGATCGGGACCCACGCCCGTCGCCGTCATCTGCTGCGGCGAAATGCCTTTACCGACGAGATAGCCCTTAACAGCATCGGCGCGCGCCTGGCTCAGCGCAATGTTCGACGCGCGATTGCCCGCGTTATCCGTGTGCCCGATGATCGCCACCGTGCGCGTGTTCATCTTCGTGAGCACGGCCGCCATCTGGTCGAGGATCGCACGGCCTTGCGGCGTGAGCGTCGCGCTGCCCGTTTCGAATTCGATCGTGCGATTCGCGAGCGTCTGGTCGAGCAGGCCCTGCTCGGACGCGCTTACACGCAGCCCGTTACGGATCGTGTAAGTGGGATTGAGCGCGGTCGCCATGTCGCTCGCGATCTGCTGACGTGAGGCCTCGTTGCCGACTTCGCCGCGCACGTCGATCTGCGTGCCGTCGATCTTTAGCTGTCCTTTGTGGATCTGCTTTAGCTGCGAATTGAGCAGCTTCTGCACGTTGGCCGACCAGTTCGGCGGCGTGGCGACGTCGCCCACTTCGATCTGGTCGACGACGTTCGCCGCGCCATAGGTCTCGCGCAGGCGCGCGAGCACGGCCGCGTGTGTGGCTTCGTCGGGCACCTTGCCGCCAGCGACGACCTGGCCGGGCGCGGCGTCGACGGACGCAGGTGTGGACGTCGCAGTAGTGCGCGGCGCAGCGGCGACGACAGAGGCGGTTGTATTCGCCGAAGGCAGTTCGGTCGTTTTGACCTGAGCGCCGCTGTTGTCCACCGGCGTGACGCGCGCGGGGTTTGCGTCATCGGCCCACGCGGGCGCGCTCGCAAGCCCGAGCAGCCCGGCTGCCAGCGCCCCAGCCAGCGCCGTGCGCGTGTGCTTATGCGCGTCGCGCATGGCCAACCTCCCCGACGAACGCTTCCTGGAACGTATCGATTGCGAGCCGAAGCGAGAGTTGCGGCTGATCGAGGTAGCTGACGAGTTTGCTGATGCCATGGTCGCTTTGAGCGTGATCGTTGATCCATTCGGGATCGTCGATATCGATGTTGTGGGCGGCGTAGGTTTGCGGATCGACCACGCTGTGCAGCGTCCGGGCCGAAGCGCCGTTGAAGCCGACGATGAGCCGCTCGCGCTGCGCAATGGTGCCGATGAAGATCGCGAGTTCAAAGTCGGCCTTCGAAACGAACGGCGCGATCAGCTCCAGCCAGAACGCGGCGACGAGGCTGCGGTAGAAGGGGTCGGTCGGCAGCGGCAGCGTGAGGCCGCGCTCCAGATGCGAGGAGCCGCTCGTCATCACGGGCCGCAAGAGCGAGCCGAGCGCGAGCATCGCGCCGCGCAGGCGCACAGGGTGACCGCTCGCGAGCAGCATGCGTTCGAGGCCTTCGAGCGTCTGGTGCTCGACGAAGTCGTTGAAGGTGCCGTCGTGCGGGTTGCCCGCGCCGCCCACGTCCACCGGCACCTGGGTTTCGCCGAGCGCGTGCAGCGCGCCAGCCGGTTCGCTCTGGCCGAGCAGCGGTTGCATCTGCTGGGCCACGCGCGACCACAGCCGCGCGAACGCAAGCGGGCTGCGCGCGAGAAACGCGAGCGGCTGCTCGACTTCGAGCGCGGTCGCCGCGAGAAACGGAAAGCGCCGCGACGACTGGTCCTGGCTCGCCACCATGTGGCCCGCGATC